>Ga0155139_130_pt1 | contig 102968 bp, 94 predicted proteins | sample RifCSPhighO2_01_FD_106107 | JGI IMG/M metagenome (GOLD analysis project Ga0155139, IMG submission 106107) | Candidatus Taylorbacteria bacterium RIFCSPHIGHO2_01_FULL_51_15
CCAAATCGGCTCTAACAACTTTTTTGGGTCGGATAAGCTATATTGGGTTTCGGAAGTAAAAAGAAACATCAAACTTCCTTCTCCTCGCGGGTCGCCGCCCTTTCCAGCGTTCCGTAAACTATCGCTCCGTCCATCGGACGGGGCGAGAGTGAGGACGCGGAAACGGGCAAGGCGAAGTTTTTCTTTCAACCTGTCGTCGCTACGCCACGACCAATATGTTTTCAACTTATTTACAAACCTTTCCGTTGTCATCGTGCCTCGGTCGGCTTCCACGAAAAAGTTGATAACATCTCCTTTTTCTTCAAGCGTGAAAAATGCGTCCGGCACTAATGAGGGATTATCGCCGTGAACCGAATGTAAAAGATTTTTAAAATCTTGTCCTTGAAACCAATGAACGACTTTTGCTCCGCTTTGCTTCGTCGCGAGCGAGAGGCAGACACGGAATTGGGAAATCATCAACGAGTGAGCAATCAGAGGAAGCGTGCGTTCAGATTCGGCGATGCGGCGATAAATCCCTTCGCGCTCCTCCGCGTTTTTGGAGAGAAACTCCGCTCCTGTGCGGCCGAGTGAGTAAACGATATGAGTGGAAGGCAGATGAGCGGTGGTCTGGCTCACGGGGCGGTCAAGATAACCGTGTTGGAAAAGACGGGTCAACCGCTCTTGGAGGTTGCGCTTGCTTCCCTCGTGAAGCGCGAGAATCTGCTCGGAGTTAAGAAAACGAAACTCGGCCACATCGCGGAGGAGGGCGATGTCGCGGGGTTGTAAAACGAGGGGGTCGGCCACCCCAGAGCGTTGAAATGGCTTTAAGCGTGGTTTTGACATACAAGCGTTATATTGTCATTATACGCCTACCGACCCCCGTAAACGAGGCCTTCATCGTTCCGTCCTTCCTTTTTCCCGTCTTAAATTACCCCCCACGACGAGCAAAAAGAAACAGCAGGACGGAACGAGAAGGCCGAGCCACCAAACGCGAACCCCGCGACATTCGCGGAGCGACGCCAGCAGGCGGAGCGGAGCGACCCTCTTTCCGTAGTGAAGTCGGACTTCGCTTTTGCGAGGAGTAAGGGGCAAAATCTCCCGTGTTTGCGAGAGATATTGTCTTTCTTACCCCTTCATCCGGTAGTAGAGCCGATGAAGGGGCGGATGAAGGGGTAATCAGGTCTGATTTCTGCTAAAATAGGTTCGTACAGAGTTGTAGTCATTCACCATGAGCAACTGGAAAGAATTTTTTAAGGGTAAACGAGTAACTCTCATGGGACTCGGTCTTTTGGGCCGTGGCGCGGGAGATGCGGTTTTCCTCGCCGAGCATGGGGCGGAACTTATTGTTACGGATATTCGTGATGCAGAAATACTTGCGTCTTCTTTGGCAAAACTGAAAAAATATAAAAATATACAATACGTCCTAGGAGAACACCGGCTGGAAGATTTCAGGAATAGAGATTTTATACTGAAGGCGGCCGGCATTCCTCTCGATTCTCCATTCATAGCAGAAGCAGAGAAAAACAGAATACCGATTGAAATGGACGCCTCGCTTTTTGCGAAATTGATGCCAGAGGGAGTTACGCTTGTCGGCGTTACCGGCACCCGCGGCAAATCAACGACGACGGCGCTCATCTTCGATATTCTCTCCCTGGCTAAAAGCTATAAGCTAAAAGCTATAAGCTCTGTTTACAGGGGCGGCAATCTCGTCCCCGAAGCTACGCTCCCGCTTCTTGAAGAAGTCCGCGCAGGCGACATTGTCGTTCTTGAGTTGGACTCATGGCAACTCCAAGGGTTCCATGATGCGAGAATTTCTCCACAAGTCGCTGTGTTCACCACGTTTCTCGATGACCATCTTACTTACTACAAAGGCGACACGGACCGCTACTTTGAAGACAAAGTCGCAATCTTTAAATACCAAAAGAAGGGAGATATTCTGATTATCGGTGAACAAGTAGTGCGAACACTTCGCAAAGGACTCACCTTTGTAACAAAGGACAGTCCTTTGCGAAAACCGTTTGTTGCCTGTGTCGCGGACATTCCGGCAGATTGGCGTATACCCCTTCCCGGCGAACATAATCTCGAGAATATCGCCTGCGCTCTCGCAGTAGCAAAACATTTCGGGATTCCCGATGCCGCTGTGCAGAAAGCGGTTGAAAATTTCAAAGCGATTCCAGGGCGACTCGAGTTTCTGCGTGAGGTAAATGGAGTAAAGATTTACAATGACAACAATTCCACGACGCCGGATGCGACAATAGCAGGACTACGTGCCTTAAATCCGAAATCCGAAATCCGAAATCCTAAACAAAGTCCAAATCCCCAATCACTAAACGCTAAACGCTCTACGCTAAACGCTGGAGCGAAGCGAATTGTTCTTATCATGGGCGGCACCGACAAAGGCCTCGATATGAGCAAGCTGGTGACGGAGATCCCGAGGCATTGCAAGGCGGTCATACTTCTCCGAGAGACGGGGACGGAAAAGCTGAAGCGAATTATGAATTATGAATTAGGAATTACGATTGAAGAAAGAGAAATGCTGAAGGAGTGCGTAGATGAAGCGATGAAAATTGCCCAAAAAGGCGACATTGTCTTGTTTTCGCCCGCGTTCGCCTCATTCGGAAAATGGTTCAAGAACGAGTATGATAGGGGGGAGCAGTTTGTCACGCTGATTGACAAGCTCATACCATAGTATATACTTTGGTATATGAAGACAATCATAAATATCAAAACCGATAAAGCCGTAAAGCTCGGCGCAAAGCGAGCCGCTGAGGAACTAGGTATGCCGCTCGGCACCATTATCAATGCTTTTTTACGCCAACTCGGACGCGATAAGGAAATTGCATTTTCAGTGCCGTATAAACCCACCAAGTACTTGGAGCGGATTATCGACGAAGCAGAACGCGAGTGGAAAGCGGGGAAAGCGGCTGGGCCCTTTGCGACCGTGGCGGATTTGCGAAAGAGTCTGGAATCGTAGGCCATGCTGTACTACTCCGCTCGGTTTCGAAAGCAGTGGAAACGCCTGCCATTAAAGGTCAGGGACGAAGCCGCTTTACGTCTGGAGACTTTGCAAGTACATGAGTTTGACTCTCTTCTCAACAATCACAAGCTCTCTGGCAAGTACGCTGAGTACCGAAGCATAAACGTAACCGGAGACATCCGCATCGCTTACAAGCGGGGGCCGGACGGTTTTTACTTGTTTGCCATCGGGACGCACAGCGAGTTGTATAAATAACTCTCAACCTTACCTATTCGAAAAATGGTTCAAGAATGAGTATGATAGGGGAGCGCAGTTTGTGAAAGTAGTTGGAAACTTGTAGAAATATGAACCTAAAGCAGATCAGAGATAATTCGCTGAAAAAAGCTTGGGAAATTGGTGTAGAAATCCCTCCGACCTTGCCTTTGCTTGATGCGAATTTGAAGATGAAGAATACAGAGGAGGTGATTTCCCAAATGTTAGTCGTTCATACAATGGCTGCTGTTGCGTATGGTTTTGAAACAGAGAAAGCCATTGAGTGGTTAAGAAATGAGGGAATATCTTCCCGCCTAACAGCTCGTGAATCCTTGTTTTTACAATCAGGTAAGGATTCCGAACGGTTCAAGCAACAGATTGAGGGGTTGTGGGCATTGGCTTGGGTAATGCGGATTTTTGAGGGGAGTTTTGACTTCACGAAAGATTGCGATAGTAACTTTGTAAGACTTCTGCCGAATCTTAAAACAGAAAATGCGGCAAACTTTCGCAAGAAGATAAGTCCCCGACCGTTATTGGAAGTACTGGGTGTACTTGATCTATCTTATTGTTTGCATTGGGCAATTCGGCAATCAAAGTTATCAGGACAGTTGATACTCAAGTTAAAAGAAAGTGTTGTCCTGGAGCGAAGAAGGGCTTTAGAGTGGTTATTCAGCGCAGAAGGTTGGGACGAGATAACATTGGATACTTAAAAATGGTGGATTTCTCAAAAACAAATACAGTGCATTTTGTAGGCGTAGGGGGTATAGGGACGTCCGCTATCGCGCGGATGTTTGTGCTGGAAGGGAAGCGAGTGAGCGGCTCCGACATGGCGGAGGGCGAAGTGACCAAAGCACTACAAGAGGTTGGAGTTGTGGTATACGTTGGAGATGCGAAGAGTAACCTTCCGGCAGATTGCGATCTCGTGATTTACACGATTGCCATCCCGAAAGACCATCCTGAATTAGTTGAAGCGAAAAAGCGAAGGATTCCAATACTTTCGTACCCCGAAGCGCTTGGCATCATTTCGAAAGAGAAATACACTATTGCCATCACCGGCACACACGGCAAGACCACGACGACCGCGATGGTCGCGAAGATTTTGATTGATGCTGGGATGGATCCGACGGTGATTGTGGGGAGTTTTTTGTTGGATGTTCCACCCCTCCTTTCTAAGGAGGGGCAGGGGGCGGTAACTACCCCCTCGGAGTCTCCCCCTTGGAAAGGGGGAGAGGCAAGACGGACTAACTTTGTCGCGGGTAAAAGCAAGTACTTGGTAGTTGAGGGCTGTGAATACTGCCGGTCATTCCTCAATCTGCATCCGAATATTTTAGTTATTACGAACATAGATGCCGACCACCTCGACTATTATAAAGATATGGAAGACATCGTCTCCGCGTTCGTCGAACTCTCCCGTAAACTCCCCAACGACGGATACCTCATTCTTGATTCACACGCGCCAAATGTGCAGGCGGTCGTGAAGCAATCACACACACAAAATGGCGACTTCGCCGCTCTCAAGTTACCCGAAGGGTTCAAACTGCACATCCCGGGGGCGCACAATCTCCTCAACGCGAAGGCGGCACTGGCTGTCGCAAAGGTACTCGACATTCCGGATAAACAAGCGCTCCGGTCACTTTCCGCATTCCGAGGGACATGGCGGCGGTTCGAATATCGAGGTAAGGCGAAGAACGGGGCGCTCGTGTACGATGACTATGGACATCACCCGACCGAGATCGAAGCGACACTACGAGGAACCCGGGAGTTATTCCCTCTAAATAAAGTGAGCGCTTCTGGGGGGTTGTCGCCTAAAATCGTCGTTGTATTCCAACCCCACCTTTATTCGCGCACGAAGCAGCATCTCCAAGGATTCGGCGTAGCGTTCAAAGGGGCGACGAACGTGATACTCCTTCCTATCTATCCTGCGAGGGAAGAAGATCCTGGCGGCATCAATTCACAGATGGTAGTGGATGAAGTGAAAAAAAACGGCAAAAACGCGCATCTCGTTAAGACTTTCGACGAGGCGGCAAAACTTGCCGTAGAGCTCTGCGGAGCCGGGGATGTAATCGTTACCCTTGGAGCGGGGGAGACAAACAAAGTTGCGGACATACTCGTTAGTAATAAGTAGCTAGTAGTTAGTAGAGAGACATGGCCACACTTTACATCGTCGGAACACCGATAGGGAACCTGGAAGACGTGACGCTAAGAGCGTTACGGATCTTAAAAGAAGCTGACGTTATCTTGTGTGAAGATAAGCGTGTCACTAAGCGACTTCTGGATAAATACGAAATAGCTGGGAGGGAGCTCGCGACTTACAATGAACAGCAAAGTGGAGTGGCGTCAGGAAAGATCATCGGCTGGCTGGAAGAAGGGAAGAACGTCGCGCTCGTCACGGACGCGGGCACGCCGGGAATTTCCGACCCGGGCTCAATGCTGGTCCAAAAAGTCCGTGAGGTACTACCGGACGCGAAAATAGAATCGGTGCCGGGGCCGAGCGCACTCACCGGTGCGCTCTCCATCGCAGGCGTGCCGGTGCATGACTTCGTATTCTTAGGATTCCTCCCGCACAAAAAAGGGAGGGAAACACTCTTTAAAGAGATCGCAATGTCAGAGCGTACGGTCGTGTTCTATGAATCTCCCCATCGGATATTGAAAACGCTTGAATCACTTGAGAAATTCGCGCCCGCAAAGAATATCACGATTGCCCGGGAGCTTACGAAAATACACGAAGAGGTAAAAAGCGGCTCCGCCGAGGAGCTTCTTAAGTTTTTCAAAGAAAATCCGGACAAAGTCAGAGGCGAATTCGTGGTGATTGTTTTCTAGTCGAATTTACAAAAGAGAAATCCCTCCTTCGATAAGAATCGAAGTGCTCCCTTTGGGAAAGGGAGAATTAAGACAAAAGTGTGTCGATCTTTGCGGCCAGAATAAAATCATTTTCGGAAAGGCCGTCTATGGCGTGAGTAAATGACGTAATCTCCGCGTAGCCCCAGCCAAAAGTGATATCCGGGTGGTGACTCTCCGATTCGGCGAGGGATCCCACTTTGGTCACGAAAACGAGCGCTTCGGCGAAATTTTTGAAAGTGAATCGGCGCTTCAAATGATGATAGTCCACGATCTCCCAGTGCTCAACTTGTTTATAAAGCTCCTCTATTTCGTTGGCCATGAGGTGAGCCCCGCTCGCCCCGGGACCGACTTCACAAGGCACGCATTTTTTGTTGGATAGATTTTGCATGTGATTCTTCATGACAGTCTAATTAGTGAAACAGTATAGCAAAAAAGCGCGCCATCCGATATGACGCGCTTTGCGTTAAAGGAGAATCTACAATTTCTCCAGAAGATCTGAGACTTCTTCTACGGAATCGAGAAGTATAGCCTCGAGTGAAAGCGGTGGGGTGTCTGTTGCTCCCGATTCAAGATTTTCATGTTTGCTTCCCAGGTAGAGCCTCCGTAATTTTCGGTGCGTGGCTTCAATAAGTTCCGGCTCCGATAGGTAGTACTGCTCTGGATGGAAGCGTCTTACCCATCGTGCATGCCAGACTGATGTGGGGTCAGTGTCGATTTTTACGAGCTCAATCCATTTGCATTTACATCTTGCAAACGTGAGTTTAATTGGACGTCGTATAAACCAACGCCATTTACCCTCGGGACTTTTGTATGAGATTACCTCATCGAGTGGAAGCAATATCTTGTGGATCCGAGTAACGAACGTGCAGCCACATTCCTTTCTTCGGCAACGACGTGAAATGCGTTTTGATAGGCGGTAGGAGAACCAAAGGAGCGCAAAGAAGCAACACGCTGAAAGCGCACCGAGGAAGAAATCAGTCTTCATATCTGGGCATAGTATACATAAAAAAGAACAAAATAGTTATGGTCTATTTTTTAGCATGTTTAGTGGAGCTGTACTATACTAGAGGGCATGCGTAAATATAGCGTGCACGTTTGGCTTGTGGTGTTTCTCCTCCTTCTCCCATTCTTAGGGATTCCTACAGGTTGGAAGAAGACACTTGCGATACTGACGCTTCTTTTTATCGCCGTTCGCGTACTTCTCTCGCACTCTCGGCATTACCTTGAGAAAGATGAGATGTTTTCTGAAGCAGAGCACAAGGTCGAAGGTGCTTCCCAAGAACAGTCGATCTCCCATGACTAGATTTTCTTCGTTGCGCTAGAACATCATGCCCGCCTTTCCACGTCGGCGAAAGACTCCTTACATTGGTGTCTTCAGAAAAACACCTTTCCTTTGCGCGATCATCGCCATCTTCTCGGTCGGACTCTATTTCGGGTTACCACTCGTGCTGAAGAAGAGTTATCAGCCTTTACTCCCCGCCGCCGCGGGCGAAGCGGTTCTCGAAGCGGCAATGACCCCCGCCGTCATCCACCTCAAAACGCCGATGCCGCAAAAGGCCATTTATATGACAAGTTGTGTCGTTGGCACACCCTCTTTTCGTCATGATCTCGTGAGCCTTGTCGAAGAAACGGAAATAAACAGCCTTGTGATTGATATCAAAGATTACTCGGGCATGCTCTCATTCACCCCAAAGGGGGAAGCACTAAAGGAGTTTATATCGACGAGGTGTATGGCTCCGGACATGCAAGAGTTTATACAAACGCTCCACGAAAAAGGGATTTATGTCATTGGACGTATCACCGTGTTTCAAGATCCATTTCTCGCGAAACGGCGGCCTGATCTTGCCGTAAAGAAGGCGAGTAATGGCACGACGTGGCAGGATTATAAAGGCATTAGCTTTACCGATCCCGGTGCAGAGGAGGTGTGGAAGCATATTGTCGACATCTCAAAGGAAGCTTACGCGATCGGCTTTGACGAACTCAATTTTGATTACATCCGGTTTCCTTCTGACGGGCCTATGTCGGACATTGCCTTCCCCTGGAGCGAGAGTCGCAAAAAGGCTGACGTGCTGGAAGATTTCTTCGCCTACCTTTCAAAGGAGCTTCGGCCCATGGGGATCGTACTCTCCGCTGACCTATTCGGCATGACCACGACGAACACTGACGATCTCAACATCGGCCAGGTGCTTGAGAGAGCCGCGCCGCACTTCGACTATATCGCGCCGATGGTCTACCCTTCGCATTACCCTCCGAGGTTTAATGGCTGGGCGAATCCGAACGAGTACCCCTATGATGTCGTTAAGTTCTCCATGGGAAGCGCCGTGAAGCGTTTTCTCGCCACCTCCACGCCTGTCGCGCTTCGCGGGGTAGAGCCGATTGCTTCTACGACGCTCCCGCAAAGCTCTGTCGCGGGGCAAGCTCCGCTACTCTATCCTAAAGAATCATGGAATCCGGAGAAGCTCCGGCCCTGGCTTCAGGATTTTGACTATGGCGGCAACTACGATATCGCGGAAGTTAAAGCCCAGATTACGGCGGTGTATGACGCGGGACTCACAAGTTGGATGCTCTGGGCTCCGTCGAATCGATACACAAAGGGGGCCTTGGAAGGCGAGCAAGTATTGACGGATTAGACTTCCTGTACTGTATAGATTTGCGCACATTGAGGGATTTTGGGCCATAGTGTAGCCTTGCTATAGTGCTCGCAACACCTCGGTTCGCTGATCTGCCAGCGGTCCGAGAAGGGATCACCCACAACCAAACCTCATACTAAACGTATGCAAAAACCCACCGGTGACGCAGAAGTGGATGCGTCGGTTGGACAGGCGCCTCTCTTTGAGGCGGTCGAGGAGTACAAGCGCGGACGGCAATTGGAGCCAGGGGATCGGCTGCGCCTACTCAAGGTAATCAACCCGACGCTAGGCCTCGAGCGTGCTGTGCTCGCGGTCAAGGCGTTTAGCCAGGGTACATTCACGAAGGCCGTGGTCGAAGCATGGCTCTTCTTCGGGAATCACTGGTTCCAAACACTACGAAGTTGGTTTCTCATGCAGGTCCGCCGAATTCGTCTTTCGACGGCAGATCTGCTTTTGCCGGAGCGCAAGAGCCACTTCATCGTCCTCACGCGCCATCACGTGTTTTGCGCGTAGGTGGAATCAGCAGTTTAGAGTTCAGTCGCGCTAGGAAATGCGACCCACAGCCTCTCTCGTCGTTTCGCGAGAGAGGTTCTTTTATGCACGTTCTCTAGACACACATTCTTTTCTATAGTAAGCTACGAATCCAGTAGCGTCTTTACTCCGGTCTTCATGTGCGCGCCGACAGCGTTTGCCGGCTACCAAAGCACGGGAGTCTGGGGACGCGAAGCTCTTGCGGGTATCCAATGTATGGACCCCGCGAACAATAAAAAGTTATGGCAGCACGACTGGATCGTTTGGAACGTTTGTTTACACAATCCGACACAGACGCCGAGGCCAACAATTACTTAACGTGGGACCATCTGCGTGAGGCGGTGAAAAAACCGAGCCGCGAGCAAATTTTAGCTCTGCCGCTACACGAACGGACGAATGTGCCCATCGCCTTCGTTGAGGCGGCGAAGATTGACTATGTCCCCGGGCCACCTGGCTTGCCCCAATTTGTCGGCTCTGCGGACGAGGTCGCGCAGTATCGAGCAGGTTTGGCTGACCTCAGTGTGGGCACGGGGAATCGTAGCCGATGGAGGTCCTAATCTCGCCATTCTCTCGTCGGTATTTTCGGGTGCGGCTAAGAATTGGCCGCACCTTTTCATTTTTCTGCCCACAAAAGGTATACTATTGGAGTATATGGCCCTCCATTCTCAAAGCAAGCCCGAACCTATTACCTACTTTGGGCAGACCGACTCTCGAGGAAAGCGCGTCCCCTTCGGTATCAAGGAGCGGGACCGATCGCGGCACATGTACGTGATCGGGAAGACCGGCATGGGCAAGTCCACCTTGCTTGAAAACATGGCGATTCAGGATATCCGCAATAACCACGGGGTATGCTTTATCGACCCTCACGGAAAGACCGCGGACCTCCTCCTTGACTACGTTCCCGAGCACCGCTTGAAGGATGTCCTCTATTTCGCGCCTTTCGACATGGACTTTCCGGTGGCCTTCAACATCATGGAGGATGTGGGTCCTGACAAGCGGCATCTTGTGGTCAACGGTCTCATGGCCACTTTCGAAAAAATCTGGGTGGACGCGTGGAGCGCGCGCATGGCCTACATCTTACAAAACACACTCCTCGCTCTTCTTGAATATCCTGACTCGACACTCCTTGGCGTGAACCGGATGCTCGTCGATAAAGAATATCGAAAACTCGTGGTGAATAATGTTTCCGACCCGTCGGTCAAATCCTTTTGGGTTGATGAATTCGCGAAGTACACCGATCGCTACACTCAAGAAGCAACACCTGCGATCCAAAACAAAGTAGGTCAATTTACCTCGAATCCGCTCATCCGCAATATCGTGGGACAGTCGAAATCCACCTTCGATCTTCGAAAGCTCATGGACGAGCACAAGATCATTATCGTGAACCTCTCAAAGGGAAAGGTGGGCGAGGGGAACGCGAACCTCCTCGGGAGCATGTTTATCACGAAGGTCTATCTTGCCGCGATGTCTCGCGCGGACGTCACGGAACAGGAACTTCAGAAACTTCCGAATTTTTATCTCTACGTCGACGAGTTTCAATCATTCGCCAATAAAAGTTTTGCCGATATTCTCTCCGAGGCTCGAAAGTACAAACTTAATCTCACGCTCGCGCATCAATACATCGAGCAGATGGAGGAAGAGGTGCGTGCGGCAGTCTTTGGGAACGTCGGCACCATGGCGGTCTTTCGGGTAGGCGCGTTTGACGCGGAATTTTTAGAAAAAGAATTCGCGCCCGCGCTTCTCGCGGAGGACCTCGTGAACTTAGGCATCTATCAGATCTACCTTAAGCTCATGATCGACGGCGTAACCTCGCCTCCATTCTCGGCAGTCACTATTCCTCCGATTGAGAGACAGCCAAAGTCTTATCGTGAAGAAGTGCTCGCGCATTCTCGGACGACTTTCGCGCGCCCGCGCGAAATCGTGGAGAATGAGATAAAGGAATGGCACGCGCCGATACTGCCACCTCCTAAGGAGCGTAAGGAACCCTCACTTCGTGCAGGAGAGACCCCTCGAGAACCTGAACGAAATCCGCCTGTGGCTGCGGCTTCGCCTTCACCGCAAGAACCGCCCCGAGCGCCCCTGTCCGCAAGGCCACTCTCGCCGCCTCCACGCGCGCCCGAGAGACGTTCCGCTGTTCCCCCAGAGGCTCGGACTCACCCTCGAACCCCACCTTCACCTACGCCTCCGATTTCGCTCTCGAATCTTCGGCGAGGGGCCAAAAAAGAACACACGTCCCAAGGACCTCGTTCTCTCGGAGGTGAGGATGCGCGCCGATCCGAACTTCGTAAAGCGCTTTTGGCGGTTCTCGAGTCACCCTCAAAGACTCTTGGAGAAGTAAAGAGTTCCGGCCCGCCAGAACTTACCCCAGAGCGTTCTTCGCCCCTCACGTTGCAGACTTCTCCCGAGAGCCTTTCACCGAAAGGCAAAGAGCAAAGGGAAGCGAGCACCTCCGTCCGAAAAGCTTCCGTGTCGCCGCAAGGAGGGGAGAGAAGTGAGATTCCCGAAGACTTGCTTCGCCAGCTTCTTACGGTAGAGGTCCCTCCCCAAAGACCTAAAACGCCGCCTCACGCTCCTCCACCGCGCACGCAACCTTAGCCGCTAGCTCGCTTTCCCGTGACATTTCGCGCTCGGACAAGTTTACCTCCACACTTTTTGTCCCAGAGTATGCCCATTAGGCGGTGCCCCCGTCTTCTCTGTTCACGTGCCAGTTTACCTGCGTGCGTTGCGCCAATCTTTAATTTTTTGTTTCTTGTCGGGATCTTACTTTCAATTCCGCATCCGACGCTACTCCGCGCTGAGGTACAGAAATTTGTTTTTGTATCGCCTCCCCAGACTGTTCCCCCCGGCGCCGTATCGGAGAAGATAACGTTGCAGTCGCAGGACGGAGCCGGAAATGAGTTCAAGGTCTCCGGCACGACGTGCGTGGCGCTCTCTTCCACGCCTTCCGGAGGAGAGTTTTCTTCGAGTGACGCCAATTGGTCTTTAGTGTCGGTGCTTACCATGGCCAAGAATTCCGCGAACCGGAATTTCCATTACAAAAATCCCGCGGCCGGTACCTACACGATCAAGGCAACTGTAGCTCTAAGGCCGGAAGGCGAAGAACGCTCTTGCCCAAGTTGGCCGCTCGCGGAATGGTCCTCCGGCTTCGAAGCGACACAGAGCATCACGATCGGCGGAACTGTAGAGAATGCGTCGAGTACTCCACCATCTGGAAATGCGGCGGAAGAGGGGGGCAGTGAAGCGGCTCCTCCTTCGCCACCGGCCACGCAAGGCAGCAACACGGTGAGTTACAAACCGCAGATCTCTGTGAGCGCTCTTGTGCCCTCTAGGGGGATCGTTGGTGCCCCCGTGCTGTTTGACGCGACCGCGATCGGGCTGAAGAAAGAACCTCTCATGAGTGCCCGCTACACATGGAGCTTTGGCGATGGCGGCTTTGGCGAGGGAAAGAAGATAGTGCACACCTATCACTATCCAGCCGTCTATGTGGTTATGGTTGATGCCTCCTCCGGAGAGTGGAGCGCGTCAGACCGAAAAGAAATTGTGATTGCACAGCCGGAACTTCGTATCTCGACCGTAAAGGAAGGAGGCGACGGATTCATCGAACTCCGGAATGGCGGCGCGGATGAGGTTGATCTCTCGAATTGGCAACTTCGAAGCGGCACGCGCACCTTCTCTATTCCGGAAGGAACACGCATCGGAGCGCAAAAGGCCGTTCCTTTCCCAGCCCTGATTACGAACATCTCGGCCGATTCCCGAAGTACCACGCTTCTTTATCCGAACGGAGATACAGTTACAAAGTACGAAGAAAGGCCGGCGGCGCCCCCACCGGCACCTGTCAAAAAGGCGGAGGAGCAAGCGACGCAGACGGGAGCGGCAAAAAAAGAAACGTTGCGTAAAGAGACGATACCTCCTTCGCCACCGGTTCCACCCGCTGATGAAGACGCTCGTTCTCTTCCGCCCGAGCTTTCTCCTACAGCTTCGAGCACACCCCTTTCACAGGTACGTGAGCTTATCGGAGCCGCAGGAGCAAGCCAAACCGTTGGCGCAATGCCGTGGCTGCTCGCGCTAGGACTTTTCCTCGCGGTCTCGATCGGCGGGTACATCATGATGCTTCGGCCGAAGAAAGAAGAAAGCGCGGCAGAGAAACTGCAGAAAGAAGCGGCGGAATTTGAAATTGAATAGTAATTCATAGTCAGGAGTTTTTAAAACGCATCAAGCAGAGGTAAAAAAGATCCTGACTTTATAAGACCTTACGGACTTTATAGACTTTACAAACTTATGAAGGTTTTAATTTTCAGCACCGCCTATCTGCCGTTTGTTGGCGGAGCGGAGCTTGCGATCAAAGAAATCACCGACCGCCTTGGTTCTCCTTTCCCCCTCTTTAGAGGGGGGATTCTGGGGGGTGCTTCCTTCGACCTCATCACACTTAATCTTGATGGAAAACAAAAACCGGAGGAGCGAATCGGGAATGTGAACGTTATCCGCCTATCGTGCTCCAAACTCTTCTTTCCTATTCTTGCGCGCGAACGCGCCACAAAACTTCACTCCCGGAGATCATATACTCACGTCTGGTCAATCATGGCGTCCTATGGAGGTTTTGCGGGTCTCTTTTTCAAACGGCGGTTTCGGGGTGTCCCCTTTATTTTAACCCTTCAAGAAGGCGACTCTCTTTCTCATATTTACAGGCGAGCATTTCTTGCGTGGCCTCTTTTCAGACAGATCTTTACACGCGCCGATCGCATTACCGCGATTTCAAACTATTTGGCCGATTGGGCGAGAAAAATGGGAGCGAAGGGCGACATTCGTATCATATCGAATGGAGTGAATATAAAGAATTTCGAATTTCGAATTTCGAATATCGAAAAAGAAGAAATAAGAAAGAAATTAGGAATACAAAAGGAAGATAAAGTTGTGATTACGACATCCAGACTCGTGGAGAAAAACGGAGTCGGCCACCTTATTGAATCTCTGCGGTATCTCCCGGAAAATGTGAAATTACTCATCCTCGGAACAGGCTCTCTTGAACCTGATTTAAAGCTAAAAGCTAAAAGCTATCAGCTAGAAGCTCGCGTGAAATTTGTCGGTTTCGTGCCGCACAATGAACTTCCACCCTTTCTTCATGCTGCCGATGTCTTCGTCCGACCGTCCCGTTCGGAAGGAATGGGGAGTTCATTTATAGAAGCTATGGCCGCCGGTCTTCCTGTCGTTGCGACACCGGTCGGCGGCATTCCGGACTTTCTCGCCGCGCCCCTTCCGGGCTCCGAAGAGGAAACGCATCTATTCTCTAATTCTCACGAATTAGAGAATAGATGGGGAGGGAATATGACGGGGGTGTTTGTGAAAGTAGGGGATCCGAGAGATATCGCGGAAAAGATTAAATGCTTGTTGTCGAATGACGAACTCCGAAATAGGATCATCGCAAACGCCTCGAAGATGGTGAAAGAAAAGTATGAGTGGGATGGGATTGTAGAGAGGATGAAAGAGGTATTTGACAAAATATAGACAGACTGTAGCATAGCACTATGCAGAAGCAGAACGTGATGAGTGTTGTACCGCCCACGGCCGCCCTTTGATCGGGTTGGTCCTTTCTTCGTAACTCTACACTTAGAAAACCGCCCCGATCACGGGGGCGGTTTTATGTTGCAAAGCAACATAAAACAATCAAAAGTTCGTGCTTGCTTTGTTGTCGGTTTGAGAAGAAATTCGCAAATCGACTTCAGAACGAGTGTTCTGAATCCGTTCTTTTTGGCTCTTTTCCAACTGAATATATGTCTACACCACGAACCGTCGTCATCAAAGTTGGCACCGACGTCCTCAAGGACCTCTTCGCGTTCAGTCTCATCGCTCGCCAGATCGCAGAGCTCAAACGCACCGGGGTCGGTGCCATACTTGTTTCTTCAGGTGGCGTCATCGCGGGAAGTGATTACCTCACTTTTATTGGAGGTGATCCCTATGCTTACCAGAAACGCGTGCTCGCGAGCATCGGCGCTCGGTCATTACTCAATCGTTGGGGGGAGGCCTTTGCCCTTGATCGTCTTGCCGTAGCCCAGTTTTATATCACGTACGGAAACCTGCGCTTTCGCGGGGAGAGGGAAAGCATCCGCTCTGCCTTACGCAAACTCGCATTCGATACTCTCGTTGTCCCGCTTGTGAATGAAAACGACATCGTCTCGGGAGTGGAGATCAGTAAGATGGCTCAGGGACTTGGCGACAATGATCGGCTCGCTCGCATTATCGCCAATCTTGTGCGAGCAACAGGCATTGCGTTCGTTACCGTGCGGGGTGGAGTCTATACTGCGAATCCCGATTCCGACGCTTCCGCAACACTCCTTCCGTACATAGATGCGAGTCGGCAGTTTCGCGGAGGACGCCACAATGCGGGCACTTCTCGAAATGGCGTAGGAGGGATGGGGTCGAAAGTGCGCCAAGCATCCATTTGCGCTCGAAAGGGGATGGAAGCGGGAATTATTGGCCCTTCCGATATTATCCAGTTCTTTGATGGCAGGGGTGTGGGAACGAAGGTCGCCGTCTGATTCTTTCGACTCTGCGGGCCGTCCTAACGGACGGCCCTTTTATTTTAGACACAACTTGTCTCAAATCTATTCATATGAACAGATTTGAGACATGACATGGTCAGTATGATGGTCCGTATGGCTGCTAACAGACCGATACTTTTCTCTGTTATCATAGGACTATGCGGATTTTGATAGCAACAGGCATTTATCCACCTGACATTGGTGGACCGGCGCAATACGCGCTCGGGGTGGAAGAGGTGTGGCAAAAAGCGGGTCACGAGGTGAAGGTGCTTAGCTTTAGATTCGAGAGAAGACTTCCGACCGGGATTCGACATGTGTATTATTTTCTTCGCGTCCTTTTCTCGCTTCCCGGAGTGGATTTTGTGTTTTCGCCCGACACCTTCAGCGCCGCTCTTCCGGCTCTTCTCGCGAGTACACTTTTGGGAAAGAAACTCATCATTCGTACCGGCGGAGATTTCCTGTGGGAATGGTATGTGGAGCGGACGGGAGATCTCGTTCTCCTTAGAGATTTTTATTCGACACGACTCTTGAGGTTAAATAGAAAAGAGCGAATTATTTTTTCCTTGCTCCGATTTCTGTTTCGTCACGCCGACGCTATCATCTTCAGCACTGCTTGGCAGAGAGATATTTTCACAAAACCGTACGGTCTCAACGCGGCGCGCTGTCACATTGTTGAAAATTACTACGGCCCAGAGGAACGAAAAGTGTATTCCAATGTTCCACAACACATTGGAATACACAAAAAAATCTTTGTCGGCGGGACGCGCCCGCTGAAGTGGAAAAATATCCCTCGTGTTGAAGAAGCATTCAAAACGCTACAAAGTAAGGGGTTACCGGTTTCCCTGGCGCTCCAGATCGGAAGTCGAGGGCAGTTTCTACTCGATATCCAGTCGAGCTATGCCGTCATCATCGCTTCACTTGGAGATATTTCTCCGAACACTATTCTTGAGGCGATTCAGTTTGGAAAGCCTTTTATCCTCACTTTAGAAACCGGACTCTACCCGAAGCTCAAAGACATCGGCGTGTGGGTTGACCCAGAAGATGTGGGTGATATAGCCGCCAAGGTTGCGTGGCTTGCGGATGATCAAAACTATGAAGCGCAATGTAAAAAAATAGCGGCGTTTGCGTTTACGCACAGCTGGGAAGATATTGCCAATGAGATCTTAACTATCCATGCGAATCTTAAATCTTAGTCTGGACAGGGAAATAATTGAAAAGGGTTCCGCCGTGCGACAGCGGCTCATTTTGCTTGCGGAGAAAGTTGGGGAAATAGTGGTGTTTGTTCCGGGAGAACGAGACGAGAAAGAAGAAGTCTCGACCCATCTTACCGTGTATTCGTTTGCCGGACCGAGAGTGGCGCAACTCTGGAAGATGTGGAAGAAGGGAAAGGAGCCCCTGTCTGGAAGTTCCTCCTTTCCTAAAGGAGGCGGCGAGTTTTCGAGCCGGAGGATTTTAAATCCCTCCTCCGACTCGGAAGTCGGAGTGCTCCCTTTAGGAAAGGGAGAATTAAGAGTATTCGAATTGATCACCGTGCAAGATCCGCATTTTCTCGGACTCTTTGGCGTCCTCCTCGCAAAGAAATATCGCGTGCCGCTTGAAGTACAAGTGCATGGGTTTGAAAAGTCTTCGGGTCTTCGGAAAAGACTTGCGAGGTTTGTATTGGAAAGGGCCGATACAGTCCGCGCTGTCAGCAATCGACTGAAAGAGCATCTTCACTCCATATTCCATATTCCATATTCCATACTCTATACTTTGCCAGTGTACGCGCAAACCGCCCCTCCACAAAAAGTAATCAAACGGAAAACGGTCCCGTATCCGTTCACCTTTCTTACCGTCGGGAGACTTGTTCCCGTAAAAAATATTGACCTACAGATTCGGGCGTTCGCGCGCTTGGTAAAGGAGGTACCGCACATCCGGCTTAGGATTGTAGGAGAAGGACCTCTCGCCGACAGTCTAAAGTCCAAGGTCGAAAGTCTAACGTTGGAGAAAAGCATCATCTTTGAGGGGTATAGGCGTGATCTCCGAAGATATTATGAAGAAGCGGATGCCTTTCTTCTCACGTCCGACTGCGAAGGGTGGGGGCGGGTCGTGCTTGAAGCCGCCGCGTATCGCCTCCCCATCATTATGACCGATGTCGGACTCGCGCGGGAAGTCATCAAGAATGAAGAAAGCGGATTCATCATTCCCGTCGGCGATGAGCGAGAGCTCATGCTCGCGATGAAGGAACTTCTTGATAAGCCACAGCTTCGGGAACGGCTTGGCGAGGGAGCCTTTCGAGCGTTCAAAGCGCTCCCAAGTAGAGAAGCATATATAGAGAAACAAGTTGAGGAGTGGAGGAGTTTGATATAAGATGAACGGCATTATGAAAAGAAAGCACGGGGGAATTAAATCCCCTTTCGCCACTCCCACCACCCCGCCTGGAAGACTCGGCACCCCTCCTCAGGCAGGAGGGGAGACTGACAAACCCCTTATCGGATTCATTGGGCAGGGGTTCATCGGGAAGCATTACGCCGATGACTTTGAGCGGCGCGGCTACAATGTAGTTCGGTACGCCCGCGGCCGGAAGTTTGCAGAGAATAAAAACAAACTCAAGCTGTGCGATATTGTTTTTATTGCGGTTCCCACGCCCTCAACCCCAAAAGGGTTTGACTACTCCGTCGTGAAGTCAGTGCTTCCGCTTGTCGGAAAGGGAAAGATTGCCGTGATTAAATCCACAATTCTCCCCGGTACAACGGAAGCTCTGCAGAAATTCTATCCCGACATATATCTATTCCATTCACCTGAATTTCTGCGCGAAGCAACGGCCGCACATGATGCGGCACATCCCGACCGTAATATCATCGGCATGACTAAGGGGACGCCGGAGTATGCAGAGCGGGCGGAGCGTGTGCTTTCTGTGCTTCCGAAAGCGCCGTTTGAGCGCATTATGCACGTGCGAGATGCGGAGCTTGTGAAGTATGGAGGAAATTGTTTTTTGTACACAAAAGTGCTTTTTTCCAATCTTTTTTATGATGTTGCGAAACGGTGTGGACATGACTGGGAAGCAGTCAAGGAAGCAGTCGCCGCAGATCCACGTATCGGACCCTCTCATATGGAGCCGCTGCATACAAGTGGGCACGGGGGGAAGCCTGGGCGGGGCGCGGGAGGGCACTGCTTTATCAAGGATTTTGCCGCTTTCACGCGCCTCTACGCAAAAGTAGCGCATGATGCATCCGGACTTAGTCTACTTCGAGCACTTGAATCCCATAACAACAAACTCCTTTTGGGGAGTGGCAAAGACCTCGAACTTCTTCTGGGAGTGTATGGCAAGAGAAGTCTGTAATCTATGCTTCGTTCTTTGCAACAATGGGAAGAAACATTCGTCAGTTTCGCTGAAAAGCATGTTCCTTGGTGCGCACCTCACGCGCGCAAGTATCAGCGCCTGTTTCGATACCTCGCCTCGGGAGGCACCGCAGCCGCGGTTGACCTCCTGGCACTCTACATAGGCACCGATCTTTTACACATTCACTACCTTATCTCGGCGGCACTCGCCTTCATCGTCGCATTCTTCGTGAGCTTCATGCTCCAGAAGTTCTGGACCTTTCAAGACCACTCGATTGAAAGAGTGCGTCTGCAAATGACGCTGTATTTCCTCGTTGCGGGGGGGAACCTCGCTCTCAACACGCTTCTCATGTATTTTTTTGTCGAAAAACTGCATCTCTGGTACCTCCTCGCGCAGGTGGTTGCCTCCGGCCTTATCGCGTTTGAGAGTTTTTTCATCTCTCGGTATCTTTTTAGAGGCAACAAAGACACATCGGGCATCTTGCTATGAAACTACTCATCGTTACGCAAAAAGTAGATGCCGCCGACAGCAACTTAGGCTTTTTCATCCAGTGGATAAGAATGTTTGCAAAGTACGCGGAGCAGGTGACGGTCATTTGTCTCGAAAAGGGGGTCTATGAGCTTCCGCCTAACGTCAGCGTGTTTTCACTCGGAAAAGAGATAAGAAAAAGAGGCCGCTCTCTCTACGCGTTTCGCTTTCTAAGATACGCGTTTTCCTTGCGGCACACGTATGAGAGCGTATTTATTCACATGAATCCGGAGTACGCGATATTGGGGGGTCTCCTGTGGAAGCTTCTTAACAAAAGAGTTGCTCTCTGGTATGTACACAAAAAAGTTGATGCCAAACTGCGTCTCGCGGAAAAGTATGTTGATCGGATTTTTACCGCCTCGAAAGAAAGCCTCCGGCTTCCGAGCAAGAAGTGCTCCGTCATAGGGCATGGCATCGATATGGAGCTTTTTTCCGGGAGGAGGAAGGATGCGGCGATGGGGGCGAAACTTCGATTGCTTACGGTTGGGCGCATCGCTCCGGTGAAAGATCTTCGCACACTTATACTTGGTTACGCGCTCCTCAAGCGTACAGGAGAAGCAGCGGAACTTTCCATAGTGGGCGAACCGATCACCGACATTGACCTTCGCTACAAACAGGAGCTTGCGCATTTCATCGAAGAACAACATGTGTCCGCGCACGTCCATTTCTTAGGGTCAGTCCCTTTTTCGTCCTTACCTACCGTGTATAATGAGCATTCAGCTTTCATACACGCGAGTCGTACCGGAAGCATCGACAAAACAGTGCTTGAAGCACTCGCGTCAGGTCTCACGGTGTTTACCTCCAGCGAAGCATTTTCGGGAGGCATCCCAGGCGTTTTTACATTCACCGCCGGTGATTCCTCGGATTTGGCGACTCAGCTTGAATTAGCCTTTCTAAAAGGGAAGATATCTTATAATAGCGCTGGTAGAGAGTGGGTGAGGGAGCATCATGACCTTGGCAACTGTATTGAGAAAGTAGCTAACTTTTTAAGCACACTCCCATGACACATGTTTCTCTTAGTGAAGTGCTTTTTGAGGTGGTGCGGGGAAAGGCTATCAGTCGGACACTCACCAATGTATTTTGGAAAGGACGTGCTGTATGTTCCGGGCGCATCCTCGATGTCGGGGGAGGTGGCCATGCCAGTCACTACCGTTTTTTGGATGTTGATAAAAATGCTTCGATTAAAGTCGTTGACGTCATCCCTCGAGTGGGGACAGATTTCGTCCTTGATATCACAAGTGAGCGTGTTCCGCTTCCGGATGGTTCACAAGATTTCATATTCATGTTCAATATTCTGGAACACATTTTCGAGCACAAAGAGGTGCTCACCGAAGCTCACCGCTTGCTCGCCCCCCGAGGCACACTTCTTGGCACTATCCCATTTTTAATTAATGTGCATCCCGACCCACACGACTATGTCCGTTTTACGAAGGAGGCGCTTTCGCGCATCTTTGAAGAAAGCGGTTTTTCCGTGGAAATTATCGAGCCGATAGGCAGAGGCCCCTTTCTCGCCGGCTACGAACAGCTCGATATGCTCATCTGGAACCCGCTCCATCTTCTGTTTCTACCCATTGTCTGGTGCTTAGACGGCCTTCTTGCGTTTCTTCGTCCGAAGCGAGATTTCCGGGCGCAATTTCCGCTCGCGTACAACTTCATCGTCAAAAGAATCGTTTAAATGGTATGTGCTCCATTAACGGATTCACCTGGCAGGAGAGAGAACTGATTGCGCGTATGAATAAAGAGACCTCGCATCGGGGACCTGATGGAACGGGTATTTTCGTAGCGACCGGCATTTCACTTGGGCACAACCGGCTTGCCATCATTGACCTCTCCGAATCTGGGGCTCAGCCCATGCAGGGGAGCGGTGGACGGTTCGTGCTTATCTTTAACGGGGAGATTTACAACTACCGTGAACTTAAAAAGGAACTTGTTTCCTACCCATTCAAGGGCGAGAGCGATACTGAAGTAGTCCTCGCGGCGTATGAAGCGTGGGGCGAGAAGGCTTTCGCGCGTTTGCAGGGTATGTTCGCCTTGGCGCTCTGGGACAGGGAAAAGCAAGAACTTCTACTCGCGCGGGATCCTATGGGCATCAAACCGCTTTATTATCATTTCACGGGTGGTAGACTCATTTTTTCCTCGGAGATCAAGGCAATTCTCGAACACGACATTCCGCGCCGCATTGACCCGCAGGCGCTCGACCTGTACCTTCGAGTACTCTATGTTCCTGCTCCGATGACGATGTTTGAGAACGTGAAGAAGCTCTCACCAGGCCACGTACTCTCATGGAAGGGGGGATCTTGTTCGATCAAGCCATTTGCGCGCAGGAAATCACCTGTGCTTTCTTCAAAATCATTCGTCGAACTTAAAACCGAGGCTCGGGCGAGAGTACATGAGAGCGTCCGTAAGGAGCTTGTCTCTGACCGACCCTTAGGGCTGTACCTTTCTGGAGGTATTGATTCAAGCGCGGTGCTCGAATCTATGAGTGTGGCACAAGGACGGGTGGAAACCTTTTCTGTCGGCTTCGAGCTTCGGGTGGGAGAGCAGCGAGAAAAGTTCAACGCGGACTTCGAACTCGCTCGTCGTACCGCAGCCCATTTCGGCGCGAGGCACCACGAAGTACTTGTTTCTCCAAGCGAAATTGTCTCACTTTTTGAGGAGGCGATCTTCCACCTCGATGAGCCGAGCGCGAACGCTACGATCATTCCACAGCTCGCGCTCGCGCGCTTTGCCAAAGCCCACGTGGCGGTAGTACTTGGCGGGGACGGGGGAGATGAGCTGCTGGGAGGCTATGAGCGGTATCGACTCTCCCGTATCTCCTCTCTGTATCGGCGGTTCCCGAAGATTCTGCGGAAAATCGGGCGACTGGTCGTCCCCTCGCTTTCGAAGCTTGATACGGCACCCGGCATAGAGCGATTCGCGCAATTCCATTTTATAAAAGAACCCACACTCTCGAGGCTTCTCAAAGAGGGAGCTTATCATCCTCGGGTTGCACACGATTTCTTCGTCGAACATTTCTTTAGGGAGGTGCAAGAGCCGTTCGAAACGCAGTTTATGGAGACGGATCGTCAAAGTTGGCTTGTTGACGAGTCGCTCCTTCGAAGTGACAAACTCTCGATGGCCGCGGGGCTTGAAGCACGAGTGCCGCTTCTCGATCTTCCACTCATTCAGTTTGCCGATACCATCTCACTTCACCATAAAGTTTCGCTTACCAATACCAAGATCATTCTCAAAGAAGCATTTCGAGACGTACTCCCGAAGGAACTCCTCCATCAACCTAAACGTGGGTGGTTCTCGCCGGGAGCCAAGTGGCTCCGCTACCCCCATTTTTCCGCATATGCACGGGAGGTTCTTTCTCCCAACTATACGCAAGCAACGAGACATCTTTTCAACTGGGACGAGGTTCAGAGGCGCCTCGAAGGGCACCTCCGCGGCGAGTATCATGCCACGATTTTATTTGCGCTTCTTGGGTTGCAAATCTGGGCGAAAGAGTTTGACGTATCGGGCTGAGCACCCCATGAAGGCGGGAGAAATTCTTGACTCGTGACCACATCTGTAGTATACTTTTTATCAGTTCTTTGATAGTTCGCCATGGCCAAGAAGGACTTGAAATTAGGTACTTTTTGGCTGTGGCGGAACAACTTCGCTACACATCTAACCAATGTCTGCTTTCGGTGGCGATATATTCGTCGCTTCGAGTGGGCACAACGAAAGGAGAAAGTTATGGGTAACATACTACCTGTGACCAGTAATCAAGGTGATGCCATTCGTGATATGGCCAATGAAAAAGGTGTCGGCCGCACAAAGTGGCAAAGGGCGCATGATGACAAGAGGTGGTCTAAGTTTCTGGACAGCCTCAAAGAGCCTGTCCCACCTGAAGGCGCTCGAATCTTCATTCTTCGCGCTACGGTCAAACTCGATCAGCCCTGGCCGGAAGCGGTTACTGCCGCCGGGCCCAACACACCAGGTCACTACAATGTCCATAAAGTCAGCGGCCTTTACGTCCCGACCGGATCTGGACGAGAGGAACGTGAGTACGTTCTATTGAACCATCCAAACGGTGATGGCGATTGGAATAAGGCACTCCTGTGGGCAAAGGAGGAAGAATTGGTGCAGACCGTCCCGCGCGAGGCGTTCGTCATCGGCGCAGAGCATCCCACACTTCACAATACGCTCGGAATGAATCACATGCGTGTGGTCGCAACCACGGAGTGTACCTTTGGGGGCGGTCGGCAGGCGTGCTGTGTGTGGTGGAACGGCGCGAGGCGCGAGGCGCGCCTCTTCTACGTGTCCTACTTCGTCGACGCCTTTGGCTGGTTTCTCTTCCGCAAGAAGTCCTCGGTTTTAGACACTAAGTCCTAGCCCTCGGTCTCTTGGCTTTGACTTTCTTCGCAGAACCCCGATTAACACCCGGGGTTTCTTTTTATATGTCGTATCTTGGATTGTTAAGACACGGAAATACTTTCAAGCTACAAAAGCTGGTTGAAGCGAGTTATAGTTAGCGCTCATACCTATGGTCAACGTTTACATCGAAACAAAGGACGCGCCAGAGCTCACTCCCATGCTCGTGTTCTGGCCGAACTATCGCTTCGCGTTTAAAGAAAAAGCCGTTTTTTCTCCCGAAATTATGGCGTCCTATACGACTCCCTTCTTCACGATCGTGCCCGGGCTGGAGGCGGCTGATTTTATAGCTGTTCCATATCACTATTTCGATGTGCTCGACTACGCTCCCAAATACTTAGCGTATGTGTATGCTCTCGGAAAGACGACTCAAAAGAAGGTACTTCTTTTCGACTACACTGATTATGTTGAACGGGAGATACACGTTCCTTCGCACGCCATCCTATTTCGCGTTTCTGCTTACCGTCACCACAAGAAAGAAAACGAAATCATTATGCCGTACTTTGTCGAAGACATCGGTCGGAATTATTCCTTTGAGCAGAAGCCGAAAGGGGAGAAACCAACGGTAGGGTATTGCGGACAGTCTCGCTTTGGAGGCACCACTCGAAAGTGGAAGGCGGGTGTGAAGTGGCTTCTCTCACTCTTTCTCTTATACTTGCGCCTTGATGTAAAGCCACACGTCCACATGCGCGGAATCTTCTGGCGGAGGAGAGCGCTCCAAGTCCTCTCCAAGAGTAAAAGCATCGTTTCTCGCATCATCGAACGGGACTTTTATTCCCTCTATCGCGCAATCCCTTTCGATGCAAAGACAATACGAAGGGAGTATGTGGAGAATCTAAGGGAAAATGTACTAGCACTCTCGGTGCGTGGTGATGCCAACGCTTCCCAGAGGTTTTATGAGGCACTCTCTGCTGGAAGGATCCCGCTTTTTCTTGACACCGATTGCGTCTTACCCCTTGAAGAAATCATTGACTATAGCCGCATTATACTTCGCGTACCCGCACAGGAGGTCGATGCTATTTCAAGGCGAGTCACTGTCTGGCACGCTTTAGTATCGGAAGGCGATGTACTCCAGGCAGGCAGGGAGGCAAGAGAGGTGTATGAACGGTACTTGCGCCTAGAGAAGTTTTTCTCCATTGTCTTTGATCGAGAAAAGAGTCCGTATAAAAAATTGTTATTCCGATGAGCGCATTTTTTTACATCGCTAATATCCGATTTCCCACTGAACGCGCGCATGGAATTCAGGTCGCGAAAATGTGCGAAGCGCTCGGAGAGAATGGCGCCAAGGTCACCTTACTGGTTCCAGACAGAAAGACCTTCGCTGGTGATCCATTTTCCTATTATGGGACTCGGCATAATTTTCAGGTCGAGAAAATATCGGTACCGGATGTGGTATCTCTCGGGAGGATAGGGTTTCTCTTTGAGTCGGTCCTGTTCGCGTATCGTGCCGCAAAAAGGCTTCGAACTCAAAATGAAGCGCTCATCTATACGCGCGAGGAACTACCGCTTCTTTTTTTACCCAAAAAGAGTGCCTTTTATGAAATGCATCAACTTCGCGGAAGCTTCCTCGCCAGGCTTTTACTCAAAAGAGCCAAGCGTATCATCGTAATCTCGAACGGGCTTAAAGAGGCTCTTTTTTACATCGGCTACCCTCGCGAACGGGTAGCGGTGGCACATGACGGTTTCGATGAAAGAGAGTTCGGGGTGCGGCTTTCAAAAGGGGAGGCGCGAGCGCGTCTTACACTTCCCAAAGAAGCGAAACTCGCTATGTATATCGGAGGCTTTGAGGTATGGAAGGGGCTTCGCACACTCCTCGATGCCGCAAGGTTGCTCAAGGAAAGGGGCATCAATGTCGCGGTTATCGGAGGCACTGAATTCGAAAATAACTCTCTTTCGATCAAATATCCCGAGGTGCGCTTTTTAGGCTATCGTCCATACACGGAACTTGCCTTCAATCAACAAGCGGCCGATGTACTCGTAATCCCCAATTCAGGGCGAGAGAGAATCTCTCGCGAGTTCACTTCTCCGCTCAAACTTTTTGCCCACATGGCATCGGGACGCCCTATCGTTGCTTCTCGTCTGCCCTCCTTATGCGAAGTTCTTTCAGATGAGAGTGCCTATCTTGTCCCCCCTAATGATCCCACAGCTCTCGCCGAAGGCATCCGCACCGCGTGTGAACGAGAGGAAGAGAGTGAGAGAAAAGCGGCGGTGGCAAATAGCAGAGTACGGGAGTTTACCTGGGTCAAGCGGGCCAAAGACATACTCGCTTTCATCGAAGATTAAGCCTATAATTTCTTACGCGCATGCATCCATACTCGAACATTCTCGTGACTGGCGGAGCCGGATTTATCGGCAGTCATTTTATAAGGTTTCTCCTTTCCACGTATCCTCACATTACGGTGGTCAATGTTGATCTGCTCACGTATTGCGGGAATCTTGAGAATGTGAAAGACGTCTCGAACGACCCTCGGTACCATTTCCGCAAAGCCGACATCGGAGATCTTGAAGCAATGGAGAAAATACTTACAGAGTTTTGTATCGATTGCATCGTCAATTTTGCCGCGGAGTCTGATAACAATAAGGCCGTTCTCTCGCCGCTCGACTTCGTGAAGACCAACGTTCTTGGCACCGCAACCCTTCTTTCGGCGGCACGGAAGACCTCGGTAAAACGTTTTCACCACATCTCAACCTGTGAGGTGTTTGGAGAACTCCCCCTTACCAGCCCTGAACGTTTCGTCGAGGAATCTCCTTATCGGCCGCGCACTCCCTACAACGCATCGAAGGCGTCGAGCGATCTTTTCGTCAAAAGCTACTACCACACCTTTGGCTTACCCGTCACGATAAGCTATTCGGCAAATAATTATGGAACGCACCAGTTCCCGGAAAAAGTAATACCGGTATTCACGCTTAAAGCGCTTAAGAATGAGCCGCTTCCACTCTTTGCATCAACGGGACACAAGCGAGAATGGATACACGTGCTCGACCACTCTAAGGCAATCGATCTTATCTTGCAAAAGGGCGTCATCGGAGAGAGCTACAACATTGGTACGGGTTTTGAGAAAACGATCAGTGAAATTGCGGCAGACATCTTAGGTATATTGCATAAACCTAAAAGCATGACGACCATCGTTCCGGACCGGCTCGGGCACGACTCTCGCTATCTTCTCGATTCAAGCAAAGTTCGGGCACTTGGTTGGAAGCCGGAAATTGTCTGGGAGAAAGGTCTTGCCGAAACAGTGGAGTGGTATGCGAAGAATGCACAGTGGTGGGAGCCGCTCCTCGCGAGGTCCCACTCCTGGAAATGAATGAAACTATGGACGACACAGCTCCAAACGCACAAAGGTTCAACTGGGAGAGAGTGGCGGTGAGCGCGATAGTACTCTTTGCGTTACTATTTTCTCTTCGAGGCCTCACTTCCTACCCCGCGTTTTGGTTTGACGAAGCACTCAATATTCAGGCGGGGCGGAATCTTTCGGAATACGGCTTCCTCAACCTCGAGGTCGCGCCCGGCGTTCCCTATGAGAAGCCATATCACTTAACTACGGGGTATCCTGTCATCGCGCCGCTTGCCGCTCTTTTCTCGATGGTTGGATTTGACTTCGCGTACGCGCGGCTGTACATGATCGGCTGGTTGCTCCTCTTTCTATATTCAGCGTACCTTCTTGCTCGAGCGCATTTCGGGCCGACGATGGCACTCTTATCCTTGCTTCTTCTCGCGACTTTCGCGCCGGTGTATGGCAATGGTGAAACTGTTATCGCGGAAGTTCCCGCCATGGCGCTCTTTTTTCTCGGGCTGTTTTCCCTCAAGAAAGCTTCCTATCGGCCTCCCTTCATCTTTCTTGCGGGTCTCCTACTTGGTCTTGCCGCCGCGATAAAACCTATCTATTTTTTGATCGCTCCGGCTCTTTTACTCTCCGCGATTCTGAAGAGAAACGAATTATCTTTCCGGAGCGAATGGTTGCTTTGGGTAGGGTTCCTTCTTCCGGTTCTGTTGTATGTCTTCACGATCATTCCTCCTAGCGACGCGCTAGAAGAGAGTGGGTCGATACTTTCTTTTTGGCAGAGTCGCACGGCGCAGGGACATCTATTAGAAAATATCAGCGCAAATGTGATACGGATGTTCAAGGAGAGTTCTCTCTTATACACGCTCCTCTTAAGCATACTTGTCTCGTGTACTATCCCCTGGAGAAAAATAATGAAGGGAGAAGTATCACGGTCGCTTCTAATACTTGGGACCTACGGTATGCTCATCTTACTTTTCTTTCTCCAAAGTATCGGCTGGAATCGATATCTTCTCTTTTTTCAGGCCATCGTACTTTTGAGTGTACCACCCTCTCTCCTTAGGCTTCGGTTACATTTCCCCGCACTTAGCTCCTTCTTCTCGGAGAGAGCGCGACAACTTCTGCTTTGCAGTCTCATTGTCATGCAAACGGTACATCTTTTCTTCTTTGCCACAATCTTTAAAGGTACTGGCGCGGACGATTTCTCCTCCCTTCTTAGCAAAGCTCCTTTTGGGAGTATCTATGTCGTCAACTCCGCGGAAGGAGCAGCTTTCGTCCCGCCCTCGCGGCTCTACCACTATTTTGATTTCTTTGAATCAAATCCTCCCATGGAAAATCGTCTCTCGAACCTTGAGAGAGAACGTTTTGCGCATCTCCTTTTCGATCTTGATGATAAAAATGTGTTGCCGTATCTCTCCACAATTGAGAGACTCTACGAGCGAGTGGGGGAGGCACAAGGCGTGACACTTTTTAGTTTAAAGGTTGCTCAAAATCTGTAGACCTAGAGCATCTTCCATGGAGCGAGGACCCCTTCACTAATGATGTTAAGCGACATCTTTGAGGTGCCGGCAGTCCGATTTTTGAAAACGATTGGGATTTCTCTCACGCGCGCGCCGGCTTTGTACAGGAGGTACTTTAGATGGATAATGAACGCGTATCCAGAAAGGTTGATCGTATCGAAGTTTACGGTGGAGAGTATCTTCGCACTGATCGCATTGTACCCGGTAGTGCAGTCCTTGAAAGGAGCGCCAATAATTGTACGAGCATAAAGATTCGCGAAACGAGACAGGAGTCGCCGCCACAGCTCCCAGCCTATTGTCGCGCCGCCGGGTATGTAGCGCGATCCGATGACGAGATCATACTCTGATCGAAGAGCCAGCATTTCTTTAAGGTGCTTCGGATCATGCGAAAGATCGGCATCCATCATGATAAGCGTGGATATTTGAGGATCCTTTAGTGCTTCCTCGAACCCCTGTACGTACGCTTTTCCGAGCCCTTCTTTCCTCCGTCGCGATAGGAGACGTAGTCCCGAGTACGTCTTCTTAAGTTTCTGTATCGCTTCCGCGGTGCCGTCCGGAGAGTTATCATCCACGACGAGAACGTGAATCTCTGGAACAAGACTAAAAATTGCGGGAATGAGATTCTCCACATTTTCTTTCTCATTATAAGTTGGAATCACCACGATTGCCCCGCGTTCACCATCATTCATCGTTTTTTTGCCGCCATGGCACGAACTTCATCGCGGTCATGCTCAAGCATGATGCGCACTAACTCCTCAAAGCTCGTCTTCGGCTTCCATCCGAGCTCTTTATACGCTTTTGAGGCATCTCCTAAGAGACTGTCAACTTCAGCCTTTCGGTAATATTTCGGGTCAATCTTCAGAATGATTTTTCCCTTCTCATCCTTCGCCACCTCATCTTGTCCCTTGCCCTCGAATCGAATCTTAAATCCGATGAGGCGCGCCGCCGTTTCGAAAAATTCGCGCACCGTCCGACTCTCGCCCGTGGCAATTACGAAATCCTCCGGTTGATCCTTTTGGAGCATAAGCCACATAGCCTCAACATAATCTTGCGCAAATCCCCAGTCACGTTTTGCCTCAAGGTTGCCAAGAAGGAGCGTTTCCTGAAGACCTGCTTCGATCTTGGCGAGAGAGTGAGTGATCTTACGGGTCACAAAATGTTTTCCGCGTCGTGGCGATTCATGGTTAAACAGGATACCCGAACAGATAAACAAATGATGTCTATTTCGATAGCCTACGACATAGTCATCATGAGCCTTCTGTTTAGCTTCTCCATAGGGAGAAACGGGATGGAATGGCGAGGATTCACTCTGGGGAGGTTTCGTCTTACCAAACATCTCGCTCGTGGATGCTTGGTAGATGCGTACTGAAGGATTCTCCTTCATGGCCGCGTTGACGAGCCGGCCGACACCGTAGTAGTTGATCTCAAAAGTCTCTTCCGGGCAAAGGAACGAGATACCGACGTCAGACTGCGCCGCAAGATTGTAAATCTCGTCGGGCTTGGCTTCGGCGATGACGCGCTCAAGTGCGCATGCGTCGCGCATATTACCACTCAGGAGTGTAATTTTTCTCTCCTCGTAGAGGTTTACAATACGCATGAGCGGGTCGGTACTGGTGCGGCGGAGCATTCCAAAGACTTCGTAGCCTTTTGCGACAAGGAAATCCGCCAAGTAGGAACCATCCTGGCCGGTAATGCCGGTTATGAGGGCACGTTTTTTCATATCGAACAGTATAGCGTGTGTATTTCTTTTCTTCAATTCGGGGAGAGATAAGTTGCATTATCCCTCGACCCAGCTTACAGTAGATGCGCAAGAAGTTTCGATATAATTCTTTTGGAATTTTTAACATACCATAGATGAAAGGAGTCATTTTAGCGGGTGGCGATGCCACAAGACTTCGTCCACTTACCCTCGTGACGAATAAGCATTTGCTTCCGGTATACAATAAGCCGCTCATTTACTACGGGATCGAAACGCTCGTGAACGCGGGAATTGACCGTATTATGGTCGTCACCTCTCCTCGCCACGTCGAGAACTTCGTGGGGCTCCTCGGTTCCGGCCAGCACTTCATTTCGAAAAGGGACGGCAAACAAATTCAGATCGTGTATGGCATCCAGAACGGGCCGTCGGGAATCGCGGACGGTCTCTATATCGCCAAGGACTATATCGGGAGCGAGAGCTGTGCGCTCTACCTTGGAGACAATATCTTCGAAGATGATCTTCGGGTTCCCATTTCTGATTTCAAGCGCGGGGCGATGGTTTTCCTGAAGGAGGTGACGGATCCAAAACGATTTGGCGTGGCGAACGTGGACGCGAAGGGAAACGTCCTTGGTATCGAAGAGAAACCAAAGGAGCCAAAATCCAATCTTGCAGTGACCGGCCTGTATCTCTACGATCATTCGGTATTTGAGAAAATGATCGGGCAACCTATGTCCGAGCGGGGAGAGTACGAGATCACCTACCTCAACAACAAATACATCGAAGAGGGAACACTAAGATCAGTACGCCTTCGCAAAGAATGGTTCGACGCCGGCACGACCGATAGCTTGCTCGAGGCAGGGAACTTTATGAGGAATAAAAAGCAGGCGTGAGCTTTATGGCAACGACACACCCACACTCACTCTCCATTTTCTTCCCCTGCTACAACGACAAGGGAACGATAGGAACACTCGTGCTTGAAGCCGTCCGGGTCGCGAAGACTTTAACGAGCGACTTCGAGGTGATCGTGATCGAAGACGGTTCAACCGACGGTAGCCGCGAGTTCCTCCTCGATCTTAAGCTGAAAAACGAGATTCCCGAATTCAAACTCGTCCTCCATGAACAGAATAAAGGGTATGGAGCGGTGCTCCAGAGCGGCTTCAAAACCGCCCGCAAGGAGCTTGTCTTTTATACCGACGGTGACGGGCAGTACGATGTGCGGGAACTCCCTCGCCTCTGGGAAAAAATGACGCCCGATATGGACGTCGTCAATGGGTACAAAATCAAGCGCCATGACCCGTTCCACCGCATCATCATCGGCCTTCTGTATCAATATGTGATGAAGTTTGCGTTCGGGCTCGCCATCAAGGACGTTGACTGCGACTTTCGACTCATTCGCCGGAAGGTATTCGATGTGGTTGAGCTAAAAAGCACAACCGGTACCGTCACCATCGAGCTTGTAAAGAGGATACAGCAGGCCGGGTTTCGCTTTACTGAGGTGGGCGTTTCGCACCATTTCCGCACGTACGGCACGTCGCAATTTTTCAATTTCAGGCGCGTGTTCAAAACGCTGTGGAAGCTCATTTTCCTGTGGGTGGATCTTATGGTTATTCATCGAACCGCGAAACAATCAGCATGAAAAGCGCTCTCCTCGCATGGCTTGGCAGGAAGCCCGCTCTCGCGATCATTCTTCGAAGGGCAGTGGAGCTTAACTTTCGGAAAGAGAAAGCGGCCATCCACCGCTTCCTTCTCCCTCTCAAAGAAGGCGCGCAAGTGCTTGATATTGGCTCCGGCACGGGTGAGTTTGCCCCGCTTTTCCCCGTCTTACAGTACACAGGCATTGATCTTGATCCGAAGAATATCGCCTACGCGAAACGGCACTACCCGCATCGCTTCGACGTTGCGGACGCGACGGCTCTCCCGTTCTCGCCCCAGAGTTTCAGCGCGGCGCTCATCGTCGGCGTCCTGCATCATCTTTCAAAGGAGGACGCCGCACAAGCGCTTCGAGAGCTCCGGCGCGTGCTCCTGCCAGGCGGGCGCGCACTTATCATGGAAGATACGCACTCACCTCGCTTTTATGTCCGCTCCATGCAGAAGATAGATCAGGGAGCTCACATCAGGAGTTTCGAGGAGTGGCAATCTCTCATCGGGAGCGCCTTCACCCTGGAAGAGGCGGGCAGATTCCACAATGGCCTTGCCCATTACTCATATTTTGTCTGTCGGAGTTGACCAAGCGCGTCAAACTAGCGATACTACAGTGCGTTATGAAGACTAGTCCCACACATGATGTGCCTCCGGGCAAGCTCGAGAGATGCCAGATCACCGGCTCGAAGAATCTCTTTGAGGTTATTGATCTTGGTCATCAACCACCCTGCGACTCGCTTCTTTCCAAGGAGATGCTCGACCAGCCTGAAGTTCACTACCCGCTTCGCCTCATGATCTGTCCCGATTCCGGCCTCGCACAGCTTGACCACATCGTTGATGGCAAGGTCATCTATCCTGCGAGCTATCCCTATCGGGCCGGCATCTCGGAGCCACTGCGCGTCTATCAGAAGGCATTTGCCGACGGTATCGTCAAAGATTTCGGCGTACCCAAAGACTCGCTGTGTGTTGATGTCGGTTCAAACGATGGGACACTGCTTACCGGTTTTCGCCGGAACGGGATGCGCACACTTGGGGTGGAGCCGACCGATATCGCTAAGATCGCGAGGAAAGAGAACAAGATCGATACCCTCCAGGAATTCTTTACGGAAGAAGTGGCCAAGGGAATCGTCAAAAAACATGGTGAGGCGAAGGTCATCACCATGACCAACGTCTTTGCCCACATGGCTCCACTCGGCGAGGTGATGCGTGGCCTTAAAACTTTACTCGATATGAGTGGTGTCTTCATTACCGAGAGCCAGTACTTACTCGATGTCCTCGAAGGCAATCAGTTCGACGGTATCTATCACGAGCATATCCGAACGTATAGTCTAAGATCTCTCGTCACGCTTGCTCCTTACTACGACCTTGAGGTGTTCGACGTCACTCGCGCGTCGCGATACGGGGGCAATATTCGCGCCTACTTCGCCCGTAAAGGAGTACGCAAGGTGCACACACGAGTTAAGGAACTTCTCGCACTTGAAGAGAAGGCAGGCCTTTTCAAACCGGAAACCTGGGCGGCATGGAGAGCGCGCGTCGCGGAAAATCGGCGGCGCCTCATGGAGCTTGCGTATGCAGCGAAGCGAAAAGGGCTGCGCTTCGTGGCAGATTCGTGTCCCGGCCGCGGCGCGGTGCTCGTCAACTACTACGGGCTCGATGAGACGCTTATGCCATACATCGCGCAACTTCCCGGCTCTGAGAAGATAGGGAAGTTTCTCCCGGGGACGCATATTCCTATCGTTGACAACAAGATCATCCTAAAGGAACAACCGGACTATATCGTTATACTGGCCTGGCACTATGGCGACTACATTATCAAAGAATGGCGGGCGAAAGGAGTTACCTCTACGTTCGTCCTTCCGCTCCCAGAGTTTAAGATAGTAAAATGATGATCCCGTTCTATGATCTGAAGAAGATACACGCTCGTTACAAAGAGGAGCTTACAGATGCGGCCGCGCGCGTCATAGAGGGAGGTCAGTACATTCTCGGGCAGGAAGTGGAGGCTTTCGAAAAAGCCTTTGCGCTCTACTGCGGCGTACCGTACACAATCGGCACGGGCAACGGACTCGACGCACTCACTCTCATTATCCGCGGATACAAAGAACTCGGCGTGCTAAAGGAAGGTGACGAGGTGCTCGTGCCGGCGAATACCTACATCGCGACCATTATCTCCATTACCGAAAACCGCCTGAAACCGGTGCTCGTGGAACCGGATAGACATACTTACAACCTCGACGCGGCACTTCTCGAAAAGCATATTACCTCAAAGACAAAGGCGATACTCATCGTGCATCTCTACGGAAGGGTCGGCTACTTTGAAGCGCTACACCTCCTTGCAAAGAAACATCATCTCAAGATTATTGAGGATGCCGCCCAAGCGCACGGGGCGGAATATAAAGGGATAAAAACCGGCGCACTCGGAGACGCTGCCGGGTTCAGTTTTTATCCGTCTAAACCCCTCGGTGCGCTCGGAGATGCGGGCGGGGTCACTACAAGTGATTCGAAACTGGCTGGAGTCGTACGAGCCCTCCGCAATTACGGAAGTCACGAAAAATATCACAACCTCTTTCAGGGAGTGAATAGCCGTCTTGATGAACTGCAGGCGGCATTGCTTCGAGTAAAGCTCACCCATCTTGATACAGAAAATGAAGAAAGGCGCACTATCGCGCAAAGGTACCTTCGGGAGATACGGAATGAGAAGCTCATACTGCCCGAGGAACCAGCTTCTTCAAAGGAGCATGTCTGGCACCTGTTTGTCGTCCGCACCAGAAAGCGGGACGCATTTCAAGCATATCTTGCACGGAAGGGTATTGAGACTCTGATCCATTACCCAATTCCCCCTCACAAACAGCCTGCATTTAAAACATGGAGCACTATGAGCTACCCCGTGAGCGAGGAGATACACAAAACGGCACTCTCGCTTCCGCTTAGCTCCGCGATGAGTGAAGAGGAGGTGGGGGAGGTCATCAATGCGTGTAATGAGTTTGAATAACACTAAGTCACATGATCCCTTTTGAGTCACTGCGAAAGCGCGTATTCATGGGGTGCAGGAAACACCAGGTCGCTCTTTACGGCGCCCTTCTTGTAGGCGCGATCTACATCGCCCCGCACCTTTTCTTCATGGCCTCCCTTGGCGAGGCGTATCGCGGGATTCCGATGATGCGTACTTCCAATGAAGATTTTTATCTCGCGCGTGTTCAAGAAATACTGGATGGACACCCCGGAGTCGGCTCTCCGGCATTTTGGGAATATAAAGAGGGGCCGCCGCTTTCACCTCCGGTGGGGGAGTTTCTGTACGCGCTTCCCAGTCTCATCTTTGGTATTTCACCGACCAGCACACTTCTTTCGAGCAGGTTTTTTCTACCCGCGCTTCTCTTCTTTCTTGTCTACCTGTTGGTACGGAGATTGAATGAAGATGAAGATACCTTTGCGAGCACCCTAAGTGCCATTGCGGGTGGACTACTCGTAACCCTTGGCTACGATCTTGTTGACTACCGAGCGGTTTGGAGTTTTTTAAATCAAACAGCTTCCCCAGTCCATTTCCTTGTTTGGTCGAGGCCGATCAATCCCGTGCTTGGGGCTATACTACTTTTTTCTTTTTTCCTTTCGCTCACATCGCTTGTGCAAGGAAGTCCTTACCGGAAATGGACAATAGCTAGTGCTTCCGCATGTTTCGCCCTTATGATAGGAAGCTACTTTTTCAGCTGGGGCATCGCCCTTTCGGTTATCACTTTTCTCGCGCTCACCTACCTGTTTCTTCGGAAATACCGCATTGTCGGCGATCTCTCGCTCATTGTTCTTTTTACCGCGATTCTTTCTTCCCCGTATTGGTACGCAACATGGCGAGCGGCACAGAGCCCCTGGTACGAAGCATCGGTGTTCCGAAACGGTCTCTTTTACACCCACTACCCGTTGCTTAACAAGTTCCTCCTTGCCGCGCTCCTCGTCTTTCTGCTCCTCGCGCTCCTTGAGTTTTTACAAAAACGACGCATCGGTATGCCATGGGGTATCAAAACATGGCATACCTTTTCTCTCGCTTTTCTCCTCGGGGGCTTGTGGGTTTACAGTCAACAGATGGTTACCGGGCGCACCGTGTGGCCCTATCATTTTGTACAGTACACCATCCCTCTCTCTATGGTGGTTATCACGGTAAGCCTTTTTCACACGCGGAAATTTCTTTTCTACGGATGGCATACTTTCGTTTCCGCGGCTCTGCTGGGGTCACTTTTATTCGCGATCTTGCTACAGGGGAGTGTGTATGAGCAGTCTCTTTCGTACTACACTAGGCTCCAATCAAAAGCTTCACTTTTCGATTTTTTGAATAGAAGAGAAAGAGATTGCGTCGTGCTCGTCGCGGACCGGGCCGCGGAGAGCTACACCCTTCATGGTCTCATTCCCGCTTTCACACATTGCAACACCTATAATTCAAACTGGGGGTATTCACTGATGCCCGACGAGCGAATACAACATAATTATCTTGTATATCTCCTTATGCGGGGTGTTACCGCGGAGGGAGTGGAAGCATATGTTCACAATAATGAAGGAGACGCGCGCGGCTACCTTTTTTCCAACTGGAAGGGGCTTTACGGCATCAGAGATTTTCCGGATTTTTCAGATACCGTAACGGAAGAACGGCTCGCAAAAATTCCAGAAATCTACCGGGCGTTTCTCGAAAAGGACATCACACAGGAACTTAGAAAGTACCGCCTCGACTATCTTCTATTTGAAGGTAAGCCGACTGCAGAACTGCTCCAGAGGTTAGACATCTCTTCCTCCGCTCCTATTTTCGAAGAGGGGGGAGTCTTTGTGTATGCGTTTTCTCGTTCATCCCCCTAACTCGTGCCTATTCTCGGAATATCCGCGGTTCACCGCGATAGCGCCGCAGTGCCTGTTGTAGCTTCGGGAAATCTAAGAACTTGAAGGAGAAGGAGCATTACACTCCTTCGAAATACCCGAGGATCGCTACACCACTTTTTGAACCAGAAGCGTTTTTTGATTTTTACATTCGGGCGGGCTATAGTTATCCACGCTTCCATGGAACAAGAGAGCCCTCAAGCCGTACCTACCTTTGCGCGAAAGTTCGACAAACTGGCCTTATTTCATCCAGTGTTCTTGGCCGTGTATCTTATGCTGTTTCTCTTTTCATACAACAAGGAGCAGTTGCAGTTTGGAAACATTATCCTACCTCTCCTTCTCACCCTACTCTTTGTAGGTGGGGTATATCTTGTCACCTTCGCTTTTATCAAGCATAAGCAGACATCGGCGCTTATCGCATCTCTTAGTCTCATTTTCTTTTTCGCCTATGGCACGGCGTACGCCCCGATCGAGTACCTTAAAATCGGAGATGTCATCGTCGGACGGTTTCGGTACTTCTTTCCCGCGTGGTCGCTCCTCTTCCTTCTTATCGCGTACGGGATTGTGAGGATGCGCAGCTATACCAAGATCGCAACAAAGTTCATCGCCGTCGTTGGACTGACCCTCTTACTTTTCCCCGTGATTGATATTGCCGCCTTCACTTTGCGAAACAACGATGAGGTCTCTCACACTTTCACAGGCCTCAAATCGGGCGAGGAAACTATCGCAGAAAGTCCTGACATTTATTACCTCATTCTTGATCAGTACGCTCATGCAGAAACGCTTAAAGCGGCAGGCTTCGACAATACGTCTTTCATAAACGCACTTGAAGACAGAGGCTTTATGGTCAGGAAGAGAAGTGCGACCAATTATCCACTCACCAGCACTTCGCTCACCTCGTCACTCAACATGAGATACATAGAGGGGGAAAGGGAACTCGAAGACGCGGGAAGACAAGCATTTCGTGCCATACGCGATAACGCCGCTCAACGGTTCCTAAAGAACCGTGGGTATACCACCATTCACTTCGATACAGGAGTAAGCATTACCGAGTATAATGAGTTTGCGGACGTCAACATCTCCTGCGGACGAGTGAGCGAACTTTGGGCGCTCATTATACGGATGACGCCGCTCAAGATCCTGGATCGCCGCTATCGGATTGTTGACGGTGATCATCGAGGAAGAATCCTCTGTCAGTTTGAGCGACTTGCCGAGGTTCCTTTCATGGAAGGAGAGATTCCCAAATTTGTTTTTGCGCATATCGTTTCTCCGCATGCACCCTTTGTGTTCGGCCCAAACGGCGAAAATGTAGATACATCTTTTCTCGGTGTTGACGTTGAACAACCAGGCGGAGAGAAGCTGTATCTTGAACAACTTCAGTATCTTAATACACTTGTTCTCGACACGGTGACCAAGATACAGGAACGCTCGAAGCGTCCGCCCGTTATCATTATCCATTCAGACCACGGGTCAAGCTCGCGCCCGAGGGAGGTGTGGGATAATCCAACAGACGAGTTTTTGAACGAGAGAATGCGAAACTTCATGGCGCTCTACGCTCCCACCGTAGATCGAGAGATTTTCGCGAAAAAGGTAACGACTCCAGTGAACATCTTCCGCTTCATCTTCAATGAGTATTTCGACGCCAACTTTCCGTTACTTGAGGAACGTAGCTACTTCGCGTCGATCAAGAAACCTTTCATTTTTACCGATGTCACCGATCGTTTAGAGTTCGCCTCCCCTGACGTGTTTCCGCCTTCGAAGCGGTAGGGACTTTTGAGTTTTCGAGTGCGACATTATCAATTAATCAGCATATATATGAGACACACCACACATCGGCGGCAGCATATTCTCGGCATGGTCGGCTTACTCGCCGTGCTTTCACTTATTGTACCGCGATCGGCGAGCGCCTATCTTGATCCCGGAACGGGGAGCTTCATCATTCAGGTCCTTCTTGCCGCAGTTGCGGGTGTGGGCTACTTGGTTAAGGTGTTTTGGAATGGTATCAAGAACTTTTTCTCCTCGCTTTTCTCGAGTAAGCGAAAGACGCCGCCTGAGGGTATGAGCACTAACCATGACCAAGATCAAAAAGGAACTTCGTGATTGTTTTCGATTCTTTTTCCGGACGACTGCAGAAGAAAAACGAATCGTCTTTTACTCCGAATACCGAAGCTATTATTCGTATTTTGAAGGTGCAATACGGGAGCTCTTAGAGACGCATAAAGCTCCTCTCTGCTATGTCACTTCTGACTTTTCGGATCCGATCTTGCAAAGCCCTCTCCCCATTCGGACATTCTACGTACATCGGTTGCTCCCTCTGTTCATGTTATTTCTTGACGCGCGTGTGTGCGTTATGACGCTCACCGATCTCAATAAATTTCACCTCCGCCGCTCGATGCGGAACGTACACTACGTCTACATCTTCCATTCACTCATCAGCACGCACATGCAGTATCGGGAAGGAGCCTTCGACCATTACGATACGATTCTCTGTGCCGGCCCGCACCATATGAGGGAAATCCGCCAACGGGAGGAGATGATAAATTTGCCGAAGAAGAATCTTGTACCGGCCGGCTACTACCGCGTGGAGCGCGTAAAAGAGGCCTTCCTATCGGCGCCTTTAAAACTCTCATCAGAACCGAAAGTCGTTCTGGTAGCGCCTTCGTGGGGGAAGCAGAACATTCTTGAAGTCTGCGGAGCTTCGCTCGTGCGGCTACTAATTGCTGCGGGACATCATGTCACCGTGCGTCCTCACCCCGAAACGATGCGACGCTCTCCGGAACTTATCGCCAATCTTGAAGACGAATTCGGTAGGATGAAAGGATTCATACTCGAAAAATCAGTGGCGGGCTTTTCTTCACTCGTTGCGGCAGATGTTCTTATCACCGACTGGTCGGGAGTGGCGTTCGAATACGCCTTCGGGACCGAACGTCCGGTCCTGTTCCTGGATGTTCCAAAAAAGGTTAATAACCCCTCATTCGAGACGTTGCACCTCCAGCCTCTAGAGGTGGTGGCGCGCGAGAAGATCGGCATTGTCATCTCTCCTACGCGCCTCGAAGAAGTAATCCCGGCTATCACCAAGCTCGTGGAGAAGCGAGAAGAGTACCACACATGCATCAGGACTTTGCGCAGTGAGACGGTGTATGAGCTCGGCTCATCGTCTAGGGCAATGGGAGAAAGTATTATGAGTCTTGCCCGCTCTCTATGATTGCACCCACCCCTTCCTCGGCACTCGTCACCAAAGTTCTGCGTGAACTTCCTCCTTTCGAGACGGAGCAGGAGGGACAGATCTACACAGCCCTCATCGCAGAGAGACTTCTTCGTGCCTGGCCGCAGAACCTTTCCAAAGATGACCTCGAATTTCTGAATATACTTTGCCGCAAGATCGAGGTCACGAAGAAACTTCTCTTGTCGTATGAGCTTCAGTGGAAACAGCCGAAGATACCGGTAGCACTGCCTCCTTCTTTTTTCCCTTTGATACTCTCTGTGCTCCTATTTCTTCCTGCTTTTCCCGGAGGAGACAAAGGACAGGCATTAAAACAGCTTAGCGCCGCATTCACGCTTATTGACCGCGCGGGAGATGGGGGAGGTGTGAGTGTACTAGACGAACTTCGCCGCTACGCGGAGGAGAGATTAACTCTGCTCACGAAAGACTGATATGCACACCCTACCCCTCACCGTGCTTGTTCATGAAGGACCCAATGCTCGCGCGTATCTCATGCGACTAAGGCGCCTTGGCCTGCGACCCTCTGCTATCGTGCTCTTGGTATCAAGGGAGTACCCCGGCACCAAGAAAGAAATTCCCGGTTGGCTTCCGTCGTCTCTCAAAATGAGTTACGCACAGCGCGTACAGGAATCGGCAGAGCATTATTGGCCGCGGCATATCAGGAAAGCCTTTCCCGCACTTTTCGAAGCGATGCGCATTCCGCTTGAAGCGGCGTATGGAGAAATCGATTGGGACGAAATGCTTCCCTCACAACCTTACGAATCGTATGCCGACAGCGTCGAGAGAGTCTTCATTCGAGATTTTCGCGACCCCGCCTTGTACCAGGCACTCCTACGCCTCAAGTATAAAACACTCCTCTTTACCGGTGGGGGGCTTGTTCCCGCCGCACTCCTTTCCATACCCGGTATCCGTTTTCTTCACGTACATCCAGGCACACTCCCATTCGTGAGGGGCGCTGATGGTCTTCTTTGGTCCATACTTACCCGCGGTTTCCCCGGGGCAAGTTGCTTTTATATGCAGCCTGGACTTGATATGGGCGATGTTATCGAAACGAAAGATCTTCCGAATATCGTTTTTCCTCTTCGGGGGATAAAGCGCCCTCCTGATCCAACCCTCTACAGGGCCCTCTTTTCCTACTACGATCCGCTGTTGCGCGCGGACTTCTTAGCGGCTATACTGGCGAAGTCTAAGGACATGGATCTAGCCAATCTGTCAAGTTCGGTACAAGAGTTGTCGGTGGGCATCACGTATCATTTTATGCACGAAAAGCTTCGACATCGCGCGCTCCAAAAATTATTTCCTTCATACACCTCGGTTTAATTTTATCCAAAACCTTCATGATGCATGACTATCGCCCATATTATAATACCTATTCCATGTGTGCGCCGATGGTGTTCGCGAAGGATGCTCTTTTCTCACGCGGTTCGACAAAACGGATTTCACTCATCAACCGTCTTCGTGATTATGTCGGGCTTCGAGATGCTCCCACTTTATTCTCCCTTCATCGAAAGATGAGTGAGCGTTTGTTCTTTGACCGCACTTGGCAAAGTCATGACTATGGAGAGGGTTATTTCTATCAGAGCTTTGATCGGATCGGCGTAAGGGGCCTCCGAGATACGAAGGCTCGCGTCGAAGCCATGGGTCTTCGGGATCTTCTGCGCGGAAAACATGTTATCGATATCGGTTCCAACGCGGGGTTTCTCTCACTTTCTCTCGCGGATGTTGCAAAAGAAGTTGTCGGCTTGGAGAATAACCCTGACCTTGTCGCTGTGGGTAATCTCGCTCGTGACTATTTGAGAGTACATAATGTCACTTTCGTCACTTCTTCTTTCGAGGACTTCACTACTTCGAAGGTTGCCGACGTCATACTTTCCTTCGCGAACCATTCCACGTATGATGGAAATACAAAGCAATCGGTCGAGGAATATTTCGAGAAATGTAAGCGCCTCCTTCATCCCGGAGGTCTCCTCATTTTCGAATCCCACCACCCGACCTACGAATCTCCTGAAGCGCTTCAGCATGTCGTTTTGGTGATTGAGCGCCTCTTTCATATTCGCGAACGAAAGGTGCTTATGGCAGGGACATTTTTCGATCGGGGACGAACGTATATCGTGGCAGAACGTAGCTAACTAAGAAGGGCGCATTTCAGTTTTATGTGGTAACCTCACTTTCGCTCCACTTTCATGGTCTCAGAAAAGAAAATTAGGAAAGTAGTCTATACTCCAGTTGTCGGGGATCTTTTCAATTTCGGACATCTCCAGTTCTTGCGTTACGTACGCCTTCTCGGGGATCACCTCATCTGCGGCGTGATGACCGACGACGCGGTGGCGTCCTTTAGGCAGAGGCCTATTGCGAACCTCGATGAACGAAAAGCTATATTTGAAAATCTCGCCTTTGTTGACCAGGTAATGGTTCAAGATAGCAAGGACCCGGAAGGGAACCTACGGAGTATCCGGGGAAAATGGAAGGATGCCGAGATCACACTCGTCTATGGTAGCAACTGGAAAACACTCCCGAGAGGAGAGTTCCTAAAATCGATCAAGGCACGGGTCGTGCACCATCCGCATTTTTATAACAAGTTCGCAGACTCCGAAATCGTCCGGCACCTTCTTACGAGCTACCGGCAAGAGTTTCAAAACCCGAGCGAATTTTTCCAGTATTTCAAACTTCACGACTTCATGCCGGACACGCAAAGCAAGGCCGAGCAATTTTCGCTCGGCACAAAAGGAGATACACTCCAAGCAATTCGCCCGCTTCTCACAAAATCGGTCATTGAGGACCTGCTCATCTTTACGGAGGAGGAGTGGAAGAGACATTCTTCCGTGATTGGCAAGAACATTCGGGACACGTTTTCTCCCGACACCATCGTTGTGCGAAGTTCCGCGCAGCGTGAAGACACCTCCACCTCATCTATGGCAGGGGTTTTCCAGAGCGTCCTTGGCGTCGATTCCAAGAGTCAGTCTGATGTGGCCGCGGCTGTGATGAGCGTCATCCGTTCATATCATGCGGAAAGAGAGACAATCTCCAATAATCAAATACTTGTGCAGAGGCAGACGAAGGACATCAAGATAAGTGGAGTCATCTTCACGCGGGTCATGGAAACTAACGCACCCTACTACGTCATCGACTATGACGACACGACCGGGATGAGCGATCGCGTGACCAAAGGACAGGGACACGCCTCCATGAAGATGTATCGCTTCACCGATCCAAAATTGTATCCAAAGGAGTTTCGACCGCTGCTCGCGGCAGTGAAAGAGATAGAAGAACTGATTCCAAAGATAAGCTTGGATATCGAATTCGCCATAACCAAGAAAGGAAAGGTAGTTATCTTTCAAGTGCGTCCGCTTTCGGTGAACGCGGGCCATAACTACCTCGACAATATCCGAACTAAGAAGATAATCGAACGATTTAAGGAGGAATTTGCTTCGCTCCAAAGGGCGAAAAGTCATCTTGCAGGCAACACAACCTATCTCGCTGATATGCCCGACTGGAATCCAGCCGAGATTATCGGGGATCGCCCAAATCATCTCGATCAATCTTTGTACGCGTACATTATCACGAATCATGCGTGGCACAGGGCACGGACCTCCCAAGGATACGCTAACGTGGATCCGGCACAGCTTGTGGTGATGTTTGGCGGTAAGCCATACGTAGATGTGCGAAGCTCTTTCAATTCGTTCGTTCCGGCCGATCTTCCCCAAAAGCTTAGGGAAAAGCTCGTTCTGTTTTACCTTCACAAGTTGAAGACCCACCCTGAACTTCAGGACAAAGTCGAATTCGATATTGTCTTTACCTGTTTTGATCTCACTTTTTCCCAGCGTTCAAAAGAGCTTCGGAAACACGGATTCAGTGAGAAAGAAATACAGACCTTCAAGATCTCTCTCCTTTCCCTGACAAACAAACTTTTGGAGAACTACACCGAGGAAGTGAAAAAAGATCTTGCGGCGGCGGTGGCCCTCCGTCCCAAGCGATCCGTAATCGGGCAACTCGCCAAGGAGAAGGCGCACGATCCCCGAGAGCTCCTCTCTTTGGCGAGAGAACTTCTCGATCATGCCGTGAGCTCCGGTACGATCCAATTTTCTCGCCTCGCGCGCCTCGCTTTTATCGGCAAAATCCTGCTTCGGAGTTTGGTGTCACGAAAAATCATTGATACTGCAATCTATCATGAGTTTCTTTCGTCCATCTCGACCGTCGCGACGAAAATGGATGAGGATTTCCTTGCGTACACGCGAGGAGAGCTCCACCCCCGCGAATTTCTCGCGCGATACGGGCATCTCCGTCCCGGGACGTACGATATCACGAGTCTTCGCTACGATGCCGACCCGGCACTTCTTGTCGCTACGGCACCTCCATCAACGGGGCACCCGAAAAAAGAATCCTTTGTGCTTCCCGGAAAAACGGCTCAAAAGATCACCGCCGTGTTTAGAAAAGAAGGATTAGCATTTGATGCGTCGTATTTTTTTGAATTTCTCAAAACCGCGATAGAAGCTCGCGAATTTTCTAAGTTTGAATTTACCAAAAACCTGAGCGATGCAATCGAATGTATCGCAAAAGCCGGAGCACTCCTCGGATTCTCAAGGGAAGAGATGTCTTCCCTTGATACGGAGAACCTCTTTGACCTACTTGAAGTGGAGGATGTAAGGGACATGCAAAGAGCGTGGAAAGATCTCATCCGTTACCGCATGGAGGAAAAGGAAGAGCACAAAAAGGTGCTTCTCCCGCCAATTATATATTCTCCGCAAGATCTTGAGATCATTGCTCCGTACGTCGCAAAGCCTAACTTTATTACCGAGAAGAAGGTAGAGGGGAAAATCGTGAATCTACGTATGACAAATAAGAGCACACTCGCTATCAAGGGAAATATTGTGCTGCTCGAGAACGGGGATCCGGGATACGATTGGATTTTTACAAGAAAGCCTCTCGGTCTTATCACGAAGTATGGCGGTGTGGCTTCTCATATGGCGATACGATGCGCCGAATTCGGCCTTCCTGCCGCTATCGGCTGCGGAGAAGTTATCTTTTCGGAGTTAGCACAAGCGAAAGGCGCCCTGCTTGATTGTGGGAAGAAGAAAATCATAGTACGTTAGAGACATGCAGATTCTCATTTCACAACGCGTGGTAAGGCGGGAAGGACGAGGAGATATGGACGCGCTCGAGACGAACTATGTGGAGTTCTTCCGAGGATTTGGGGTGAAGGTTTTGCCGGTCTCAAATACACTCCGCGACATTGAAGGCTACGTGTCGGGGTTGTCCGTAGACGGGGTGATTCTTTCTGGCGGCAACGACGTGAATCCAAGGTTATATGGAGAAACAGCTACTCCCGACAGCGATTATTCCGAGGCTAGGGATACTACGGAGCGTTTACTTCTTGAGTTTGCCATAAAAGGAAAATTACCGGTACTCGGTATCTGCAGGGGCACGCAGTTTATCAACGTCTTTTTCGGAGGGAAGCTCGTGCAGGATATCTCCAACGCAACCGGGGGAGATCATCTTCATCCGCATGAGGCAGAGATATCCGACGCAGAGGCGCGCGCGTACCTCGGCAAAAGCAGTATGCAGGTCAATTCGTATCACCGGCAGGGCATCACGCCCGGGGAGCTTTCGCTGAACCTTCGCCCGTTTGCCATCGGGAAGGACGGAAGCATCGAGGGGATATATCACGCTACTCGCCCGATCGCGGGCCTCATGTGGCATCCGGAACGGCAGGGCTCTGACAAGGAAACGGATGCGAAGCTCATTGCCGCCTTTGCAAAAGGAGAATTATTTTGGAAAAAGGCATGAAAGCAATCATTTTAGCGGCAGGCCGCGGTACGAGGCTTAGCAAATACACCAAAGACCTGCCAAAGTGCATGCTTGAGTTTGGAGGAAAGACGCTTATTCTGCGCCAGGTGGAAACGCTTCGAAAGGCCGGTATTTCCGACATCACTTTGATTAAGGGGTATCTTGCCGAGAAGATACAAATTCCGGGCGTGAAGTACTTGGTGAACGAACGCTATGCCGAGACGAACATGGTCGGCACGCTTATGTGCGCTAAAGAGGAGCTGGGGGGAGATACTCTTATTTGTTACGGGGACATCATCTACGAAGAAAAAGTACTCCGCGCGGTGCTTGCGGACAAAAGCGACATCGGGGTCGTTGTGGATGAAGATTGGCGGCCGTATTGGGAGGCGCGTCACGGAGATTCGTTGATCGATACCGAGAGTCTTGTCGTAGGGAAAGGGGGGAATATCATTGAGCTCGGAAAAGCCGATCCGCCTCCGGAAAAAGCGAAGTTGCGTTATGTCGGTCTCATCAAGCTTTCGAGAAAGGGAGTGGAACAGTTGAAGCGGGTCTATGAGGGGAATCCCGTGCTCTTCGATACATCCTACATGACCGATCTCTTGCGGGCGATAATTGACGCAGGATTTCGCGTAGATCCTATTGTGGTGCGGCACGGCTGGCTTGAGTTCGACACGAGCGAGGATTATGAAAAGATGACCGTGCTTCTTGAAAGTAACAAGCTCGCCCCGCTTTTTAGGATATAAGCTTCGATGCAGACGATCCAACGCAAAGGACGGAAGTCTCTTACGGTTTTTCTGCATTTGTAGTATCTTAGAGAAGTTTAGGGTTATACCTATGATGGAAAAAACCGCAAAAATATATGTCGCAGGACATCGCGGACTTGTAGGATCGGCCCTCGTTCGCCGCCTCACCGCGCTTGGCTATTCCAATCTCCTCACGCGGACTCGCGCAGAACTCGACCTCTTGGATTCGAAAGCAGTTGCGGATTTCTTTCTGAAGGAGAAACCTAATTACGTCTTTCTGGCTGCCGCGCGCGTTGGAGGCATTCTCGCGAATAAGACCTATCCGGCAGATTTCATCTACGAGAATCTCCTTGTACAAACGAACGTCATTCATGAGGCCCATCTGCACGATGTTAAGAAGCTCCTCTTTTTAGGAAGTTCATGTATCTATCCTCGCCTCGCACCTCAACCGATGAAGGAATCTTATCTCCTTTCAGGTGAGCTCGAGGAAACGAACAGGGCCTATGCTATCGCCAAAATTGCCGGTATCATCACGTGTGAGTCATACCGCGACCAGTATGGGCTTCAATCGGTTTCGGTGATGCCGACGAACCTTTATGGCCCAAATGATAACTTCGATCTTGAGCGTTCCCACGCGTTCCCCGGTCTCATCCGTAAGTTTCATGAGGCGAAGGTGCAGGGTAGGGAAGAGGTCGTGCTTTGGGGCACGGGCACTACCAAGAGAGAATTTTTGCACGCTGACGATCTTGCCGATGCCTGCATCTTTCTCATGAACACTTACGCGGGTAAGAAAATCGTCAATATCGGAACTGGGGAAGATATTTTCATAAAGGATTTCGCGCAGATGGTCAAAGAGGTCGTCGGTTTTCAGGGCCGCATTTTATGGGATGCGACAAAGCCCGATGGAACACCGCGTAAGCTTCTCGACGTAAGCCACCTTCACGATCTTGGCTGGCATCACCGGGTAGGTTTACGGGAAGGCCTCGAGGAAACCTATAAATGGTTCCTTGTCCATGTCGCGCCATCCCTGCCCATTTCAGAAAAGAAATAAAGATATGCGGATCTTTTACATAACTACAAAACTGAACTTCAATCAGGGCGGGTCGAATATTGAGAACGATCTTATCATGCGGACGCTCCAAGGAATGGGGAATGAAGTGACTATGGTAACTGTCTTTTCGCGCTTTAATCATATCCCCGAACCTCTGCCGTACGGCCATATCAAAGAGGAGCTTACTACTGCGAGGCAGCTCGGCATTCAGTGGGGTGTTTTCCGTCTGCTCCGAAAGTACGCAAAGTCTGCCGATTTCTTCTTTGTTGATGGGCAGACATTTCTCTATGGCGCGGGACTGTATCGAACGCTTGGAGGCAAGGTTCCGGTGTTCGCCTATTTCGTGCGCGAGCTCATGGCATGGCCGGAAAATGTTTCAACACTTATTACCAGTAGGCAAGCGAGCATTCCTCTTTGGTATCGTACCAAACGGAAAACGCGCTTCCTCATCGAGCGATATCTTTGCATACCATTTGCAAACTGGATCGACTTTTTTGCCTTCGGCTCGCCACAACTTCAAAAAGAGTATGAAGATTTCGGTCTGCGCGCCGAGAACAAAAGTATCATTATCGGGGACCCCTATCCTTGGAGAGAGGTGATGCAAAAGAGCGGCATTACCGAAGATTCATACGCCTTGCGTAACAAGAAGAGTGGCAAGGTGCGACTCTTCTATTCCAACCGCATGGCACCGGGGAAAGGATTCGACCTTTTGGTGCGTGCGTTTTCTCTTGTTCCAAACAAAGAACGCTTCACCCTCGTTCTTGGCGGGGCTGGGCCAGAGGAGCCGCTCATTCGGCAGATGGTCAGCGACCTCAATCTGGAGACCCATGTTGAGTTTTCCGGCTGGATACCCAAAGAGGACTATTATGTCGCTCTCAAGCAGGCAGATATCTTCATTCATCCAAGATGGCGCGAGGCCCAACCCTCCATTGGACTTATGGAGGCGATGGTGTTTGGCCTCCCCTGCATCGTCCCGAAGGGGACCGGACTTCACTGGGTGGCGGGAAAAGGCGCCCTGCCGTTCCGATTCGACGATGCGGAGGATCTTGCGACCATGATTGAGAAATTAGGAGGTGACAGTACGCTTCGAGCAAAGCTGTCAGAGAACTGTTACCTTCGACTCAAGGAGGGGGATGTCAACTACGAGAAAACAATCCCCGCAGTCCTCGAAATTATGAAGCGTCTACGAGGGTAGATCTTGTTTCATACAAAAGAGGTTTACAAAATCTGTTTCCCGCAAAAGCTCCGCGGGAAGATTCTTTGAGTTCGGGTCTACGGGAAGTAATGTATCTTTTTGGATCGCGAATATCTTAAATCCAAGCGAGGAGAGCTCACGGAAGAGTGCATCCTGTGAAAATCCCGCCTGTGTTTGGCAGGACGGATTCCACTCTACAACGAGGCAAATGGAAGGCGCACTAAGCGTCTTACGCGCTCCGCGAATCGCCCCCATCTCTCCGCCTTCAATATCCATTTTTATAAGATCAACGCGCGTCTCACCTTTTTCCACGAGAAAAGCGTCAAGTTCCACCGATTCTACAGAAATAACCTCTCTTTGTCGTGCCTCGTCCGGCACGAGACTGTGACACCCAGTCTTTTCGCTTCGATAGAAATTCATTGGTTTTTTGGCGTCGGAAACTGCCACTTTGCATGTAGTCACGTTTTTGAGGCGCCTCGTATTTTTCTCAAGTAACCCGAAGTTTTCAGGATCTGGCTCGAATGCATATATTTTCCCTCTGTTGCCCACGAGCTTCGAAAACAGGCGTGTAAAGTATCCAATATGCGCGCCCACGTCCACCACGACCATGCCCGGCTTAATTATTCTCTTGAAGAGATCATATGTTTCTTTTTCATAGATGCCCCAGAGCATATTAAGCTTCCACCGCCGTATGTAGTTATCCGGAAAAGAAAAGCCGTAGAACTTCGCGAGGAGAGCGGTAAGCGAATCAAGGATGGTATAAATAGCCCGATCAAGAGCCGGAGAGTGAATGTGAGTTCGATAGAATTTTCGTAATGTTCCGATCATAACTGCTTATCTTGAGCGAGGCCGGACTTCTTCGCAATAAGGTCGGCAAGGGGCTCGAGTCCTTGCTTTTTCTTCACTTCGTCGGTCTCATGTTCCCAGATATGTATAAAGGGAAGTGAAGCTGAATCTTCAAGTATGGCGGCAGTAAATGAGATAAGCTCCTTCTCATCGTAGTGGAAACCTTCAAGTTGCTCTTTAACGAGATAGGGAAGGGTTTCCAAGTCACGACACTTCTTGACCATCGAGAGATTATTGTAAAACTGATTACCGAACACGATAACAGGCTTTTTTAAGAGTAATCCTTCCCATCCGGCCGATCCGGTAACGGTAAAAATGAGCTTCGCCCCCGCGATCACCGTCAGTCCCTCGATCGCGGGACTAATGAGTTTTACGTTCGGTATTTTTCTAAGTTCTTTGTAATAGCTTCTCGGACGGTAGGCAACCATTTCCGGATGTTCTTTGACATAGAGGCTGTAACCTACCGGCAGAGATTTTGCCGCCTGCTTGATAAGGTGTATCTGGTCCTGTGCGAACGGAGCAAGGAGTAGCAGGCTCTGCTCCGGCTCAAAGTGCAGGGCAAAAAAAGCGTATGGCAAACGTGGGTCAAACGTATCGTAGAGATCTGACACGCCGTAGAGATTTCGGAGCTTCCGCTTCGTGCGATCCTTGAGAAAGTTCCACGGACTAAGAACGGTGTAATCCCCCCGATGCTTCGAGTACTCGACTACGAGTTCCACAAAACAAGAAATCGAGTGAAGCGCGCGAGCGGGCAAGAGGAACCTGAATTGCTTCGTCCGGCTCACCTGCTGGCGCTTCGGCGAAGAATATTCATTGTACGGATGCGGAGAGAGTCTGAAATCTTCAATTATTTTTTTTGCTTCCTCTACGTACTCTTTCCTTGCCTCGCCACTTGCGGGATGCTTGAAAAGTGCATCGGCTCCCGTGAAGGTGTCAAAGGTTTCGCTGACGGCGAATCTATCCTTGAGGGGAGTGGTGAGAATATGCAGAATCTTTATTCCTCGCTTTTTCGCTATATGGTACATGAGGAGGCTCGATACGGCTCCGATTGACGAGAACACAATCGCGTCAGGCTTTTCTTTGTCAAGAAAGGCGATCACCGCTTTTGCAGCGACCTGTAGGATACGAAGCATCTCTTCGTGCGAAAGTACGGGCGTGTTGTAGGGATACTCCCGTGCCGCTTGATTAAACATAATCGTCCGGTCTACGGTAAGGTACGGCCAGAGATTCGGAATCCCGAATTCTTTCTCAAGTTTTTTGAGGTAGGGCAGGTCGAGTGCTTCGTTGTGGTAGCGCGCGTAAACATCCTCGTCCAAAACCATATCACCATAGTTGATCTCTTTTTGTGTAGAGAGAAATGTGTAAATACGCCGGAGTCCCACGTAGGCGCAGAAATTCTTGAGCCCATACTTTTCTTGAAGCCACAGCGCGAGGAGATGGCCAGTGTAAGCGTAATTTCTCTGAAGGTAAAAGCAGATTTTGGGATTGGAATTCATGTGAACTATAACTACGGGGCGTCAAGGGTAGTTAGTATATACTATAGAGTATGGCCTATGAAAGAAGATGCATATATCTACGATAAAGGAGACAGGGAATACACGGTCGCAGTGACGAAACGCTACGCCGAAAAGAAATATGAGCTCGACAAAATGCTCGAGAAGCTCATCGCACCTATCATCAAAAGTAAGGAGCTTCGCATTCTCGATGCCGGGTGCGGTATTGGTCACCTCATGGCAATTCTCAAGGAACAGAGTCCCGCATCAATGTTCACGGGGGTAGATCAAACCGCATTCATTATTAATGAAGCTAAGAAGTTGTACGGGAAGGAAACCGGTTTCCATTTTGAGCTCGGAGATATCGAAGATCTCCCCCAAAGGTATAGAGCGGCGTTTGATGTCACCATTTCACGGGCAGTCCTCTCATGGCTCCCGTATTACGAAGCACATCTCCAAGCGCTTATTGCGGTCACGAAAAAGCACCTCTTCATCGCTTCGCTGTTTTACGATGGCGATATCGATTTCATCACACAGGTTCGTGAATTCAAATTGGAAGCAGGCAAAAAAGAGTTCAGCGCCTACCAAAATGTCTACAGTCTTCCGCGATTTACTGACTTCCTTAAGAAAAATGGAGCAAAAAAAGTATCGGTGCATCCATTCGAAATAGGTATCGATATCCCGAGGGGGGACGAGAATCTTATGGGGACGTATACCGAGAAGACAATTGATGGTCGCCACCTCCAGATAAGCGGCGCAATCCTTATGAGCTGGAAATGGATTCATATTGAACTCTAAATTATTCTAATTTCTAATCGCCCTAATTATTCTAAGGAAGCCCAAAGACTTCAAGTTCAGCATTATTTATTGGGATTTGAGATTTTGAGTATTGTTTGGTTATTGTTTCTTGGTGATTGGTTATTCATTTTATGAAGAACATCCGCATTATCCCAACCCTCCATATCAAAGGATCGAACGTGGTAAAGCCGGTACACACCGAAGCCCTTCGTGTTGTGGGCCATCCAAAGGAGCTTGCCCTCCGTTACTACCGCGAGGGAGCTGATGAACTTATCTATCTCGATATTGTCGCGAGCCTGTACCAGCGCAATTTTGATTTTGAGTTACTCAAATCCGTTTCCGAAGAAATCTTCATCCCGATTACGGTTGGAGGAGGCATCCGCTCGCTCTCCGATATCAAAAATGCTCTGCGTGTCGGAGCCGACAAAGTCGCCATCAATACGTATGCCGTGCATCACCCCGAGTTCTTGAAAGCCGCCGCAGAAGAGTTCGGCTCGCAGTGTATCGTGCTCTACATTGAGGCCAAGGAAAAAGGGGACGGGAGGTGGGAGGTCTATACAGATGGCGGGCGGGAGAGCACCGGTGTTGATGCCGTGGAATGGGCGAAAAGGACAATAGACCTTGGTGTAGGCGAAATCCTCCTCACTTCCATTGATCGCGATGGAACACGGAAGGGATATGACCTCGAGCTTACCTCTGCCATCGCTTCAACGTCTCCCATTCCCGTCATAGCCCATGGAGGCGCGGGGAATGCCGCTCACCTGGAAGAGATTATCAAGAAGGGAAAGGCGGACGCCGTGGGAGTGTCATCCATTTTTCACTACGCGGAGACGGATATTGGAGCCGTGAAGAAAAATTTGAGTGGACGGGAAATCAATGTGAGAGCAAATTATTCTAATTAGTCTAATTGCCCTAATTATTCTAAGGAATATCAAAAAACCAATTTCCAAGTTAAACATTCGCAGTTAGGATTTCATTAGGTCAATTAGAATAATTAGGGTACTTAGGTCAATTTTTCATTCTTATGAAATCTATCGTTATCATCGATTATGGAGTTGGTAACCTGCAAAGCTTGCGGAAGGCTTTCGCCCACTTCGGCGTTGAAGCGGTTGTGTCCGAAGACGCAAAGGAAATTGAGGTGGCAGATGCAGTGGTACTCCCCGGAGTGGGCTCATTCGAAGCGGGCATGCGAGGGCTGCGCCTTCGTGGACTCGTGGAGACCGTGCAGAAGCGCGCAAAAGAAAACCAACCTATGCTGGGCATCTGCCTTGGGGCACAGCTCCTGCTTTCCAAGGGTTATGAGTTCGGCGAGCACGATGGGCTTAACATCATCCCGGGTGAAGTGGTTCGATTCGATGAGCGAGAGATGAAGGAGAAAATACCGCAGGTCGGATGGAACAGGGTGTATCCGAGCGGAGATGTTTCTTGGAAAGGAAGTATCCTCGAATCGAATGGGCCTAAGTCTGTTATGTATTTTACCCATTCATACATCTTTGCGCCGAAGCAAAAAGAGCATATGTTTGGCGTAACTGTGTATGGCGGCAAGGAATTTTGCTCGGTCATTCGGAAAGGTAACATCTATGGCTGTCAATTCCATCCGGAAAAAAGCGGAGAAGCCGGACTTCGGCTTATCAGGAACTTCATTTCACTCGCATCAGCACCTCGTGCATAGCTTTTCTTTTCTACTATACTACGTAGCATAGTAGAAAAGAAAAACCCGCTTCGATCCGCGTGAGCGAATCGAAGCGGGTAGAGATCCTACTCCTGGCTGAAATTCAGGGCGATAAGCAAACTGCCCGTAAGTGCAGCGGCGAACAGTATCCATTCTGTTGTGTCATAGTGCTTATTCTCCTTGAAGATGAACAGCCCCATAACGATAGGGCAGATGACCGATGCCACAAGTATTATCGGAGACATGACAGCAAGCGGTGCAAGATGCAGGGTCCAAAAGGTGACAAGTACGCTCAAGATGGTCGTGATCGCAAGCAAGGCAACGAACACCGTATTCATGCTTAACGTCTTCTCCGCCGTTCCGTCCTCTCTTGTTCTCATTCGTAAGACAAGCGTTATGAGGAGTGAGGAGAAGAATGTTCCTGCATACCATGCGCCGATAAAGACCTCTGTCGGAAGACTTCGGAGCGCAAAGACCCGAACCAGAAAGTTGCTGATACCGAAGCAGACGGCAAAAGTCCCTGCGTATAGAAAAAAAGAAGGGGGAAGTCTTTCCTTCGGTTCTCCTTTCCGCTTTTTCTTTCCATACCGCTGATACAGTGCGAAGACTCCGATAGCTCCGACTGAAAGCAGTATTCCCGAAAGCATCAATCCGGAAAGCCGAGCGTGTTCGCGAAGCCATATCTGTTCGAAGATGAGCGGAAGAATGGAGTTGATGATAAGAAAAAGGCTCGTGGCACTCAAATTCATTCGTGTCGCTTGCCAGAATGCATAGTTGCCCAAGGCGACGATTGTCCCTATCAGGAAGGGTGCGACGAGGGCGGAGGATATCGGCATTTTTCCAAGAGCGAAGAGCGGCAGTGTGGTCAGTCCAAAGCAAACGACGTAGAAGAGCATGAACCGCTGTTTGGTGTTTCGGGTAGCCACTTTTCCTTTAAGAAGGAGTGGCACCGCAATGTTTGAGAGGGCTATCTGTAAGATAAGAGGAAGGTACCATTTCATATCATTTGGTGTAACACCTATCATTTCATCCTGTGCCAGCCTATCCTTTTCCAAGACTTTTTCAAGTGCCCTATAGTTGTATATACTGTAGCCAAATCTTTTAATGTATAGACATTCTTTTGGATTTTTAGAAGTTAGGTAAATTCGAAATTAGAAATTCAATTTTGTCTTCAAAATTTTTATGCCTCCCTACGGACTTCCCGAAAAAATAAGGTTCTGCGAACGCTGTCTTGCTTCGAACGCACAGCCGATTTCGTGCAACGAGTACAAGCATACGCCAGAGATGAAGCACGAGTACATCAAGTTTGACGACGAGGGTATTTGCGCCGCGTGCCGTTTTTTCGAAGCTCGCAAGAACGGGGTTATTGATTGGGAAGCTCGCGAGAAAGAACTCCTCGCACTTCTCGACCAGTATCGTTCAAGTGATGGATCCTACGACTGCCTCGTGCCGGGAAGCGGCGGTAAGGATAGTGCATACGCGTCTCACGTCTTGAAATACAAATACCGTATGCACCCTCTTACCGTTACATGGACGCCGCACCTCTACACCGACATCGGTCGGAAGAATTTTGATAATTGGATTAACATGGGGGGATTCGATAATTACCTGTTCTCTCCCAACGGCAAAGTACATCGACTGCTCACACGAAATGCTTTCCTCAATCTCCTCCATCCATTTCAACCGTTCATTCTCGGACAAAAAACCTTTGCCCCAAAAATGGCCGCGCGGTTTGGTATCAAACTTATTTTCTACGGAGAGAATCAGGGGGAGTATGGCGACAAAACTTCCGTAAATCAGAGAAAGTTTATTATGGGGGGTTCGAAGGACGAGAAAGATAAAGGATTCCGGCTCGACTACGCGAAGCCGAGCGATCCACCCGAAGAGGTATTTTTGGGAGGAAAGTCGCTTGCGGAGTATTTCAAAGAGGGACTTTCCTACGCCGACCTCGCTCCGTTCCTGCCCGCAGACCCTGCCATCATCGCAAAGAACGAGATAGAGTTCCACTACCTTGGCTACTACCTGAAGTGGGTGCCGCAAGACTGCTACTATTACGCGGTCAAATATACCGGCTTTGAAGCGAATCCGGTGCGCACTGAAGGGACCTACTCGAAGTACAACTCTATCGACGACAAGACAGACGGCTTCTTCTACTACACCACCTTCATCAAGTTTGGGTTCGGACGCGCTCGCTACGATGCTTCACAGGAGATTCGGAACGGACATATCACCAAAGAAGAAGGTGCCGCGCTCATCAAACGATTCGACGGCGAATTCCCCAAACGCTATTTCCCCGAGTTCCTCGACTACATCGGTCTTACCGAAAAAGAATTCGAGGGTACCATCGATTCTTTCCGTACCCCGCATTTGTGGAAGAAGGAGGGCGGAGAGTGGAAACTGAAGCAGAGAGAATAAATTAGTCTAATTAACCTAATTATTCTAATTGACCTAAGGAAATCGCAATGACAGAGAAAAACCCAAAATATGATCTGGAAGAGCGTACTGCAAAATTCGGGGAAGCAGTCGTGTTGTTTGCGAAGAAAATACCCGTCACGCCGGTAACTCAACGTATCATTCCGCAATTGGTCGCTTCCGGTACTTCGATCGGCAGTAATTATTGTGAGGCTGATGACGCCGAATCCGGAAGAGATTTTGTCCATAAACTCGGCATCTGTAAAAAGGAAGCGCGGGAAACCAAACACTGGCTTCGAATAATATCTGTCGCTGTTCCGGAGTTACGGGATGATGCACGAGTCTTATGGAAAGAAGCAAATGAGCTCAACCTGATTTTCAATGCTATCGTAAGGAAGGTTCGAAATAAGGGGAAAGTTGTTGTGGACATTGGTATTTAGGATTTCTTTAGAATAATTAGGTTAATTAGAGCAATTAGAATAATTCCCCCATGCTAAAAACAGGAAGCAAAAAGTACAGAAAGTCCTTAGCGCACTACGAAGTTGCAAAGCAGCTTCTTCCCAATCAGACCCAGACCTTGAGTAAAGGGCCGGGGCAGTTCGTCCCGGGAGAGATGCCGCTTTTCAACAAACGAGCAAAAGGCTGCTACGTATGGGACGTCGACGGCAACAAGTATCTTGATTTTATCGGGGCGCGTTGGCCCATTATCCTCGGGTACGCCTATCCGTCCGTGGATAGAGCGATCAAGCGCCAACTGAAGGACGGCATCACCTTTCCACAGCCCCATCCCCTCGAGGTGGAGGTGGCGGAACTACTTACCGAAGTCATTCCTTCCGCCGAGATGGTGCGATTTGCCAAAAACGGTTCGGATGCGACGAGCGGTGCCGTCCGTATCGCGAGGGCCTTTACAGGACGTGAGATCATACTCCAATGCGGCTATCATGGCGCGCAAGATTGGTTCCTTATTACCACAGCGCGAAATGCCGGTGTACCGAGGTGTCTAAAAGAAATCATACACTCATTCAATTACAACGACCTTCCCTCGCTTGAAGCGCTTTTTAAGCGCTTCAAGGGCAAGGTCGCGGCGGTCATTATGGAGCCAATGTACGCGAAGGAGCCGAAGGACAATTTTCTTCAAAAAGCAAAAGATCTCGCGCATAAAGAAGGGGCGCTCCTTATCTTCGATGAGATCATTACCGGATTTCGATGGAGTATCGGCGGCGCGCAGAAATATTTTGGCGTAACTCCCGACCTGTCTTGTTTTGGCAAGGCGATGTCGAATGGTATGCCGCTTTCGGCTATTGTGGGACGAAGGGATGTTATGCAAGGCACCGAACATATTTTCCTTTCTATGACCTATGGTGGCGAGTGTCTCTCGCTTGCGGCGGCGAAAGCAACCATTACAGAGCTTAGGAAACCCGCAGTGCTCGCCCATATCTGGAAGATGGGTGGACTGGTTAAAAAGGGAGTGCAAGCCCTCATCAACAAACACGGTCTTATCGATGTTGTCGAATGTATCGGTGTGCCCCCGACTCCGGTCATGACATTTAAAAACGCGCGGGGGGAAAGTGAAAGCGCGCTCAAAACTCTGTTCCAGAAGTATCTCTTTGACCAGCACATTATGTACGCGGGCTATTTCAACATGACTTACAGTCATACACGGAAGGACGTAGAAACCGCGCTTACGGCAGTTGACCGCGCATTCGGCTCCCTGTCAAAAGACCTCGAAGCGAAGTCGGTGGGGAAGAAAATGTCGCACCCCCCCGAACCGGTTTTTAAGCATGCAAACTAGAAAATTATCCTAATTGACTTAATTGCTCTAATTATTCTAAATAAATCTCAATGTCTAATTCTCAACGAAGATTTTGATATTTCAGGCTTTCCTCAGGTCAATTAGAATACTTAGGTGAATTAGAAATTCATGTCTCTCACATTTCTCGGTATCATTCCCGCCCGCGGGGGAAGCAAAGGCATCCGGAACAAAAATATCCGCGCCTTTGCCGGCAAGCCGCTTATCGCATACGCCATAGACGCGGCAAAAAAATCACGATATCTTTCGCGAACCGTCGTCTCGACAGAGTCGGAAGAGATAGCGCGCGTGGCGAAGGAGTATGGCGCGGAGGTCCCGTTTCTTCGCCCAAAAGAACTTGCCGAGGATACAAGCAAAGTGTTTGACGCGATAGCCCATCTACTCGAGAAATTGAAGACGGACGAAGGATATGCACCCGATTATATCGTGCTCCTTCAGCCAACCTCTCCGCTCCGAACGGCAAAGGACATTGATGCGACCATAGCTCTGCTTTTGAAGCACAGCGCCGATTCGGCCATCACCGTTTCGGTGGTAGAGCCACGAGTCTTTGTCAAGGCCGCGGACGGTGTACTCACGCTCGCGAGCGATGAGAAATTCCTGCGCTCGACCAACCGACAGGCGCTCGAGCATACCGTGAGCGAGAACGGCTCAATGGTCTACGTAAACCGCGTCAGCACGCTACTTTCCACGGGAAACTTTTTGGGCGGCAAACTGGTTGGAATAGAGACTCCGAAATGGCGCTCGATTGACCTAGATTCTCCTGAGGATTTCGTACTCGGGGAACTTATCGCCAAGCATCGGGCGGAGATGGAAGAGAGCATCACCAATTTTAAATAATATGCACAACCTTAAGGAATTATTTTCCCTCAAAGGCCGGATCGCCGTCGTGACGGGAGGTCAGGGCGATTTGGGTAGCGAGTACGTAAAGACTTTGGCATCGGCCGGAGCAAAAGTAGTCGTGCTGGACATCAAGAAAGAGATACACCCCAAAATCCGGGAACTATGCGATGCGGGTGCAGAGATTGTAACTTTCACGGTTGACCTCACGGAAAAAGGGGAAGTGCGAAAAGCATTCGGAGAAATCAGAAGCACATTAAGAGATACTCCAAGCATCCTTATCAACAACGCAGGTCGCGCCACGCATCCAAATGCGCCGAAAGAAGAGAGCGGGCCGTTTGAAGACTATCCGGAGGAAGTATGGGAAGGCATGCTCGATTCGCACCTTAAGGCCGCCTTGCTTGCGTCGCAAGAATTTATACGTTCCTACAAAAGTGCGAAGAAGACACAGGGCAGTATCATCAATGTGTCCTCAACATACGGATTGGTATCGCCGGAGCAGGGTATGTACGAATTTAGGAGAAAAAGCAAAGGAGCCTACTACAAACCTATTGGGTACAGCGTCGCCAAATCCGGTATGCTCGGCTTCACCAAATGGCTCGCGGAGTACTGTGCGTTTGAGAAGACGGGTATTCGCGTGAATACGCTCGTGCCGGGCGGAGTTGAAGCAGGTCAGGATCCTACATTTATACGTGAATACGAGAAGCGCACCATGCTCGGGCGCATGGCGAACAATAGCGATTACAACGGCGCGATACTCTTTCTCGCTTCCAACGCCTCGGCCTACATGACCGGCGCGGAACTTGTCGTTGATGGGGGATGGACAGCGAGATGAGCGGAATGACACATAACTGAAGACCGGAGCGCTCCGGATTTTTTAGGTTATTCAGTCATTCAGTTATACGTTATCAGTTATTCAGTGACATTGAGCAAATGAAATATCCCTACATCCAAATAGGCAACCGCAGGATAGGAAGAAACTATCCGCCGTTTGTCGTTCCCGAAGTCGGCATCAATCACGAGGGCAGTTTGGCGAAAGCAAAACGCATGGTAAAAGATGCGAAGAAGGCCGGGGCCGAGTGCGTCAAGTTCCAATGCCACGTGATTGAGGATGAAATGACTCCCGCGGCAAAGACAGTCATTCCGGGGAATGCAAAAGAATCAATCTGGGACATCATGGAGCGGTGCGCTCTGTCGGAATCGCAGGACAGGGAACTCAAAAAGTATGTTGAGGATTTAGGCATGATGTACCTCTCCACCCCATTCTCACGCGCCGCGGCAAACAGACTTGAACGGCTCGGCGTTCTCGCGTACAAAATCGGCTCCGGCGAGTGCAACAACTACCCACTCGTACGACATATCGCTTCATTCGGAAAACCGGTGATTCTTTCTACGGGTATGAATGACATCGCCTCGATCAAGGAGAGTGTCGCTATTCTTCGGAAGAAGAAAATTCCATACGCGCTTCTCCACTGTACCTCTATGTATCCGACGCCCTATGAGAAGGTGCGTCTTGGCGCTCTGCAGGAACTTTCGAGAATATTTCCCGACGCGGTAATAGGGCTCTCTGATCATTCAATGGGGAACTATACCTGCTTTGCCGCAACGGCGCTTGGCGGCTCGATACTTGAGAAACATTTCACCTCCGACAAACGCTGGCCCGGTCCCGATGTCCCGATATCCATTGATCCGTCCGGACTTGCCGATCTCATCGAAGGATCAACCGCTATTTATTCGGCCCTTGGCGGAGAGAAGACAGTCCTAAAGGAAGAACAGCCGACAATCAACTTCGCATATGCTACAGTGGTGGCGATACAGGATATACCGAAAGGGGAAAGACTTACTTTAGAAAATATCTGGGTAAAGCGTCCAGGCACCGGAAAAATCCAAGCCGCAAGGTTCGATGAACTTCTCGGATCGGTGGCGACAAGGCATATACGCATACACGAAGCGATTTCATGGGAAAAAATACAAAAAAGAAAGTAGCCTTCCTTACCGGCACGCGCGCGGACTTCGGAAAGATCAAGCCTCTCATTGGGAGAGTCGTTGCCGATGGAAATTTCGATGTGCACATCTTTGCTACCGGGATGCATATGGATAGTAAGTACGGCAGTACCGTCGAAGAAATCGAAAAGACAGGATTCCCCAATATCTATAAATTCATTAATTACACTGGCTCATCGACTCTTGATGCGATCATGGGGAACACTGTGCTTGGCTTTGGGAACTTCGTGCGGCAAGTGGAGCCTGATCTTATCGTCGTGCACGGCGATCGGAGCGAAGCCATGGCGGGCGCGCTTGTCGGGGCACTAAGTAACATCCACGTGAGCCATATCGAAGGAGGTGAAGTTTCGGGAACCGTTGACGAAATCATTAGGCACGCCGTGAGCAAACTCTCACATACCCATTTTGTCGCGAATGCGGAAGCGAAAAGGCGACTCGTGCAGATGGGCGAACGAGAGACTTCGGTGTTTGTGATCGGTTCGCCCGATCTTGATATCATGAAGTCAGACGAACTCCCGGACTTTAAAACGGTGCAAAAGAATTACGCCATTCCGTTTAGCCGTTACGGCATCGTTATCTTTCATCCAGTTACGACCGAGGTAGGCGGACTGCTGAAGGAAACAAAGCAGCTCGTGGAAGCGCTTCAAGCATCCAAGTTCAACTATGTGGTGATCTACCCGAACAATGATCCGGGCACCGATGTCATCTTAAGTGTCTATGAGGAAAAGCTCCGACGGGATAAACACTTCGCGCTTTACCCCTCCATGCGCTTCGAATATTTTCTTAGTTTGCTCAAACACGCTCACTTTATTATTGGCAATTCAAGCTCGGGTGTGCGCGAAGCTCCTTTCTATGGAGTCCCGGTCATCAATGTCGGGAGCCGACAGAAAAACCGCGTGAAAGCAAAAGAAGGGGGAGGCATCTTTGATGTCGGTCATGCGAGCGCCGAAATCCTCTCACACATTTTGAAGTTTTCCAAAAAGCGGGTTCGTTTCGAATCGACGAACGGATTCGGCAGCGGAGGGAGCGCCGATAACTTTATGAAGATCTTGAAGGATGGAAGACTCTGGAACATCGGTATACAAAAACAGTTTTTAGACATTACCTTCTAATTCCTTCCATGATCGCCGAACCCGATTTTAACAAGGCCTTTGATCATGAGAACAATTTCTATTGGACCTCACCTCCCGAGCGGTTGGGGAAATGCATCGCGCATTATGAACTCTTTAAGATCGCGAACGAGCTTTCCGGAGATATCGTCGAATGCGGTGTTTTTAAAGGCGCATCACTGCTTCGGTTCGCTTCTTTCCAGGAGGTCTTCGGGAAGAAAAAGCGGAAGGTGGTCGGTTTTGACACGTTTGGCACATTTCCCGAAACGCGCTTCGAAGCTGATAAGTCGCATCGAAAAGAGTTTATCGACGATGCCGGCGCGGAAAGCATATCCAAGGAGGAGCTTCTTTCTGTGGTCAGGAAAAAGGGTATCAAAACAGAAGTAGAACTTATCGAGGGGGACGTAGTGGAAACAGTTCCCGCCTATGTAAAAGCGCACCCCAATCTTACCATCGCGCTTCTTAATCTCGATACGGATATCTACGAGCCGGCCGTTGCCATACTCCATAATCTCTATCCGTGTATTGTGGAAGGGGGAGTGCTCATTTCTGACGATTATCGCGTCTTTCCCGGAGAGACCAAAGCGATCGATGACTTCTTCAGAGGAAAGAATGTAACGATACAAAATTTCCCCAATTTGAAGACTCCGCATTTTATTATCAAGAAAGGATAACGGTTCACCGCATTTAAGAAAGAGCCCAAAACACAGTGACCAAAAATTCAGACAAAACACAGTGTGCCAAACTGCCAAACGAGTCGGTTTGTGTTCTGGAGATTTGTGCAGTTTGTTTGGACTTTGTGTACTGTGTTTTGTAAGGTTTAGAATATATTTAGGTAATTCATTTTTATGAAAAATCCCGTATGCATGCTCTGCAGCTCCACCACAAACACTGTCATCCGTAAGACGTTACGCTACGAGATTAAGCGAGATGTTTTACAGTGCACTCGTTGTTCACTCGTTTTTCTTGCTCCGCAAAGCGGTGCAACCGCGTACTACACGGGGAAAGCGTATCGCAAACGCCACGGTCCGACCTTACATAAAGCTTCATCAATGCGCGAGATATTTGATGCTTATTTTCCGCACCAAGGACCGATCGTGGAAGCCGTGCGTACCCATCTTCGTCCCTCGATGAAGATACTTGATGTCGGCTGTTCCACTGGGCATTTTCTTGCCGCGCTAAAGGGAAAAGCGAAGGAGCGTATCGGGCTTGAACTTGGAAAAGATGAAGCTTCATTCATCCGAAAGAATCTTGATTTCAAGGTATATACTAACCCAATCGAATCCGCCCACATTGCCGAAGGACCTTTCGATCTTATTACCGCCCTCCAGGTACTCGAGCATGTGCCTGAACCTAAATCTTTCCTCCATGGCATTTCGAGACATCTCAAACCAAATGGGCTTTTGTATCTTGAGCTTCCCAATATCGACGATGTCCTTCTCTCGGTCTTTGGCGTGAAAGGGTACGCGGATTTCTATTTTCGCGAACCTCATGTGTGTTACTACTCAAAAAAGACGCTCAAAACTCTTCTTTCCAAGGCAGGATTTGTAGGGGAGTTTGGAACGGTTCAGCGATACAGCTTCTACAATCACCTGCATTGGATTCAGACGGGGCGGCCCCAGGCAAGCTTTGCGGACGGCAACACGATACCGGAGGTAGCGAAGGGGGCCGGAGCGCCATTTCGTGCAAAGAAGGAAATAACCGCGTTTCTCCACGACGCGAATCTCCAATACCAGAAACTCGTCGAGAAGCATATGCTCGGCGAGAGCCTAACCTTTTGGGGGCGAAAAATGTTCTAATTACGCTATGTCCATACGCAGGATTTTTCACGCGCTACGGCTCTTCCGCCTGGCGTTTGCCGCATACAGATGGAGGATCGTCTGCATGGCAACGTTAAGTTTTATAAGCGGGGCGCTTGAAGGTATTGGTATCACCGCGATCATCCCGCTGTTCTCCTTTATTGGTGGCGGGGGAAAGGCGTCGGATAACATCTCTATCGCGATTGCGAAGTTCTTCGAATACCTGCACCTCCCCTACACGGCGAAGTTTCTGCTCATCTTTATGATCGGCCTTTTTCTCGCTAAGGCGCTGTTTCTCCTATTTTCCCAGCAGATTTCGGCGAGGGTAATAGCTGATTTCGAGAAAAAGACACGAGCGTCCCTCATCAAGTGCACATTTGATGCCACATGGCCGTTTCTTTCTTCGCAGAAAGTGGGACATCTTGATCAAATGCTCTCAACGGAGGTGGCAAACAGTTCCGCCATCCTCCTCTACATCAGCAACGCGACGCTGGTCGTCATCAATCTCTTCATTTACAGCATGCTCGTCTTCAACATCTCTCCAACGATCGCCGTGCTCACCGTTCTCTCGGGTGCAACCATATTTCTCATTTTTCTTCCATTCCTGCAAAAGACGAGGGTGCTTTCAGAAAAAATGGTACGGGAGAACAAGGAGCTCGCGCATTTCGCAAGTGAGCATCTCATCGGCGCGAAGACCATCAAATCCATGCACCTGGAAGGCCCTACCTTCGTACGAGGTCAGGCACTCATAGAGAGAATGCGGCACCTCTATCTCAAGCTGTCGTTCCTGAAAAACAGCACGGCAGCGCTTCTTCAGCTCGCCGGAGTCTTTTTTGTCGTTGGCCTGTTTGTATTTCTGTATAAAACTTCCGCGTTTGAGTTCGCCTCGTTTGCGGTCGTGGTATACGCCCTGAACAAAGTATTCACCAATATCCAGTTCGCTCAATCGAGCGCTCACGCGATAAGCATGCAGATACCCTATCTTTCAAGTCTACTTTCCTATGAGAAGGAAGCCAGAGGGTATGAGGAGATCGAAGGTGGAGACGAGGCGTTTTCGTTCACGAAAGAACTTTCGTTCAGAGATGTGGAGTTCGAATACAGGAAAGACGATCCGGCACTTCGCAAGATCAGCTTTTCGATTAAGAAAGGCGAGGTCATTGGCCTTGTCGGACCCTCGGGGGCGGGGAAGACCACGATAGTAGATCTCCTTCTCCGTCTTATCGAACCTACTGCGGGGGCTATTTTGCTTGACGGAAGAAATATTCGTTCGGTGAGTCTGAAGGAATGGAGAAAAAGTATTGGATATGTGTCTCAAGAGGTTTTTCTGCTCAACGATACAATCGAAAACAACATTCGCTTTTACGGCGATTCCGTCACGAATGAAGATGTGCATGAAGCGGCACGCATGGCCAATATCTACGACTTCATCATGTCGCTTCCGGAGAAGTGGCAGACCGTTGTCGGTGAACGCGGGGTCCTCCTTTCCGGAGGACAGCGTCAGAGGATCATGCTCGCGCGCGTACTCGCCCGGAAATCCGAGATACTCCTCCTCGATGAGGCGACGAGCGCCCTTGATACGGAGTCAGAGATGTTGATACAGAAGGCAATAATGGGCCTCAAGGGCAAAGTCACGGTGCTTGCGATTGCCCACCGGTTGTCCACGGTAAGGGTTTCCGATAAGCTTATGGTGCTTCAGGATGGACAGATAGTGGAGGAGGGTACGCCGAGTGCGTTACTCCAGGATGAGCGGTCGAGATTCTTTAAGATGTACCATACACATACATGAGTGCGTTATATGAAAGGACAATAGATGAGGTCTACAAAGCACTTGGCGCATTTTCGAAACCTTACGAAATTGACAAAAAACGCTTTGCGTCTTCGCTTCGACTCCTGAATGAGCGAGAACTCATACGAGGCAAGAAAATACTCGATCTCGGGAGCGGCGTTTGCATCTTTCCGATCGCGCTTAAAAGACTTGGTGCAGAAGTCGTCGGGTTCGATAAGTTTATCTTTCCTAGCGCGTTTGATAATCCCTATCGGATTGCTGATTTTAAGGCTCTCCAGACTATCTGGGACAAGGAGGGCATTACGGTGCGAGAGGGAGACCTTCTCAAAAGACTGCCGTTCGAAGAGGGCGAGTTCGATCTTGTAAACTCTGATTGCACGATTGAGCATCTACTCGACTCACCGAAATCACTCTTTGCAGAGGTGAGGCGTGTCCTCCGGCCTGGCGGAACATTTCTTCTCACTACTCCCAATCTCGCGAATCTGTCACGCCGTATACGATTCCTTCTTGGCCGGAGTCCCTATTGGGATCTTCGGGAATACTTTGATGGAGAGGCGCACTTCACTGGTCATCGGCGGGAGTTTACGCTATCTGAACTTTGTGAGCTTCTTTCTTGGTCGGGATTTTCTGTGACACTCCAAAAGACGCAGAATTCATTTTTCAGCGTGAACCGACTTCTGCACCCACGTAAATGGATGGCCCATGTTGCCAGTGCGCTCTCCTTTCCGTTCCCCAGAATGCGGGAAATCTTATTCGTACTTTGCCAGAAGCCGGTCCGGAAAGAGCTATGAGACTATTTTTAGTACAGTGGGGTGGAGAGGAGAAGGAGCTCTTCGATGTAGCAAAAGAGCTACAGAAATCGCACGAGATAGTCTATTGGATGCAGAGTCGGGAGCATTTCTCCCTCCTGCGCAAGGACTTCCCCAATGCCGTCTTTCACGACGTACGCGATGCACTGAATGGTATCCCGGCGAGCGGAGTCGATACATCGAACTTCGTAAAGGTCGACAGTAATCTTCTCAAAAGACTCCTGTGGGCGGAGTCGTTTATAATGGGGATGATTACGAAGCACCATAGTGATTTTACTGAAGCACAAAAACTGGAGTTCTATCATGAACTACTCAACTACTGGAAAGGGATGTTCGATGTGTTGAAGCCCGAAGCAATCATCTTTCCGATGACGCCGCATACGGCGCCAGATTTTATCATCTACGCTCTCGCCAGGCTTCATGGCATAAAGACGCTTATGTTCTACGCGACTGAAGTTTCTGACCGTCTTCTCTTTATGGAGGACTTTACTGCGGGGAGCGCGCTGTTTGAACGAACCGCAAAGGAGTATCAGGGAAAATCATTCGCTTTGTCCGATATCCCACCCGATCTCCACGCGTACTACCGGGCACGCGCGGGAGGAAACTACGTGACGCCTCTTTCCTTACGTTTATACAAGAAGGATTTCAAGGGTAAGAATTTTCTTCTTAAAAAGGGGCGTGTGCTCATAGAGAGCCTCAGAGATCTTTCGCTCTTTCCGAAGGCGATTCGCTACATCTCTCGACAACTTGGCAGTAATCTGAAAAAGGAGTATGAACGCGTTTCGGTTGAGCCCGATCTTACGGCGAAGTTCGTATATCTTCCTCTACAGTATCAACCTGAAGCGACCACCAACCCTCTCGGCGGTATCTTTATGGATCAGATACGAATGGTGAAGACGGTTTCTGAAGCGCTCCCGAAGGATTGGTTTATATACGTGAAAGAGCATCCTTCGCAGTGGGGAAGACAGACGACTAAGTTTAATTTCTTTCGATGTAAGGGTTACTACGACACGCTTGCGAAATTCCCGAACGTAAAGATCGTGCCGATGAACACAAAGACTGAAGCGCTTTCTGGAGGATGCCAGGCCGTCGTCACAAATACCGGTACTGCCGGATGGGAAGCAGCACTTCGGCTTAAGCCAACAATAACGTTCGGCTATCCGTGGTATATGTTTTGCCCATCCGTATTTAGGGTGAGTGATGTGGCGTCTGCAAAACAGGCCCTTACGAACATCTCGAGAGGGTTCAAGCCAACCGAGCAAGCCCTCATCAATTTTCTTGCCGCACTCGGTCACTCGAGCATTCACGGATACCTCGAAGCACACACAAAACAACTCTCAAAGATTACCAAAGAGGAAGCGACACGAAACATCTCTGAAGTTCTTCGCGAAGCATTAATAGCCTAAAAGCTTCATTCTATTTTCAAGAAGGTCCCAGTCCGAGGAGGTATTAATGTCCGCACTTTCATTTTCCTGCATCACCAAGAGTTCTACCTTGCTACCGTATAGGTTGGGTGTTTCTTCGTAAAGGTTCTGTGGTTTGAAGAGATAGATACAGTCATTTCTCGAATAGCCCTTCGGGAGTTCCTGTCTTCGAGCGGGGATCTTTCGGAGCGGGTCACCATTCCAAAGTACCACCTCATCTTTTTCATTTCTCTTGAGAATCCAACCCGGATTGTTGTTGGCGATTGCTTCATGTACCGTTACGACCGAGTCAGGCTGCTTTTCTATAAAAATCTCTATGGCGTTATCAATTTGCTTGGCTGTACGGATGGGGTTGGTCGGCTGGAGCAGGGCAACGGCATCGGGCACGTAGTTCTCATGCTTCTTCAGCCAATCAAGCGCGTGTCGAAGTACCGGCTCGCTCGGTGTTGTGTCGAGAGCAAACTCTCCCGGCCGCATGAACGGAACTTCGGCGCCGTACTTTTTTGCCACCGCAGCAATTTCCGCATCATCAGTTGATACGATAACGCGCGAGAGTTTGCTCTGTTTCGCGGATTCGATGCTCCAGGCGATGAGCGGTTTTCCTAGGAGTGGCTTGATGTTTTTGCGTGGAATACTCTTTGACCCTCCGCGAGCTGGAATGATACCTAGGATTTCCATACGACACGAACTACGAATAAGATACGAACATACGAATGAGTATACCAATACAACTTAGTGTGTAATGGTAGAGTTATAATACCACGATATGCCTATCCCTATAGGTATTTTACAGGGTCGCCTCTCGCCGTCAGAAAACGGCCGTTTTCAATTTTCTCCGACAGACTGGGAGCAGGAATTTGCAAAGGCAAAGGAGCTTGGCTTTAGCTCCATTGAATGGCTCTTTGATTTTGTCTGTCACGAAACGAACACCCTCCTTGCTTCGGGCGGAGCAGAGCGCATACAAGCTGTCGCCGAAGAAACCGACGTCGCGCTGAACTCAATCTGCGCTGACTATTTTATGAAATACCGTTTTACCGGCGAAGACGCGAAAACTTCAACGGAAATCCTGCGGCGTCTTATAAACGTAGCCGCAAAGCTTACGAAACAAAAGCTCATTCTTATTCCGCTACTTGAAGGAAACGCTCCGAAAACCGATGCGGAGAAAAGAGAAATCGTCGCAAAGGTCGCTCCGCTTCTTTCAATTGCCGAAAGGCTAGGCGTCCGCCTCGGATTTGAAACCGAGATGGACAAGAATGAACTTTCTCGTTTTCTTGAGTTGTTCCCCTCGCCCGCCGTCGGCATCTACTACGATATCGGCAATGCAACCTCGTACGGGTATGACGTGCCTGCCGACATCCGGTTTTTCGGAAAGCGCATTTTCGGCGTTCACGCCAAAGACCGTAGAAAAGGAAGCACACAGTCGGTCTATTTGGGAGAAGGGGATGCAGACTATGAGGGGTGTTTGAGTGCGCTCCGCGGTATCGGTTTTGGTGGTACAATTATCATGCAGGCGTGGCGGACTGCCGACTACCTCTCCGACGCAGAGCGTCAGCTTTTATTTTTGAAAAAGTATGCGTAATCCGTTTGATATCAAAGGGAGAGTGATTATTCTCACCGGAGCATCCGGTTTTTTGGGCTCGGGGTATGCAAAGTTTCTTCGCGAAGCGGGAGCGGAGGTTATCGGTTGGGATCGGACTGGCGGCAAAGGAATCGAAGCGGTTGATATCACCGATGAAGGGCAAGTTGCGAAGGCCGTTGGAACGATCGTGGAGAAACATGGGCGCATTGACGCACTCATAAACAACGCCGCCATGAATCCGGCAGTGGGAAGTGAAGAGTCGAAGAACATGTTCGTCCCCGTAGAGGACTACCCAATCTCACTTTGGAAAGAAGAGCTCGAAGTGAATCTTACCGGCATGTTCATTTGCATCAAGGCGGTGGTGCCTTGGATGAAAAAAGGGAAGGGTGGTTCAATCATCAACGTCGCGTCCGAGGTCTCAAGCATCGCCCACGACCACCGCGTATACAATACGGAGGGGAAATACAAATCTCCCGCCTATATCGCTTCAAAAACTGGCGTTGTCGGGCTCACTCGCTCCATGGCCGCACAGCTCGGCGTGCACGGTATCCGGGTCAACGCTTTTTCTCCTGGCGGAGTGAGAAATGAAAAAATGCCGGCAGATTTTGTGAGGCGATTTGGAGAGAGCAACATGCTTGGGCGTATGGCGGAGCCGGGTGAATACAACGGCATTATGCAATTCCTTTGCTCGGACGCATCGTCATTTATGACTGGCGCGAACCTCACCGCGGACGGCGGAAAGAGTGCGTGGTAACCATGTCGGGGCACGTCTATTCCGCAAAAGCTTTTTCTACCTCCTGACAAATAACGTGAATAAGCGCGATCTGAAGCTCTTGGACATGCGGTGTACGTCTCTCCGCGATGGCAATAGTCACATCGGCCATATCACGAAGCGCCCCGCCGGAGTTGCCAAGCAAGCAAATACTCTTTAGACCTAGTATTTTTGCTTTCTCAACAGCCAGAATGAGGTTCTTAGAATTTCCGCTTGTTGATATGCCTATGAAGATATCTTCAGGTTTTCCGAATGCCTCAAGCTGGCGCGCGAAGACATCCTCGAAACAATAATCGTTACTCCAGGCAGTGAGCATGGATGAAGATGAAGAGAGGGCGATGGCGGGACGCGCTTTTCTCTCTTCCATAAAGCGGCCGACAAATTCAGTGGCAAAGTGCTCCGCGTCAGCCGCACTTCCACCGTTTCCCGCGATAAGAAGTTTGCCGCCTCCTGAGAAGCATTTTGAAATGAGCGAAATAGCTTCGCCAACACTCTTTTGGAGTTTGCTGTCCTTGCGAGATGTCTCGATCAAAGCACCTATGTCCGCGAGATATTGTCGGATACGGTTAGGCATAATGTTACTTTTGTTCACTCTGCAGGTTATATATACTATAGTAACTCAATTAGACGTAAAAATATCACTATGGGGACCGTAACTATCGGCGGAAAGCGTGTGGGAGAAGGGCATCCGTGCTTTATCATTGCGGAGATCGGCATCAATCATAACGGTTCGATTGAAACTGCGAAGAAGCTGATTGACGTCGCGGTTGATGCCGGATGCGACGCGGTCAAATTCCAGAAGCGAACGATTGAGATCGTTTACACCAAAGAAGAGCTGGAGCGTCCTCGGGAGAGTCCATTCGGGAAGACTAACGGGGACCTAAAACGCGGATTGGAATTTGGAGAGAAGGAGTACAGAGAAATAGACCGATACTGCAAGGAAAAAGGGATCCTCTGGGGCGCGTCATGCTGGGACGAAGCCAGCGTGGATTTTATTGAACAGTTCAACCCGCCCTTCTATAAAGTCGCCTCGGCTTCGCTCACCGATCACGGGCTCCTTGCGCACAAACGCATCAAGGGGCGTCCCATCATCCTCTCGACCGGCATGAGTACGCTCGAGGAGGTGAAGGCCGCGGTAAAGGTGCTTGGCACCAAAGACCTTATCCTTATGCACACGGTCGCGACCTATCCTGCAAAGAATGAGGACCTCAATCTTTCCGTCATTCGCACGCTTCAAGAGACGTTTCCTACGGTACCGGTCGGGTATAGCGGTCATGAAGTTGGCGTCCCGCCTACACTCATGGCGGCCGTGCTTGGCGCCTCTGTGGTTGAGCGCCATATCACCCTTGATCGCGCGATGTGGGGAACCGATCAGGCGGCAAGTCTCGAGCCTGGCGGCATCAAACTTGTCGTGCGGGATATCCGTATGTGGGAAGATGCGCGGGGCGATGGCGTAAAGCGCGTGCTCGAGGCAGAGATTCCTATCAAGCAAAAACTAAGACGGAAATGAATCTATGTCCGTCCATGTCATTAAAAGAGAAATGATTGACGCGATGCTCGCGCTTCCCCCGGAGGAGGGAAAGCGGCTCTTAGAACCCTTAAAAAGTCTTGCGGCCACAGAGAAATTACCGTTTAACCTTCTTGAGGATACGAATGTATCGAATGATGCCGAGGTGCATCGACACGAAGCTGATCTGTGGCTCTGCCTTTCGGGTGAAGTTACATTCAACTGTGGCGGAGCGCTTGTAAATGGAACGCCTCGTAAATTAAAAGATGGAACTATTGATGAACGTGAATGGAAAGCAAAAGAGATTATAGGGGGCGCAGAGATCGTACTTCGAGTTGGCGATTGGTTGTACATTCCTGCTGGTGTGCCGCATCAGCACCGCGCGATGGGAACCGCGAAGCTTATGATCGTTAAGATTCCGAAGGTTGAAAAGTAACACTGAAACAGGTAATCTGTCTAGAGCTATGCACAACGATTTACAAAGCAAGTTAAAGGGTATCAAGCTCGTCGCCACCGATTTTGACGGGATACACACGGATGGCTGCGTGTATGTAGATGAGGGGGGAAAAGAGTCCGTGAGGTGCAGTCGTAAAGACGGCCTGGGCATTCTCATGCTAAAGCGCGCGGGCATAGAGGTGCATGTGATCTCTAAGGAAACCAACCAAGTAGTAGCGGCTCGGTGCAAGAAGCTTAAGATTACCTACGATCAGGGAGTGCATGACAGCGACGGGAAACTTGAGATCCTGAGGCGGATTGTTACAGAAAGAGGTCTTATGCCCGAGCAAGTGCTCTACATGGGCGATGACCTCAACGATAAAGCCCCTCTCGAGTATGCCGGAATCGCGGTGACCGTCTCCGATGGCCACCCGTCTCTTGCTTCGATCTGTGACTATGTCACTAAAAATGGGGGCGGACACCATGCTATTCGTGAAGTTGCCGAACTCATTTTAGAAGCCCAAGGTCATCCCCTCGCGTTTTGACGCGCTCATCTAGCGCACTCATGTTTTTCGCAGCGGCTCTCGACGGGCCGTTTTTGTTTGGGCGATAGTTTTTGCCTCTGGTATATGGTAGAATGAGGGGGTGAAATTCCGATTTACGCATCATGCGGAGTATCGCGTGTTCATCGAACGAAACATCTCTGCTGAAGCAATTAAAGAGACCATTCGGACACCTGACACAGTTACTGCGCTTCCGGACGGAGTCATTAAATGTTCTAAAAAACTAGAGGCAGGTATGTTGACGGTCGTCTATTGTAAAGATAAAAATACCTATATCATCATAACCGCATATTTTAAATAATTCTATGAACATTACCTACGACAAAACAGCCGATGCCATGTATCTGTACTTTCAAAAAGGCAAGAAAATTTCTCGTACCGTTGAACTCGCCGATTTACTTATTGCTGACCTCGATAAGCAGGGGAAAGTCATTGGAGTAGAGGTCCTCTGCGCGTCTCGCCAGCTTGTAACGAAACGTCGTGGCAAAAAGATGAAGGCACATAATTTTCTCAAGATGGATATTCCCGTTACGGTGAGCGCGTAACTTTGGTAAAAATTATTGATTAAATACCAAGATCGCCGCGCTTCAATGGACGATTGCGCGGCATGATTTCGCTAAATCAAATGAAAACGCTCTCCTTGAAAGAGGAGACCGTTGTGCTACTATAGGCCCCTATGCAAACCATTGATCGAGTACTGCTAAGCGCGACACGGGTTGGCGTTTTTCTTATGCCCTTCGTGCCCCTCGTCATTTCCTCTTCGCTGTTTTTCCCTTTTATCACCGGCAAGGGTTTCGCGTTTCGGATTATCGTTGAAATCATATTCGCGTGTTGGCTTCTTCTCGCACTGCGGAAACCGGAGTTTCGCCCCCAGAAATCAGCACTTCTTTTCTGCGTCGCGGCATTCCTTGGCGTTATCTTTCTCGCCGATCTTTTCGCCGAAAATCCGTTCAAAGCGTTCTGGAGCAATTTCGAGCGCATGGAAGGATTCATCACCCTCATCCATCTTGTCGCCTATTTCCTCGTAGCTTCCTCGGTCATGACCGAGAAACTCTGGTATCGCTTCCTCGCAACTTCCGTCGGCGTCTCCGCTTTTTTGGGTATCTACGGCCTTTTGCAACTCGCGGGGAAAATCGTGATCAACCAAGGCGGTGTGCGTCTTGACGGAACTTTTGGCAACGCCGCGTACTTCGCGGGGTACATGCTGGTCCACATCTTCATTTCGCTCTTTCTCATTTCAAGGCACCGAATATCTTTCTCCTGGAAGTGGCTCTATGGAGGCGCGATGTTGCTCCAAGTGGTGACGCTCTACTTTACTGCCACACGAGGGGCGGCGCTCGGTCTTATCGGCGGTCTTTTTCTCACGGTACTCCTTGTCGGGCTCTTCGAGAAAAAGTACCAGCGTCTTCGGATCGCGGCTCTTTCCGGATTACTTATCATCATTGTGCTTGTGGGAGGTTTGTACCTCGCGCGCGAGAGCTCCTTCGTCAAAGAAAGTCCGGTGCTGACGCGTTTTGCCTCGATTTCACTCGCTGACGCGGGTCCACGCTTCATGGTGTGGGGAATGGCGCTAGAAGGTTTTAAAGAACGGCCGATACTCGGTTGGGGGCAAGAGGGTTTTAACTACGTCTTCAACAAATACTATGACCCCAACATGTGGGCGCAAGAGCAGTGGTTCGACCGCACCCATAACATCTTCTTCGATTGGCTCATCGCTGGGGGACTCTTTGGACTCCTCGCGTACCTCTCGCTTTTTTGCGCGCTACTCTTCTATCTTTGGAGAGGGAAGCCCTCTGATGGGGGAGAACCTTTTTCCTTCACCGAGAAGAGCGTGCTCACCGGCCTTCTTGCGGCCTATGTCGTTCACAACTTTTTCGTTTTCGACAACCTCATAAGCTACTTGCTCTTCTTCTCCCTTATTGCCCTTATGCACTCCCGCTTCAAACAGCCCTTCCCGTTTTTTGAAAAAGCGAAGACCCTCTTGAGCGAGCAAGCTCTTTCCATTTCGGGGGCGAGCGCACTCATCGTTCTTATCGCCGCGGTATTCTTCTTGAATATCCGGGCGATCGGGGTTGCTCGCAATCTCATCAGCGGATTGAAACAAAGCGCGAAGGGGGCTGCCGAAAATCTCGAGTTTTACAAGCGAGCGTTCGCCCCTGAAACGATCGGAACGCAGGAAGTTGCCGAGCAGGCCATGCAAGCCGCCGTTCTCGTCGCAAATACGGGAGCGGTACCTTCGGATCTTAAAAAGGAATTCGTGGATTTCGCCGTTCTCGCGATGGAGCGAGAGATCAAGCGTGCTCCGAATGACACGAGACTTCGTATGTTCATCGGAGGATTCTATAATCGTCTTGGGAGATTCTCCGACTCGCTCCCGCACCTACAGAAGGCGCGAGAACTCTCGCCGACTAAACAGACCGTGGCCTTCGAGCTTTCGAACGTGTACCTCAGCACGGGCAAAATCGCCGAGGCGAACGAGCTCCTAAAAGAGGCATTTGAACGAGCACCCGAATACATGGGGGCGCGCGTCGCGTACGCAGTTTCTGCCATTTACTCGAAAGATCTTGCGCTGCCGGACAAGCTCTTCGCTACCACTACCTCGGTGAACGTCCTCGCGGACGAAAGATTGGTTAAGGCGTATTATGAGACAGGCGCGTACCAAAAGGTGATTTCACTTCTTAAATTACGCTTGGAGAAAAACCCAAACGACGGGCAAACATACGTCTCACTCGCGGCGGCGTATCTCTCAAGTGGCAATAGGACAGAAGCCATTCGCTCACTCCAGAAGGCGATTGAGCTCAATCCCGAATTTAAGCAGCAAGGTGAATTCTATATCGGCGAAATACGAGCTGGGCGAACCCCATAGCACTCATCTCAAAACGTGCTGAAGATAAGGCCGACTACAATCGCGAGAAGGGCGATGATCTTTATGAATATCCCTCTTTCTTTAAAGTAGAAATTTCCCGAGAGGATTGAAAAGAACACACCTAGTCCTCGTTTTGCGGTCGTGATGATCGACGCCGCGCCGTAGAGGTACGCGAAGCTCATGAGCACGTTTGCGAATCCCGCGCTGACCGATTGTGCCAACACCGTAGGTCTTTTGAGAAGCAGAATCGGATTTTCCTTCGCTACAAAGAGAGCCATGCAGAAGAAATACACAAGCAGTACGGCAATGACAATGCTCTCCTCCGCTTCAACGGAGTTGAAGTGCGTAATATTGTACTTAAAGAGAGACAGTGTCGCCGCCCCAAGTATGCTTGTCCCCATGACGAACCACATGCCGTCCTTTTTAAGGTCATGGCTCCTGAAGAGCAGAATAAGCACCAGTAGTATAAGACTTATACCGATGAGCGCGAACGTGCTTATTGAATATCCGAGCACCAGATCCACAATAAGGAGGAGCGGAATCGTTCCAACACGGATAAAGCTGTAGGTGCTTCGATCTGCGCGGGTAATGGCGAGCACTGAAATTTGGGCGAGCAGGAGTTCGAGCGCGATACGCAGGCTAAGAGTGGGGAGGGATTCAATCGAGAACCGAAATTCTTCCTTAATGGCGGCGATGATGAGGAAGAATATAAATCCCCCGAGCATGCTGATAAATCCCATCGTGTAGATGCTTTGTTTCCCCGTTGCGACGTTGTACTTGCCGAGCGATTCTTGCGTTTCGCCAAAACATGTCGCCACGGCCATGAGCAAAAGTCCGATCATAGTGCCATTAGTATAGCAAACAAGTAGAAACAACGCGGGCAAAATAGTCGTATGCCATACAATAGTATGGACGCTTGAGCCAGTGGACAAAATCAATATCGCATGGTATGCTGTTTTTTAAACGTTCTTTGATGTTGGAACATCCTGAGAACACTAAAGATCAATCTTCAACTTCATGCAACACCATCCAAGAGAGGCAAACAATGAATACTCCGCTTGATGCAGACACGCTGGTCGCCTTAGTGGTGAACACCGCGAAAAACGACACGACGACACCTGACCTCCGCAATCCGCGGGTGGGGTGGCGTACCGACGAACTTCTCACGAAAGAAATTGATGCGCTTGTGGTCTATGGGCACGATGACCCAGTGCTGTACGCTCTTATTGCCCGGCGAATCCATGACGCCGTATCAGACCTTTCTGAGGCGGCGGTGCTCGCGAAACTCGCGATATTTCGGGGCGAACGCATTCAGCCGGTAGGACCTGAACGAAAATCTATGCTTGATGGGCTCCTGAAGGAACTCCGCGTATCTGTCTCGCTCCTTCCCGAAGGTACGCGCAAGCAAAGGTGTCTTTCACTCCTTCAATATCATGCCGGCGTTTTCTACGACGCCTACGATTGTTTTGCGGAGGCGGCACGGGCGCAATTCGACTCTGAGCTTGAAGCATTGAAGTGCGGCGATGCGGCGGGTGCGGCCGTAGCCGGATTTGTCGGTGAGCACTACGTACTTAAACGCTTACTCTGCGAAGACCCGGACGAATCCGCACGTCACTTCGAACGATTGAAGTCTGCGTTCGATCAGCTTCTTAGAGACACAAACGGTAGTTCGTTCCAAGTCTCGTGGGGGGAAGGCAATGCGCCCGTCCACATGATTGAGGCTTGCACCTGGCTCGACAAAATGGATCCCGATTGGGCCAGATGGGTTGAAACGGCACGTCGTGCTGCCGCAAAACTGGGTGCAGCCTTTTCTCATGGCGCCGAATTTGTACGTGCGGCCGATCTTTACTATCAGAATGAGGTTGAGGCCATCCCCGCGCTTCAAGTCGTGGCAGAACAAAGTGCTACGCCAGCGTGGAGAGCAACCGCCCTGCTCCTTTTAGCGCGGCGCGCTTTGCTCGATGGCAATAAAACGGAGGCATCCAATCTTGTGAAAAGGATGCCACTAACGGGGGCATTCCACGTAGTCACCATCGCACGACGCCTCATCGGATAACGATAGGGTGACTTCTGAGACGCTTGTGCAATTGATCGCGAGATCAATTTGCACAAGCGTTTTTTTGTACTAGTATGTTGAGGAGCTTCGGCGACGAAATACTGAGCTCACCAGAGTGAACGTAGAGCTACTTTTTCTATGCACATCAGTGAACATATTTCTCTCAAAGAGCTCACGACGCTAAAGATCGGCGGAGTGGCGAGATATCTTGCTTCTGTCAGCGAGGTCTCGGAGTTAAGAGAAGCTCTCCACTTCGCGGAAGAAAGAAAGCTTCCAGTTATTATCCTTGGCGGAGGTTCAAATGTGCTCATTGCGAACGGAGAGATTAACTCACTTGTCATCAAGATCGATATTAAAGGAATCGAGTGGAAAGAAGGAGCGCCCCCCACACTCCCCACTCTTAAGAGGGGGGAAGGAAAGGGGGGAGCTGAAGATTTTGTGAACGTCATAGCAAGCGCAGGTGAAAGCTGGGACGGGTTGGTTGTGGAAGCGGTAAGGCGAGGACTCTGGGGCATTGAGAATTTATCGGGTATTCCGGGAACCGTGGGAGCAACTCCGATCCAAAACATCGGCGCGTATGGTGTGGAAATAAAAGACCTAATCGAGTGGGTTGAGGTGTTTGATACAAAGGTCGGGATAGTCCGGAGACTATCAAATGTAGAATGTGGCTTCGCGTATCGAGATAGTATCTTTAAGCATCCAGAAGGGAAAGGTTTCATTGTCCTTCGCGTGGCTCTTCGATTGAAGAAGGGCGGCATTCCGAATCTTGCCTACAGAGATCTCAAAGAAATTTTCAATTCTCAATTTTCAATTCTCAATGAAAGAGAGAAAGAAGAAAGACAGAGCAGACTGACACCACAAGATGTGCGGAAGGCGGTCCTCGACATCCGGAGCAAGAAATTTCCGGATCTCGGGAAGTTCGGCACCGCCGGGTCATTTTTCAAAAACCCAATCATCTCGAAGGAGAGATTTGACGAGCTTAAAAAGAGATTTCCCAACCTCCCCGGGTTTCCTTTGACAAGGTTCGACCTTACATCGGGAGAAAGGTCGAACCTTGTCAAAGTTCCTCTCGCTTGGATTCTCGATAACGTCTGTAATTTGCGAGGCTATGAAAGAGGGAACGTGAAGCTGTTCGAGAAACAGCCGATCGTACTCGTGCAAAATGGTCTCGCTTCCTCTGAAGAAATCGAAAGTTTCGCAAAGGAAATCGCAACACGTGTGAAAGAAAAGACCGGCATTGATATCGAGTGGGAGGTACAGAAGGTCAAAAGTATGAATTAAGAGTTCTGAAGTATGGAGCTCGGTTAACATTCCAACGTAATTCATAATTCATAATTCATAATTCATAATTCGTAATTCCTAATTCTCAAATGGTTATCCACACATCGACGTCACCCGACTATTGTATTCACCTGCACAGTTGCGATAATTACTGGAGCCTATGCAATTTCTTTTCGTCGAGAGAGAATTGTACGCTTGAAAATTAAGTTGCCGAGAAGAAATACGCATGCATGAACTCCTTGTGAGCGCACGGACTCTTCTCTTATAGAACTATGGCAAAGAAAAAACGAAAGGCAGCGAAGCGCAAGAAGACGTCAAAGAAGCGCAAAGGCTCAAAACGCCGTCGCTAAGCAAAACTCCCTCGACATTTCGTCGGGGGAGTTTTGTAGAAAAAACCGACCCTCGCAGAGGGTCGGCCGGTGTGAATGAGCTATGAGAGGGAAGGGCTTCTCAACCTTCCTGTTTCAAGAGCACGTGCGCGTTGTGGAATTCGCATCCCCGGGCTATCCGAGAATGAACCATCATTTCGTCCTTGTCGGACGGCATTTCTTTCGGAGCTGGGTCAAGCGGGATTGATGCCACAACGTGACGATAAAAACAGCTCTTTGCGGTGGTATGGCAGGTGGGACCATTTGGTGTGACAAGGTACAAAAGTGCGTCATTGTCACAGTCGATGTGCACCTCGTACACCTTGAGCGTATGTCCGCTTGTCTCACCTTTTTTCCAGCGCCCCATTCGAGAGCGAGACCAAAACACGCCCTCGCCTGTTTGAAGAGTTTCTCCAAACCCATCCTCGTCGGTGTACGCGACCATGAGGACTTGTTTCGTATCCTTGTCTTGCACGACAACGGTGACAAGGCCGTCACCTTTTTTAAAGTCTGGGCGAAAGACTGACTTCATGATGTTCATAGAGAGATCTCCTCCTCGGAAGTCTACATACCCGTCAAGATTTTGCAAGAAAAATCTTTGTAAAAGCAAAATGAGAGTGGTAGTATTGCCCCATGTTTGACCGACTCAAAAAGCTCTTCGGCGACGATACTGTGGCCAAGCTAAAGCCTCTCTACGGAACGGTAGACAAGATAAACAGCCTTGAGGCGGCGTTGCAAGCACTTCCCTCGGACGCTCTCAAAACGAAAACGGAAGAGCTCAAAACGCGATTGCAAAAAGGCGAGACGCTCGACGATATCCTTCCCGAGGCATTTGCACTCGTGCGCGAGTCGGCGCGCCGGACGCTTGGTGAGCGACATTTCGACGTGCAACTCTTGGGAGGTCAGATACTGCATAGGCGCGGCATCGCGGAGATGCGCACGGGAGAAGGGAAGACTCTCGTCGCGACTCTTCCCGCCTACCTCAATGCGCTCGAAGGCAAGGGCGTGCACGTCGTCACGGTAAACGATTATCTCTCTCGCCGCGACGCGGTATGGATGGGACAGATTTACCATTTACTTGGGCTCTCGGTGGGGGTGATCAATCACGATGCTTCTTTTTTGTACGATCCCTCACATATCCAGAATAATGAAGTAGGAATTAAGAATTCTGCTCCAGACCATAATTCAGAATTCATACGTCGTAATTCTAAAGACATTGCCAATAAGAATCATTCAAAAGTGGATGGTAAAGATTTAGATAAACTACGAGATTTACAAGGGGGGTTCCGGGTTGTTCATGAGTTTCTAAGGCCATGCACGCGCCGCGAGGCCTATGGCGCGGACATCACCTACGGCACCAACAATGAATTCGGGTTCGACTATCTCCGCGACAACTTGGAGTACTCGAAAGATCGTCTCCGCCAGCGAGAGTTCAACTACGCGATCGTTGACGAGATAGACTCCATTCTTATCGATGAAGCGCGAACGCCCCTCATTATTTCCGCCCCTTCGGGAGATTCGGAGGATCTCTACTCGCGCTTTGCAAAGATCGCGCGAGGACTCGAGCGGGACGTCGACTTTACCGTTGATGAAAAGCAAAAGGCTATTTCGCTCACTCCTCTAGGGATCGAGAAAGCCGAGAAGGAGCTTGGTGTTGACAATATCTACACCGAAAAAGGTATTAAATATGTGCATCATCTTGAGACCTCCGTGCGTGCCAAGGCGATCTTCCATCTGGATAAAGAGTATGTGGTTAAGGATGGCGCGATCGTCATCGTCGATGAGTTTACCGGCCGCCTTATGCCCGGTCGGCGCTGGAGCGAGGGCCTCCATCAAGCGATCGAGGCCAAAGAAGGAGTGAAGGTGCAGAAGGAATCGCGCACTTTTGCCTCCATCACGTTTCAAAACTATTTCCGTATGTATACAAAGCTCGCGGGGATGACAGGTACGGCGAAGACGAGTTCCGAAGAGTTTTACAAGGTGTACGGTCTCGATGTCGTTTCTATCCCTACGAACCAGCCGATCGCACGGGCCGATCGTAATGACCAGATATTCCAGACAGAGAAGGGTAAGTTTAAGGCCATCGCACGGAAAGTGGCGGAGCTTAATAAAAAAGGTCAACCCGTACTTATCGGCACCGTCTCGATCGAGAAGAATGAAGTACTCTCGGAGTATCTGCGCGTTGCCGGCGTCCCGCATGAACTCTTGAATGCTAAGAACCATGAGCGCGAGGGAGAAATCATCGCACAGGCTGGGCGGAAGGGGGCGGTAACGGTCGCCACCAACATGGCAGGTCGCGGTGTTGATATCAAATTAGGAGGTAATCCGCCTCTCTCCGATGAAGCGCGCTTTGTGCGCGAAGTCGGAGGACTTTTTGTACTCGGTACCGAGCGCCATGAAGCGAGGCGTATTGATAACCAGCTTCGCGGCCGATCGGGTCGTCAAGGCGATCCGGGAGAAACGCAGTTTTTCGTCTCGATGGAAGATACGCTCATGCGTGTTTTCGCGCACGACACCATCAAGAACATGATGGGGCGCTTCGGTATTCCCGAAGACGAACCAATTGAGAATCGTATCATCACGCGTTCGCTTGAAACCGCGCAGACGAAAATAGAAGGGTTCAACTTCGATTCGCGAAAACATGTCCTTGAATACGATAACGTCCTCAATCACCAGCGAGGGGTGATCTACGAGCGCCGCCGCAAGATTCTTCTTGGTGGTCCTGAAGCGGTGGACGAATACTTTGGAGCATTATTCGAACAAGGTTCGACCTTGGATCGGGAGAAAGGTCGAACCTTGTTCGAATCTAAAAAACAGCAACTCGGCTCTGATTTCTACGGGGCCATACAGCGTCTTATCTTACAAACCATTGACCTCTTCTGGGTGGAACATCTCGAAGTCATGGACTACCTTCGCGGTTCGGTGAACTTGCGGGCCTACGGACAGCGGGATCCTCTTGTCGAATACAAGAAAGAAGGGCTCAAAATGTTCAAGGAGATGGAGGAAAATATCGTAGCGCAAGTGGTAAAAATCTTTCCGCATGTTGGGGGTCTCTCTCCCACTGTGGAACAAGTGAGACTTCAGGAAGTGCATGAGCAAGCGCAGCTCATCGGTTCGGGCGACGAGGAATCGGACGCGAAGCATCAAGGAAATGTTCATCGCACGTCCGATGAACCAAAGGTAGGTCGCAATGATCCGTGTCCGTGCGGCAGCGGGAAGAAGTATAAGAAGTGTCATGGAGCCTCTTAGTTCTTTCTTCCCCTCTTTAGAGGGGAAGTGCCGTGGCTTCCGAGGCGAAGGGGTGTCTTATTGTATGAAAACAAAAATAAGTAACTTATCTTCGCTCAAGGATAATCGGCGGAAACTCCGCAATGAATCAACTCCCCAAGAAATAATGTTATGGGCTCGATTAAGGAAGGAACAGCTGGGTCACAAATTTCGACGTCAGCACTCATTTGGGAATTACATAGCGGATTTTTACTGCCCTGATAAAAAACTCATTGTTGAGATCGACGGCTCACAACACCTCGACCAAGAAGCGTATGATACGGAGCGGACTACATTTTTTGGAAAACAAGGTTTTCGGGTGGTAAGGTTTTGGAATAGTGAAATCAATACCAACATGGAGGGTGTCATTACAAAAATTATAGGATTACTCGAATAACACCCCCTCTCAGTCTCCCCCTCTAAAGAGGGGGAGAATTAAAGCAGGGGGTCCTCACATGAAAGAAGACCTGTTTAAAGATTTTCCAAAAGAGCGAGAGGAGGGGTTAAAGAAACTCTATCGGTACAGCGCGTTTGACGTCATGTTCTATCGCTCTAATCTTTGGACGCATGCTCATCGGGTCTCGTGGCTCACAGAGGATATCACTCCCGTTGCTTTGAAGTACTTCAAGAAGTTCGATGGGGAAAAGGCGCGTATTCTCGCCCTCGTTCATGATGATGCCGAGCTTATCACAGGCGACATACAATCCCGCGCCAAGGCCCGGGCGAGCAAAAAAGACAAGCTCAAATGGGAGCGCAGTGAAGCGCGAGCCATTAAAGAACTAAGCTCTCGATATCCAAAGTATGTAGGTTCGTACCGGTACGGGGAGCTTCTCACCGAGGCACTGGAGAAGAGCACGCCTGAATCATGGGTAGTCACCTTTGCCGACAAACTCGACGCGTATTGCGAAGGGCTTCACGAAGTTTTCGCGGGGAATTTTTCTCTGCTCCAATGTATTCTCTTCTATCCCCGCATGCTCGGATTCCTTGATAGAAAATTTCCAAAACTTACTCCTTTCCTCTATGACAGAACTTCCCCGCTTGTTGATGTGGAACGCTATTTGCATGTGCCGCTCATCAAGAGCAAGCGCTACGCGCATGCGGGGAAGCCTCACACTAAAAAGACGATCACCCTTTCATCGACCTCGCCATTCTATGATAGGTGGCGAGCACTTGTTATTAAACACTGGGGTGAAGAGGGAATAAAGACGCTCATTGATCAAAAAGAGTTTCTGTCTCGGTAATTGGTCGTCGGTCTTCGGTTATTGTCTCTTGGTTATTGATTGTTTATCATTGATTGTCGGTCTTCGGTTTTTTCGGTAATTGATTATTGGTTATTACTTTCATGCCCCACATTCACCAAAGAATAGATTTCACCGTCGAAGTGTTTATCGTGCATAAGAACCGCGTGCTTCTTCGACTGCATGATAAATATAAAGAGTGGATGAGTGTGGGGGGCCACATTGAGCTTAATGAAGACCCGGTGGAAGCGGCGCATCGCGAGGTAAAAGAGGAGGTGGGACTCGACATTGAGCTTATCGGCAATCCGAAGGTGTTTGAATCGGCAGATCACACGAGAGAACTAGTGCCCCCCATAGCGCTTAATCGTCACGAAACGAATGTGAGCGGGCACGAGCACGTTACTTTCGTATACTTTGGGCGCGCGAAGAGTACCGATGTGAAAGCGCTTCATGAGAGCGACAAAAGCGAGGAATGCCGCTGGTGTACAAAAGAGGAAGTGGAAGGGATGCAATTATGGGCAAATGTAAAGCACTACGCGCTCGCGGCACTAACGAGGCTCAAAGAAGAATAACTATCACGTAATGTTTCAACTTCGTGAATAGTTTTAATAGAAAAGAGTATGGTAAGAAAAATCGAAAAGAAAAGAAAAGAGAAAATTGTTGCCGTTTCGGGCGGCTTTGATCCTCTGCATATCGGGCACATCCGTTTGCTGAATGAAGCGAAGAAATTGGGAGATCATCTTGTGGTTATTCTCAATAACGATCACTGGCTTCACGCGAAGAAGGGATTTGTCTTCATGCCCGAGAAGGATAGAAAAGAGATTCTCGAGTCGCTCGTTGCAGTCGATGCGGTACAGATCACCTCGCATGTAAAAAATGACCCTGATCGGAGCGTATGCCGTGAACTCTTAAGGCTCCGGCCTCATATCTTCGCAAACGGCGGGGATCGAGATCGAGAAGACGCTGGGAGGAAAAGTTCTTCTCTTAACGCGGAAGTTATATTGTGCGAAAGACTTGGCATTACTACCGTGTTTAATGTCGGGAAAGGCGGCAAGGTTCGCTCAAGTTCGAAGCTCGTTACTCGCTTCAGGGAGGGGGAGAAACGTGCTAGAATACGCAGATGGCGCCGATAATTGAGGTTACACATCTCGTAAAAGAATTTGGCTCCGTGCGGGCGGTTGATGACCTCTCTTTTCGCGTGGAAGAAGGTACCATCACGGGACTTCTCGGCCCAAATGGCGCGGGGAAGACCACGACGATTCAAATGCTCCTTGACCTCATCACGCCAACGAGTGGCACGATTCGCATCTTGGGCAAGGAGTATCGGTCGGCACGCGAATATATTCTCGCTAATCTTAATTTCTCTTCGCCCTACGTCTCCCTTCCCGGGAATCTCAAGGTACATGAGAATTTACTCACCTTCGGACGGCTCTACGGAGTTTTGAACCTTCGAGAGCAGATAGATCGCTTGGCGGATTTTTTCGAAATACGGGAGTTTATGAAAAAGTTGACCTACAACCTCTCGACCGGCCAGCTCACGAGACTCAACCTCACCAAGGCGCTCCTCAATAACCCGAAACTCCTCCTTCTCGATGAGCCGACCGCGTCACTCGATCCAGATATTGCCGACCGCACGCGGCAACTCTTAAAGCGCATCCAAAAGGAGAGAGGAGTCACCATCCTGTACACGTCGCATAATATGGAAGAGGTTGAGGAGATTTGCGACAAGGTCATCTTTATCCAAAGGGGTCGGCTCAAAGACGAAGGCACTCCCGAGGAGCTCGTGAAGAAATACGGCCGCGAAGATCTCAACGATGTGTTTTTGCATATCGCCCGAAACCAAACTGTATAACCTATGACTGAATTACTGAATAACAGAGAAAGGCGTCATATCTTGTTTTTGTCATTAGGTCATTCAGTCATGAGTTATTAGTTATAAATACTTATGAAATGGCATCGCATAAACGCTCTCCTCATCCGACACCTCTATCTCTACAAGAGGAGCTTTCCTCGGATCATGGACATCATCTACTGGCCGGTGATGGAGCTTTTGGTGTGGGGCTTTCTTAGTCTCTATATTGACAAGCTCGGCATTGGCGGATTTAACGCGGTGACGGTGCTTCTTGGCGCCGTGATTTTTTGGGATTTTCTCAATCAATCCCAGAAATCGGTTTCGATCTCATTTCTCGAGGAAATCTGGGAGAAAAATCTTCTTAATATTTTCGTAACACCTCTGCGCATCAGTGAATTTTTCGTCTCCACCCTGCTCGTGGGGCTCGTTCGCCTGATCCTTGTCGGCATCATTCTCGCCACGCTTTCCTTCCTTATGTATCGGTTCAATCTTTTCGAGCTCGGATTCGCGCTCATTCCCTTCGTGCTCAATCTCTTCCTATTCGGATGGGCGCTCGGGCTCTTCGCGAACGCGATCATCCTCCGCTTCGGCACTTCAGCCCAGATTCTCGCGTGGGGATTCCTTATCTTAGTCCAGCCCTTTTCGGCGGTCTTCTATCCCGTATCGGCACTCCCTTCTTTCCTTCAGGGGATCGCCTACCTTATCCCGTCCACGTACGTCTTCGAGGGCATGCGCGAAGTTTTCGCGACTGGGACGATCTCATCAGCGCACCTGTGGGGTGCGGCTCTCGCGAATCTTATCTACCTTATTCTTATGACGACATTTTTCTTTAGGATGTTCGCCTATGTTAAGCGGGAAGGGAAGCTCTTAAAACTGGAAGGGTAACCTGCAAGTTTGAGAATTTCTAATTCACCTAATTATTCTAATTGACCTAAGGAATGTATAAATCAAAAGTCTTAAATTGGGATTTGGATATTGGAACTCTTTAGAATAATTAGTGTAATTAGGTTAATCAGAACAATTTTTTGTATAATTCTTTCATGCTCAAAAAAACTCTACTCTTAGGCGTTCTCCTCTTGCCCGCCCTAGCCTCCGCCGCTTCGGTGCATTTTGGTGATTACTTTCTCAAAAGCGGCGAGAGTGCTCCCGACGATGTGTATGCGATAGGGGAGAACCCTACGTTTTCCGGCAAAGTGGAGGGCGACGCCGTTTCGATTGGCCGAACTATTTTCAGTCAAAGTGACATTTCGGGAGATGTCTTCTTTATCGGGGAGGAGGTGCATATCGAGGGCGCGGTTGGCGACGATGTCCGCGTGATCGGGGGCACCGTGACGGTAAGCGGCTCCGTTGCCGATGATCTTGTCGCGCTCGGATCGAAAGTGATCGTCAATCCTGAAGCTCGGATCGCGGGGTCTCTCTTTGTGATGGGCGGAGAGGTCGAGATACTCGGCACTGTTCTTGGGGACGTGAAAGCCCTCTCCGACGACTTTTCGCTTCTAGGAACAGTCGAGGGCGACCTTGAACTCTGGGGCCGCGCGTCATTCGATGAACCCTCGCGTATCGGAGGAGACTTTATCTATCACGCGGAAGGAAAGGGCGCTCTCCCTGAAGGCGTGGTCATCGCCGGAAAGACTGTTCTCGATGAAACTCCTCAAAAGGGTTTTACGTTTCCGATACGGGGGATACTGGGAGGACTCTTTTCACTTCAAATTCTCATGATGCTCGCGCTCGGATTCGCTCTCTTCTTTTTAGCTCGGGAACGAACGGAGGAGGTGCTTCTCGACACGCTTCAATGTTTCTGGCCGCGGCTGCTTCGAGGGGCGCTCATCATGATCGTCATGCCGCTTTTGGTCATAGTGCTTATTCCCACAGTCGTAGGCATTCCCCTTTCGCTTGTACTCGGAGCCCTTTTCTTCTTGCTTGTGGCGTTCTCGTTTATTTTCGCCGGCCTTATCGTGGGTGCGTGGAGCGAGCGATTCCTTTTCAAACGTTCCCCGTTTCCGCTCTCTTACCGGCCAGTGCTTCTTGGCGTTATTTTGTTATCGCTCGCTTCTCTCATTCCTTTGGTTGGCCCGCTATTTCATGGTATCCTGCTCCTCACGGCGGCGGGCTCTCTTGGCACCGTCTTTTTCCGAGCCCTGCAAATAAAAAGGTAACGTATCAGATCATATGCGGCGACTCATACGATTTTTCGACAAACTCGAGGATAGAACCAGAAGCAAGCTTTCGCGCGTGCCTATTGTGTACGGTGTCATTGGTGGAACAGCAATCGTCATGTTTTGGCGCGGGGTGTGGCACCTTGCCGATATGTTCGAACAGAGCGGAGGGCTGTGGGCTATCCTCTTTGGAGCTCCCGTTTCGACTATGATTAGTACTCTCATCCTCCTTCTTGCGGGGCTCTTCGTGTCCTTCTTTATCGGTGATCGGATCATTCTCTCGGGGCTCATGCATGAGAAGAAAATAGAAGAGAAAACGGAGAACGAAGTTCGCGCCGAAGGAGCACTCCTCAAGGAGATATATGAGAAGCTGGAACGTATGGAGAAAGATTTGCGGAGATAAAAGAGAAGCGGTGAATCCGAAAGCCACATCATGTCTTTCAGATAAATTATTCTAATTGACCTAATTGACCTAATTAGTCTAATTGACCTAAAGAAATCACAATGTCCGATAAAAATCCAAAATACGACCTTGAAGAACGCACCGCAAAGTTTGGAGAGGCGATTGTGTTGTTTGCGAAGAAAATACCCGTAAATCCTGTCACTTCGCGCATCATTCCACAATTGGTTGGTTCAGGCACCTCCATTGGCAGCAATTATTGTGAGGCAGACGATGCCGAGTCGGGAAAAGATTTCGTCCACAAACTGTGCATCTGTAAAAAGGAAGCTCGAGAAACCAAACACTGGCTTCGTATACTGTCCGTTGCTGCGCCAGAGTTAAAGGGTGAAGCAAGAATACTATGGAAAGAGGCAAATGAACTTAATCTGATTTTCAATGCTATTGTTAAGAAGATTTGAAATAAGAAAACGTCCCTATGAGACATTGGTATTTTGGATTTCTTTAGAATAATTAGGTTAATTAGAACAATTAGAATAATTTTCTCCCTATGCCAGGTATGCGAAAAATCGAACTTACCTTTTTCTTCTTTCTCGTTGTCGTCACCGGCATTTTCTCCTTTTTCATATTCAAACCTTATCTTTCCGCTCTTTTCGTGGCGCTCGTGTTCGCGCTCGTCTTCCGCCCCGTCTATGAGGCCATCCATAGGAAAATACGAAAGCCAAGCCTCGCCTCGCTACTCACCCTCTCGTTTCTTTTTCTCGTCGTATTTATTCCCGCCACACTCTTTGGTTTCTTTATCTTTGACGACGCGCAAGCGCTGTACCTCTCCTCGCGATCGGAGACCTCCGTTCTCGATCGTTTAGATGAATCGCTAGAGCCGATTGAAGCCTACGTGCAAATCGTTCTTCCCGAGTTTGAAATTGATATTTCCGAATATATAAACGCCGCGCTCTCGTTTCTCGTCGATAATTTTGGAAGTGTGTTCAGTCGTCTCGTCGGCGTCGTATTTCAGACGTTCATCATGCTTCTCGCTCTCTTTTACCTCTTTCGTGACGGTTCCAAGTTTCGCTCGTTTCTCATCACCTTCTCTCCGCTCGAAAATGAGTATGACGAGCGTATCTTGAAACGCCTTGAAACGGCCATTGCCTCGGTCGTGCAAGGAAAACTTCTTATCGTTGTGCTCCAAGGGATCCTCGCGTCTATCGGCTTTTGGCTCTTTGGCATACCGCATCCGGTGCTCTTCGGAGCCCTGACTTCTCTTGCCGCCCTCATTCCGGCCGTTGGGATCGCCATCGTCTTTGTTCCCGCGATACTCTATCTGTTTGCCTTTTCCAGCATTGGAGCCGCTATCGGACTTCTTGTCTTCGGGATTGTGGTGGGCGTGGTTGATAACATTCTCGGGCCGGTGCTCTACGAGAAGGGACTGCAAATGCATCCGCTCATTATCCTGCTTTCCGTACTCGGCGGACTGGTCTTTTTTGGTCCCGTCGGGTTCCTTGCCGGGCCGGTGACGCTCTCACTCCTCCTCGCGCTACTTGATATCTACCCGCTTTTGTTCGGAGAACAAAGGCGGTAAAGCACAGTACACAAAGACCAAACAAACATACCAAAGCACAGTATCCAAAAAGCCAAACGAAAGGAGGATTTGTGATTTGAGGCGTTGTGTTTTTGTCTGGTTTTTTGCCCGCCAGCCGGCGGATTGTGTTTTGTGAAGTTTGAATGTTTTCACGCCAAATGGAGCAGGGCACAGGGTTGTGTTATAGTGTCTCCATGCGGAAAGAACATTCAATTATTGTTACCCACGACGGCAAATTCCATGCCGATGACGTCTTTGCGGTGGCTACACTGCTACTTGTATTCCCCGGCGCTACGGTGACCCGAACTCGAGATGAGGGCCTCATCAAGGGGGCGGACGCGGCAGTGGATGTTGGCGGTATATATGACGAAGAAACGAATCGTTTCGATCACCATCAGAAAGAGGGAGCAGGGGTTCGAGAGAATGGCATTCCCTTTGCCGCGTTTGGACTTGTCTGGAAGAGATTTGGCGAAGCACTCTCCAAGGACAGGAAGGTAGCCTACCATGTGGAAGAGACTCTCGTCTCTCCCATTGACGCCAATGACAACGGGGTTGATCTCGAAACTCCCGGCCCTGTCGGCATCGGGGCTGGCGTCTTCACCTACACCATCGTTGACGCCATACGCGCGTTTGACCCGACGTGGCTCGAAGAGGATCATGCTTCGGACGCGGCCTTCGCTGAAGCGACTCTTTTCGCGAAGCGCATCATTGAGCGCGAGATCAAACGGGGAGAAGGAAAGAAGAAAGGAGAAGAAAAAGTAATCGAGCTATACGAGCACGCGAAGGATAAACGACTCATCGTACTGCCGCATGCCTATTCATGGAAAGATACGCTTTGCAAGTTCCCCCTGCCACTTTTTGTCGTGCATCCGCAAAACGGGACATGGCGAGTATGTGCCGTGCGGGACAACCCGCATGTATTCGTGAATCGAAAAGATTTGCCCGCAGAGTGGGCCGGGCTTCGGGACAGGGAGCTCTCGCGCCTCACAGGCGTTGAAGGCTCGGTATTCTGTCATCGGAACCGCTTTATGGCAGTTGCAGAATCAAAGGAAGGAGCGATAGCGCTCGCAAACCTCGCGCTTGAGGCATAGTCAAAAGTCCATAAAGTCCATAAAGTCCGTAATGCCCATAACGTTTAATGCTCAATCATGAGAATCGAGAAATTTGAAGATATTATCGCCTGGCAAAAAGCAAAGATACTTACTCTGCGCATATACGCATTGTTGGAGCATAACCGTGATTTTTCGTACAGGGATCAGATACAAAGAGCGGCAGTTTCAATCATGAATAATATTGCCGAAGGTTTTGAACGTCGTGGTGATGTCGAGCTTAGACGCTTTTTCTTTATTGCAAAAGGATCCTGTGGTGAAGTGCGGTCCCTCCTGCATTTAGGTCGAGACTTACACTATTTTTCTGAAAGCGATTTCTTGTATCTCCACGATCTCGCTCTAGAGACGTCAAAGCTCTTGTCAGCTTTTATAAAAAAGCTAGGATGATGCCTTTATGGACGTTAACGACTTTTGACTTTCAGACTTATCCTCATGTCTTTCATCGACGAAATAACCTTACATGTAAAAGCTGGAGACGGCGGAAACGGTATCGTCTCCTGGCTGCATGAAAAAGGGAAGGAATTTATGGGCCCCGCCGGAGGTGACGGAGGGAAGGGGGGAGACGTGTACTTCAGGGCGGTGGCGGATATAAGTCGTCTCGGGGCGTACCGGTACGGCAATCTCTTCGCGGCAGGGCGCGGTGGCGACGGGATGCGCAAGAGCCGTCACGGGAAGAACGGCGAAGATCTCGAACTTGAGGTCCCTGTCGGCTCGCTTATCTTGAATAAGCGGACAAAGCGAGTGTACGAATTGCTCCGTGACGGCGAGCGCGTGCTGGTGCTCCATGGCGGACGCGGGGGACTCGGCAATGAGCATTTCAAAAGTTCCCGGAACGTGCGGCCGATGGAATCAACTATGGGGAGGAAAGGAGACGAAGCAGACTTTGAAGTTGAGCTTCGGCTTATTGCTGATGCGGGACTTATCGGCCTTCCGAACGCGGGAAAATCGTCACTTCTCAATGAACTTACCGCGGCGCGCGCGAAGGTAGGGAGCTATGCGTTCACCACCCTCGAGCCGAATCTCGGAGCGTTTTCTGGATTCATCCTCGCCGATATCCCCGGGCTAATTGAGGGTGCGTCGGCCGGGAAGGGCCTTGGCACAGAATTCCTGCGGCACATTGCCCGCACCAAACTCTTACTCCACTGTATTTCGCTCGAGACTGACGATCTCCTCCAAGCGTATAATGTGGTGCGACAAGAACTTACCGCTTTCTCACCCGAGCTTGCCGGCAAGAGGGAAGTAATCGTGCTTACAAAATCGGATACCCGTGAAGCAAAAGATGTTAAAAAAGCCATCACGGTACTCAAACGAAAAAACCCTGACGTATACACGGTGTCAGTCATCGATGATGCGAAGCTGGAACAATTTAAGAAGGAGCTCCAGGCGCTCCTCAAGGGGTGAACCCAGCCTCATTCCTCCTTCCCTTACCTCCCCTCCTTGGATGAGGAGGGGTTGGGGGTGGTCGAGTCTTCGAGACGGAGGATATTCCTCCTTTCATAAAGGAGGGTGGTCGAGTCTTCGAGACGGAGGATTTATGAGGTTACGTTATAACCCACGACTGAGGAACATTGCTCGAAATTTGCGTAGAGCACACAATCTCTCCGAGGTACTCCTATGGCAGGAGCTACGAGCTAAAAAACTCGGCGTGCAATTCTTGCGGCAGCGACCAATCGATGAGTACGTAGTGGATTTCTTCTGCACCAAACTAAATCTAGCTATAGAAATAGATGGGGTAAGTCATGACAGTAAGGTACAGAAAGATGAAGAGCGAAAAAGGATTCTCGAATCAAAAGGGGTTCATTTCCTCAGATTCCTCGACAGTGAGGTTCGAAACAATCTTCAGGGTGTTCTTCTGGTGATAGCAGAATACATTAAATCCTCCGCCAAGCCCTTCAAAGCAAGGGCTTCGGCACCTCCTTTAAGAAAGGAGGAATAAGACGGAGCTACCGGAGCAGCGAGACAAAGATTTCTCGAAGCATCTCAGGGTTTGCCGCCCCCTTTGTGGCTTTCATGCCTTGGCCGACGAGAAATTGAAGCGCCGCCATTTTGCCTCCCTTGTAGTCGAGAGCCACTTTCTCATTCGCCGCGATGATGCCCTCTGCCACCTTCCTTAAGCCCGCTTTGTCGTTTTGTTGTAGAAGTCCTAGAGTCATGGCAAGCGCGCGCGGATCTCCACCCTTTTCAAAAAGCACCGCGAGGACGTCTTTTGCTCCACGCGATGAGAGCTCCTTTTTTGTAACCATGAGAATAAGCTCGGCGATTGCTTCCGGCGTGAAGAGAAAATCGGCACGATCCTGATCGAGCTTATGCTTTTTGATGAGACCGAGGAGATCCGAGGTGAGGTAGTTCGCGGCAAGAAGGAGGGCTTCTTTTTCTACTCGCCCCTTTGCCATCGCCTCGAACAGATTGGAGAGGGAGCGGCTGCCAACGAGGGTTTCAATATCACTCTCTTTAAGTGAAAGCTCCCGATATCGCGCCCGTTTCGCATCGGGAAGTTCAGGCATCTCTTTCCGGAGGATTTCCTCCTTGAATTCGGGAATCTCGCGTATCACAAGTTTGGGAAGGTCGGGATCGGGGAAATACCGGTAGTCCTCCGCCTCCTCCTTGCTTCGTTGGCTGAAGGTTTTTCCGGTGTTTTCGTCCCATCCGCGCGTCTCCTGCTTCACCTTCTCGCCTAGGTCGAGTAGGGAAGCGTGCCGCTCTGCCTCGTACGCGATCGCCCGTTCCACCGCGCGGAATGAATTCAAATTTTTCACTTCCACTTTTGTCCCAAGCTCCCCCTCCTCTCCCTCGGACTTCTTGCTAAGGCTGATGTTCGCCTCGATGCGCATTTCCCCCTTTTCCATGTTCGCGTCCGAGACGCCAAGATAGCGGAGGAGTAGTTGGAGCTCGCGAGCGAAATCTCCCGCTTCTTTCGCGCTTCGAATAACCGGCTCGGTCACAAGTTCCATAAGCGGCACTCCCGCTCGATTAAAATCAATCAGACTAAATCCTTCGCTCTTAATTCCTCCTTTAGAAAAGGAGGTGTCCGAATCTTTGAGGACGGAGGATTTTGAAATCCCTCGGCTCGCAGACTCGCCACTCCCTTTATCCGCCAGCTGGCGGAAAGGGAGAATAGAGGAATCCTTGTGCAGGGAAGTGGCGGTGTCCTCCTCGAGATGGACGCGAGTGATTTTCACACCCCGAAGCTCGCCTCCGCGAACCAGCGGGAATTCGTACTGACTCAGTTGATACCCTTTTGGAATGTCGGGGTAGAAATAATTCTTTCGGTCAAACTCGGTGAAATCAGCGAGGGTCCCTCCAAGCGCGATCCCCACTTTCAGCACGTGTCTCACCGCCTCTTTATTAATCGTGGGAAGCGTACCGGGGTGTCCCATGCAGATAGGGCAGATGTTCGCGTTTGGACGAAGCTCATCCGGATCATTCTTCGAATCGCAAAACATCTTCGTTTTTGTACGAAGCTGTGCGTGTATTTCAAGACCCACGGTAAGTATGTAGTCGTTCATAGGTAGATAATGTTCATGGAAAGTACGCTATTCAGACTAACATTGATTGTCGCTCATTTCAAAATGTCGCCCGTGGAAAAGGAGAATACGCGTTGTGAAGAGTTGGTAAAGGTAATTCCCACACCTCCTATTCTCCCTTTCCGCCAGCTGGCGGATAAAGGGAGTGGCTCATTCTGATGATGTCGAGGGATTTCTAAAATCCTCCGTCCCTCGAGGATTCGGGACACCTCCTTTTGAAAAGGAGGAATTAAGACCTCTTGATTCGGGGGTGTTTGTGTTTTCTAACGCTAGGCTGAAATTGAGGACATCTTCTTCCACCCCTTTAATAGCACTGTCGCGACATTTTCCCCGTGAACGGCGGAATGCTTGCCGCAATACCCGCCACGGTCAGCGCAATCTGCGTGTGAAACGAGGCACTCCGGGAGGGAAATCAGGATATGTCTCACGAAAAAGTGGCGGTGGAGAGATGAGAGCGGTCGGTGACAACTTTGCGCGGAGGGAACATGGGTATCATCCGAGATGACCAAATCCCGAACAATCTGACCATCTCGGCTAGACTAACTCACATTACTCCGAGAACAGACCGGACCCTGATCGACATTTGAATGCGTGGCGCGAGTGTGAAACAGGGGAGAGATATCCACGAAAATGTGAATGTTTTCACAAAATTCGATTTCCGGCATCGGAATAAATCTTCTGGTCTCCAGACTCGGCATTTTGGGAGCGCGAGCTTCGCGCAACCTCGAGAATCGAAGAAAAACTGGCTGAAATTTTTTTGCAATCGCGACGAAATTCCTCTTGTCCACAGATTTTTGGTATCTCTTCCATTAGGCAAACTCTATAATTAGTCGCATCAATCCCCCCAGAGATATCTATCAGGACCATCTCGCCAAACATGAATTCCGAGCTTATTTTTTCAGGTAAAAAGTTCATCTCGTCTAAGCGAGCTGCCTTGGAAACTGGCTACGCGCCGGACTACATAGGTCAGCTCTGTCGGAGCGGAAAAATCGGGGGGAGGCTCGTAGGGCGGACGTGGTACGTCTCTGCCGATGCCATTCTCCAGCACAAATCGGAAAATCCTAATGGCTCTGGCTGGAAACAGCCCCGACGGAATCCACTCGAGAATGGGGTGTCAGGAGCGCCCGCGGCGGTTTCCTCCACGCCCTCGTCCGAGGTGATCACGGAGAGCGAATCAACCGGAGTCAAAGGCACTCCCGAATCTTCAGAGGCCGACCCTCTTGCGGTACAAAACATTCCACCCTCCGCTCCACTTCGAGCAGCGGCTGAAGTCGAGAGTGATTCCCCGCGCATCGAGAAGGTCGTCACATCGGCACTCGAGGAGGCGCATCCGGTTTCCTCGCGCGCTGTGAAGATGCCGATGCTCTCGGCTGATTTTTTTAAAAAAGTTGGCGTCGCGGCGTTCTCATTTCTTGTCGTATTCGGTTCATACACGTTTGCGAATTCAGAAGTGTTTAGTGAGGCACAGCGGCACGCGAAAGAGTACGCGCAGTTTCTGGCGATGAGTGTTTTTGAAGAAGTGAACGAGATCGGCGAGAGGACGCTCGCGGGGGGACTAGCGGTTGTGGAGATGGGTGGGCGAGCGGGAGCGAGTGCGGGAGAGGCTTTCGCTCTACTCGTCCACGATCCCGAGCGTGCCGCGCTTTCTTTCTACCACGGGGCGAATTATTTCTTCCGCGCGTTGCCTAGGACACTCGCGGCACTTCCTCCGTACGCAAAGAGCATGTACTTCGCCACCGGCACGGCGATCTTCGACTCTGCTCATTCGCTTGCGAACTCATTCCTCCGGTACCCGATTTCGGAAACGGTTGCACTGGTCAGCCGTTCTCTCTTTTATGTCGTCTCCACTGGACTTCAGGAGGGAGTGAGGAGTGCCTCAAGTGCGATACAGGGAGGTCTCGCTCATCTTGGGAGTAAGGGCACGTACACGGACACATTAGGACAGCCGCTTGCCGCAGGGGCTCTCGCGCTTCGCGAAAGTACGCTTAAGGGCACGTCGGCTTTCTCCGATCGGCTCCGCTCGTACCATGACCGCGCGTTCTCTTCCGTCTCGGGCGGAATCTCCGCGCTCATGGCGGGCGCATACGATCTTCTCTTACCCCTTCGCGAAAGTGCTCGTTTTGTCTACACGACCCTACACGGGGGTATCGAGCGTATTCGAACGCTCGGGAGACTGACGGCTCCGCTCGTGGAATCTAAAGAGGCGGTTCTCTCTCCCACAGCAACTCCAGCAACTTCTTCTCCCGCTCCTTCTCTCGTGCCGCAAGAGAGGATTGTGACGGAGCGAGTGACAGAGCGGGTGATCGTGCCCGTTCCAGCGCAAACTTCGCCCTCTGCGCCCATACAAACGGTGTTCGCAAGCGGCGTGTCAGAAAGTGAAATGAACGCCAAACTCTCCGCTCTGCAAACTCGCCTCGCCGCCGATATCGCGTCCCTCCGAGGAACCACCTCGCAAACCGCGCAAGCGACCGCGAATAACACGACGTACATCAATAATGTGTACAACGCGGTGGCGCAGACGAACAATCTCGATCGTATACAAGATGTGCTCCTCGTAAACCCAACCGCGACCAATGGCACCTTTACTTCTCCGTCAATTTCGGGGGCGACCATTACCGGCTCGACGTTCAGCGGTTCGTCGGGCACCTTCACCGGCTCTCTCACGATTTCCGGCACGGGCACTTCTACGATTACCGGAGACACTGCCTTTGACACGGACACTCTCTATATAGACTCCCTGAACAATCGCGTCGGCATCGGCACTTCGTCTCCGACAGATACGCTTTCGATCGCGGGGCCGATCTTCCTCGCGAACAACACGCCTTCGGCTACTGGAAATCGCCTGTACGCAAACGGCGGCGACCTCTACTACGCGGGCAATCTAATCGGTGGCGCGACGACCGGCAACTGGACATCGGACGGCACGAGCGTGTGGCGAGCGACGGGTAATGTCGGAGTAGGTACCTCATCACCATACGCCAAACTATCGGTGGTTGGTGAGGCAGTCGCATCACATTTTACCGCCACCTCAACTATTGCCACTTCCACTTTCTCCGGAGGATTTTCCGTAGGCAGTTCGACGCCGAAATTTCTTGTAGATAGATTCACCGGCAAAGTCGGCATCGGCACTTCTTCTCCGCAATACAATCTGGAGCTCTTGGGCAACCTCGGCGCCTTCTATCGCGGAGGCGACACGCAGACGCCGTTCTCGTTTGACGCATCAGGCTCTTCGCTTGATGCCTATGTCGCTCTTGAAATACGGGTGCCGGCAAGCAGTGGGGAGCAGAAGGCTATCGGTTTTGTGAGGGGCAGTGACCTCTATTCGTTCGGAGCGTTTGGCTACAATGTCGGAGGCACGGGGAAACCTGGGTTTGATTTGGGTGATGGGTCGGGAGCGCGCGACACTAGCATCTTCCGTGATTCTGCCAATGTTCTCCGAACCGGCGATTCACTCATTGTGGACGGCTCGCTTGGTATCGGGACCACAAGCCCATATGCAAAGTTAAGCGTCGTTGGCGAGGCAGTAGCCTCACACTTTACCGCCACCTCAACTACCGCAACCACCACCCTCGCAGGCGGTCTCATCGTCGGCTCTGGTGGTGGGACGAATGGGCTGACGGTGACGGGGAATGCCGCTTTTGATTCCACTACTCTCTTTGTGGATTCGGTGAATAACAGGGTGGGGGTGGGGACGGCGAGTCCAAGTGATAACTTACATATTACAGGAAGCGTGAATTCCGCAATCACCTTAACTTCATCAAGTTATCCTACAGACTACAAAACTCAATTAGGTAGTAGGGGGGGTGTCGGAGTTTTGGTTTTTGGCAATAATGCAAGTAACGAAATACGGTTTGGTCATACTGGTGCTGGTGGCTCCGGTTCTATTCTCGTAAATAATACAACTGGGTATGATGCTAGTTCTGATGGTACAAGGGCAATGTTCTTTAGTAGCGGCGGTCTTGTGAGTATTGGTGATGAAACCTCCCCTGGCTCCAAACTCTCTGTCTCTGGCAACGCAACTATTGGTGCTTCTTACGACACCACTGCTGCTCCGACGAATGGTCTTTTGGTGGAAGGGAATGTCGGCCTCGGCACCACCTCTCCGTACGCCAAACTTTCTGTGGTTGGACCAGTGGTTGCTGAATATTTCCACGCGACGAGTACAACGGCGACGACGACTTTGGCGGGGGGACTGATCGTCGGCTCTGGTGGTGGGACGAATGGACTTACGGTGACGGGGAATTTATCAGGTTCGTCAGGTAGACTTGATATTGGTGGTTATGTTTTCTCTACTAGATCAAATACTTCAGTGGATGGAATTATTTATGGCACTACTGCTTATGTGGGAGAGACACCAGGTAATACCGGTATCGGTTCTTCTGGAGCAGGTACAGGTTTTTGGGATCAAGGATCGTTAGTGGCAAGAATGGGTGGTAGCGGAGAATTTCAGTTAAATGTGGCTGGAGGTTTATATTTTGGATCAGGAGGACCTACTGCTGGAGATGATGTTGGTCTAAAAAGAAATGCATCGGGAGTCATTGAGGTAAATAATGGAACAGCTGGTCAACTTTCTACTCTAATCGCCAACACCATCGGCATCGGCACCACCTCACCATACGCCAAACTATCAGTCGTCGGCCCTGTGGTTGCAGAATATTTCCATGCGACGAGCACGACGGCGACGACGACATTGGCGGGAGGATTCTCGGTAGGAAGTAGCACGCCGAGAATTTTGGCCGATAGGTTTACGGGAAATGTCGGCATTAGTTTAGCGAGCCCCCTCGCCACGCTTGATGTCGCAAGGGGTAATGGCGTCAACGGCACCGCAACTTTCCGAGGTACAACACATAGCACTTACTTTAATTATTTTGAAAATGAAGACACCTATATTCGTGGAGGTAAGGCTGGTTCTGATGTCTATATTAATGACATAGGTATTGGTGACATATATTTAGTTCCGGGCGGTGGCTCGGTTGGAATTGCTAGCACAACTCCTTGGGCGCAACTTTCTGTAAATCCAAATGGCATCTCTGGTCCATCATTTTCCATCGGGTCTTCAACCGCCACACATCTTGTGGTGACGAATGGAGGGAATGTGGGGATTGGGACATCAGCTGTTCCTGTAGCTAATTTTGAAGTGGTTCGAACGACTGACGGTCCGGTCATCATTGCCCGTGGCAGTTCCGCTTCAACTTACAATGATGTTCGTATCTATAACGACCAGAATACTGCCCTGCGGTCTCTCACATTTAGCTATACCGGCAGTTCATATACCGGTCCTTTCTGGACAGATGGCAATACAGGAGAAATCGGTGCTGTTGGAACACTTGGCGCATATCCACTTACATTTGCAACAAATAATACGCAAAGGATGATGATCAGTTCCGCCGGCCTTGTCGGCATCGGCACCACCTCTCCTTACGCCAAGCTTTCCGTCGTCGGTCCAGTAGTGGCGGAATATTTCCATGCGACGAGCACGACGGCGACTTCAACATTTGCGGGAGGAGGACTCTTTGGCACCGGAGGTGGAGCATTTGGGTTTGCCACCACCACTCCAGCAACTGGCTTTGCGGTGGGAACGCATTGCGTGACAGCTGACACGCGACTAAGACGAAGACGCAAGAAAAAAGGCAAAGTCGGAGGAAAAAGGTTCGACCTTTCTTCCGACCCAAGGTCGAACCTTGGGGAATCCGACTTTATCTACGATGAGGTAATGATCAAAGATGTAGAGACGGGAGATGAAGTGGCCTCAATGGATCCATTCAGTGGAAAAATAGTTTGGTCGAGGGTCAATGGGCTTATGCACATGGGAATCAAGGAAATCTGGACGATCGGCACACGTTCTGGCCGCACTATTCGCACTACCGACAATCACCCTTACTTCGTCCGTCAAAGAAGAACTCAACCAACTCAAAAACTCTACCGCTTTGAAGTTGATCAATCCGTGAAGATAGAGGAATTCACCAAAGATACTATAGTCGCAGTAGCTAACGAAGATCATTCGGTAGCGGTATCAGTTCCAAGAAAAGTAAAACAAGCGCTTCGAGCTACACTTCGTCAAAATCAACCGCAGAGATTTAACGCGGCAGTCTTTGCGGCCGCTATTGTCGAAGCGCTCGCTACTCTTAATCAACAGGCGCATGAGTTAGTCATTGATATCGAATACAAAGGATACGAGACGACAATTGCCAATGTGATTTCAAATGCTTTCCCGGGCATCATGATTTACTTTAAGGGTATTGGCAAGCACTCTCCCGCTCACTATGCGGCGAACTTTGCTCATCGTAAAGAAAGGAAGATAGACAAAACACTTTCTCAAACTGATATTTCTATACAAACAGAAAACGCCCTTAGATGGTCTTTCTCCTCGCACTCCCCGAAAGGAGGTGAAGATCCGGATGCACCACAGGCGTCTCTGATAAGGAAAAGTATAGCCGACCCAGCTTCTATTGTCAAGGAAGGTCTATGGAAGAAGGTCAAAGAGGTGCGGGTTGGGCAGGAAATTGCAGTAGTATATGGCGAGGATGAAAATGCCCGGGTTGCTTGGGAGCCTATTGTTTCTATGAAGATAGAGCCGGAGGAATCAGTCTACGACCTCGAGATAGAAGGCACGCACAACTTCATCGCCAATGGAATAGTTGCCCACAACACTTACATCACCGGTGGTCTCGGTGTGGGCGCGGTCAATAATACTTCGGGGACGCTGACTGTTTCGGGTGCTTCCACACTCGCTGGCCAGCTCAATCTCTCCGGCACTGCCGCCAACATCGCTCTTGGTTCCAATTATCTTTCGGGAGATGGAGGAGATGAAGGAGTGTTTGTGGATTCGAGTGGTAATGTGGGGATTGGGACGGCGAGTCCATTCTCTAAATTTCATACGAATTTAACCACAAGTCAGGTTGCTATCTTTGGAGGACAATCTTTAGGAACGACCAATACTAATTATGCAGGTATAGCTCTTGGATATGCTGAATCTGGACCATTTTATGCAAAAAGTATGATTGTTCAAGAGCAGTTGGGAGATGGTGCAGCGAGAGGAAAGATTCACATATTGAATGACGGTGCCGCCGATGGCGGTAGTGCCAATCTTTCAGACGCAAGATTGACTATTAATTATGACGGCAACGTCGGCATCGGCACCACCTCTCCGTACGCTAAGCTTTCTGTCGTCGGACCAGTAGTCGCAGAATATTTCCATGCGACAAGTACTACGGCAACTTCTACATTTAGTGGAGGATTCTTTGTGGGAACAACCACAACACCGAATCTTTTGGTGGATAAATTTACAGGTAATGTGGGAATCGGGACGGCGAGTCCGGCATCACCTCTTGACATCTATTATGGCGGAAGCAAAATTGCGGACTTCACCAATTCTACTCGCTCATCCATGAGAGTGCTTGGTAAAACGACGGGTAGTGCTGCCGTCATGACTTTTTATGATGGTCCTGACTCTGCAAATGCCGGATACGCGTCATTTGGTATTGATAATACTTCAAATGCCTTCGGTATAGCGGGAACAGTTCTTGCTTCCAGTAAAAATGGTTCAGGTACGCAGCAACCTCTGACTATTGGAGGATATGATGGATCCTTCACAAGCTGGATGACATTTCTTACGGGAGGTAGTGTGGGCGTGAATACCACAGGACCAGACAGAAGATTTGACATTCTTGACGCTTCAAACCCACAACTTCGTCTCACTTACACTGATGGTTCTGTGTATACAGATTTCCAGACCAACTCTGCTGGTAACTTAAATATTACTCCAAGTGGAGGATTCGTTGGCATTGGCACCACCTCCCCCTACGCCAAGCTTTCTGTTGTAGGACCAGTGGTAGCAGAATATTTCCATGCGACGAGTACGACGGCGACTTCAACGATTGCCGGCTACCTTTCCACCACCGCATTTGCCAACACAGCTATGACCGCGGGTTCCATCCCATTCTTCGGAGCAGGAGGATTCATGCAACAATCAAACGCCAATCTATATTATGACTCTACTAACAATCGGCTGGGTCTTGGCACAACATCCCCTTGGGCACAACTTTCCGTCAATCCAAACGGCATCTCGGGTCCATCATTTGCCATCGGGTCTTCAACCGCCACACACCTTGTAGTGACGAATGGAGGGAATGTGGGGATTGGGACGGCAGTACCTGCAAGGAAATTAAGTGTGAAAGGGCAGGGTAATACCGCTTGGCTTGGAGTTGAAAGAAATACAGATACCACTTTACAATTTCAAATTGTGAATGCGGAAGGCACTGGATTTACGGCTAGCACAGGATTAACATCGCCAACATGGACAAATGTAATTGATAATAACAATTCTAATCTTATGTTATCGTCATTTAGTTCTGGCGGAACAGGAGGAAAGATAATCTTAGATTCAGAGTTTGTTGGCATTGGTACCACATCCCCATACGCAAAGTTAAGCGTGGTCGGAGAAGCTGTAGCCAGAAACTTTACAGCCACTTCAACTACCGCCACATCTACATTTGCTGGAGGATTGAATGTGGGATCAGGCGCCTTCCTCTACGACTTCTCATCGGGCATCACTAGTATCAATGCTCTGGAGACAGGTTCACTGAACTTTGACACCGATGCCGGTATTGTCAGTTGGGTGGATTTGCCGATTTCCTCA
>Ga0155139_129_pt1 | contig 47150 bp, 42 predicted proteins | sample RifCSPhighO2_01_FD_106107 | JGI IMG/M metagenome (GOLD analysis project Ga0155139, IMG submission 106107) | Candidatus Taylorbacteria bacterium RIFCSPHIGHO2_01_FULL_51_15
CGATTAGCTTATCACTCCTTACCACAAGTCATCGCAGAGTATTGCACAGCTCTAGCGTTCGGACCTCCCTCCAGATTTCTCTGGAGTTCATCCTGCTCATGGTAAGCTCACCTGGCTTCGGGTCTGATGAATACTACTTGTCGCGCTATTAACACTCGGTTTCCCTTTGGCTCCACCCCGGAGGGGCTTAGCCTTGCAGTATGCATCAACTCGTTGGCTCATTCTTCAATAGGCACGCTACCACCGTCACATCGCGCTAGGCGCGATGTGACGGAATTTCCAATTTACAATTACCAATTTTCAAATAAATCCCAATGCCCCAATGTTTTAAACATTGAAAATTGAGACCTTAATTGAAAATTGCAAAATTGATAATTGAAAATTCCGTCCATCACACGCAGTGTGATGTGACGGCTATAACTCCTTGTAAGCATATGGTTTCAGGTCTATTTCACCGCCCTCACCGGGCTGCTTTTCACCTTTCCCTCACGGTACTAGTTCACTATCGGTCTTAAGAAGTATTTAGCCTTACCGGTTAGTTCCGGCAGGTTCCCTCAAGCTATTCGTGTCTTGAGGTACTCAAGAACAGTAACAAGAAAGACTGTTTGTTTTCGTGTACGGGACTATCACCCCCTGGGGTGTCGCTTTCCAGCGACTTCCACTAACAAACAATTTGGTAACTTTCCTCGTATAAATACGACGTTACTGCCTTACAACACCGCGCAAAGCGCGGAAAAACAAACTTTCCAAAGCACAGTATCCAAAGTCCAAACAAAGCCCGAAATTCTCAAAGCACAAACGAAAAGATGTTTGTGAAGTTTGGAATGTTTTGTGTTTTGTTTGGTTTTTTGTGTATGTTTGTGTTTTGTATTTTGTTTCTCTGTGCTTTGCACGGTTTGGGCTTCTCCGCGTTCGCTCGCCGCTACTGACGGAATACTTATTGGTTTCTATTCCTCCTGGTACTGAAATGTTTTACTTCCCAGGGTATGCCCGCGCACCTCGCAAAACCTCGGTGCAGAAGTATGAAGTATGAATCATGAAGTATGGAAAAAGATTTTGTCTTAATTCATAATTCCTAATTCTATATTCTTAATTCTGCATCTCAGCTTTGTGAGATGCACGTCTTCGCGTTTTACGCGAAGGGGTTTCCCCATTCGGACATCTCCGGATCAAAGGTTGCTCGGCACCTCCCCGGAGCGTATCGCCGCCACGCTACGTCCTTCATCGCCTTCTTAAGCCAAGGCATCCACCATACGCCCTTGTTTCCCATCAGGAAACTTATATACCCTTCCCGACTGTAACGCCGGGACGGGTAAACCACTTAATTAATCCTGCTCCATAGAATCATTTTCGCGCAGAGCGCGGAAAATGAAACACCCAAAACACAGTGCTCAAAAATCCAGACAAAGCACAGATTCTCAAAACACAAACGAAGATGTGTTTGTGAAGTTTGAGATGTTTTGTGTTTTGTTTGGTTTTTTGTGTGTCTGTGCTTTGTGTTTTATCCTCTGTGCTCTGCACGGTCCTACGAAGCATTGCTTGCCCCGTGGTCAGCTCTTGCTGACTTTACGGGGTTACCTGTTTACCCGTTCAAAACTCCTTAGTTTTGCGCGGGTTTGATCCATCCGCATCTTACCGATGCGTCTGGATCGCCTGAATAAACTCTCTTGAAGAAATTCACTCAAGCCGGCCGCGCAAATTTTCTACTCGAAAATTCGAACGGCCAAGTCCGCCTCCGAAGCTAAAAGACCCCTGAACTCCGACGTTGCGTCGGAACCCAAAAGCGCTTCGTGACGGGATGAAATTGTCAAAGTGGCAGTCGTTCCGTAAGCCGCCTCCGTCAGTCGACGGATGGCGAAGCCTTTCTGTGTCCGCGGGGCCAAATGACGTCACTTAGCCCCGTAGAAACACAAAACCCGCGGTTCAAGCGGGTTCCTATTGCCATTTGGCAAAACGCAAAAAAAGCTCTGCGTTCAGGTCTTCCGCTGTGAAATTAGGGTGATATTTGACATCGGTTGTGGGGTAAGTATAGCGAGGGGCGATGTTTTGTCAAATCTTTGGACTTCCCTCCTGTGGAATCTCTGGGGATACGCAAAAACTGAAAACCCCTCCGGCCTTGCATCGCAAGGTCAGGGAGGGGTTCTAGCACTACTCTGTGAGGCCCAGTAATCTCGACTATCTTCGGTGAGACTGTATTTCTTCGCGAATTTTTTCAATGAATCCAGCCGCCGCTTGCTGACCGCCAAGGCCGAAGGAAAGGCCGAACGCGAGCGAAAGCGCGACCACAAATCCGGTGAAGAGCGTCTGAATGAGAGGCCCGCCAATGTTGAGCTGAAAGAGCGCCATGAGGACGGCGAAGATCCAGATCGCCCACTTCGTAACCGAACCGAGGAAATTTGCGGACTTTACTCCTGCCGCCATGGCACCACCCACCACGATCCTCTGCATCGCGGAGGCAATAAGGACGGCAACGAGCAGGATAAGTACCGCCACGATGACTTGCGGCAAGTAGAGGACGACTTCATTCAAGAATGTCGTTACCTGCGTGAGTCCGAGGACGTCGAGCGACGCGACAAGAAACACGATGACCACAAACCACTCGATAAGATCGCCAAGAAAGCGTCCTGAATCGAGGTTGAATCCCGCGCGCTTCAGTACGTCGTCAACTTTCGCCCCCTTCAGTAAATTATCGATTTTGAGTGATTTGACAATTTGACTTACCACCTGACCGAGCAGTGAACCAATGGCCCACCCCACAATGAAGATGACGAGTGCGATGAGCAGTTTGGGTATAAACTGAACTACTCCCGCGCCGATATCGTAAAAGGACTCCCGAAGCCCTTCCGCGAGACTGTTTAAAAACTCTAACATGTTCTCTTTTGTGAATCTCTCATCCCGATATGTGTCCGGAATGCAAAGATAATTAAACGAGTAATGAGGAACCAAATAGCGACGCTGCCTTTTGACCAAAGGGTGCGAATGCTTCGACCTTATTTGGCTTTAAGTTCCACCTTGAAATTATAGCACCTATTAGGGAGTAAGCGGGGGGTGGATTGTGGATAGCCAAAACGGGAATAAAAAAGGAGAAAAAGCCTTTAATGAGCCGTGGCCGATCGCTTTGTCTCCTCCATAGGAGGAAGCCCTATGCGGTCGAGTACCGTCTTGTGTGGAAAGTCGAGTATGTCTCTTATGAGTTTGTCATACATGCCGAGCCGGTAATTGAATTCGCCGGTTTCAAAAGCGGCGTACTGGAGTTCCTTGCCGATTTCGGCCTCCAACCCGCGCATAATGCCCTCAAGAGTGCCGCGCCGCAGGTGATCGGCGACGACGAGCATGTCCACTCGGCTCTCGGTATCGTGGATAAATACTCCCGCGGTGATAACGAGTTTCAGCCGCCCTGCCCTCGAAAGTTTGCGGACAATCTCATCGCCCTTGAGAAGGCTGGTGTCAATGAGAAGTCTCTGCAGTTCGGCAAAATAAGGGAAAGTGGGGTTCAGAATCAAGCCTCCCACTTTTGTGCGGACAAATTTGTTCTTCTTGCCGCTTTTTCGGAGTACCCTCTTAACAAATCCCTTGTTTCGGATGAGCCTCATCTTGCGCAGGAGTGACAGTTCGTGCCTCGCGAGCGCCACACTGACTCGAGCACGTTCCGCCACGTCCTCTTTAGTAAAGGGTGTCTCCGGGTTAAAGAGAAACAGCCGCATGATTTTCACCTTGCTTTCAGAGCCGAATAGTTTGCCTAAGATGTCCATGGAATACGAATAACGAATTGGTACGAATATACGAATGGCAACGGATAAGGAGACTTCGCCTTTCTGTCATTCCCGCGTAGGCGGGAATCCAGTTTTTTCTTCTTCCTAAAAGCTAGAAGCTATCAGCTAAAAGCTCGTGTAGGCCATTCTAGCACCAACCCCAAATTGCGCTAGGAGTTGACATAAAAGATATAATTTGCCACAATCTTCGAAGAACTCTAAACCTGAAAAGGAAAGAATGAACGCGCAACCATACATAAACGAACCAGCGATTACCAAAGAAACTCTCAGGAACAACGACATTGTTGTTCAGGATGACGTGGTGTATTCATTTGAAGAGGGATTTGACCCGGAACAGCTCTGTCCCTTCTGTGGGGAAAAACTTGGCAGATGTGTGTCACAACGCATCAAGATTGTGCGTACCTCTCAAACCGCCATCATTCATCGCGGTTCATGCGCAACTGCACTTTTCTACTCTTGATGCTTTACGGTCGAGACAAGCGAAACCGCCCGCGGGGATTCCTCATTCCTGCGGGCAGTTTTTATTTCTGCGTTATTCCGCGTCAAGTCTGCGACAGTCTGCGGGTAAAGTTACTTCAGAGTAACTTTACCACCGGCCGCCTCAATGTCCTTCTTGAGTTTTTCCGCATCATCCTTCTTCATGCCTTCCTTCAGCATCTTCGGAGCCGCGTCCACGAGATCCTTGGCTTCTTTCAGCCCCATTGCAAGGGCTTCCTTGACTACTTTGATGACCGCAATTTTCTGCGCGCCCGCATCGGAGAGCTCGACGTTAAACACCGTCTTTTCCTCTTTTGCCTCACCAGAGCCTGCGGCGGAGGCGGGTCCGGCTACAACCGCCGCGGCTGAAACGCCGAATTTCTTTTCAAGCGTCTTTACGAGCTCATGTAGGTCCATGACCGACATCTGCTCGACGGCATCAATGATTGATTTGAACTTCGCCGGAATTTCGACTGGCTCGTCTGTTTTTACTTCGTCCACCATATGTAGTATATCTCTAATCAGAGCACGAATTTCCCCACGAATATCTCGAAACTTGATTCGAGATTATTCGAGTCTGAATTAGAGTTGGATTAGTGATTAATAGGATTATTTTTTCTTTGCTACTTCGGAGAGTCCCACCACCAATCTTTGTATCGGTGAATTCATGAGATTAGCGAACTGCGCGTAGAGCGTCTGGCGTGAGGGAATACTTGCAAGCGCGACCATCGTCTCACGATCCTTATAGAATCCCTCGAAGATGCCGCCAAGGATATGGACGGCCTTCTCGAGCTTCTTCTCGAAGGAGAACACCTCACGAGCCGGGGCGGTAAGGTCGGTGCCCTTTGTTTCAAGATACGCAACGCCGATCTCACCCTCGAGGGATGGAATGGTCCCTTCCGTCTTGATTCCTTCAAGCGCTTTGCGAATGAGTGTCTTTTTCGCCACAAAGTAGCCTGTCTCTCCTTCCCGGAGTTTACGCCGAAGATCCTGCGCGTGTTTGACCGTAAGCTTGTGAAAGTTGACGAAGATGACGCTCTTCGATTCGGCAAATATCTTTTGGAGTCGCGTAAGAATTTCCCCTTTCTTTGCTTTAGTAATTGCCATGTGACTGATTTTTAAGAGCGGAGCGGTATATGAATACATATAATTGGTTCACTCGCTCGGAATAATTCGAATCGGAATTCGACTATTTCTCGCTCGCTGCCAATTATAAAAATCGTCATCCCGAGGAAATTCCCATTTCCGAGGGAGACTGATTTTAGTTATTACCCGGCCGTAGTCTTAAAAAAACTACAGCCGGGTCCTCCAAAAACATAGTCGCTTTTGCTTCTTGTTTTTGGGGAGCTACGCTTGTTATTTTAATCGACCTAAGGTCTAGAGAATGTTCACTAAAACTAGTGAATGTCTCGGCAGGGTCCTTGCGGATATTAACGCTTTCGCTCCCTGTCCCGACGCCTTACGGTGTGTCGGGATCCTCGATTTCCTTCATGGAAATCGGGACTGTCTTGAACCTTGTAGCAACAAATCTAGCATATCCATAGGCATTGTCAAAGTCGCCAGCCCGAGTTAATTCCGGTCCGACGAAAGGTAAAAATCCCGCGAGAAAATCACTCGTCTATGCGAGACTGAAATCCTTGAAAAATGGCGGCGTAGTTTTCCTTGGCCTCCCGCCACACGCCCAAAATAGTGAGTAGCGAGAAACTCACGATAAGAATAAGTACAAAGCCGGAAAGGAACTTCCAAAATGTCTGATCAAGAAGCTTGAACATGTTGCTAGAACCTATCTCAAAATAAATGGCGTAGCGAGGGGGTTTCCTGCCGTGCGAACCGAAGTCCTGGAGGCCGAGCCGATGCGTGCATCGGTGAGACTGAAGGACGAGGTGCAGCCGGCAGGAGACCCCAGCAGTAGCCAAGCGTTTCTTTTGTCTTTATACATGGCGGTGTATTTTGATATAGGTTCTAGTACAGCAAATACCTTGTGCTATATCCAAAGTGGCATGGACTCTTACGGTAGCATCCGGTCTAGGGACGATGTACAATTACGGGCTCGTCTTAAGCTCTTCTTGGAGGATTTGAATTTTCTTCATAGCGTCCTCGATTTGCTGATCAATCCCCCCTACGGTGGCGGCAATTTCATTTAACTTCGCTCGGGTTTTTGGACCGACGTTGCCGTATCCTTCGTCTCCAGGGGAAGAAAGGCCGTGTTTTTCTTGGAATTTCTTAATGGCCTTGAGCGTCGCGGCGCCAAAGAAGGTAGTTTCATTCCCAGGCGAACCGCTGCCCGTCGTAGCTATGATCGTGTCGGGGTCACTATTGAGAATCTTCTGCAGAATCTTTACCTCCGCATTTGTCACTCCTTTCTTTAGGCTCCTGGAAGTGATGGTTCCAAGAGAAGTTGCGGAACTTTTCGCGGCAACCCCGGGGACAGGAGTGGAACTCACAGCAGTTACCGTCTTGCCCGCAAGAGAGTTAAGGACCGTTCGAGTAAGTGGTCCGACATTCCCATATCCGCTTTGTCCGGGTTTTGCAATGCCATACTTCTCCTGAAATTTTTGAACCGCCTTCAAGGTCGCAGGGCCGAAGAAGTCACTTTCATTCCCCGGCGATCCGGGCCCCGTTGCCGCAATCTTCGTATCAGGGTCGTTGTTGAGAATTTGTTGCAAGATCTTAATGGCAGGGTTCGTCATGCCTTTTGCGAGGAGCCTATCGAGTGCGCCTGAAACAGCTTTCTGGGCGGGCGGCGGGAGTGAAGCGGGTACCGCGGGCGAAGCAGCCGGAGGTGTCGCGGTTGGAGGGACGTAGATATATCCGCTGCCTCCCCCGCCCCCACCGCCACCCCCTCCTCCGCCTCCACCACCCCCTAGCGTTCCGCCTGTGGTGCAGGTCCCTGAATCAACGGTTATCTCGAATGTTTGAGAGGAAAGATGCGAAGGACTGTCATAGGTGTAAGTGCTAAGCGCATCGGTACAACTACTTGTGACGGTGACGGAGTTTGAATTTGGCGAGGAAAGCGTGCGACGATCTGTAGAGGTGACCCTGATGAACGAGTTCCCGGGCATGGTAACCGTGAATGAACCACTGCCTACCTCAATAGACTCCAGCACCGCAGAAGGCGCGGCAACGGTGAGGCTCACTCCCCCCACCGAGAGAATCGTGTCTGTGGACCCTAAGGTAACATCGTTATACGCGGCAAAGCTCACGGCAGGCACCGAAATCAGCGAGAGACAGAGTGTTTGCGCCAAAAGAGACTTAAATGTCATATTCGTGAACATGATTAGTAATCGACATGGACACTAATTCATGCTACCGGACCGCCCAGAAGTTGAGTGTGCCTGATGGTGTATTTGCACTACCGGTAAGATTAGAGATTTCTACTGAGATGGTATCTACGGCGGTACTTGAGGCGGAAAGAATAGCAAAACCCGGACCACCGTTTGATGGAACAGTAACTCCGTTTGTGAGTGTGCTGGTTGCTTGGACGAAGACTTTAAAGGAAGTAGTTACTCCCGTTGCTGTACTGCAAGTGCGGAATGCGGTAGTACTCGCGGTAATAGACGACTGGGCAAGATTACAGGTGCCAAAAATCATACCGGCTAGTGTCCCGTTCGTACTGTTGCCTCCGACGACCAAACTGCTAGTACTTGCTAATCCCGAGTTAGTGGTGGCAGTTGTTGACGCATAGGCGATAGTGGCAATGCCGGTAAAGTTTGAAGTTCCAACCACCGTAAGCGTGCCTGCCGTCGCAATGTTGCCATTTGAACCAGTCGTGGTGGCGTAGCCATTAACCATGAGATTACCAGTGAGCGACTGACCGGTTGACGAGGCGTACACCATCGTCGTAAGTCCGGTAAATGATGAAGTACCGACTACCGTAAGAGTTCCGGCAGTCGCGATGTTGCCATTTGAACCAGTCGTGGTGGCGTACCCATTGGCTAGAATGTTGCCCGCAACCTGTATGTTTCCCGAGAGTGACTGACCGGTTGACGAGGCGTATACCATCGTCGTAAGTCCGGTGAGCGTTGAGGCTCCTGTAACGGAGAGAGTGCCTCCCGTAGTTATACTAGTGCTTATTGTGGTCGCAGCTCCAACCGAGACCGCGATAAAAAGAGATGAGAAAACGAGCGACAGTGTGATGGATCGCACCGTGTCGCCTTTTCTCGTGCTGAAGAATCGTTGCATACGTTCTTGGGTTAATTTTTAATAGGAGATCCTTTTGTTCAACAACAAAAAGAGATAGAGCGCTCGACGTATCATCGTACGTTAAGCGTAACATCACCACTATTATAGCGCCTTTACCGAATCAGAAGTGAAGGCATGCCTGTGGATAACTTTACGTGTATCCCTTCACGGCAGTAACACAATATGGCTAGAAACTTCATCCCCTAAGCTGACAGGGAGATAATGTACTAGTTCAGTGACTCTAAGAGTACGGTGAAGCTCGCGTCCCCGGGAATAGCTTTTAACCCCTTCTCCAGAATAGCTCTTGCTTTTGATCCATCATTCATCGTCTCGCTATAGAATTCAAAGAGCCGAAGATAGCGATACGGTGTCGTCGAGTCGAGTTTGAGTGCGAGAAGGAAATTCTGCTCGGCCTTTGGATACTCTTTAAGATAAGTACTGTATAGGACACCGAGGCTATCAGCCGCAAGAGCGCTTGTGGGAGTAAGCGCGAGGGCGTATGCGTAGGCCTGCCTAGCCCCCTCGTAATCCTCTATTCCCTTGCGGTGGAACCCAAGATCGAGCCATAGCGCCGTACTGTTTGGATCTTGTTTGAGAGCGTCGATAGTAGCCGCAAGCTTGTTCTCCGCCGCCAAAGCGACATCGGGTGGGAAGCTCTTAGGTACGACGATAGGGCGGGTTAAGTCAGGAATACGCATCTTTACCGGTGTCGCGTTAGATGTGGTCGAGGTAGGTTCTACAAAATCGTAATCAATTCCTGGTGTACCGACGCTCCCTATGCTTGAAGTAGCTTGAGCGCCCGGCATGGGGGTTCCCGCATTGGAACGATAGAGAAAAGCGAGCAAACCCGCAATGGCACCGATACAGAGGAGTACCGTGATCACCCAAGTTGTTTTGTGTACTGTCATAACAGGGAAAGTATACCCCCACACCAATTCGCCGACAAGGCGGCGAATTGGTGTGGGGGTATACCCGATATGTTCTTATGTTCTTCGGCGCAACAAGAAACGAAACAAAAAAAGGCAAGACAAAACCCCCTCCGACCATAGTCGTAGGGGGTTTGTCTTATGCTAACCGATCGTCACAAGCAATCGGCTAGACGAGAATCTTCTCATTAGATGGACACCGAGGATGCTTGCGTAGACAGCGTACCTGTCGGATTAAGCAGTGTGCCATCCTTGTCGTAGATCGGGATACCATAGCCGTTGGTCCAGTCGAGGTTGTCCTCGGCGGTAGCTGCGGTTGTCGGCGATGTGGTAGAGAACGGCGACCAGATGAAGTTATTCGTCGTTGACGCATACCCACTTGTACCAGCATTCTCCCTAAGGTCTACTCCAGAGGCTTTGCCCATGAGTTTTGCAAGAGACGGGTAGGCCGTGTCAACAGCAAGCTTCACGTTGATCGAGTTCGTGCCCGCGGCAGGATTATTCACCGTAGCGCTAAGGATGTACTCCTTGCTGCCTCCTGCCGGTACGCGCCGAGCTTCATTGGCGTCGAAGACAATCTCAAGACCATCTGGGAAGTCTGTGGCTACTGCAGTCTTGAAGTCAGCTCCATTGCTTGAGCTTGTTGCGAGTACGCCGGCACCGCGGAGTTCAAAGTCATTGACTCTGAATCCTGTCGGACCTGACGTGGCGATGATGAAGGTTACTTTGTAAATCATCATATCAGCATTCGCGTCGGGGTTGGTCACCGTGAACTTGTAGAGAGGGTTGCCCGTGACGAGTGCATTCGCTCCCAAGTTGGTGATCGTGACGGTCGGTACGTTCTTGAAGACACGTACACCGTTCGTCGTAACGTCAGTCGTGTAACCGCTGACATTTGCGCCTGAATCTCCACCGGTCGCGTAGTTGCCGTTGATGCCTACATTGTTTCCATCATAGGTGACTGTAAGGAACCCGCCATATCCACCGTTACCCGCTGTGCTGTCGGAGTTCGTGTTCGCGTCATGCGCTCGGAGGTCTCCCTTGACGATAACCGTCTTCGCCCCTGAAGGACCTTTCCCAAGGACGACAGGATTACTCGAGCTATTTGGAACCATAGTGAGTGTAGAAGAAGTCGCGTAGTCAGTGTCGGCTCCAAATTGAGCCTCACCAACCTGCGTGCTACCTACCCACAAGGTAATCTTTCTGTTTTCGAGGTCAGCCGGTGCGCTTGACGCAACGTTACCAAGTTGCAGAGCAATCTGCTTCAGCATGAGCTCCTCTGTAAGGTCAGCCTCGAACTTGAGAGCCGCGAGTGGGACGTTTAATGTCCCCGCTCGTACCGCGCGATAGTTGTACGCGCTTGAGCTGTCGGCCGTCACCGTGTAAGAACCACCAGATGCCGCTGTCATCTTTTGACCGGTTGCGTCATTGATAGTCTCGCCAATGGTCTGGGCACTTGCAAGACCAGTGGCACCAGTCCAATCTGCGGACCCATCAATTCCCCACCAATAGATGTTGTTTGCCGTACCGCTCTTGAGGTCGCAGGTAAGTACCAAGGTCTTCGCAGTTCCCTTTGGAACGAGCAATCCCGTGCCATCGAAGGTAAAGGTAGTCGTTGAAGCAAGAGATGAAGGATTCTTGGTGTTCGAACCAGTCGTGAGCGACGTGCCCGTCTTTGAACCGTCACGAAGTTGACAGTTCGTAAGGTCAGTCGCCACGCCAGTGGTCGCGTCGTTGTAGAGAGGGACCGTCGTTACGCGGATGTCCTCACCTGATGCCGTAGCATCGAAGACGTACCTTGCGAACTCGATTCCTTTGCCTCCCGCGATTACGGTCTGTGCCGGCGGTTGCGTAAGCGCGCTCACCGTGAGTGCACCTGACTTGACCGTCATAGCATTAAACGTAAGCGCTGATGTCGGCGCGGGCGTGATGGTCTTTCCTGTCGTAAGACCTTTTACCGTAGCGAAGTCGCTTGACGGCGTGGTAGAAGCGGTAATGGTCGTGTTGTTGTTCATGTCGGTACCGATCTTCCCCTTGAGGAAGTAAGTATTCTGACCAACCGGGAAGGTGACGGTGTCCGTAAAGACGAACGAACCTTCACCCGAACCTGCTGTATTTGAGCTGTCAGCCGCCGTTCCATCAACCGGACCGGCAACCACGGAGCCGTTGGCATCCGTCAGCGTGATGTTGGTGATGTCATCGATATCATCAGCATCATTTGAACCGAGGGTAACGTTGAATCCGAGTCGTCCTACTGAAATCGCCTCACCTTTCACGTCCACAATGAACGCGCCGAGAGGTTGACTCTGGGTATTGATCGCGATGTTCTGTGCCGGAGCGGCGTTGGATGTCGAAACGTTCATGCTCCCGACATCAATCGTGAGTACGGCCGCGTCGTAGTAGTAGTCATCCGCGTTATGCACGTCCGCGCCATCGGTAGTCGCGGCGCTTCCGTCAAAGTCGGGCATAATGCCGTAGCCGTAGAGTTCTCCCGTAAGATCGATGTCCGTTCGCTTGGCGATATCGAAGTCAACTTTACGTCCTGATCCGCCAATGACGTCGCCCTTGATCGAGATTTCTTTTGAGAAACCTTTTTCAATGACGAGCCCAGAGCCGAAACTCGCGGTGTAGTACTGTCCACCATCGGTAATCACCGGTTCATAGGCGGTGCCGTCAACATAAATCTTGATGTTAGCGAGGTCAGAAGCGCTTGCCGATTCCGTCTGATTCCATCGTATGGACTTGAGACGAAGATTCTCTGCAGAACCCGCGGTTACACGGATAGACGAGAAGGTGTATGCCGTGATACCTACCTCCTTCGTTACCGAAGTACCCGGGTCAAGAGATCCGCGAGCAACAGTGGCCGAACCTACCGTGAGGCCTTCGTTGATGGTCTGGGCCGTTCCCGTAATTGGGAATGAACCGCTCACCGTTGCCCCCGTGTTCACCTGAACAAGGGAGAGTGAGGCGATCATGCCGGCATGCGCGGCCGTGCCTGAAGACGGGCGGTTTCCCGCGATCGTCATCGTGCGGGTCGTGCCTGCTTTCACCACAAATGGCTGTGTAAGTGTCGTCTGGTGCTGTGAGTTAAGCGTCTTTGAGAGGCCGACCTGCATACCAGTCTCGTCGAGCAAGATAACGCTGTCGAGAGCGGCATCAACTGACTGGCCTGTTCGCTCAACCACAAGTCCATTCACCGTTACATCCGAAGAACCAGCGGTAAAGTTTACTCTGGTGAACGGAATGCGTGCCCCCTTAAGAGGAGCGAGCTGCGCGGCAGGCTGTTGTGGCGCGGCCATCACGGAAAGACCGGAACCACTCGGTACCGTACCGGTACCTGTTCCAGTGCCCGTTCCTGTACCAGTTCCTGTGCCCGTGCCTGTGCCTGTGCCCGTGCCCGTGCCGCTCATGCTATTTAGCTTAGCTCGGCTAGAAGCACCTACAAATCCTGTTCCGGAAGTAAGTCCGACCGGAGTGAGGACTTCAGAAGCGTACTTGTTTTGGAATTTAATCACCGCAGCTTTGGTTGCAGGACCGAATGTAGATGTTTCATTTCCTGGTGATCCTGCGCCTGAAACCGCAACCATCGTGGCCGAATCCATGTTGAGAACCTTTTGAAGATTCATCACATCAGCTCCGGTATCACCCTGTTTGAGATTTCGCGTGAATATATAGCCGCTTCCCGTGCTGGTACCGCCAGTCGATCCCGAAGGCGTACCTCCTGTAAGAGAAGTGCGCACATTACTGATCGTAGCTGCGTCGGCTCCGAACGAGGTAAGAAGCGAGATGATCGCATCCACCTGGGAAGTCGACAATGCGGCATTCGCGGTATCTACTCCCACTCCCGCTACCAGCGTGAGTGAAAGCATAAGACCGAGAAATCCCGAAACGATTTTCTTTGTTTTGGATTTACTTGTCATATGTATGATTAATATAAAGGTTTTTGTCCTCATCATCTGATACGTCATCCGCCGATTGGCGGCACAGCCTACTTGTCTTCGACGAGCAGGTTATGTTGGGTGTCAGAGTGTATAGGACATCACCGGCACAGCGTACCGTGCACAGTGCAACCTCCGTCCCCGCTTCCGAGTCTTTTCCTTTGCGTTAACGAAAGGAGGTGACCCATGGTCGAGAACGAAGACATTAGTTTTCGACTCAAAAACTAATGTAATTTCGTTGTCTGTCTTTCCACTACCCTCACATAAAAATTTTAATAAGTGAGTGAAGTGGCACACAACTATTCCGCTCCCGTTCTAATTCGACGAAAGGGCGCGTCCTAGTATTTATTTGAGAAGCTCTATCTGTAGTTCAGCCAGTCCCAAGTTCATCCCATTTTTGAGAAATGGGGTGGAGTGGGATTCGGAACAAAATCTTCCATGCGGGAGTTGTAGTAATTGCAATAACTGAAGTACTTTAACTGTCGTATTCGATTGTCAACGAACTTCCATTTCGGACTCTCTGAATATCCTTGCTGCTCTTCAAAAGTCAGCCATAGCGTCCACAAATTGTACGTGGAAACACTATATTCAGGATCAATTATACGGCGAAGCTTAAAGCCCTGCAAAACCAGTGTCTGTGGATAACTCCAAAAAGGAGCATTTCGAGGTTACTATACCTCTCCAGCTCTCCATTTTTACGGTTTACCCAGAGGGAGCAAGTATTGCATAAGCTACCCTTGAAGTCAACGAGAACCTGGAATCTGTGCTTTGCCCCCAAAAATCGCTGAAAATATAAGGTAGTTTTCATTTCGCTCTCCACCCGCTACAAAGCGCTATATTCGAGTAGGCTCTATGGCACCCGTGAATGCAATTGTGTAAGGGACGAGAGTATGTGAACGAATATGTCGCTCAAGCGCTCGTATGAAGCGAGTATCGGCTCCAGCGGCGGTCACCCTCTCTTTTAAGGACACCGGTTTGCACCAACTCCACGAGAAGTCGCTGGATAGTCTTCTCGCTACATTCTGTGATGACCTCTGAAAAATCCTTTATCATTGCCTTATCTTTTTGTCTAAGAACGGCGAGGATACCCTGTTTTCGATCCTCTCGGGTTCGTTCAGAGGAACTCGAGTTAGCTTTGCGGGGGACGGAGGTGTGGGATTTCGGCATCGGCTCGTCTACTCGCCTCGCCACAGGGCTGTCCTTTATATCCTCATGTCCTTTAATGAGGTAGGTGTCTTTTTGTGTCCTTTTGAGACGCTCAAATTCTGAAAGTGATTGGAGAGTAACTTCCCCTCGTTCACCGACCGGGAAAAACCCTTTTGAAAAGGTCTCGCTCTGGGTTTCCTTTAATTTCGATTCTCCGAAGATATCTTTCGGAATCCCAAAAAAGCTTTCTTCTAAAAAAGGAGGAGAGAGAGGTAAACTACTGGCTCGCCCTCTCCCCTCAATGATAGTAAGTAACATTTCGAGCTCCTTCTTTAATACCGAGAAGTTCATAGATGAGAGCAAGTCAGCGATGTACGCAATGTCAACAAGGGAGAAAATATGTGCCACTTCGGCAAGTGTGTCAGAAAGAAACTCTTTGCTGTGAACGGTTGATCGCTCTTTAAAGGACAAGACGTGTTCAATGAGTAAAGATCCGCTCTCGCGCAGTGCCCACTTCAGTGGTTCCGAATCTGGAAACAAACCGGTGATCACGTACAGAGCCGCGACGATGCGCTCCGTCTTTTTGAAAAGAAAAAGTAGCGAATGATCGTCCCTAAGAATGTCTGTGGTCCCGGATTTATCCAGTATTTGCAGGGCTCTTTCTATTTGGCTGTATCGCCGAGGATTCATTTTAAGATAGAAGAAAGATGTCCTTTATGTCCTTAATAGCCTGAAGAAGTGTCCTTTAAAGCTATGTCGTCATGGACACTCTCTGAGACACTCCAGACTTGTGAGCGGATACGTATGTCCATTATCATGTCCTTTAGATAAAAAGCAAGAACGACATAAGACTAGAGCATGGATCCCGTCAAATGGCAATCTTTTCTTGCGTCCTTTTAGTGCGAGAGGTGAGGCATGTTATACTGATAAGGCGGACGTCTTTTTCATGCCAAGAAAGAATAAAAGCGAATACCGTTCCCCTCTCCTCCGAGAGGAGACGCTTCAGGGGGTGCTTGCCGTCCTCTTTTTTGCTGTAGGGCTCATTCTCGTTCTCTCGGCCTTCGGGAAAGCCGGCGAGGGCGGAAAAACACTTTTTTCGTGGTTGACGCGATTTGCGGGGGTGGGTTTCTATATTCTCCCGGTGTTTGCCTTCTTTCTCTCTTTCGGGTTTTTGCGGGCACTGAAAGGACTCTTCCCGCTCAAAAAGACAATCGGAGCGTTTATTCTTCTCATAACTGGACTTGCTATCATTGAACTCCTTTTTCCTACCGAAGGCGGGTTTTTGGGAAACGCGATAGCTTCTCCTCTCGCCAGCCTCTTCGAGATCTACATGTCGCTCGTCATTCTTGCAACAGGCTTTGTGATCGCTCTTCTCGTAATGTTTGAAGCGTCACTCTCCATGCGCACGCTTTCTCTCTGGTGGGAGAACCTCCGCGGTAAACGGGAAGAAACACGGGTAACCGGCCTTGAAGCACAGGGAGACCTCCTAGAAGAGGAAGAGCTGCAAACAGAAGATGTAGTGGAGCCTCCAAAAAAGCTGGACTCGAAGACTAAGATTAAAAACGGGGTGGAGACGGATGTCGTGCCTAGCCTAAAGACAACGTTCAGACATTGGGGCACGTACACGCCTCCGCCCCTTTCCCTCCTCGAGGTGGACAAAGGAAAACCCGGGGTTGGGGACATCAAGGCGAACGCAAACATCATCAAACGCACGCTTCAGAATTTCGGCATTGAGGTTGAGATGGATGAAATATCCATCGGGCCGGCGGTGACGAGGTATGCGCTGAAACCCGCGGAAAGTGTTCGTCTTTCCAAAATTGTTGCCCTGCAGCGAGAACTTGAACTCGCCCTCGCCGCGCACCCTATCCGCATCGAGGCGCCCATTCCCGGAAAATCGCTCGTGGGTATTGAGATACCAAATAGCGTCAAGGCGACGGTCGGACTCGCCACCATGCTCGGAAGTGCTGAATTCAGCTCCTCCGAGAAACCGCTGCTCATGTCTCTTGGCAAAGACCTATCCGGAAAAGCGCATTTCGCGAACCTCTCAAAGATGCCGCACGCGCTCATTGCCGGGGCTACCGGTTCGGGAAAATCCGTCACGATTCACACGATCCTCACTTCCCTTCTTTTCCGCAATTCTCCTGATGACCTGAAACTGATCCTCATCGACCCTAAGCGTGTTGAGCTCACGCTGTACAACAAAATCCCTCACCTCCTCACACCGGTTATCACCGACGCGAAAAAAACCATCTTGGCCCTGAAATGGGCCGCCAAAGAGATGGACCGGCGATACGATATCTTAGAATCAGAATCAGTGAGAGACATCCAGTCCTATCACAAAAACATCGTTGAGCCTGAATTCAAAAAACTTGAAAAAACCTCCAAGCAAGTGTCGGAACAAGAGTCCGAGAGCACGGAGAAACTCCCTGAACGCATGCCGTATCTTGTCATTATCATTGATGAGCTCGCGGACATTATGTCTACCTACCCCCGAGAACTTGAAGCGTCCATTGTCCGCTTGGCGCAAATGAGTCGCGCGGTAGGTATTCATCTTATCCTCTCTACCCAACGCCCCTCCGTGAACGTCATTACCGGCCTCATCAAGGCGAATATTCCCGCGCGCATCGCACTTCAAGTCTCTTCGCAGATTGATTCGCGTACCATTCTTGATACGGGCGGCGCGGAAAAACTCCTCGGCGCGGGAGATATGCTTTTCCTTTCCGGTGAGATGTCGAAGCCTACCCGGCTACAGTCGGCCTTTATTTCTGAAACTGAAGTAAAAAAAGTGACGAAGCATCTCGCGGAACAATACAAGGATGAAGTGCCTCACGAACTAAACTTAGGTGGAAACGAACCTGGAGTAAACTCCATCTTCGAAAGTTCGATTGGTGACGATGACGAAATAGATGATGATCTTTATGAAGAAGCTCGTGAAGCGGTGCTTGCGGCTGGTAAAGCATCAACCTCCTACTTACAACGTAAACTTCGAATAGGTTATTCTCGCGCGGCGCGACTTATGGATATACTTGAGGAGAAAAGTGTCATTGGTCCCGCCGATGGGTCCAAGCCTCGCGGGGTTATAGGCGCCGCGGGACATGATGCTCCTCCCCCTCCAAAAGATGAGGGTGCGCCGGGACCGGGAGAATTGTAAAGAAACAAATGACATATCACTGAATAACTGAATGACCCATTCCCCCGAAATCAGAGTTTTTCGTTATTCGTGATTCAGTTATACGTTATTAGTCATTCAGTTCTGCTATGGAGAGAACCCCCAAACTCATCGCTGGTATCAGTATCGCCGTAGTTATACTTACGAGTCTCGGGATCTACGCCTATCTTCAATCGCGAGAATATCTGCGAGGACCCGTGCTCACGATTTCAGAGCCGTTAAATGGCGCTACCTCCACAACGTCCCTCGTCACGCTTCGCGGGACATCGAAGAATATTTCCTTTCTTACCCTAAATGGGCGGCAGATCTTTACCGACGAGCAGGGACGATTCGAGGAGTCATTGCTCCTCGAAGAGGGCTATTCTATAATGACCCTTGAGGCTAAGGATAGGTTTGGGCACACTGAAATTAAGCGTCTGGAGCTGGTGTATAAGCCAATGGAAAATCAAAATGGAAATAGCAAAATGGAAAATGGAACCACAACCGCTCCGCAATTTTGAAGTTTGATTTTTTAACTCTACATTCCTTATTATGAACTGGAAAGCATGGCCGTATTGGGTGAGAGGGTTATTGGTAGGATGTGTTGTAGGAGTTTTAGTTGGCATATACATCCTGCTAAACCAGGAAGACCTCCTGAATCAGCCAACATGTTTAGCTATTGGAATTTGCGACCCATATATTTCGTTGCCTCTCTTGTATATCACTCTTGCAAGTCTCTTTGTTGCATGTTCTTTACTTGGGGCTTTCCTCGGCCATCTTTACGGCAAATTTAAAAATCGCAAACAATTATCAACTAATCAGTGACTTCTTCCCCTCCTCAGATGAGGAGGGGTGCCGAAGGCGGGGTGGTGCTGAAGACTATAAGAACACACCCCTCCTCAATCCTCCCCTCAACCGAGGGGAGGAAGCAGAGAGGAGAAATTAATATCATGGGATTTGGAAAACCCAAAAAAGAAAAAATCGCAAAGACACTCGGTTCGAATATTGACGACACCCTCGCGGCCATCAAAACAAAATTTGGCGAGGATTCGATCATGAAGCTCGGGGAAAAGCCGAAGGTGCATGTGAACGCCATCTCCACCGGTTCGATCGGGCTCGATGACGCGCTTGGAGTGGGAGGACTCCCTCGCGGGCGCATCATTGAGGTGTTTGGACCCGAATCGAGCGGCAAGACAACACTGACGCTCCACGTCATCGCCGAAGCCCAAAAGAAAGGAGGTATTTGCGCCTTCATTGACGCGGAGCACGCGATGGATCCGGAATACGCGAAGCGCCTTGGAGTCAAAATAGACGAGCTCCTTATCTCTCAACCCGATACCGGCGAGCAAGCCCTCGAGATCGTGGAATCACTCGTTCGAAGTGGTAAACTGGATGTCATCGTTATCGACTCGGTGGCAGCACTTACCCCTAAAGATGAGATCGAGGGAGATATGGGACAATCCCACGTCGGCAAACAGGCCCGGCTCATGAGCCAGGCGCTTCGTAAACTCACCGCTATTGTAGCCCGATCAAAGACGATTATTATCTTCATCAACCAAATCCGCATGCAGATCGGCGTGATGTTTGGGAACCCGGAAACGACACCGGGAGGCAAGGCGCTCAAATTCTACACGTCCGTCCGTCTTGATATTCGCCGCATCGCCCAAATAAAGAAAGGTGATGAAATTATGGGGGGCCGTGTGCGGGTAAAAGTGGTCAAAAATAAAGTGGCCGCACCTTTCAAACAGACCGAATTTGACCTTATGTATAACGAGGGTATCTCGCGCGAAGGCGAGCTCATTGCGCTCGGCGAAAAACTTGGTCTTATGAAAAAATCAGGGACGTCGTACGAGTATGATGGGATAAAACTTGGCCGGGGGTATGACGCGACGCGGCAGTTTCTTCGGGAAAACAAAAAGGTTTCAGGAGAGATCCTCCGTGCCATTCTGAAGCAGCTGAAAGAGGGCGGGACGCTCGCGGCGGCGCCGAGCGTAGACGAAGCCGCAGAAGCTGAATAGCAATTCTTATTCCTCCTTTGGAAAAGGAGGTGTCCCGAGTCTCCGAGGGACGGAGGGTTTAAATCCCTCACCGCAAGCGGTCCCCTTTTTTTGCAAGGGGAGAATAAGGAGATGACAATTCCCCACCCCATGCTAGCATAATTCATACTTCATTATTCATAATTCATATTCAGTATGTATCTAAACAAAGTCATGATCATCGGAAATCTTACAAGAGATCCGGAACTGAAGGCTATTCCCTCGGGCCAGCAAGTGTGCACCTTTAGCGTGGCGACCAATCGCGTGTATAAAGACAAGGACGGACAGCAGCAAAAGGCCACTGAATTTCATAATGTAGTCGTATGGGGGCGCCAGGCCGAAACGAGCGGACAGTATCTAAGAAAGGGTCAGAGTGTGCTTGTGGAAGGACGGCTCCAGACACGAAGCTGGGACGGACAAGATGGCAAGAAAAACTACCGGACCGAGATAGTGGCAGACCGAGTCCAGTTCGGACCGAAGTCGACCGGAAGTCCGGGAAGCGAGAAAGAGCCACCACAAGAAGCCAAAAAAGACGAAGGAGCGGGGATTCAGTATCCCCAGGAAGAAATCAACGCGGAAGACATACCTTTTTGAGAAGTGTCGCTAATCAAACTCGAATTCTTTCTCGAATTATCTCGAATCCGATTCGCATTATTTGCGTATCTTCAATTCGTCTTCGATTCGCGATTATTTAACCACATACGGCAGAAGTCCTATAAACCGTGCGCGCTTTATCGCCAGGGCAAGCTGACGCTGATATTTAGCGGAAACACCCGTACGCTTACCCGCTTGGATCCGGCCATGCGGACTCAGAAATTTCTTCAACAGTTCAATGTCTTTATAGTCAATATGTTTAATATTGTTCTGGGAGAAGTAGCATTGTTTGTCTGATTTTTCCATATAGCTATGTTATCACTAATCAATCTCTAATTGTAGACTCTAATTTCTCGAATCGGTTCGCGCTATTCGCGTTCTTCAATTCGAGTGCGATTCGCGACTATGCTCTCTCCACATACTCCCCGGTGTCAGTGTTGATTCGCACCATGTCCCCTTCCGCGATAAACATGGGAGCACTCACTGTTGCGCCGGTCTCTAGGGTGATGACCTTAGCGCCCCCCTTCGCCGTATCCCCCTTTACCGCCGGAGGCGCCTCGGTGACCTTAAGATCGACTTTGATGGGAAGTTTGATGCCGATCATCTTTCCCTCGCCTTCGCTTTCTTCATCCTCTTTCCAGGTGAGAATCTCGATGAGACTATTTGGTTTCAAGAAGCGGCCTCCCGGTCCTACAAGCTCTTCGGTGAGAGAAAATCGCTTCGAGGGATCGCCCGCTTCAGAGAACCAGTGCTGTCCCTTGTTCGTATACAGGTATTTCACTTCGCGAGTATTGATGCTCGCCTCGTCTACTTTGTCGGCCTGATGGAACGTGATCTCCGTTACTTTGCCGGTAAAAAGATTCTTGAGCTTTGTCTGATTGACGGGTTTTCGCTGCTGCATGCGAAAGATACGCGCGTCCAATACTTCAAAAGGCGCTCGTTCGTAGACAATGTATTTCTTGGGAAGAATTTCGTTGTAGCTAAGCATAGTCGCTAATCAATCTCGAATGGAGTCTCGAATATCCCTAATCGGATTCGCGGTGTTCAATTCCCGTGTGATTGGTGATTACTCGGCAATAAGTTTCTCCAATGATTTATCAAGTTCGGTTTCGGACACAGGAGCACTCGCGGGCGCCCCTTTCGGCGCTTCCTTACGCTCCCCGCGTGCTGTTCGGGGCAGGCGCGGCACATTCATTGTCTCTTCGCGAACAGTCTTAATGAGAAGAAAACGAAGTAGCTTATCGTAGTGTTGCAAGGCCTGCTCGATCCTTCGCGCGCTCAGAGCTGCCGCTTCAAATTTGATCCACCCGAAATAGGCATTCGTATGTGTCACATACGCGCCTTGAACTCGTTTCTGCATGGCGTAAGAGAGTGCTCGAAACTTCGGGAACTCCTCTCGGATCAGCGTGACTCCTTCCTTATCTAAAATGTCCTTAATGGCCGTTACCTCGCGCGGCAGTTCCTCTTCAGAAATGGTCGGCAGAAGCAGATACCCAACCTCATAGATGCGCGTTTCCTTCCCTTCTTTCTCGGTCGTGGAAGCAACCCTTGCTTCCTGTGTCTCCGCCTCCTGTACGGAGGGAGCCGCGGACCCTGAAGGCGCGGAGTTAGTTGTGTCTTCAATCATGACAAGATGCTTTATGGATAAAAGATAACCCCATGAGTTAAGGGCTACCAAAGCGAAGCTCCAACAGGGTACCATACTCGTTATTCCCCCGCAAGTGGCTGCACACCTACATCTATGAGAGCTTAATGTTGAATAGTTGTTCCGCATTTTGCAGCAGTTGCACTCGTACCGTTTCTTCCTCTTCACCTCGAATATTGGCGATGGCTTTCACCACTTCCCGGACATGGAGCGGCTCATTGCGTGTGCCGCGGTAGGGCGCGGGAGCAACATAGGGCGCATCAGTTTCCGAAAGAATGCTCGTAAGTGGAAGATAGCGAATAACCTCTTGATACTCCTTCGCGAAGGTGATAACCCCCGTGAAAGAGAATGTGTATCCAAGGTCGAGAAACGGCGTTGCCTCCTCAATCGAACCGGCAAAAAAATGCAAATTGCCTTTTAAAGAGGAATTATGGATACTGAAGTATGAATTAAGAATAGAGAAGGCATCTTTGTAAGCGGAGCGCCCAGAACCGTTACGTAGATGGAGCATGAGGGGTTTCTGTACTGAAATCGCAAGCTCAATCTGTGCCCGAAAAGCTTCTTCCTGCTTAATTCTTAAGGCCTCGCTCTCAATCCTGTAGTAATCGAGTCCGCACTCCCCTATCCCAACCACTTTTGGATGTTCGGCGAGGTCTCTATAGTGCGTCACTTCAAAAGCCTCGCTTCGAGAGGTAAACTCTTTCCCTCCTTCCCCCAACTCTTTTTCATCATGAAAAGATTTTGAGGTATGCACCGGGTGAAGCCCTACGATCGCGTAGACACCCTTTTCGTATTGTTCCGCAAGTTCAATTGCTCTTCGAGAAGTGAGCTGTTGCGTACCGACATTGATGACGGCAACTCCCGCATCAAGAGCGCGCTTTAGCACTTCCTCCCTATCCGCATCAAAGGCGGTGAAGTTAACGTGCGAGTGGATGTCGATGTAGCGAAAGGACATGAATGAGGAATGATGAATCATGAAGTCCTCTTGGGAGGAGAGAATTTCCTACGCCTTCCTCGGAAACAACGGTTCCGAAGGCATGCGGTTTCCTTTAATGAGCTCTTTTATCTTTTTAGAAGTTTCAGGCATAAATGGATTCAACATGCGGCCAACAGTATACAAGTCAACCACAAGCTCTGTGATGACGGCTTTTCCCTTTTCGCTATCGGTTTTGACCAATTTGAAGGGCTGCGTTTCTTGAATGCGACGATCGAGGCGAGCAACCGTTTCCGAAATGATCTCTGCCGCACGCTGAATGTTAAGCGTGTCGAACGCATGCGTATATGCTTCTGGAATTAAGTTCTCCTCTATAGTAATGGGTTCTTCCAGATGATCCTCTGCCATTTTCAAAATCCTACTCGCAAGGTTGCCGATACCGTTAGCGAGGTCGGCATTGTAGGCGTCCTTAAAAGAAGTAGGTGTGAAGTCACTATCCTCGAATGGAGAAACATGCCGGGCAAGGAAAAAACGCACCGCTTCTCCTCCGTATTCGCTGATGAGTACGCTCGGGTCAATGACGTTTCCGAGTGTTTTAGACATCTTCTTCCCTCCCGAGGTGATGAAGCCGTGTACCAAAAGTCGCTTAGGAAGCGGGAGTTTCGCCGAAAGAAGCATGGCCGGCCAAATCGCTGCGTGAAAGCGAAGAATATCTTTCCCAATGATATGCACATCGGCGGGCCAAAATTGTTTAAAGAGCGTATCATCCACTCGCCCAAACCCAAGTGCACTTATGTAGTTCACGAGCGCATCACACCAGACATAGATTTTTTGACTTGCATCACCCGGGACCGGGATGCCCACAGAAACCTTGTGCGAAGGTCTTGAAAAACTTACATCTTCTAGGCCTCGTTCAAGCAGTGCCAAAATCTCATTTCTTCTCGTTTCAGGAATGATCTCGAGCTCTCCACGTTGTATTTTTCCCCTTACAAGATGAGTGTACTTTGAAAGTCTAAAAAAGTAATTCTCTTCGCTTATCTGTTGCGGCGCCTCGCCATGCTCGGGGCAAATACCATTCATGAGCTCCTTTTCGGTGATAAATGCTTCATGTCCAACACAGTAGAGCCCTTGATATGAGCGCTTTTCGATATCCCCCGCGTCCACGAGCCTTTGCCACATCGCTTGCGCTCCCGGCCAATGCACTTTTTCATCGGAAGTCCGAATGAATTGATCATAGGAGATGTGCAGTTTTTGAAATAGAGTCTTGAAATTTTGTACGATTCCATCAAGGTATCCTTGTGGCTCGATATTCGCGGCTGAAGCTGCGCGAACGACCTTCTCTGTATTTTCATCCGCGCCGGTAAGGAGGTATACGTCATCGTTCAAGAGACGGCGGTAGCGAGCGATTATGTCTGCAAGTGTGGTGCTGTACGCGTGCCCCATATGGAGATTCGCGTTGGGATAGAAGATCGGAGTGGTAATGTAAAATGTCTTTGACATACAAAAATAATCAATAACCAAGAAACAATTACCAAACAAAACTCAAATAGGATTGTTCACCTTGCTAATAATTGAAGACAATATATTACGCAACTCTATGGCCTCCTTGATCAGTAGCGAGACTTTCTTTTCTACACTCGGATTGGCAACGACAATCAGTTCCAGCCAATGAATCGTTTCCTTTGCTTCTCTTCGGGAAATCTTTAGTTTGTGTACAAAGTCCTTCGTCCCAAGTGCATCGTTCGCCTCTCGGTAATTGGCGCCGATAGAACCTGCGGAACCCGCAACCTGCCCTACTAGACGATCATTGATTGGATTTCGGGGCAACTGAACACATAACCTGATAACTTCTTTGGCAAATTCCGTAGTCCGTTTCTCTAAATCAAAGTGGTGGCTGTTTTCTTTCTTTGGATTTTGAGTGTTAGTCATTGTTTGTAACTTGTTTCTTGGTCATTGATGTTTAAGTGGTATTCTGCTTTCTGCGTTGCACATCATCGAGAAACTCCATAAGCGTCGCGACCACCGGCACCGAGACAAAGAGTCCCAGGAATCCGCCAAGCTGCGCCCCGACAATGAGCGCCAAGATCACGATCATGGGAGGCACGCCAACGATTTTCTTCACCACCCAAGGATAGAAGAGGTGGTTTTCGAACTGTTGGATGATGAGATACCAACCCGCGATGAGCAGGGCCGAGGTGACGCCCGGGTCCGCTACTGCGGTGCCCGAGGCGTACGCGATACCGATGGCCGGAATCGCGGCGAGGATGGGGCCAAAGAGCGGTATCGTTTCAAAGATGGCGGCGAGTACTGCCAAGAACAAGGCATTCTTAATCCCTAAAATCATGAGCCCGAGATAGACGAGTACTCCGACAAGCACGGCGAGAAAAAGTTGTCCTTGCATCCAGTAGCCGATTTTCCGCTGTGTCCGTTTCCAGAGACTAAGAAGATGCGGTTCGTAACGCTCGGGAGTGACCACGCGAAGGAACGCGGCGACGCCGTCTTCTTGAACGGCGAGATAGAATGAAAGCACGACGATGAGGATGAACTGAAGAATACCGCCGAACACGACCGAGATGTTGTCCCAAAAACCTTTGGCAAAACTCCCGAGTATCTGTGAAAGATCGGTGAATACCGCCGAGAGCGAAGAAGGCGCGGCCGAGCCGCTGATTCCTTGCGAAAGCGTTTGCGCGAGGTCCGCCCCCTGCAGTACGGAGTCGCGCGAAGCGGCGATCGGGGGTGATACGCCCTCAAGAAAAGCCGGCACGACTCGAAGAAAATTGGCGGTGTCGGACAGGAGTGACGGAACGAAAAAGTAAAACACACCGATGAAGACGACAGCGAGCATAATGTAGATGGATATCACGGCAATGAGTCGTGGGATCCGAAATCGGTGTAGCCAAAGGGTGAGAGGCTCGATAGAAGAGGCGATCACGACCGCGGTGAGGAGCACGAGGAGCACGCCGCGAAGATAAAAAAGCAGCACGAAAAAAATGAACACGAGCATCGCTCGAATCAAGGTACCGGTGGTGAGATTTATCGTGGTGAAAGGAGGGAGCGACATACAGGCATCATAGCATGGCAAATAATCAATAACCAAGAAGCGATAACCAAATGGCAATAGCACGGCAAATAATCACTAACCAAGAAACAATAACCAAATGGGAATAGACCGATTGGTGCTTGGTGATTGATGTTTGGTAATTGGTTATTGATTATTGGTGTTTCCTAAATATGCAGGAGCTTCTCCAATTCCTTCTTATTCTTAATTGGACCGATGAGCGCGAGATTGAGATGTTCATTCACAAGGTACGCCTCTGCGATACGAGAGAGGTAACTTGTGTTCACCGCGCGAACCTTCGCCGCAATTTCCGAAGGTCGAAGCAAAGGTTTGCGCATAATCTCCTGATACCCGTAGAATTCCGCGAGTGAGTCGGACGACTCAAGTCCGAGATACAAATTGCCAATGAGGTATTCTTTAACCCGCAGAAGTTCGTCTTTATCCACGCTCTCGCTTTTCAAACGCCGAACCTCGTGAAGGATGGCACGGATCGCTTCTGAAAGTCGGGCCGCGGGAACGCCGGCGGTAATCTCAAGGAATCCATGGTCGGAGTAGGATTGATGCGAAGCTCCGATGTAGTAGCAAATGCCAAGATCGTCTCGCATCTTCTGGAACAACCTCGAGCTCATCCCTCCCCCCAAGATGGCGGAAAGAAGGCGCATCGCGGTGCCATCCTCGTGATAGAGATCGAAGGTTCGAATGCCAAACGCGAGGTGCACCTGATCGGTTTTTTTAAACTCTATCGCGATCTCCGGTCTCTTCTGCTGCTCCTTTACGCTTGTTTTGCCGTGCTTTTTGCCGTCATGCATGGCCACGAAGGCGCGGGCAACCTCCTTCTCCACAACACGTTCGTCCACATTACCCGCGACCACCACCGCAGTCGCGCCTGACACATAGTGTTTGCTCCGGTAAGCAAAAAGGGCAGATTGTGTAATGGCCTTCACCGTCTCTTCAGTGCCAGCAACGTCAAAACCCGCCGGCTGCTCTCCATAGAGGCACTCCATGAGCACTTCGCTTATGTGCCGGGGAGGCAGGTCCTCGTACATGCGTATCTCTTCGATGATCACACCCTTTTCTTTTTCGATCTCCGCCTTCGGGAGCGTGGAGTGAAGGTAAATATCGGACACCACATCAAGTATTTTCTTAAAGTGCCGCTGATCAGATTTGGCATAGTAGCCGGTCATCTCTTGAGAAGTGAACGCGTTGTACTGTGAACCGATGCCGTCAAGTTCCTTGACGATATCGATCGCTTTTTCGCGTTTCAAGGTGCCCTTGAAGCACATATGTTCCAAGAAGTGCGAAATTCCGCTTATCTTCTTTTGCTCATACTTCGAGCCAGCCTCGACAAGCACCATGACCGTAACGGTGGGGCTCTCTTTCATGGGTACGGTGATGAGTCGGAGGCCATTGGGAAGAATTTTCTTGTGGAATTGCATGGCAATACGAACTACGAATTTGTAAGAATATACGAGTAAGGAAGTACCCCTTGATACTAGTGGATGCTGAAAAGAAAAGCAAAAACTTCTTTGCAACAACTGCGTGACTATTCGAGAACAGGAAAAGAGAGGTCCGAAAGAGCCCTCCTAAAGACGATTAATGTCTAGATACACAGCCTTAGGAAATATGATATCAATGCTCAAAAATCTCTCTTAAATGTGACTCGAGTTGATCAATCCTTACCCGCTCCTGCTTTCCGGTATCTCGTTCGCGCACTGTTACATCTCCTTTCTCCAGTGAATCAAAATCCACTGTAATACAAAATGGCGTGCCGATTTCATCCTGTCTCCGGTATCGTTTACCGATGTTGCCACTCTCGTCCCAAGCAATCATGGAACGCGAGCCGTGGAACATGGAACACAAAAGTTCGTAGACCTCCCTTGCCTTTTTCACCAGCTCCGGCTTGTTTCTAAGAAGCGGAAAAACAGCAACCTTAATCGGCGCGATCGAGGGTTTGAATTTCAAGTAGATGCGCTTTTCTCCCCCCATTTCATCTTCTGTATACGCGCTGCAGAGTACGGCAAGCACGGTTCGATCCAACCCAAAGGTCGGTTCTATTACATGGGGTGTAAAAGGCGTTTTATTTTCCTCGTCGGAATAGAGGAGCTCGGTGCCGCTTGCCGCGCTGTGGTTCTTCAAATCAAAATCTGTGCGGTACGCGAGTCCATATAGCTCCTTTTGCCCAAAGGGGAAATCAAAATATAGATCCGTCGTTCGCTTCGAGTAGTGGGCCAATTCTTCGTTTGGTACCTTCACCTCATGCACGTTTCCCTTCCCGATACCAACAATCTCAATCCACCGCATCATTTCACTTTGCCAATACTCAAATTGTTTCTCCCAATCCGCCTCGCGGATAAAATACTCGAATTCCATAATCTCGAATTCCCGGGAGCGAAAGGTAAAATCGCGCGGAGCGATTTCATTTCTGAAGGCCTTCCCCACCTGCGCGATACCGAACGGGAGTTTGGGATGAAAGGAATCAATCACATTCTTAAAATTGACGAACATGCCCTGCGCGGTCTCTGGGCGAAGGTACGAGACGGATGCATCATCTTCAGTCGCGCCAACATGCGTCTTAAACATCATGTTAAACTCTCGGACATCTCCTAGAGCGCCCGCGCATTCGGGACACGTACCCTGCTTGTCCCGAGCCGTGTCGAGGGAGTCCTCGCGGAATCGCCTCTTGCACTTTTTGCACTCCACCATCGGGTCCGCAAATCCGCCGACATGCCCGCTTGCCTCCCACACCTTCGAATTCATCAAAATGGCCGAATCAATGCCGTACATATCATCGCGCTCCCGCACAAAAAATCTCCACCATGCATCGCGAATGTTATTTTTCAGCTCTACGCCAAGCGGTCCATAGTCCCAGGTGCCGGAGAGCCCGCCGTATATTTCGGACCCTTGGTAGATAAATCCGCGCCGTTTGCAGAGCGCGACGATTTTCTCCATTATGTTCTCTTTTATATCTGCCATAGCGTTATGCCTATCCTAAATCACAATTCGTAAATCGCAAATCTTACTTCGTGACAATTCCACTTTTCGGACTCGTACCCGGATCGCTAAGCGAGGCGGTTGAAAGAGCCTGACGCGCGTTGCTTTTCACCTCAACTCCGGTGAATCGGTCAGTTCCTCGAGCGGCGGCTTCCCCGATGAGCGTAGGAGAAGTGCCGACCTGGCTTAGACTTGGGAGAATGGAAATTTGGAAAGAAACCTCTCGCGGTGGGCTCCCCACTCCCTCTCCCGCCTCCGCTTCTCCCGCGTTCCAAACCAGTTCTCCGCCGAGTGCTTTGTACGAAAGTTCCTCGGAAACAGGGCTTATCTCACCAAGCCACGTCACGTATGAAGGGAGCACTGCCGAAACCTTCGTATTCGCGACGCCGTTCGAAGTATTGGAAAGCGACCAGGTGACCGTGTAGGTGGTTGCCTCCCCCACGCGAGGCGGAATCGGTCCAGTACTGGAGAAGGGACCGTCATTATACGAAAGCCGCGAAGAAAGCGTGAGCACTGTCGCAATCTTGATTTCTTTCTTAATCGTGAGCTCGACCCGCTCCGATGCCCCTCTCTCATCGAGACGCTTACCTCGAGCGCTTACCTCGATTGTCATCGATGGATTCTTGAAAGCCCCAGGATCAGTCGCGACAGAAAGGAGTCCGAGACTGAAACTCTCCGTCGCGCGCTCCCCTCCTTCCACCACGGCGAACCGAGGTGAGGTTTGTTTATCCCACCGTATCGTATTCACATTTGAATCATAGAACCCGCCACTCGACTCCACGGAAGCGGTATTGTAGATATCGCCAAGAAGTGTGGCGGTTATCTCAAGGTCGGTAATCTTTGAATCGAGGTTGCTCTCCCATGCCACGTCGGCGCGCGCCACCTGTCCGCTTCTCACGACAAAAGTCTCCCCCTTTTCTCCATTGACGAGGAGATCCAAGGTTATGAACGGTTTTTGAATCGACACTGCCGCGGTTTCTTTCGAAAAAACGGTTCCGATTTGCTTTTCATCTTTTGGACTTTGCGTTCCGGTAGAAAAGCGAAACGAGCGCTCAGCTTCTTCAGTCGCCCGGATGTTGCCCCTGATGCGGATACTCCGCTTCCCCTGCGGCTCGATATCGCCAAGAAGCCATATATCTTTCCCGAAGGTGGGATTTGGACTGCTCTCCTCAAACTGGAACCCGAAGGGGTACTTTGCCTCCACCATGAGATTCTCCTGAACGACGCTCGAGTTTGACGTAAGTTCTAGAAGCATTTCGAATGTTTGATCGGCATTGACCTCCTTAGGTAGGTCAAGGGTGAAGTGCACGGGAGCGGAGCTTAAGGTGAACTCGTATTCGATCTCTCGGGAAAAGATGGCGTTGGAGTCCTTCGGCCGATACTCGGCGGTAATGAGGATGGTCTGCGTTTCGCCCTCCTCGCCGAATGGAACGAACGAAATCGTCCTCAAAATACGTTCGCCGGCGGACAGTGCTCCGAGCGAGTCCCGATAGCGAAGGAGGGGCTCTGAGAGAGCATCGGGCGCGCGCGTGCTCTCCGGAAATTCTACGAGAAGATCCACTGATTCGAGGCTAAGGGGGTTTTCATTGCTGATGTGTATGTCGAGCGACATCTCCTCGCCGGCGCCGCCTCCAACTGGACCCTGCACTTCAACCGAGATGTTCTGGGGCGAGATGGTATTTCCTCCACGCCAAAAACCGTAGAACGCGAGACCAGCGGCGAAGAAAAAGAAGATGACGGAAACGATGAGGAGACGCTTAAGCCAAGGCATGGTAGAGGTAAGTAGTGAATAAAAGGCGGACCTCCTTTCCGCCGTTTCATTCGTCCAGCTCGGCGTGATGCGAAGATGCCTTTCTTCCCTAAAAAACTCCTTGTCACGGAGGACCGGCGGCGGCGTCCGGGAGTGGAGACGATACTGAAGATCTTCAAGGCTGCTTGCCCGCTCTTTCGATGGTTGGTTCTCTGGGGAGGAGGCCATAACCAAAGCATTATAGCACAAGAAGGGGGGCGTTAAAGACCTATTCTTGGAAAGGTTTAGCCTCTAGTTGTGTGGGAGATCTCTTACAGTTGCGTCTGCCGCAGAGAGTGGTTGATGTGAGTGATGGCCAGTCTGCGATAGGCGAAAGCCTGTTCAACAATTGAGATGTTCCAGAGATCGACGTCGGAGAGGAATGCGTCGAATTCATTTCTGGGAGCAAGATATCCTAAAGAATAGAGAATACGAAGCACGAGTACAATCTCCGCTCCCTCGAGGAGACGTCCATCGTGCTTTTTAATGAACTCGAGGCCGAAAAGAAGCGTGGTAAATATCGGCTCATTTTTTTCTTCACCGGCAAGTAGCCGGCTAAGGAGGAGGGAAATTCGCCCAAAGACAGAGCGAGCTTGCAAGGAAAGTTCGCGAATGATCGGGTCAATGAGAGCGGCGTTCGTGACACGCCAGTACTCCCTTCCCCGAACCAAGCTAAGATCGGAATACGAAAAGTCTTGAAGGCCGTAGCGGAGCTTGGAACGCTCCTCTCGCACGCTTTGGGCGGAAGCGGCGATAAGACCGAACTTCCGAGTGAAGATCGACAATATCTTGCTTCCCTCTCCGCGTGGAGTGCTGTTAAGGATAAGTGCGTCGGTGTGATACAAATGGTAAGACACGTAGAAAGTAGTTAGTAGCTAGTAGAAAGAATCAGGAGGACATCTTGAGAAGAGAGGGGAGCACAGAGGGAAGCGCAGTTACACCTTCTCTTGCGGTAAAGTGCCTCTTGCCCCGCTCTAATATCGTCTTGGCTCCAAGCTGTTTTGCAAATTCAAGTGATCTTGCCATCGGCACGTAAGGGTCGTTGTCCGAAAAAATCATCACAAATGACTTGGAGTGCGTTTTGGCCCTACTGGGGTCAAACGGGAGAGAATAAAATTCAGAAATCTCGGGAACGTTGATTCTCCCTGAAAATCCGGCGACAAAGAGAGCGCCACCAATCTTTATTTTTTGAGGAAGCGCCTCAAGGTACCGTGCGATGGCAATGCACCCGAGGCTGTGTCCGACAAAGTACGTATGCGAGTCGGGTGTACCAACGTATCCTTTTAGAAATGAGAGCCATTCTGCTACGTTCGGCGTTGCGGCATTTGGCATCTGGGGCGCGCTCACATCAAAACCGTTTGCCCTAAGTTCGAGGGATAGCCAGGGGAACCAATGGTTGTGCGGTTTCCCCTCCCAGCCATGAATGAGAAAAACCCGCTTTTTCATGAAAGGGATTGTAGCATAAAAAAGGCGCGCCCTCGGAGTGAGGGCGCGTGGTCTCATAGCGAGACCTCCACACAACATGTAACGCCAGAGCAAACTATCAGTTAAATCCTTACATTGAAGTCACGACTGGTCAAGAGTCGAGGGTGAAGCGGTGAATATCTATACTTACCAAAGGCGAGTATCTTACACCCTAAAAACAGGTTTGGAACAGAAGAACACGGGAATTACTACCGAGTAAGGGAAAGTTGAAATGAGAGCTCGTCGGCCTCAAATGGCTCTCCTGAAGTTGTTTTTGCCTGCACAACGATATTTTTGAGCGAGGTTATCTGCGCGAGTTCCCGCTCATGCTGTTCTATGAAGCGCTTGGAAGGACCCTCTGCGCCAATAAGAAGCGTGGCTCTCTCCCCCGCCTTCCATCCTTGTTTTTTGCGCATATCTTGGACGAATCGGACGAGTTCCCGGAACATGCCTTCGTCTTTGAGCTCGGGGGTGAGTATTGTGTTTAGTTCAACTTCGGTTTGGAGAGTTGAATCACATACCACTTCTTTCACATTAACCTCGTCTCGTATCAAACCGTCATAATCCTTAATCTTTAATCCACTATCCCTAACAGTAAGAGAAGCGAGCGGCTGGCGAACTTTGATGTTCGCTTTCGCGCGCGCTTCCAACCCGAGCGAAACTATTTTCCTGACTTCTTCCATTTCCTTAAGCACTTTCTCATCAACCTTGCCCGCGCTCGGCCAATCTTCCAAATGGACCGACTTTTCATTATTCAATATTGTATTGTCATCTTGATTTTTAATTTTTGCATTTTGCACTTCTCCATAAAGGTACTCCGCGAAAAACGGCGTAAACGGAGCCATACTCTTCGCGAGCTCCCGCAGTACAAATCGTAGCGTAGCGAGAGCCGCTTCCCTCTCCTCCTGCATGTCCGATTTAATGCGCTCGCGCGACCGTCGTAGGTACCATGTCGAGAGATCGTCAATAAACTCTCCTATAGGGCGAGTGGCTCTATCGAGCTCGTAATTTTCGAGAGCCTCTGTAACTTCAGAAATAAGTTGATTCAATCGTGCCACAATCCATTTATCGAGAATGTCTGGGCTTTGTGGATTTGTGCTTTGTTTGGTTTTTGTCCGCCAGCTGGCGGATTGTGCTTTGTGCTTTTCATCCGCATAAAGCAAATAGAACTGGAGGACATTGTCGAGTCGGTTAAACACTTTTTTTGTCACCTCGTCGACGCCTCGCTCCGAAAAACGGAGGTCTTCGCCGCGAACGACTGGCGAGGAGAGCAGGTAGTAGCGCAAGCTATCGGCTCCGTACTTTCCCGTAAGTTCAAGCGGATCGGGATAGTTTTTGAGCCGCTTCGACATCTTCGCTCCGTTTTCCGCGAGAATGATGCCGTTCACCACGACGGCTCTGTAAGGTGCTTTGTGGAATAAGCCGACGCCAAGAACAAGCATGGAGTAAAACCAGCCGCGCGTCTGATCGAGTCCTTCCGCGATAAAGTGCGCCGGGAATCCTTTCGTTCCTTTCCAAAACCCGCCGACTGGATCAAATAGGGTCCCCGATGTTCCTGCGGCACCCGTTTCAAACGGGTAATGCGCCTGCCCGAAGGGCATGGCGCCCGACTCGAACCAGCAATCGAATACCTCGGGGACCCGCCGCATGAGGCCGCGACCCGCTCCCGTGGCTTTAGCGCATACCTCGCAGGTAAGGGTGATGTCGTCTATCCCTGGCCGATGCATGTCAAATTCGGCATTCACCCTCGTGTCGATGAAGACGGTCCGCGGCTCCGCGTACCCGCGCAGGTAATCCTTCTCATAAAACTTCTCGGTATCCGCAAGTGAAAGATGGTCAATCGCCTTCAAGAGATACACGAGCGGCCCTTCATGCGAGACGAAAAGGACGCGCTCTCCCTTGTGCTTCTCCATAATGCGAGCAAAGGCTTTCTTCATCCTTTGCTCCACCTCTTCCCAGCTCTCCCCCGTGTTTCCCCGCTTCTTTCTATAGTACTCTTCGTGAGGAAGCGCGTTCATTTCCCTCCGATCATGGAGCACCCGCGGGTCATCTTCGCGTTTGCCATCCCACTCACCGCTATCTACTTCGCGCAAATCCTCATCAATGATGACCTTGGCGTCAAGGTGCCTCGCGACGATCTCTGCCGTCTCTCTCGCCCGACGGACGGGAGATGAGTAAATGGCGTCCACTCCCCCTCTTTCCCGTATGCGTTTGCCCGCGGCGCGCGCCTCTCTTCTCCCCTTTCGAGTGAGTGGGTAAAGCGTGGGTGAATCATCAAACACATTCTTCCTGTTCTTCTCGCTCTCGCCATGGCGAAGGAGGATAAGTGCGCTTAGGTGCTCCGCTCCCCCCTTCCTAAGTTCGTCTACGGAGCCGACGAGGCGGCGATGATGACAGCGCTCACAATTCCAGACCGGAATCGGCGCGCCCCAAAATCGAGAACGTGAGATGGCCCAATCTTTCGCTTCGGAGAGCCAATTCCCAAAGCGGTACTCTCCGACCTCCTTTGGAACCCATTCTATGGCGCTGTTCTTCTCTGTCAGCTCGCTTCGAAGACTCGTCACCTTCACGAACCACGAGGGGGCCGCGAAGTTAAGAAGCGGCGTGTCGCACCGCCAGCAGTGCGGATACTCATGCGTGTAAGGTTCGCGGCGGAGAAGCCTCCCTCTCGCCTCGAGCGCGCTCGAGATCTTTTCGTCGGTCTCCCTCGGATTCCCCTTGGGTTTGGCGGGAAGTCCGGCAAATTCCGCGAGTTCCGACTTGAAGGTGCCGTCCGTCTTGACGTGTTGTAGAAACGGGAGTCTCTCCTTAAGCGAAAGAGCATAATCATCTTCACCGAACGCGGGAGCGATGTGCACGATGCCGGTGCCGTCCTCCTCTGTGACAAAGGTCCCGCCATACATGCGCCACCCCCGCTCTCTATTAGGAAGCTTCTCTCTAGCGGATGGACTAGAATAATAGTCAAAAATCGGCTCGTACGCCTCGCCTATGAGTTCTTTACCCTTTATACCTTCTTTAACGGAGAAGGCGACTTCCGCGCCTTTCCATACGAAAGTGCCGACTCGAGATTCCGGGTCGAAGCTAAATGACTCCGCGCCAAACACCCGTTTTAAGATCTCTTCCTTGGCCCCGACAACGAACGTATCGCCGACTGGAACCTCTCTCGAGTTGGACGCCGTGATTTCCACAAAAGCGTAGTCTCGGTCAGGGTGCACGGCGAGCGCCGCGTTTCCCGGAAGCGTCCACGGAGTCGTGGTCCACGCGATAAGGAAGGTATTAGCTCTTGAAAGGAGCGGGAATTTAACGTACACAGACGTGTCGGTAAGTTCCTTGTACCCTTGCGTGACTTCGAAGTTTGAGAGTGTGGTCTCGCAGCGCGGGCACAGGTGCATCGGTTTGAAACCTTGGTAGACGAGCCCCTTTTCGTGAAGTGTCTTGAAGATCCACCAGACCGTTTCGGTGTAGGAGGAATCCATGGTGCGATAGTCGTTATCCATGTCCACCCATCGCCCCAGGCGAGGAATGATCCGCCGCCAATCGTCCGCGTAGCGCATGACGATTTCTTTCGCGCGCGCGTTGAACTTGCCGATTCCATACTCCTCGATATCCTTTTTTGTCTTAAAACCGAGCTCTTTCTCCACCTCGTTTTCGACAGGAAGGCCGTGGCAATCCCAGCCCCACCTTCGCGGTACGCGGTACCCCTGCATGGTTTTGAAGCGAGGAATCACATCCTTGATAGTACCTGCGAGAATATGCCCGTAATGCGGGAGCCCCGTCGCAAATGGAGGGCCGTCATAGAAAATGAAGTCGCCTTTCGGAGAAGTCTTGTTGAGAGATCTCTCGAAAATCTTGTGCTCTTGCCAGAACTTCAGTATCTCAAGCTCCCTCTCGTTTATTGATTTTTTCTTGCCTGGTTCTTCCATATGCTTACATGCGCGTAGGAACTCCTATTCCAAGAAGCCACAAGCCATTCTTCATCACGATCGAAAATGCGGAGGTGAGAGCCACTTTGTACGGCGAGGTAGGATCGCTTGCATCAACAATTTTCTCATGCGCATACCAGCTATTGAAGGTGCCTGCAAGTCCGGTGAGGTAGGTGGTGATGTAATGCGGCTCCATCTCCTTCCCCGCTCGTTCAACCACTTCGGGAAAGCGGCATAGCAGTCGCTCGAGAGTGGTGGGTTGTACATGTTGTATGTGTGTTAAGTGTCTCGCATCTAGAACATTTCCAACATCTACAACATCTACAACATCTGCGACACCTAGAACCTCTTTTGCTTTTTCCAGCACCGACTTCGCCCGCACATAGGAGTATTGAAGATACGGCCCGGAATCGCCTTCGAAGGAAATTGATTTCTCAAAGTCAAAAATGGTATCCCCCCCGATAGCCTGCCGCAGGATGGAATATTTGATCGCGCCAATGGCCACGATTTCAGACAGCTCTTCTTTTTCTTTTTCGCTCATTTCGCGCCTTGCCAAGCCAGAGCCTTGTGCGGAGGCTGGCTCCTCGACTTTCGCTTTCACAAGCTTTTTAACTTGCTCGATGAGCGACTCGGCTGAAATAATGGTTCCAGTTCGAGAAGACATTTTCCCTGTGGAAAGCTTCAAGACGCCGTGGGAAAGATGCTGTAGCTTGCCTTTAAGTTCGGGAAAGAGCTTCTCCACTGCTTTCTCAACGACTTTGAAAAAGTCGTTCTGCTCGTTCGCGGTAACCGTGATGGAACGATCGTAGGCGAATTTCTTGCGCTTCAGCTGTGCAAGTCCGACTTCTTTGGCCTCATATGTTGGGAGTCCTTCAGAATTTAGGAAAACTCTGGTGTGCAGTCCATCCTGTTCGCCTTTGTACACCACCGCTCCCTCGCTTTCCTCGAACACCGAGCCGATAGCCTCTCGAACGAGTTTACTACCAACTTCACCCGCTTCACTTTCAAAAAAGTGAATGTCGAAGGAGCTACCGAGCTTCTTATAGAGAAGCTCAAAATGCTCTAGTGATACGACCCTCCCCTCTTCGTAGAGCTTCATGAGCTTCGGGTCACTTTTGGCGTACAGCGCTTTGTTGAGCGCGATGATGTCTTGCTTCGCGGCAATATCTGCTTCATAGGCTTCATTTCCCATCGCGTAGGCACGACCGAGTACCGAAATATCCAGCATTTTTGGCTCCATTCTTCGCAGACCCCAGAGACTCTTCGCCACATGGAGGCCGACATCACCATGATAGGTGGCGCGCATTAGCTTGGCCCCATTCCATTCAAGCACTCGCGAGGTTGCTTCCCCGATGATGTTATTCATCAAATGTCCGATATGGAATTCTTTGAACGGATTGGGCTGTGTGTGTTCGAAAAAGATTTTCTCGCCCGCTCGAATTTTGTTCTTCCCGAAGTCATCTCCGACTTCCCTAACGGCATTCGCGAAAAACTCTTTTGAGAGATAAAAATTGATAAATCCGGCCCCCGCGATTTCAACACGGCTTACAAAGGTCTGACCTTTCTGAAGATTTAAGGTCAGACCTTGAAGAAGCCGTTCCGCTAGTTCCTTCGGCTTCATCTTTAATTCTTTCGCGTAGATGAGCGCGACATTCGTCGAGTAGTCGCCATGGGAAAGTTCGGCAGGGTGCGTCAACTCCGCCTCCGATGTCCTCACACCTAGGTCTTTAAGCGCTTGTTGTATCGCCTCTGTAATATCTTTGGTAATCACGTCACCATCTTAACATGCGAGAGTACGTCTTGCTGTACAACCCCTAGCGGGCGCCCCGCGTCAATTTTCACCACGGGGACGTTAGCAAAAAACTCCGTGAGTCCCGCCCGAACACGTGTATGGAATGCAAGTTCGCGCGCTTCAAACTGATCGATCGGCTCCGCCTTCCGTGTGTTCTCTCTCATGCGGTGAAGCCCTTCCTCCGGAGAAACATCGAGCCAAATATACAGGTCTGGGATACACTCCCCAAGTAGAGCTCGGCACTCCCAAAAAAGCTTTTCAAGCGCAGGTGTTTCTTGCCCGCGAATTTGATACGCGAACGTCGAGGAATCAAATCGCTCCGAAATGACATGCGTTCCTCTTTCGAGCGCGGGCTTAATCACATTCTTCACATGATCGAAGCGGCCGGCCCAGACGAGCGTAAAAAGTGCTTCAGCTGACGCGCCGGTAGCTTCAGGAGCAATCATGAGAGCTCTCACTTTCTCGGCAAACGGCGTGCCTCCCGGTTCGCGCGTAAAAAGAAACTGCTCTCGCGGCAGCTGCTCCTTGAGGAACGCCGCCGCGGTGCTCTTGCCTGCCCCCTCGCCTCCCTCAAGCACAATGAATTTGCCTCTCATAGTCACTAATAAATCTCTAATTCAGACGCGAACGATCACGAATCAACATTCGAGAATATTCGTGTTCTTGATTCGAGCATGATTAGAGAGTTAATTTCGTAATATGGCATCTATCTTCCTCGCAATCTCTCGAAAATCTTTCTCCTTTTTGCCGCGGGTCGTCTCGGGCGCGCTTCCGAGCCGAAGACCTGAAGGGTCCATCGGCTTCCGCGTATCGAATGGAATAGTATTCTCATTCACGATGATCCCCGCCGCCTCGAGCTTATCAGCGGCTTCCCTGCCGCTCATTCCCTTGCCGTTCATCCAAGTATCAACTCGAAGGAGGTGTGTCTTAGTACCGCCTTCGACAATGCGCCAGCCCAGACGAGCAAGCTCGTCGGCCAAGGCCCGAGCATTACTCACCACTTGCGCGGCATATCTCTTGAATGCGGGAGTGTCCGCTTCCCGCAAGGCTACCGCCACGGCCGCGATCGCATTGAAGTGCGGGCCGCCCTGAAGGCCAGGGATAATGACCTTGTCGATCTTCTTCCAAAGTTCGCGCGCGTCTACCTTGCTAAAGATCATAGCGGAGCGGGGACCGCGAAGCGTCTTGTGTGTCGTGGTCGTCACGATATCCGCGTATGGAAACGGAGACGGATAGACTCCTCCCGCGACGAGTCCGGCGAAGTGCGACATGTCCACGAGAAGGAGGGCGTCCGCGGCATCAGCTATCTCACGAAACTTCTTGAAGTCCACAATGTGAGCATAGGCAGTATATCCTGAAACGATGAGCTTTGGTTTTTCCGCAATCGCGATCCTTTTGACCTCGTCATAGTCAATAAGCTCGGTAGTCTTGTTCACGGTGTATAAGATCGAACTCCAGAATTTTCCGGTCATGGATACTTTTTGCCCGTGCGTAAGATGCCCGCCATGCGTGAGTTCCATACCCATTATCTTCTCTCCCTGCGGCACGAGTGCGGCGTACACGGCGAAGTTGGCAGGCGAACCGGAGAGCGGCTGCACATTCACACTCCAATTCGATGAAATCGAATTGCCCCGAACACCGATCGAAGGGCTTTTATCGGCAAGTCCGAACAAGTGCAATGCTCTTTCCTGCGCGAGTAATTCCACCTCGTCAACGACGCTCGTCCCGCGATAATACCGCCGCCCCGGATACCCCTCTCCGTATTTGTCGGTGAGTACCGAACCGAGCGCCTCGAGTACGTCTTTTGAAACGTAGTTTTCAGACGCGATAAGATTGATGACTTTTTTCTGGCGTGTTCTTTCAGCGGCGATGAGTTTCTTTATTTGTATGTCAAACATAATACGAATGCTACGGATTAATGCGCGAATGCTGCGAATATACGAATTACGGTGAAGCTACACCATGGTCTTTCTAGAGCCTAGTTTCCTAAATACTGATTGACGTTCGCATTGTAACATGCCACATTCAATAGAAAAGGACCGATGCGTGTAGCCTCGGCCCTGTCGTCTAAAACGCGAAGGAGGATTGGAACCAAATAACCCCTACACGCGAAAGAAACGTGGGATTGCCGGGAACATCCACCGCCTACCTTTGAGGCTCGCGTAGCGGGAGGGAAATTCCAATTTCCTCAGAATTCCTCCATTCGCTTCGCATAAAGATATGGCTGGAATGCGATCCGGATATCCTACAAGAGGACTTTCCAATGCCGGAAAAACTAAGGGTTCTCCATCCCAACAACGCTCTAGGAAGTAATCGAGACCTCCAAGTAGAAACCGGAGCCCAACGCTCATGTACGCATACCTATCCAGCAGTCTCGGAAGCGCAGAAAGTATCATCTGCTCGGGTTTTATCCCGCTCGGAAGCGAAAAGAATTCCAGTTTCTGATCGATAAACAAAGTAGTGAGTGTAGGCTCGGGAAGCTCCGGGGGGAAATGGGGGACGGGATCAAACTTCGTTAACCCTTCAGTGAGAGAGTTGGGAACACGGAACCCTTTGATCGGTACTGCGTGCTCCAATTTGAAGTAATCTGCCATCGTGGGTTTGGATTTCCACTCGGTGTCGCTGTCCATCATATAGTGTTTCTTTCAAAAAGAGCGCAGCGGTGCGCGGCACTCTGCGGGCAGTTAACCACCAAGGGGGGAAAGAGTCAATTGGAGTCGCTTATCCTTTTCCCGCCGGTTTGTTTTCCAAGCTTCGAAAGCCTGCTACCACGAGTTCCGCTTTAATTGGCGGGTGAGGATCGTACCCGGAGAGCAAGACGTGCTCGGGACGAAAGAGAGCGAGATCTTTTACTTCCGGTGCGATTTTGACCTTCGGAAACGGGTGTGGTTCGCGGGCGAGCTGTTCACGCGCCGCGTCAAAATGATTTTCATAAATATGCACATCGCCGAAGGTGTGCACGAACTCCCCCACCTCACGACCAAGAATGTTCGCGACAATGTGACAGAGAAGCGCGTAGCTCGCAATATTGAACGGCACGCCAAGGAAGATGTCCGCGCTCCGCTGGTAGAGTTGAAGCGAAACTTTTTCATTCTTAATATTCATCTGGTACATGTTGTGGCAAATCGGGAAGTGATTTACCTCCTCCTTCTTCGCCATACTGTAGAGATATTCAGGATTCCACGAAGTAACTATCGCATTGTGACACCCCGGGTCGGTGCGAAGTTCCTCGATCGCCCATGCGAGCTGATCTATTCCCCTGCCGTCCTTTGCCGGCCAACGACGCCACATCTCACCGTAAATGTGGGGGAGTTCCCCATGGACATTAGCGAACGCTTCATCATCTTTGATTCGAGCGATGAACGTCTCTTTGGTCATTTCGGGAAACTTCCCCTTTTTGGCATGTTCTGCATAAAAACGGTACGGGTAGTCATCCCAAATATGCACATCGTTTTGAACGAGATACCTGATGTTCGATTGCCCGGAGAGGAACCAATAAAGCTCATGAAGCACTCCTTTCCAATAGACTTTCTTGGTGGTGAGAAGCGGAAACCCTTTCGAGAGGTCAAATCGTATCTGTCTCCCGAATACGCCGAAAGTCGCCTTGCCGTGACCTATGTCAACCTGTCGGTCACCGGTTTCGATGATCTCCTGCATCAGATGTAGGTATTGTTTTTCTGGATGAGTATGCACAGTTTGAGAAATATCGAATCTCGAATATCTAATATCGAAAAATATAGAATATAAAACAAGAAAAGAGCGATCCGGTATTAAATATTTGGTATTTGACGGGCTTTTTCAAAATTCGAAATTTGTGGAATAGTCGTAGACTAGCATTCGATACTCCGTACTTGGCTCTTACTTTTTTCGCTTGCCAAGTACTTTTGGCGGAATGTAGCCAGCCATGTTGTTCTTCGCGTAACGCCCATTTTCTTTGTAATTCTGTTTCGGCGGCGAAGAAAGCGGCGAGAAGGTGAGTTGGGCGATCGCCATCCCCGGGCGGAGGATGATGGGGACGTTGTTCAGATTGCAAAGTTCCAGCGCGACCTGGAGGAAGTGCCCGGGATTAATGAGTGCCGCGCTGTTGTGCACGAGAAGGCCGATGCGCGCGAGCGAACTTTTTCCATTCACTTCAATAAGATAGTGGTCGGAGCCAAAATGATCCTTGGAATAGCCTAAGATGCTCACTCCCGGGTGAAGCACGAACGCCTCTCCATCGGCGACACGCACATCATGGGTCTTTGGGAAGACCTTATTGGCCGGGTCAATGAAGCTCGACGTGTGGGAGTCGTTCACGAGAAAGCGGTTCCCGAGCACGATGTCATAGCTCGCCGGCTGAAGACGCGATTCTTCGAAAGGCTCGAGAATGATAGCTCCGCGTTTCACTTCTTTTTTAATATCAACATCACTTAAAAACATAGTTCAGAAAATTATTCTAATTAGACTAATTGCTCTAATTATTCTAAATAAATCTCGATGTCTAATTCTCAACGAAGATTTTGATATCTCGGGCTTTCCTTAGGTCAATTAGAATAATTAGGTGAATTAGGTCAATTATTTTTACTCTATAGTGAAAGTTTTGTCCGTCCCATAGTACTCCGGCCAGTGTTCGTTGTAAAACTTGAACATTCTCTCGAGTCTCTCTTGCGGGAGCTCTTGGCAGTTAAGTTCACGCATCAACGCCTTTAGCTCTCTTCGCGCGTACTCTGCCTCGCGTTCATCGTCTATCATTTTCTCGAATTCCGCCACATACCCGTACCCCGCATTCTTATCAACCGTAATGTGGATATGCCCCAAATCGAAATGTTCGCGGGCGCGCGACCATTTAGCTTGGTAAGTGAGTCCCGCATCTAACAGCCTTTGATTGAGCTCGTCAAACGAAAGTGCGACTGGTTCCTCAAACTCAACCCGCGAGACACCGTTTGCGCTACTCTCGTCACCAAGCGAGGCTTTCAGGATGAAAAATGAGTTACCGTCCGCCTCTCGCGTGCGTATGGAAACTCCGCTTTTCGTGCGGACAATGATATCCGATAGTTCTCGCTGTTTTTCGAGGGAGAGTAGCGGACTCATAGTGTGCAGGGTTACCCCAAGATCTTGAGGAGTGTTGAAATAAAAGTTTCGTTGCGTGTGAGGAGAAAGCACCTTAAGCGCGGGAAAGAGCTGCACGAGGCGGCGCTTCAGTTCATCGGCTCGCTCTTTGCCTCCCAAAAGACTTTTGATTTCGATTTCATAGTTACGCATAAAGTGATTATACTATAGCGGCGTATGAAGGATAAGGAGACACAATCAAAAATCAGTATCGTGGTGGCACTCACGCGAAGGAATGCCGCGATTGGGAATGGCGGAAACCTTTTGTTTCGCATTTCCGATGACCTCAAGCGATTCAGAGAGATCACGAAAGGGCACCCGGTGATTATGGGCCGGAAAACCTTTGAATCCATCGGGAGGCCCCTTCCCGAGCGAACCAACATCGTCATTACGCGCAATGCTCATTTCAAGACAGATGGCGTGTATATTGCAAAGTCCATTGAAGAGGCGCTTAAAAAAGCAGGGGGGCTTGATTCCGAGATATTTGTTATTGGCGGCGGAGAAATCTACAAGCAAGCGCTTCCCTATACGGACAAACTGTATCTCACTATTGTTGAAAGTGACGCCGAAGGTGATGTGTTTTTCCCTGATTGGCGCAACGAGTTTACGAAGGAAACCTTCCGCGAAGAGCGATTTGACGAGAAAACGGGTTTGAAATATGTGTGGGTCGATCTCGAAAGGACGTGACTCAAGAGATTGACAACACCCATTGATCCTATTATAGTTTTCACAGAAAGCGTTGCCAAAGATCTATACCCTAGCGAAGAAGCAACAACAAAGAGAAAGGTCTCCGAAATGAAGACGCCGAACTTGCACACCTGGTTTCTACCGGGTAAGAGTCCCCTTGCCTGTCTCTCGACCGTTCCTCAGCCAAGCACTGACCCGAACAAACTGCGCTTACTGTTCGTGCATGGGATGTGGCAGACAGGCATCCATTACACACCTTGGCTTACACTTTGCCAAAGAAGCGACATTGAGGCCCATGCTCTACATTTTCGAGGACGCGAGGGAAGTCGTCCTGTCGAAAATATCGGTGCGGTGCCATTACACGAATTTGTGGCCGATCTTCTGGAAGCAATCGCTTGCCTCGCGCCAGTCTCCGTGGTGGGTTCCTCACTTGGAGGACTCATCACTTTGGCGGCTTTGCCCAAAGCAAAAACGGGACAGGTGGAGAGCGCGACCATCCTCTGTAGTTCCCCGCCGCGGGGCATATCACTCCCATTTGCCAGCAAGTGGAGACTCTTAAGATTGAGTTACCTCTCCGCAATGTACGGATCGAAACCTTTTGTGTTGAAGAAAAAGGATCTGTCTTTCCTCGCTTCCGGCCGGGAGCTCGTTGAAGAGGCGCCTCCTTTCGTCCCGGAATCGGGAAGAGCGATTCGGGAACTCGATCAGGGTGAACTCAAATTGCATCCGTGTGGGACCACCTGCCGGATCCGCTTTTTCGCAGGTTGCCATGACAGGGTGGTACCGCCCTCGGTGCAAATGAAAATAGCGGCTCTCTACGGGGCGTCGCCTACAGTACTCCAGACTGGGCACATGGCACACCTCGAGCGAGACACCCACGAAAGCACACTGAGGACAGTCATCGATAGAATCCAAGGGTCTCGCCGCAAGAGGAGACGGACTCGTTTTTCTTCGGAACTTTCGGGAGTCCAAGTCACGGCGTAGTCTTCAGGAACACAACACCGTCTGCTTCCGAGCAGACGGTGTTTTCTGTTGCGTTCGTCTTGAATTCGCGAGTTACTTAATTTCAATACCCATGCTTCGCGCGCTGCCTTCAAGAATCTTCATCGCAGCCTCGACGGTGTTGGCGTTGAGGTCCTTTATTTTCTTTTCAGCGATCTCACGGAGTTTCGCTTTGGCGATGGTGCCGGCCTTTTGCGCCGGAGTCTTTCCCGATCCTTTATCCTTGCCCGCGGCCTTGAGGAGGAGATTGGTCGCTGGCGGAGCTTTGAATACCAAATCAAACGTCCGATCTTCGTAAATAGAAACCACCACCGGAACGAGCTCTCCTTTCATCTGCGCTGTGCCTGCGTTGAAGCGCGTGACAAATTCGCCAATGTTTACCTTTGCCTGACCGAGCGCGGGGCCAATCGGCGGAGCCGGATTAGCGGCGCCACCCATAATGGTGAGTTTTAATTTACGAACGGGTTTCTTTGCCATAGTTTTAATCACCAATAACCAAGATACAATAACCAAACAAAACTCAATAATCAAACTTTTCTTCTTTTTGGTGCTTGGTGATTGATTATTGGTTATTCTTCGAATTAGATTTTCTTCACCTGAAGAAAATCTAATTCGACGGGAGTTTCTCGACCGAACATAGACACGAGTATCTTCACCTTCCCGCGCTCGTCGTCCACTTCCCCGACCTTGCCTTCGAGATCTTTGAACGGACCATCGACGATCACGACCGCATCATCGGTTTCGAGGTCGATGTTATGCGTCACCTTGTCCGACTGCATGCGCTTGAAGAGTTCGTCCACTTCCGATTTGTTGAGCGGCACGGGAAAGACGCCCGATCCGACAAACCCTGTCACCCGAGGAGTGTTGCGCACGACATACCATGAGTCATCGGTGACCACCATATCGACGAGCACGTACCCCGGATAGATCTTTTCTTCCTCCTCCACGCGCTTGTTGCCTTTGATCTTGATTTTCTTTTCAGTGGGAATCACCACGTCAAAAATCTTGTCCTCCATGCCGAGGCTTTCGATGCGTTGCTTAAGGTTGCGCGCAACCGCGTTCTCGTATCCGGCGTAGGTGTGGATCGCGTACCAATTTCTCCCTTCTTGTATTTTTTGCTTGCTCATATAGATCCAATCGCTAATCAAACTCAAATTTCTACTCAAATCATCTCGAATGGGATTCGTGCTATTCGCGTGGGATTAGAGATTATATGACGAGCTTCAGAAGCGCGGAAAAAAGGTAATCGAACACCCCAAGGTATGCCGCGGTAACGAGGGAAATACCAATAACGACCGCGGTATAGATAATCGCTTGTTTCCGAGTCGGCCACGTCACATGCCGAAGTTCCGCTCTTGTTTCTTTGACGTAATCAATGATTTTTGCCATACACGATGCGGTAAGAAAAAAGGCCTCTCGGCCGTTTCTAACAGCATACACTCCTTGCGCAAATTGTCAACGCTAGGCGCGCGGGCTGAAGGAGAGGAGAATGAGGCCAATGAGGGAGAGGGAGACAAACGGCCAGAGAAGACACCAATTGAACATAAGGGCGAGAATCGCTACGAGGGCGCACGCGCTAACGAGAAACCCAAGTTTTCGCGGGTAGAGAAAGCGCGGATGATCAAATCCTCTGCGAGCGTATCTCTTTGCTATAGGCATAGAGGAGAGATAGATACCGCTAAGGAGAAGCGCGGCGAGAACAATGCACGAAAGATGCTCTCGGAGCCATAGAGGAATCCCGCTCAAAACTGCGGCAAGATTATTTCGCGCCACAGTCTCTGTCGCGTTTACGCTTTCGCTCTCTGCGCTATCGCCACTCCTCGCGAGGGCTTTTGCGTAGTCGACACCAATACCGGGAGCCATCTCTTCCGTCCCTGCTGTCTCATCTTGCGCACTCGAGGCGAGAGAGAATCCGTCTTGATCGCCGCTCTCTCGCTCCACCGCCATGGCGCTCCCTGAGCGTTGCGATCGCGTCATGCCTCCCCCTAGAGACGGGGAACCGCTCTGTGCTGAATTTCCCCCTGAAGAAGCGCTGGGTGAAATAGCGCTCGAACCGCCTGTCGAAGAGCCGCTTCCGGTTCTTATGGCAATCGCGCTTCCCGCCGCAACGGTAAACTGCCTCTCAAAGCTTATGGTCGGTGGCGAAGCGCGAGAAACAACACGGTACTTGTAGGCTTCCCCAGGGGTAAGGCCTGTGAGCGTGACGGAGTGATGGAGAATCTTTGTCGCGTTTTCCACCGTGCCTAATGGATAGCCGTAGAAACTTCCCGCAGGTTCTATCGGTTCGACAAGATCAAGCACGTACACTCCGGAAGCCAGCCCGTAAATCACTTGACTTGTGGCATACAGATTTGTGTCCCATTCGATAAGCGCTTCTCCGATATCTGGGTTAGTAACCGTTGCTTCTTCATTGCTAATTTGCAAAGTTACAGAAGGAATTGGTCCACCACCACCTCCGCCCCCTCCGGAAGATCCGGAGCCCGGGATGGTTCCCCCGCTACCGCCGCCTCCACCTCCACTCGTGTCTCCCTCACCCCCCACAGCCGTATCCCCGCAC
>Ga0155139_103_pt2 | contig 46481 bp, 37 predicted proteins | sample RifCSPhighO2_01_FD_106107 | JGI IMG/M metagenome (GOLD analysis project Ga0155139, IMG submission 106107) | Candidatus Taylorbacteria bacterium RIFCSPHIGHO2_01_FULL_51_15
CTCGAAAAATATGGCTGAGGCGGCACGAACACTCTCCGAAGTTCCGGGTGCGCTACATCTCCGCACCCTTCAGTCCATAAACGACATCTCGTCCGACCAGTCCAATACCATCGTCTTTACCGTTCCTCTCGAAATCATGCAGGCGTTCACGGGATTCCTGAAGAAGAAAGAGTAACGATTTTGGTTTCTCCTTTCCGCCTCCGTCAGTTGACGGATGGGGATAAAGGAGGTGGTGAGTTTGCTCGCCCGCGCAAGTTTTGCCCCGCAAAATTTCTTCGGGCAAGGCCGGAGGATTTAAATCCCTCCTGCATAAGAATGCAGTGCTCCCTTTAGTAAAGGGAGAATCAAAGATTTGCTGATACTTTCACTATGTCTGACGAACGAGAAAAACGAATCGTTGAAATAGAAACGCTCATGGCGAGCGGCGATTTTTGGTTGGATAAAGACAAAGCACAGGAACTCGTCCGCGAATACAACGAGTTAAAGAAAGGGGGTGATGGTGAGAATTTTGATGGAGGCGACGCGATCATGACCATTTTCTCGGGCGCGGGCGGAGACGACGCGGAGGATTTTACGGGCATGCTCCTTACTATGTACCAAAAATACCTGGTGAATCATCGATTGGATATTTCGAACGTGAACGGCAGCGAGAATGATCATGGCGGTTGGCGGAACATAACCTTTGAGATATTAGGCAAGAATGCGTATGGTACACTGAAGAACGAGAGCGGCGTACATCGTTTGGTGCGCATTTCCCCGTTCAACGCGCAGAAGAAACGGCAGACATCTTTCTCCATGGTGGAGGTGATTCCGAAATTACTTCCCACGGACAAACATGTGGAGATTTCGGAGAGTGAACTTGAAGTTACGACCGCGCGCGCCGGCGGGCCCGGTGGCCAGAATGTCAATAAACGCGAGACCGCGGTACGTATCGTGCATACACCAACAGGTATTTCAGTGCATGTAACCTCCGAGCGCAATCAGGCACAGAATAAAGAAAAGGGGATGCAGATCATTAAGGGGAAACTATTCAAACTACGAGAAGAAGAACGACTTGCGAAAGAAAAGGGAATACAGGTCTCCAAGACGACCGCGAACGAATGGGGAAGTCAGATCCGTTCTTATGTACTCCATCCCTACAAGATGGTCAAAGATCATCGCACTGGTGTTGAAACTACGCAGACAGACAAGGTCTTGAATGGAGAACTCGATGAGTTTATCGAGGCGGAAAGAGGGCTTTAAGGCACGGGAATGGTACGGGAATTTGACATGAGGATCCTCTCATGTTATCATATTGACGGTGTCATAGCGTGTTTGTAAGCGACTCTTTGCGAGATTGCTGGCACACTGTGCGAACAACCGGTTGGTTTTCTGTTATGAAAAAGTTTCTTGCGGCCATTGGCGTGCTTACGGTTCTCTACTTTCTGTGGGTCGGAGTCAGTGATTACTCGCTGCGCGACGCCTGCGGAGGGTTAATGTGGTACACAGCACATCCCTCTCTCATTGGGGACACGTGCGCATTTCTCACCACGGTCTCGCCAGAAGAGATCTGGTCAGGGTGGGCATGTAGGATAGGTGACAAGGTCCTCTACATCTCTCACGATGTGCCGACCCTTGCCCTCGGCATTTTATGGGGCATATCGGCTCTTTGTGTGCTCATATGGGGCGCTCGATGCATAGCACGAGCGCGCCTTTTCTTTACAGGATTTGCTATACTTGGGAGACCTTTTTACATCCATGAAAAGAAATTCTCTTTGCCGGAATATACCGGTTTTAGCCCATTGTTGCTTCTTTCTCTTTGTTTTTAGTGTCGCGCCTATCACACACGCGGCTTCCGACGCTTTCTTGGGGAAGAATGTTCGTATTGAATTTTCTGCTTTGCCCGCTCCATGGGCCACTTTTGTTCCACTTCAGGCGGGGGAGAAACCAATTGATCCACTTCTCTGTCTGGATAAGGCGACTTTAGAGCGGAAATATGATAATGATCGTAATACATACCGTCTCGCCCTTGATAAGGAATCGGAAAAGGTGAGAAATAAGGTAGAGGTGACCGTTCTCTCGCGGCAGAAAGATGACTTGTATAACAGCATCGCGTACCTCGACCGATTTATTGAAGCGCTACGGACGACAAAGGCGAGTCTTGATACGGCCACGACCATGAGCGGACTTGAACTTATCGCAGTTCCGCTGGGCGGTGATATTGCAAAAAAGTATGAAAAACCAAGAACTATTCAAATTAGATGCGTAGAACATAGGAAAAACGATTCACGCACCCCCGAGGTGCCTCTTGGAGTTGGGGACGTTGTCACCGAAAAGACTATATATGAGTCAGTTACGGATCAGCAGAAGAAGGAAATAGCCGTTATCAAAAAGACACTTGCCAGTCTTGCGGGAAACATGGAGAAGAAAATCGCTGATGGCAACATTAACTTACTTTTTGAGTTGCCGGGACTCGTGAAGTCTGCCTTTTCGTTGTTTGGGACTATCGATAAGATCAAAGAGAACATGGTCCCAGTCACCAGGAAAGCTTTTCAGGAAAGACTTTCCGATCTGCCGCCAGATACAACCTCCTCCTTTCTTTTCACGAAGGTAGCTTCAGGAAAGAATGTCTTCCCGCCAGTGTCTTCGTGGCCAGACTGGGCAGGGAGTCTCATGCCTGATAGTCGGGTAAAAGATAAAAATGATCTTCAAGAAGGAACACTCACGTTAGGCGAGGTGTCGCTTAAACTTGCCATGATTCCTGATAAGCAAACATTAGCTGAAACACGTCTCGAGCTCGCCACGAAAATTCTTGGACTTGAAAGGCAAAGAAAGGAGTACGAATTAAAGCGCAAGGAAATTTGTAAGAAAATTAATACACTACTCGACACGCTTGCATTGGAGAAGGCGATATATGGTTGCCCTGATTTGATCCCCGTCAGTCTAGGCGGTGTCACTGGGTATACGAACACCATTGGAGAAACGGTGACGATAAAGGGAAACGGGTTTTCGCCGCAGGGTAATAGCATTTCCTTTGTGAGCGGGGACGGTGTCGCCCTCGGTTCACTGCGCGATCTCTCTTCCGATGGTGAATCCCTCTCTCTGGTTATCCCCTCGGAGATTTTTGAGAAGGGGTCTGTCTCTTTTTATATTTCGGTCAAAAATGCCTCCGGCATCGAAAGCACTCCTCTATGGATTAGGCCCCCTACTATACAAAGGAGATCCGATTCCTCACCTTCAGAGACATTGTTTAGCCCCAATCAAAGATATTGCGGAGAAACGGCGACGGATAAACGGATTTTTACGGGAGTGGCTCATGACCAAAGCGGAGCGCCGAAGATTGAGGTTCTAGTTGACCCTGAATTTGAAAGAGACACTCTACGGGGGGAGCGGAAAATTACGGGCGATATTCCACTCACACCGGTCTATGATTTGGTTGTTCGAGTGACACCCACCATCAATGAATACTGCCTCCCCCAATGGGATGGGAATGATCAGAAAGTGAGTGGGGTGTTGCCACCAAGCGAGCTACCATTCGATGCTTTTTTGATGGTCGGCGTGAAGGAAGAAGCAATACTGCTCGGTAAGCTGTTGCGCGTCGATAAGAATCCCGTAACTCAAGAATGGCGTTATGAATGGAAGTTGAAAGGTTGGCAAAATGGAATAGTAGATGCCGCAAAAATGGAAAAACTAATTCTTTCCATTACAAACAACGAGCCTGTTTACTTGGGTGTACTTACGTATCAAGAGGTGAACGGAGAGCGCGAATTTAAATGGGAAAAATCAAGTGTGTCTTTTTCAGTATGTGCTCCCATGTGGGGGAGTGGACAACATAAAGTCGTGTTTGGCCGAATGGACAATACAGACTATAGTCTCCCCAAATTTATTCAGGATGCAGAATCAGTGCGAACCAGTGGATTTGAGAAGACGGACCCATTCAATCAATACAGGAGGTACTTTTCTCATCTTTTGGATTTGCATCTTTCGGATCCGATGCCGTTCAATAATTCATTAATTAAACTTGCCAACCCTGTTTCTGGCGGACCACGCTATAACTTAAGAAGACACAACGATACTTTTGCGAATCTTTCCGCTATCGGATCTTCCTGTGGAAATAGTAGTGTGACGGTGGCGCTCGGTAAGACACTCAATCCGGGCCAAGCGGCCATGAAAGGAAAAGCTTTATTTGTAAATAAGGAAGTAGAAAGGATATTAAAAGCCGAAAAGTATCATGGATCATTGCCAATCGTTGTCTTGCATGAATTTGGACACGCATTTGCCGGACTCAACGATGAATATGAGTATGGCGGGCCAGACAAGGAGATACCAATGCCATTTAGAAATTGTAGTACCGTCCCGCAAAGTGCTTGGACGTACAATAATGTGCGTTATGGAGACACGGTACACAAGGGGTGCTCGTATTCTTCTGTGTATCGAATTGGCACGGGAGCCAACAAGACGGCGGTGCCTATCTATCGGCCTTCCGACAAAAGCATGATGAAGGCAGCGCAAAGTGGCGAATTCCGATTCAATGTTGTTTCTTGCGGATATATTATTGAGGCAATTAAGGGCGGAAAGGCGCAAGATTATTGGCAGGAGTGTATGGGATACGATACGGTCAAACCGACGGGTGTTGGGGCGTTAAGATATATTTTTAGTCCGCTTCTTTCATTGTTTGATAGAGATTCATCAGGATTGACAGCCCAAGTGGGAGGAGCGAATGATACTGATACGACAAATGAAAACGACTATCTAATTATAGAAAGTTTTGACCCGAATGATCCATGGGGCCAGATTATCGAAATCGTGCCGGATTCAGAGGCTCCACCGATGGATCCTCCCGAGCAGGAGGTGTCTTTTTGGCAAAGATTTCTAGACTTTTTCTTCCCTAGCAAAGTACCTGTTTCCGTCACTTCTATAACGGGCTACACTGGCATCGCGGGCCAGACTGTTACTATAAAGGGCACTGGGTTTAGCGAAACAGGAAACACCCTTTCAGTCACTTCAACAGATAACATTTATTTCTCATCTGTTAAAGCAGATTCTTCCGATGGTACCACGTTAACATTCAAAGTACCGCAAGCGCTTATTGACGATGGATACCTTTCATTTTTTGTTTCCGTGAAAAATGTGACTGGTGTAGAGTCAACTCCCTACTTCCTACGCCCGCCAACGACGCAGCAGCGAAGAGACTCGTCTCCTGCAGGTACTAATCTCGGACCCAACCAGAGATATTGCGTGGCTGATACCACCGATACCCGGGTTATTACGGGTGTTCAGGAGCATCTTGACGGATCGCCCAAGATAAAAGTTGTGATTGGGCAGAAATCTGGGAACAATCTTTTGTGCGGTGGAACGAGTTCGGTGTATGATTTGACTCTCCGTGTGACGCCTATAATCAACGATTACTGTCTTCCGCATTGGGATGAAAATGACCAAAAAATCTCGCCAGCGGCTCTTCCTCCGGAGGATTTGCCTTTTCCTGGGCATATCGTCATAGGGGAGTCGCTTGAGTTACAAAATGTTCTAGTAGGTCCGGGAGTCCTTAAACGGACAGAAAAGGATGAAAACGGCAATTGGGTATATGAATGGAAGATTGAAAAGTGGCCAGAGGAGGCAATGTCTGCCGACAAGTTGAAAAAACTTTTTGAAGCTCTCGGTAGAAATGAACCGATTAATGCTTTATTTGAAATTCCACAACCTGAAGGAAGCCGTGAGAAAGTTACCGCCTCTATTCCTTTTGATACCAAAGTCCCTCCCGCGCTTGGATTGTATCGAGAGAAACTTTCCCGATTGCAAAATAGTATCGCGGCGGCGCTCGCGGTGTTTAAACAGAAACAAGACGCGTGGCGTCGAACGCCGAAAAAAGCAGGCGAGATGTCGGTAGGGAATCCCACTATCGATACCCCTCTCTACATTTTGCGGAAAATGGCCCTAGAAGTGGAAACGGATGGAAATGGGAGTCTGAAAGATCATGCAGGGTTGGTCAAATTCTTTTCACATTTAAAATCACTCCAGTCTTTTCGTGACGCAACTCTTTCTTCCATCTCCCAGTTTGCAGGGGAGCTTTTGGGCTTTTCCTATCTTTATCCGCCTTCTCCCGCAAAGCCTTTGCTTATATTTATACCGGGAGTCGGAGGCGAGCCCGGGTGGAGAGGTGCCACGGAACTTCTCAAGGGTCAGGCAGAAAAGTTCAATATTATCGGCTATACCTATAACCCCAACGATACACAATTGGCAGATAATCTTATCGCTTCATGGAGCCAGACAAGACTTAATACACATGAGACTGTTATTGCCACCATCTCGATGGGCAATACCATACTTCATTCCGCAATTTTGAAGCAAAACGCTCTTTTTTCCAATTCGCACATAGTGAGTGTGGCGTTACTCCCGGGTGGGTCAGCCAAATTTTTTGAATATCCTAATCCGCCGGAATTTTTCCTTTCAGTCGTCCTTCCCCATGGAAACAATATCGCCGCTTATGTGAATCCTAAAAATCAGGTACACACTGCGATCGCGCAGAATATGCGAAATATTAAAGATTCCACTGCAGGCATTTGCTATATAAACATTCAAAATGACGAGCACATTAATAAATCCAATACTCGCCCCGCGCTATCGCTCGCGTACGGAGATTGGAACGGCTATATCGCGAACCGCGACAAAGTTTTTTCGGGAATGAAAGGGAGCAGCATAGAGGTTTCCGCTCCGCAAAGATACAAAAATAATGATGGCACCACCAGCTATGCTCACCACATCAACGGATTTTACGTTCCCGAGCTCAAAACAATAATTGATTCTCTGTGGAGAAAAATCCGCGTGTTTAAACCCGTGCCCCAATCGTCCGCTCCAAGTCAACTTGCGGCGGTGGGTGCGGCTTTCGGTATCGAAACAAGCGGCGGAAGCGGCAGCTCAATCGAAACTCTCCAATCGCTTTTAGGGGATTCGACATTTGATGAGTGTGCATACCTGAAAGAGAGATTGGAAGACGGCATGATAATACAAGGGAAAGATTACAATGCAATTGCAGATACGGTGAGAGACTATTTAGAATTGATGGGAATCGCTTGTTCGTTTGAAACGCTTGAAAGCGGTGCAAAGCGCGATTTGCAGGAAATGGGTTTTGACCCGGATATCGGAGCTGTAGGGATCATGGAAAAAGACATCATTCCCACCATCACCTCCTTTACCGGTTACAGCGCGACTCCGGGCGAGATCGTGACAATACACGGGAGCGGGTTTTCGCTCCAAGGTAATACCGTGTTTCTGGATGATGGCGACAACCAGTATACGCTGTCCGCCGAGGTCAAGGACAGTAAGACACTCACGTTTCAAATACCGAGGGGTGCCATCCCACCCGAATACATTTCACTCAAGTCGTTCAATGTGAGCGTCACAAATGCGAGCGGGGGAGTTGCTTCCAAGTACCTTAGGGCCCCATCAACCACTCGACGCTCGGACGGCTCGCCGGCTACCTCCCTAGGCACGGGAGGAGACAGCCCTAGTGATACCTCTCAAAATGCGTCGTCGCTCTCCCTTCCAGGATTCTTGCAACGTCTAAGCGGCCTTTTGGATCGTTTTGTCCCGTTCATCATCGGACTCGCGGTCTTCGTCATCTTGTGGGGCATCTTCATCTATATCACCAAAGCCACTGATGAAGAAAAACGCGCGGAAGCGAAGCAGTTCATTATCTACGGCATTATCGGCGTCTTTGTCATGCTCTCCCTCTGGGGGTTTGTTAACTTGCTCCTGAATACCTTTGACATACGGCGGGAGATTGAGGAGGGTGATATTCCTAAAGTTCCAACGATAGAGTAGATTTTCCCCCTCATTCTCTGCTACAATAAGGAGGTGATTTCATTTGAAAAAGTTTCAAAAATCTATAGCGACAGTTCAGCGGCTCTTGATGAGGTTTCGCTTACCATCCGGACTAAAGAGTTCGTTTCCATTGTGGGCCACTCCGGAGCGGGGAAAACGACTTTGCTTAAAATGATTCTCGCGGAAGAACGTCCCACGAGTGGGAACATTCTCTTCGAATCAACCAACATTCACAAGCTGAAACGCCACAAGCTCCACGAGTATCGGCGGAAAATAGGAGCTATTTTTCAGGATTTTCGCCTGTTATCGGGGAAAACAGCCTTTGAAAACATCGCCTTTGCCATGGAGATGGCGGGGCGGAGCAACAAAGAGATTGCCGCCGACGTACCCTACGTGCTCGAAATGGTTGATTTGGGAAGCAAGATGTGGAACTTCCCACATGAGCTCTCGGGAGGCGAAAAACAACGAGTCGCGATCGCTCGGGCAATTGTGAATCAACCTGACCTCGTGATCGCCGATGAACCAACAGGCAGCCTTGATCCGATTAACACCTACGACATCGTGCAGATTTTGAAGAAGATAAATGATCTTGGTACCACGGTTATTCTGACTACGCACAATAAGGGGGTGATCGATTCTTTGGGGAAGCGGGTGATTACCATGGAAAAAGGGAAAGTGATACGCGATGATCCCACCGGCAAATACGTTTTATAAGAATAAAACGCATTTGCCGGAATATCGAATATCGAATTTCAAATCTCTAAAAACGAAAAAGCAAAAGAATTAAAATAAATTTTATGGTTATGTGCTAATCTTATTCCGTATTCCCTATGCTTTTCCATCTCATTCTTCATTCATACTTCATATTTCATACTTCATAATTCATTCTCTATGTGGACTTCAACTAAGCGCGTAATCAAGGCAGGTTTTATGAGTTTCTATCGAAACGGCTTTGTTTCGCTTGCCTCGGTACTCATCATGACCATCACGCTTTTCGTCATAGGAAGCGTCATCTTCCTTTCGGCGACACTGACCGCCTCTCTCGAAGAAATAAAGAGCAAAGTTGATGTGAACGTGTACTTTCTCACGAGCGCCTCTGAAGCAGAAGTGCTCGCGCTCGCGTCCTCGCTCCGCGTCCTTCCGGAAGTGCAGGAAGTGGAGTATATCTCGCGCGAACAGGCGCTCGAGAATTTCAAGAAACGACATGAAAACGACGAGCTCACCCTGCAGGCGCTTTCGGAACTTTCAGAAAACCCACTCGGCGCGGTACTCAATATTCGCGCTAAAGAACCTTCCGAATATGAGGGTATCGCCAACTTCTTGAAGCGAGACAGTGCCCTTTCCAGTACGCAAGAAAACATCATTGATGAGGTAAACTACTATGACAACAAAGCCTCGATCGATAAGCTCTCCGGCATCATGAACGCGGCGGAGCGCCTTGGATTTGGCTTCGCACTTCTCCTCGTCATCATCTCGATACTCATCGCGTTCAACACGATTCGCCTCGCGATCTATATCTCGCGAGACGAAATTGGGGTGATGCGCCTTGTCGGAGCGAGTAACACCTACATCCGCGGGCCCTTCGTGGTCTCGGGAGTGCTCTACGGTACCCTTGCCGCGCTCCTCACGCTTGCTCTCTTTTACCCGCTCACGTATTATCTGGGGGATGCGACGGAAGCGTTCTTCAGCGGACTGAACCTCTTTGCGTACTACCTGTCGCACTTTGGCGACTTCTTTCTTATTATCATAGGTTCCGGCATCATCCTTGGGGCTCTCTCAAGTTTCCTTGCCGTTCGTCGGTATCTAAATGTATAAAACACAAAGCACAATACCCAAAGACCAAACAAAATACAAAAATTCCAGATATACAAACAAAGAAGAAGGCCGGCATCATACGTTTTGAGTAACTTGTGTCTCTGTTTGGTTTTTGTGAGGTCTGTGGTTTGCAAGTCTTGCAGAACAGTATCTCGAATCTCGATCTTAGGATTTCGAATTTACAAAAATGGCACCTAAAAATAGAAAGTATATTTTTGTAGTTGGAGGCGTTATGTCGAGCGTCGGCAAAGGAGTCGCCGCCGCCTCAATCGGCACCATTCTGCAGGGCAAGGGATTCAAAGTCACGGCGATGAAAATAGACCCGTACGTCAATGTAGACGCGGGCACCATGAACCCCACCGAGCACGGCGAGGTTTTTGTGTTGAATGACGGGATGGAGTGCGATCAGGACATGGGTAATTATGAACGGTTCCTCGGCATCGATCTTACCCGAACAAATTACATGACTACGGGGAGCATCTATCTTCGAGTCATTCAAAAAGAGCGCAATTTGGAATACAAGGGAAGATGCGTGCACGTGGTGCCCGATATTCCGCTCGCGGCCATTGAACAAATCAAAAAGGCGGGAGAAGAGGCCGATGCCGATATCGTCATCATCGAAGTCGGGGGAACCGTGGGCGATTACCAAAATGTGTTATATCTCGAGGCGGTTCGATTCATGAAGTTCGCGGAGCCCGATGACACGCTTCTCGTGCTCGTAAGCTACATACCGGCGCTTGGCGTAGGGGGCAACGAGCTCAAAACCAAACCGACCCAGCACGCGGTTCGGTTTCTCAACGCCTCCGGGCTTCACCCCGACATGGTCCTTGCTCGTTCACCAGTTGCGATTGATGAAAAACGCAAGGAGAAACTTGAATACATGTGTGGGCTCGCGAAAGGGAGCATCATTTCTGCTCCGGATGTGGATTCCATTTACGACATCCCTCTCAATTTTGAGAAAGATGACCTCAGCGGTTTCATCCTAAAGAAGCTCCGTTTGGAGTCGTCAACGAAAGACTTAAAGGAGTGGAGAGCGCTCTCGGAGAAAAGACGCGCGACGACGGAAACGATAAGCATCGGCATTGTCGGCAAGTATTTTGATACCGGCAATTTCGTGCTCTCTGACGCGTACATTTCGGTCATCGAGGCCGTAAAGCATTCGGCTTATTTCATCGGGAGAAAACCGGTCATGACGTGGATCAACTCAAAAGATTTTGAGACGGGGGCGAAGGATGTCTCGATGCTCAAAGAGTTTGACGGTATCCTCGTACCGGGTGGATTCGGGGAGAGCGGGATTGAGGGTAAAATTAAGGCGATACAATTCGCGCGCGAAAATAAGATACCCTACTTCGGCCTCTGCTACGGTATGCAACTTGCGGTCATTGAATACGCACGACATGTTGCTAATCTCACTCTCGCAAATACCACAGAAATAAAACCGGACACAGCGCACCCGGTCATTGACATCATGCCGGAGCAGAAAAAACACATGGCGGAAGGAAAGTACGGTGCCACTATGCGTCTTGGAGCATATCCTGCACATCTTACAAAAGGAACCATCGCCGCAGAGGCGTATGGCAAGGAAGAAATCTCCGAGCGTCATCGACACCGCTTTGAAGTAAACCCGGAATATATCGAGAAACTTGAAAAGGCCGGCCTCGTCTTCTCCGGGCGTTCTCCGGACGGGGTACTCATGGAGATTGCTGAACTCCCGCGCGAAGTACACCCATTCTTTCTCGGTACGCAGTTCCACCCCGAGCTCCAAGCAAGACCGCTTGCGCCGCACCCGCTTTTCACCGCCTTCTTAAAGGCAGCCAGCGCACGTAAGAAAATCGGTGTATGACATTTCCGGTCCAGTATGCATACCTTGCACTAGGTCTCTTGTACTTGATTTTTTGGCTTATACTTTTTCTCTCCCGCCGTGATCTACGGCGGGAAATGCTCATTTCCAGTTTGCTTGCAGGTTTTTTGGCTATAATTTTGGAGCCGTTCTTCTTGAAGGATTATTGGACACCGGAGCTTATCAACGGCTGGAGCGTTGGCATTGAAGATTTCTTATATGGTTTTGCAATAGGGGGCATCGCCAATGTTCTGTACGAGGAATTCTTTAAGAAAAGGTTCATCCGTAAAAGATCGGAGAGGTACCATTGGCGCTTTCTCTTGATTCTCTATATCGTTTCCTTTTCCGTGTTGCTTCTTGGAAGGGAGTTCTGGGGTTTGAATACAATGTACGCCACACTCGGGGCACTGGGAGCCGCTTTTTTATCCATTATGTTGTTTCGCCCCGATCTTGCACGGGATGCCATCTGGAGCGGGATATTATTTACGATGATAACCGCACTGGTCTACATTCCTGTGATACTGTCGTTTCCAGATTTCATCACTTCTTTTTGGCACCTCAAGAATTTAAGCGGGATACTCCTTGGCGGAATACCTTTAGAAGAATTTCTCTGGGCGTTCATGTTCGGACTCGTTGCAGGACCGTTTTACGAAGCATGGGCCGGCCTTAAGCTTCGAAAAGTTCGTTATTCTAAACTATGACCATAAGTGTTGGAGTCGGATTTGCGTTTGTCGCGATGCTTTGCTGGGGCATTGGGGATTTTCTCATACAGAAATCCACGCGTAGAATTGGAGACTTCGAAACACTCTTTCTTATTACGTTTTTTGGTGCCGCACTCCTCCTCCCGTTCGTGTATCAAGACATTCCAGACCTTTTCGAGGCTGATGGAAAGAATAGTCTGCCGGTGCTTGTTGGAGGGTCCCTCATCCTCTTTCTTGCTGCCGTGCTTAACTTTGAGGCGCTTCGACGAGGTAAAATCTCAGTCGTGGAACCGATATGGTCCTTCGAAATTGTGGCGGCCTCACTCTTTGCATTTTTTGTACTTGGCGAGCGCCTAAGCGTTGAGGAAATTGCACTGGTAATTCTTCTTATGCTCGGTCTTTTTCTCGTCTCGTTTCGTGGCAAAATCCTCTCACACCGCCACTTTCTTGAACGAGGCGTCTCACTCGCTTTTTTAGGGGCTGTTGCTATGGGTATCGCGAACTTCTTTGTCGGCTGGGGAGCGAGGCTCACCGACGCCCTCGTAGTTAACTTTGTCTTCAACGTCGTCATCGCGATACTTTCTGGCGTCTATCTCCTCGTTCACGGCCGATTATTTCAATCATTTCGCGATCTTATGCGCTATCGAGTGTCGGTCATCCCCATGATCATCACCGATAATGCGGCGTGGATCGCGTACGCGTTTGCGATGAGTCTTATCCCTATAGGCATCGCAACGGCTCTCTCCGAAAGCTACATTATCATCGCAGTTATTCTCGGGTTTGCGCTCGGTCGGGAGAAACTCGGGCTCCATCAAAAAGTGGGACTCATAGTTGCTTTGATTACCGCGATTACCCTTGCTACTATTAGCGCGTGATAGACATCTTTGATGCTAAAACAATCTGGACCATTGCGCACCTTTTAGGTGTCGCGATCGGAGCCGGCGGGGCATATCTTGGCGATGTGCTCTTTTTGTCCTCGGTGCGGGATGGCGTGATTTCACACACCGAGTTTTCATTTCTGAAACGCACAGGACTTTTTGTCTGGCTGGGAGTTGGTATCCTCACTCTAAGCGGCGCGGGATTATTCTTCCTCGATCCATCGTACTATCTTGGTTCCTCGAAATTTCTCGCAAAGGTATCGATTGTCGTCGTCATTGTGATTAATGGAGTAGTATTTCACCTTGTTCATTTTAAGATGTTACAGCGGCTCATTGGCATAGAGCTCAAGACCTCGCAAGAATTTCGGCGTACAAGCGCGACCCTCTTTGCAAGCGGAGCTGTTTCGGTTATTTCTTGGACGAGCGCGCTCATACTCGGCTCACTCCGGTCGCTCCCGTTTTCCGTTTCGGAGATTCTTAGCGTGTATGGTATTCTAATCGGGATCGGTATCGTCATGGCGATGCTGTTTCGCAAGAGATTTTTATCCCGCTAACTCACTTTCGTGACCCTCCAAAGCATCGCAGAGCAATTAGTCGCCAAAGGAAAGGGCATTCTCGCCGCGGATGAGAGTGATTCGACGTGTGCCAAACGCTTTGACGCGTACGACATCGAGAAAACACCGGAAATGCGGCGCACCTGGCGTGAGCTCCTTTTCACCACTCCCGGCATCGAGAAAGGACTCTCCGGAGTCATCCTTTACGACGAAACTATCAGGCAGAAGACGAGCACTGGAGTTCCATTCGCGACATTCCTCACGAGCCGCGGCATCCTCCCTGGCATCAAGGTGGATCAAAAGACCGAGCCTCTTGCAGACTCGGAGGAGGAAGAGGTAACCAAAGGACTTCTTGGTCTCCAAGAACGGTTGCGCGAATACGTCGGCTTGGGCGCGACCTTTACCAAATGGCGGGCCGTCATCCGGATTGGAGACGGACTCCCAACAAGCGCGTGTCTTCAAGAAAATGCCGTTCGTCTCGCAAAGTACGCGAAGGAGAGCCAGGCGGCGGGACTTGTGCCCATCATCGAGCCAGAAGTACTTCTCGACGGAGCGCATACACTGAAGCGCTCGGAGGAGGTCCTCACTGAAACACTTCTGGCCGTGTTTGCGGAAGTTGAAAAAGCGAACATCGATCTTTCCGGTCTTATTTTGAAATCCAGCATGGCGCTTCCCGGGAAAGATTCCGGCCTTTCAGCGAGTCCACAGGAAGTCGCTAAGGCGACTCTGCGGGCGTTTTCGAGCGCGGTGCCGAAGGCCACTCCAGGCATCGTGTTTCTCTCCGGCGGACAGACCCCAGAAGACGCGACACTTCGCCTGAATGAAATAGTGAAGGAAGCGAGGACACAGAATGCGCCGTGGCGCATCACGTTCTCATACTCACGCGCGTTACAAGACCCAGTACTCAAGGCGTGGGCAGGGAAGAAGGAGAATGTGAAGTCCGCGCAGGCGATCTTCGCGAAGCGGGTTGAAGACACATCCCGAGCGTCTGAAGGGAACTACGGTGAGTGAATTATGAATTAGGAATTATGAAGTAAGCGGAGGGAAAACAATTCGCACACTTTAGTGTTCAAGTTGCGCATGTCATGGAATTTCTAGATATTGCTGTTGAGGCGGCCAAGAAGGGAGGAGCGATTCTCGACCGGTACTTCGAGACGTCGCTCTCTCGCGAGGTAAAAGCGGACAAGAGCTTTGTGACAAAAGCGGACACCGAGGCCGAGGCCGCGATTATTGCCGAAATAAAGAAATCGTTTCCCGACCATGGCATCTTGGGTGAAGAGAGCGGTGAAGAAAAGAGCAGTTCGCCCTTTACGTGGATTATTGACCCGCTCGATGGCACCGGGAATTTCGTCAACGGTATCCCGCTTTTTTCGGTCTCGATTGCTGTGCTTAAAAGCAGTGTACCTGTGGCCGCCGTCGTGTATAACCCGTCGAGCGATTCGCTCTACGCGGGAGCGAAGGGGAAGGGCGTGCTCTGGAATGGGAAGCGCGTGCGAGTTTCAGACGGAGATACGGAGCACGCGATGATCTCTTTTGGACCCGGGAAGGGAGAGAAGGAACGTCTGAATCGGCTCATCTCGTCCGCCGAGCTTTTTGTAAAATCAAAGCGCTATCTTGGCGCGTGCGCGCTCGAACTCGCATACGTCGCGCGCGGCGGCACTGAAGGATTCATTTGTCTTGGACTTAACAAGTGGGACTACGCCGCCGGCGTGCTTCTCGTTGAAGAGGCAGGGGGCAAGATTACGGATGTTGAGGGAAATCCGTGGGTATTCGGTTCGAGAGATTACTTCATCGCGTCGAACGGGAAAATTCACGACGCGCTTCTTAAGCTCATCAAGAAAGCCGCGTGAGTTGAGAAAAAGGGGCTTTTCAAGTATTCTCTATCTTAATGGCCTGGGATTTGTAACTTGAAGATGAACGCACGAATTCCAGGTCTTTTTAGCATTGCGGGGTCTGCTAACCGGTAGGCAACATGGCTCTGAACCATGGAATCTAGGTTCGATTCCTAGCCCCGCAGCTGGTATAAAATCTTTCTACTTTTAGTGGATTAGATTTTAACCATCCCGCACAGCAACCTGTGCGGGACAGATTTCAAGTATAAAAATTCAGCTCCCCGAGGCTTTGCGAGGGGCAACCTAAAACCAACGAGCGTCTTCGCGACTTTGGTTTTGGACGTCCCGAGTCCTTGCGAGGGGCAACCTAAAACCAACGAGCGTCTTCGCGACTTTGGTTTTGGACGTCCCGAGTCCTTGCGAGGGGCAAGAAGTGTAACGAGCGAAGCGACAGGGGGCAGTCTTTATGAAATATTTTGTCTACATCTTGAGATGCTCCGATACATCTCTCTATGCTGGTTGTACCAACAATCTCGGACGAAGAGTTAACGAGCACAATCATTCAAAACGGGGCGCACACTATACAAAAATCCGCAGGCCTGTAATTTTAAAATATTCTGAATCGTTTTCTACTCTGAAAAAGGCCCGTCGTCGCGAACACGAGATTAAAAGTTGGACACGACAAAAGAAACTCGACCTCATAGAGCTCGGTCTGCAGTGAGTTTTTCGCCTCCTCTCACACCACCGCCTTCGGCGGTGGCTCCATGCAAGACTCTATCATTGCATTCCAATCATTCACATTTAGCAATAGTATACGTTCGTACACTATTGCTAAACACCGGAAAAACCTGCACCACATGGAGTGGACACACTACGTCTTGATAGAAGACACCCTGCGCTCGCCGTGCAGGGAAGTCGGAGTCACTCTTTAATTCACTAGCCGCATGAACAGCCTACTTCCGCCTTTCCGCAGGCCTTGCATTTCGGCATGCAATGTTCGCCACCGCATGAATGTTCGTTATCGTGCTCTTCGGCTTCCGCGCCGCACACATCGCACTTATACCCTTCCGTATCTCCTTCGCATGTTTTACATGACATACGTATTTTTTTGTTTACTTTTTAATGAGACCTTTGTGTTAATCTTACGTTAGATAGTAATACCGCGCAAAGTGAGCGGGCATGTTATTTTTTTTAATATCTCTCATGAGTGAATCAAAACGTACATACCGCATGCGCTCCGAGGTCTGGCCATATCCCGGCATGGCAGGGTGGCGTTTCCTGACTCTCCCCAAGAAAGACGGTCAGGAAATCAGGCAAAAGTTTGGCAAACAGGCGAGGGGGTGGGGGTCGCTCCCCGTCAGCGTAACTATAGGAAACACCACTTGGAACACTTCAATCTTCCCTGATAAGAAATCAGGATCATACGTGCTCCCGCTTAAGGCCAAGATAAGGAAAGCCGAGGGTATATCTGACCACTCGCGCGTTACGTTTACTCTCACGCTACGGTAGCACCGCGCTCCGCATTAGGTAGATAAATCCTCCGACCTCGCCACTCCCACCACCCCGTCTCGGAGACTCGACACCCCTCCTCGGGCAGGAGGGGATGGCGGACCTCATTTAGCAAAGGAGGAATTAAGGCCCCTCTTCGGGGGTTTGGAGAGCTACTGGTGCGTATCTGGACATTGGATTGCCTCCGTGTTATACATGTACCCGGCTCGCTCTTTGTACAACCCAGTTAATCTGGCTAGTGTGTAGGGCGAGAAAACAACTGAAACTACAGACATACTGACACAAACATGAAGAAAACAATCAAGACGCGATTAATCGCATTTATCACACTACTCACACTGACGCTCGGCGTCTTCACTGATCCATTTCAAGCCATCGCCGCGCAAACGACGGTCCCCGGCCACTCGGGCTCGCGGACGGATAAAGACAACAACGGCATCTCTGACGCTGGGGTGTACGTGAACGGACACTACGAGTCGACGTTCGCGTATGACGCGAACGGTGATTATTACTGGGATCTTGGCGACGGCAGGGTGTTCAAGACAGTTCCGTCTATCGCCGACCTGGATCAGGACACACTCACGGTCTGCGAGTATGTAATCAACTACCGGGCGGATTTCGGCAACGATCCGTTCATGAATCAAGGGTGGATTCAGAATCATATCGTATGTCGGGGATACGACTACCCAAAGGGCGCGGTGTTCTACTACCTTATCGTGAGCGACACCGACCCGCGCTACACCGGCGACCCTGACTGGGCCATCTGGGGCAATTGGGAATACTTCGTGCTCGTCGTCAGTGGGGAAGGGAATCTCCCACGACTCCCGCAGTACTGACCCTAGGCCGCAATTGCTACGGACAACGCACCGCCAGCTCTCAAACGGGAGCTGGCGTTTTTTGCATCTAATCGAACTCGAAAATGGGAGCCCTCAACCTAGGTTAACGCCTAAGCGCTTGAAGGGAGGCGAGAATACCCTGCAGACTCTCGAGAATACTCGCGAGCTTTGAAGAAGTGTTGGAATCAAACGCACTCGCGGTGCCTCCATACAGGGAAGAGATTTCAGAATCCGACAGCGGGCGATTGTACACGCGCACTTCGTCAATTGCGCCGTGGAAAGCCTCACCTTGACTATCATTGCCGATGCTATTTGCCGTATAGCCGATCGCTTCGCTGTAGCGATTGGTCGCTTTGCCATCAATGTATAGTGTTGCAGTTCCGCCGTTTTTCACTACCGCTACATGGTGCCATGAATCAGTGCTGACAGGAGCAGAGTCATTGTTATTTGTGCCGAATCCGTAAAAGCGCACGACGCGAGTATCTCCCATGAAGTAGAGCCCGGCGCTCGCGTTCCCATTTACAAAGAGTCCCCCATAGGTATCGAGCGGAGAGACTGCGTTAATCCACATCGAAATGGTGTGGGTGTTGCCGAGTGTAATGTTAGGAAGAGAGATCGCATCGTCAACGCCGTCAAAGGAGAGGGCTTGGCCGATTTTGCCTGTCGTGGAGGTCGGGCCATTTTGAAGCACGCCGTGGTTTCCACTGCCCGAAGCGTCCGTCGCCGTGCCATCGTCAAATTTCCAATGTCCAACAAGTCCCACCGAGAGGGAACTCCCACTCGAAGATCCTGAGCTTGTCGAAGGACTCCCCCCAACCACAATCGAGACGCTGTCGGAAGCGTTCTCGCCATTATCTTTGTAGCAACGGACACCGAAGCTAAGCGTCGAGGGGAGCGTGTCGGCGGAGAGGGTTGCCTTAGTGGTTACCGTGGTAGACCACTTTCCCGAACTTCCCGCTCCGACCCAATAGAGACCGCTTTCGGTTTTTGCGTTTGCGCCAAAGGCCGTACAGTAGGTGGCATTTTGCGAAGTCCACGAGAAGGTGACGCTCGCGCCATTTGCCACAGATGCCGGCGCATCCGACCCGTCTATCTTGAAATCAACGGAAACGGGACCGGTTACAGGCACGGGGACCACATTGGTACTGCATGTGGCGGTCGCGGACCCTGCGGCGGAACTTGCCGTTACAGAGATGTTTTTGGAGCCCGTCGTGCTGTAGGAATTCCGCAGTGAGCTTGAGTGTCTGTAGGTGCCATCCGAGGACAATTTGCTAAAGCCCGTAGTCGTCACGGAATTTATGTCTGTCCCCGTCCAGAAATAGTTGAAGGACTCGCCGTTTCCAGAATGGCTTGCCGTCCAGAGAACTTCTTTACCAACTTGAGGATTCGCCTCGCTCGGTGAGCAGGAGACGGTGAGTTGTGCAGGAGGAACTAAGTTGAAATACCCGCTCCACGCTTCATCGCTTGACGAGAATGGACCAGTTTGATCGGGGAACATATGTGCTCTGAACTTGCCATTTACTATCCCTGTATTCACGTTTACATTGTAATACCCGAGGTACGATTCATAATTACGCGCTATCGGAAGGACGGTTCCATCTGATTTTACGAGTTCAATGACCAATTTTCTTGATAGGTCCCAACCTTCCGCCTTCCATTGAAATTTGATCACTCCATACTTACCGCTAATCACATCTCCCTCGAGTGGCGAGAGGACGGTGAGAGAGGATGCTGATCCCGTAGAACCTGAAATGCTTACCGTCGGACCTTTTTCTGCGGTAAGAATGTAAGGTGAAATCCGAGTGCCTGAAGCGACACCAAAGACATTACTTTGTGAGGAAGAAAGTAAGGAAAGACCCCATTGATACGAATTTCCTTGAGGGGCGCCGGCACGCACGTCGCATTTAAGCAGAATATTATCAACAGTTCCACCCTTCATCAAAAACCCTCCGCCATCAAGAGTGAAGACATACTGTGTACTTAGTGCGCCGCTTGGGTTCACTGTGTTAGAGCCCGTTGTCAAACGTATTCCGCTCTTCTCTGAATACAGCGCACAGTTGCTTAGATCGGTTGCCCGAGCTCCTGTGGTATCCGTGTAATAGAGAGGAAAGGAGAGATTCACCATACGAGCATCTTCGCTTATTTGAGTTGCATCAAACTGATACTTCGTAAACAGTAATTGACTTACACCATCAGGAGTCTTGGACGAACCCGTCGCATTCAGTATTCCTATCATCAGCTTTCCTGCTGTGTTCGGTTTGACGATGGTAAAATGAGAGTCGCTTGTATCGGATATTGAAGTCGTCCCATCCGAACCACGAATACTTATAGTGTAACGGCCAGGAGATAGTGTACTCGGGATATTCCACACATATGAACTAGTATTTATATTTTCAGCTATAATCCCTGTGGATTTAGTGTCCACATTTTCGTATGTGATGTGGAAGTTGGATACGCCAGCAGCTAACAATCGTATGGTATATGGTACACCAATTGTGAGCACTTCGTCCCCATTCGGGCTAGCGACAATAACTTCAATAATCTTCACATTTTGCACCTGGGTCGTAGTCACCCCTTTACAGTCAGAAACTGTTACTACTACTTTGTAAGTGCCAACTTCGGACCATGCATGACTCGCACTGAAATTCCAACCCGCACCTGTCTGATTGCACACTCTTGGAGTGGGGGCGAGAGCAGTGCCATCGCCCCAATCGACTGACCAAGCCAAGTCATCGTTGTCTGCATCTTTGGCAGTCCAGGAAAAATTAACAATCTTTTTCTTTGTTATACTTTCGGTATTGGTAACACTGGTTACAATCTCTGGTGGACGATTGGTGGTAGTATCCCACGGACGCGGCTGTGCGTTTTTAGCGGTGGAGCCGTAATACTTCACCGAAGCGGGCAGAGTGAATGTGCTATTCGAACCGGAATTTCTGCGGACGATGAAGTAAGGGGAAGTAAGGGTACTTGGGTCAACACTTGTGGCGAGGCCAATTTGCCGCCATTGTCCTTGCCAGCGATATAGTGTAGCGCTAGCAGAATCTAATCTATCGGGAGGATTGGAAGCAAAGAAGAAAAGCTCATCGAGACGAATGCCAGGGAATGCAGATTCCACAAAACCGTAGTCGCTTAAGTCTTTCAAGGTAATCGGTCCTTTGAAGTAGTGGTCGTTGCCGACAGTGATGGGGACGGTTTGAAGGTAAGGTCTCTCTGCTACATCCAAATAATAGAAGCGTTCAACCGTTGTCGAACCCGGATCTTCGAATTTGAGCACTCCGTTAACACCGGCTATTCCCGTACCTACATATACCCAGCTTGTCTGATCCGTTGAAGCGTAGATGTTAACGGATAGTTTCGGCTGGGTGGAAAAAGTAACGTTCCAATGACCGTTATCGAGTAGCGTCTTTGAAACAACATTTTGGGAAGGAATTATTCTCCTAACGGTAATCAACACTTTTGAAGTCGCGAATCTACCTTTGCCATCAGTAATAATATAGGTAAAACTATCATCACCTACATATCCAACTGGAGGGGTGTAGTTTATGTGCATGTCTGTTAATTGTATAGTTCCTCCCCTCTCACTTGAAGGACCAATAGAAGAGATACTGAGAGGAACTCCGCCATTTCTACTACTGGCCTGACTCTCGGGACCCACCACTTTCGCCACAAGAAGATTTGCAGTCTCGTACGTCCTCACTTCCATTGAAGTCGTGTCGCCGACTAAGGTTGAACCTCCCACATTCACACTCGCGCTGGTTTTGGCGGAGAGACCGCTTGCATCCATTACCGTAAAGACGGGCGTAAAGACACCCGAGCGGCTATAGGTGTGGGTGAAAGTGCTTGTTTGAACAAAAGAAGGTGAAATCGAGGAAGAACTTACTACGCCAGAAGACGCAGTGGAAACCTCATCACCCCACACGACTGAATACTTGAGTGAAGTGCCGTCGGGGTCATACGCTTTCACTGTCCAAGTTCCTGTCTGACCAACCTGCAAGGAAGTCGGCGCTTCAAGTCCGGAGATGACGGGAGTACCTGTTTGAGTTGCAGTGGATGTAATCTTAAAATACGAATCGCTTGAGTCGCAGATACCTGTACCCGACTGACAGACTTGCATGGTGTACGCGCCGTCTGGTGCAAGGCCATCAAAAAGGTTTGTAACCTTACCCACATGCCAGGAATACGACGACCCACTAACGCCTGTGGCAATGGGATAGGAAGTTTGCCGAACATTCGTTGTTGGATCATTGACACACGCAATTCCTATTTTGCACGGTGCAGGGTAGGGAGAAGAGTAAGGCGTGAGTGTTAGGTCATAGGATGGCGACGGAAAACCAGGCGTACAATTAACAGGAGAACTTCCTAAACAGGTGCGAAGTGGAGTATTATCTTCCCACTTAATCGTCTGTGTCGTTCCTTTTTGCCAAACTTCTCCACCATTTGGTGAGCTGACGATTATGGAAGAAGGAGGTGTCACCGGCGGTATCTCCCTTAAATCAATTGTCCTTCGATCATCGTTTACAGTGAGAGAAGCAACCTCCTCATCACGAAGCTCTCCAGAAGAAGAAACACTTCGAATCTTAAAGGTGTACTTCCCGGGGTTACTGTTCCAGAAGGGACCGATGCCATCTTCAAGAAACGGGTTTATTGAAATGCCACTTTCGGATACGAGATTGAGGAAGAAGATCTCCGGATCTCTTCCCCCCTCCTCTGGCGCCACAGAGACTTTTACGTCCTTTCCGTGAATTGATATGTTGGTCACAAATGGCTGCCTTTCTCCTCTTCTTGCGTCCAGGACATTTGTAATACGATAGCCGTTTGGATCGACAAACAGGTCAGCGGAGAAATACTCCGGTTGCCCACCCCCTTGCTCTCGCATCATAAACTTCACGACATACACACCAATGCTTAGATTTGGGAAATTGAATGTATCGAGGCGAACTGGCGTACCGTTTTTATACACAGCGAGAAAGAGTTCATTCGTAACCGTGCCGCTTGAATTCATCACGCGAAAGCGCGTGGCAGTGTTAGTGTCTATAAAATTGCTTAAATTGGAGTCGCATCCATACAAAGCATTTAGCTTTGCCAGTGTGGATTTACCGACAAACCCCGTACCGCGGGTGAGGCCAGCGGGGGTCAATATTTCAGAAGCATACCGTTCCTGAAAACCAACAACAGCCGCCGCGGTGGCTTCGCCGAAGTAGCCATCATATTCAGCCTTGAGAAATCCACCCAAGCTAAGCACATACTGAAGTGCTTTGACGTCAGTCCCCTCGTCGCCGACTCGCAAAGGCTCTGTAAAGTTGTGGCAGTAACGCGCTGGGCTCGTCGGACTTGTCGAAACACCCCCGGAAGAAGAACCTCCTGATGATCCTCCTCCACCCGAAGATCCGCTACTTGATGTGGAAGGAACCGAAGGGGTTCCTCCGTTCAGAGATATCTCCACATTTTGCGTGACCACCTCGTCGGCTCCAAATGAACGCAGGAGCGAGAGAATCGCCTGAATTTGATCGGAGGTCAGGCCGGCAGCTTGCGCGAAAGAGAAGGTTGGTGAAAAGACGAATGCAAACGAGAGAAGACCGACGACGGCGAGTTTGGCGAGATATTTCATTGAAATTAGCTAAAGTGTTAATAATATTACCTAGGACCACGCACACCCCTCCACTCGAAGACTCGTGTGCTCCCCTTATTAGGGGAGAATTAAGAAAAAAGTGCATAGGTTCTATTAGGGTTAAACGGCCACCATCACAGTACCACATGCTCGAGGGGGGGGGCAATCTACGGTGGGTGTATAATTACCCTTGTGTAGGACTTGCCTTTGTGAAGTGTCGTGGACTTGAGGCGGCTCATAGGACGAGGGTTTTAAGGGAACAACAACCCCCTGACCCCCCTTTAGTAAGAGAGAAACATCCCTCCTGCCGAAGACGGCAGTGCTCCCTTTGATAAGGGAGAAACAACCCCCCGCCGCTCCCACCCCTTCATTCATAATTCTTACTTCTTGATTCTTTGTAGTGACTGCCGGGTCGTCCAACTGGACAGGGCACCGCGGAACTGAACCGCGGGATCTAGGTTCAACTCCTAGCCCGGCGAAACAAATGAAAAATGAAATCGCAGTTTTAGGCGGAGGTTCCCCGAAGCAAAGCCGAAGACGGCTTGCCACGGGGCATGGCTTCTTCCAAAAACAGTCCAGGTATTTTTGATTCCAATTTTATGGGTAGTGAGAAAAAAGATATGAGCGAAGTAGTTGTGTTTGGTGGGGGCTGTTTTTGGTGCACCGAAGCCATATTTATAATGCTTCGAGGTGTTTCTCTCGTACTGCCCGGCTATGCCGGAGGCAAGGTAGAGAATCCCACGTACGAGCAGGTCTCAAGCGGCAGGACGGGACACGCGGAGGTCATTAAGATTGAATTCGATCCCCACCAAATTACGTTCCGGGACCTCCTCACGGTATTTTTCGCCTCGCATGATCCGACAACTCTCAATCGACAAGGAAATGATGTGGGCACACAGTACCGCTCGGTCATTTTCTACACCACTCCTCGGCAGAGGGAAGAAGCCGAGAAGTTTATCAAAGAGCTGAATGCGTCGACTAAGCAGGGTAAACCGATTGTTACGGAGCTCACGCCGTTACAGAAATTTTTCGAAGCTGAAAACTATCACAAAGATTATTTCAGTACGCACCCCGGGAACCCTTACTGCGAGCTTGTGATCAATCCTAAACTCGAAAAAGTCCAGCAGAGGTTCGCCGGACTTTTGAAGACACACTCGGTATAGGCGTAATTATGCACACCTCCCGCCGCTCCCACCACCCCGTCTCGGAGACTCGACACCCCTCCTCGGGCAGGAGGGGATGGCGAGCCTCCCCCTATTAAAAGGGAGATAAATCCTCCGACCTCGCCGACTCGGCCACCTCCTTTAAGAAAGGAGGAATTAAGACCATTCCTTTGGGGCGTGGAGAGTTACAAACGTCTCGCTCGGGCGGCTTTCATATAGTATGATGATCCCTAATGGCCCTTAGAGCCGTTTCTGAAAAATATCTCGCGGAGTTCGTCTATGGGGCGATTGACGGCACCGTAACCACCTTCGCGATTGTCTCGGGAGTTGTCGGTGCCAGCCTCTCTCCCTCGATCGTGCTTGTGCTCGGTCTTGCCAACGTGCTCGCTGACGGATTTTCCATGGCTTCTTCGAATTTCTTGGCGGAGCGTTCGGAGCAGGCCCTTCAGCACGGCCTTCCCGCATCTCCTTTCGAACACAAAGCGCCGCGGAAGACAGCTTTGATCACGTTTCTCTCATTCGTTTCGGTGGGATTCATCCCGCTCCTTCCGTTCGGGCTCGCCTTTTTTCTTCCCGCCATCGTGCCGATTCAATTCGGACTTTCGATCGTACTCACGGCCTTTGCTTTCATCGGCATCGGTGCGGTGCGCGGTATCGTGACGCGGCACGAGCCGGTGCGAAGCGCGCTCGAGACGCTTCTTATCGGAGGGTGCGCCGCGCTCATCTCCTACCTCGTCGGTTACTTTCTCCGAGGTCTTGTGGGGGGCGTATCGTCATGAAGAAATTTTCTATAGCGTTTGCTCTCTTTCTCGGTTTTCCCGCATTCGTTTTTGCCGCATCTCTCTCCATAACTCCGGAGCGGCCTCTCCAAGGGGAGCCGGTGATGATGGTGGTGGAGGGCGCGGGTATTCCTGATATTTGGAGCGCTACTTTTTCTCTGAAACCCGTGAGCTTCTTCCTCTATCGCGGCAAACCAACCGCGCTCGTCGCGGTTGATCTCGGCGCTCGGGTAGGGGAGTATGAAGCCAAACTACGCCTCAAAAGCGGCGAGACGCTTAGAAAAAAGATCACCGTGTTTCGTCGAGAAAAAATCACCGCTCCGCTTGGCATTCCGCAAAAACTTGGAGGAAACACAAAACCGGCGCAGGACAATCTCGTCACCCTTCTCTCGAAGGAGAATATGTTGCTTGCGAAGGCGAAAACAACGTCGCTTCCTTGGTGGGGAACTCCTTTCACGTTTCCACTCGCGAAAACAGATGTGGTTGACTCATATGGCTACACTCGTCACACAGGTTCCTATTCCATTCCGCACAAAGGAGTGGATTTTCGCGCGGAGAGCGGCACTGACGTTACCGCGATAAACGCCGGGGTGGTGCGTCTCGCGCGGGAATTCGTCGTGTACGGAAAAACCGTCGTCATTGATCATGGAGGAGGTGTGTCGAGTCTTTCCCTGCACCTCTCAAAGATTCTGGTACGGGAGAGAGAGAGGGTAGCGCAAGGACAAACGATTGGGCTCTCCGGAGAGAGCGGCTACGCGCTCGGCCCGCATCTGCATCTTTCTGTGCGCGTCGGAGGCATCTCGATTGACCCCATGAAATTCTTCGAGCTTTTCGACTAATCATCTATTTTCTAATTCGCGCGCCGTGCCCTTCCGTAGCTTTACGCGAAGGGGGGAATAAGCACATAGACATAAAAAACCCGCCGTCCTGCGGAGGACGGCGGCGATGTGATCGAAATTCTCGGAAGCCCTCAAGACGCCGGGACTTTCTTGTATTCGTTGATGATGTGCACAGTGGATTTCCCCGTCGCCCTCTCGATGTACTTCACCGCAAGGGCGACACGGTTTTCTGCATTGAGGTGCTGCCAATAGAACGTAGCATTCGATCCGCCCCAGTCGCACGGTATGCGTACTTCGCGCGGTTCGCCACGAAAGGCAGGGAGCGGCTTCCCATCGCCCATGTATGTGTGCACCAAGACCCCAAAACCGGGCTCAATGTGTGGGTACTCGAAGAACAGTCGTTCACACGCGTCACTCCCCCTCGCTTTTCGCAAAACGCCGATGATCGCAAGCGGTTTTTCAAGCCCTAGCCACGCGCCAGTGATTCTCGGAGTGAAATTTGGCGCGTCGGGTTCGTACTTCCACGGCTCCTTAAGGATATCGGAGAAGCTATCTCCGCGCCACAACTGCGTACTCACAGTGCAAGTCTGTCGGCCGTTACTGACCACAAAGTTTTCTTCCTTTTCGAGCATGGCGTCATAAATGGTCAAATACGGATTCCCGGACTCTTTCGACGCATCAGCTGGCTCTGTAGAAAGTTTCCCACTTCCCGGGGAGATAAGCACTCGATTTCTACTCGGCGCGCTCCTTCCCATAAGCCAGTAAATCTGCACGAGATTCTTCCCGTCCGGCGTTACGCCGAGCACGAATCCTCTTCCAGGGTATGAGGTATTTCGAAGCACGGATAGATTCTGTTCCGCAAGTTCTGCAAGTGGCATCATAGATTCAAGAGGTCTGGTGTTTTTGTGTACGAGTGGTTTCGTACTCTGCCGACCATACTCCTCCTCGAGGTGGGTTTTGTCAAATAAAATAGAGACTATAATGATGGTATGAAAACGGTACTTGTCGGCGTGCTGAAATCGCGGGCTGATCTTACCATCCTCCTCAAAGAAAAATGGTATCGGATTCCACTCCGGTTTTTGCCGAAGCGACTCTTTACGCACATCGCGTTTTATCAGCCGCTCTCGCTCGGGAGGAAGGGAAAGCGGATCGAATACTACGCCCGCGTCGCAAAGAGAGAAATAAAAAAGCGCATCGAACTTCTTCCAAGAGAGTCTCTGCACCTTCGCGCCTACCACGACTATCTCAAATGTTCGTTTCGAAAAGTGGAAAAGCTCGAAAGGCCGATTCGCAATACCATCCCGCGCCGCGTCTCTTTCGGCTTTACCGACCTTAAGACGCTTCGATCCGCGAAGGACATCTTAGAGCTCTACCACGTCGCGCCGACCGAACAAATTATCGAACAGGAATTACAACGTCGGAATATCTCGGTAACTTCGCAGTATCGGCTCTCTCTTAATTCCTCCTTTCCTAAAGGAGGTGGCGAATCTTCGAGCCGGAGGATTTTCCGCCTTGACCTGGCTGTTTTCTGCAAAAACGGCAACCTCGCCATCGAGTGCGACAACCGCAAAGCCCATGCGTCGAAGCGCCAGAAGCTCTGGGATACGCAAAAAGATACTGCGCTCAAAAGAAGCGGTTGGCGGGTCATTCGTCTTACCGAAAGAGATATTCTCGAGGATCTTGATACCTGTATCTCCCGTATTCGCACGCACATCAGATCCTTCGGTGGCACCTCTTGATAGCCACTCTCTTTCTTTTCGTTTGCTTATCTATGTTCTAATTCGCGCGAATAAGCAAATAGACGCAGTGGGCACATTTGTGAGGTTTTTGCATGTCGTTACACATAATTTCATCTCCGTATTATACTCTTTCGTATGACCCAGGAAGAAGCCCTGAACATCCTTAAAACCGGAGCCAATGTATTTTTAACGGGGGAGCCGGGAAGCGGCAAGACGCATACTGTGAATACGTACGTCTCCTACCTCCACTCCTGCGGCGTGGAGCCTTCAATCACTGCCTCGACGGGTATTGCCTCGACACATATCGGTGGGATGACCATCCACTCCTGGTGCGGCCTCGGCGTACGTTCGCAGCTCTCACCTTATGACCTCGATACGATCGCAGGGAGCCGCAAAGTGATGGAGCGGATTGGGAATGCACGCGTACTCATCATTGATGAAGTCTCGATGCTTTCGGCCACGATACTCGCGATGACCGACGCCGTGTGCCGCGAGGTGCGTAAGGGACTCCCTCGCGGAGAAGATCCGTTTGGTGGACTCCAAGTCATCTTTGTCGGTGATTTTTTTCAGCTTCCGCCGATACATCATCACGATGCAGACGCAAGTCAGCGCAAATTTACCCCGCGGGCGAAGCCCTCTACGGAGTTCGCCTTTACCGCTTCTTCGTGGCGGAAGGCGAATCCACTTGTCTGCTATCTTTCAGAACAGCATCGGCAGGAGGATGAAGCATTTCTTGAATTTTTAGGTGCTATCCGTCGCGGCAACGTGGCTGAGCGACACAAGGCACTGCTTCGCACGCGCTACCACAAAATTCCTGAGGCCGGAGTCACGGAGCTCTATTCGCACAACGCAAACGTGGACCATGTTAACACGCTGGAACTCTCTAAGCTTCCAGGTCAGCCTAAGGCGTTTGTAATGACGGGTCACGGCGGAGATTCACTTGTGGTGTCACTGAAGCGAGGGTGCCTTTCTCCTGAAGTCCTCTCACTCAAAGTGGGTGCGCGGGTCATGTTTACGAAAAATGATGTCTCGGGGCGGTTCGTGAATGGCACGACAGGATTTATCACGGAATTTTCCAAGGACACCCCAGGATCGGAGGGAGACTTAGTACGGGACGCAGCGGGTTACCCTATAGTCAAAACGGACAGTGGACAGAGGATCCTCGCCGAGCCGCTCGAATGGCACATACAGGACGGAGGGCGGATTCTCGCGCGCATCACTCAAATTCCGCTTCGGCTCGCGTGGGCGATCACGGTGCACAAGAGTCAGGGAATGTCGCTTGACGCCGCGCACATGGATCTCTCATCCGCGTTCGAGTACGGTCAAGGATACGTCGCCCTCTCGCGGGTCCGAACTCTGAAGGGACTCTCTCTTGCGGGTCTTAATGCCCGCGCGCTCGAGGTGCACCCGGAAATCAAAGATAAAGACAGAGATTTTAGAGCCGAGTCGGAGATGGTGCGCGAAAAGTTTCGGGGGTTGGATACATCCGAACTTCGGCAGATGCACGGGAACTTTATCCGTGCGATTGGCGGCAAGGTCGGATCGGGTCGCGCCTCCCATCGAAGAAAGGAAAAGACTGACACGCTCGAAGTGACGAAGACACTTATCCTCGAGAAACGATCATTACACTCTGTCGCTAAGGAGCGTGGCGTCACTTTGGGCACCATTGTGCGCCACCTCGAACAGCTAAAAGAGAAGGGACGCATTGTCCCGGAGCGCGACCTGATGCATCTTTCACCCGATCCCGATCGCCTCGCCCTCATGGAGAAAGCGTTCCGTACGCTCCTCTCGCGCATTTCGAGAGAGGGAGAGGGCGACCTTCGCGACGCCTCCGGTCTTATCAAACTCTCGCCCGTTCGCGCGCTTCTCGACGATTCCTTTTCGTTCGAGGAACTGCGCCTCGCCCGCCTTTTCCTGCCGGCGTTTTGAAATGAGTTCTTGATAATTTTTTTAGATTTTTACCTTTAATGGAAAAAACGATTACGCTCGAGAAGAAAACGGTACGCTATACGCTTTTGACAAGTAGGAGAGCGAAGCATTTGCGGCTTTCTATCGCGCGCGGAGGCATCTTTACGGTTACGACTCCGCTAAAGATACCGCAAGGCGTTGTTGAAGCCTTCATAGTGCGAAAATCGGCATGGGTGCTCCGCAATCTTTCGGAGTTCGGGAGATTGCGACGCCTCCGAAAAGTTCCCTCTCGGGGGAGGCGCGCTCTCTTACTTAGGGAGAGCACCCGAGCGCTCGTACATGAGCGGCTCGCGCGTTTCAATGCCTTCTATCAGTGTCGCTGGGGGCGCGTTTCGGTTCGCAATCAAAAGCGCCGGTGGGGAAGTTGTTCGCGAAAAGGTAATTTGAACTTTAACTATCGGATAGCGCTTCTGCCTTCGCACCTCGCCGATTACATCATCGTGCATGAACTCTGCCATTTACGGGAGCTCAATCATTCCTCGCGGTTCTGGGATCTCGTCGCGAAGACGTTGCCCAATCACCGCGATCTTAAAAGAGAGCTACGCGAATTTTGTGTCTAAGAGTGAACCTTGTAACTCTCCAACCTCTTATTCTCCCTTTCCTAAAGGGAGTGGCCGTAGGCCGAGGGATTTTTAAAATCCTCCGTCCTCGCGGACTCGGCCACCTCCTTTATCCGCCAGCTGGCGGAAAGGAGGAATTCAGACCATTCCTCGGGAGGTGTGGAGAGTTACCGAGCCTCGCTCATCCAAAAAAAAGACGCGAGGTCGCCTCGACCTCGCGTTTTCCCTGCTTCATCGGTTACGGACCGCCTTCTTTTGAAGCACGCCGCGGGATTTTCGCTCGCTGACTCCCTGCCGCGGCGCCTCCCGGCTGCGTTGGAGGGTAGGTGTCACGCGATCGCCATACGGAGTGATTCTGCGCCGATCGGAGCACGAGGCGATCCGCGGTTGCCAGTTTGAGCCTGTGGTATCGAGGAACAATAGGTGTATTCATCAGTGCCAGTGAATCATCCCGATAACCCGAAGTCAATATTTCGTCGTATTTACTACGAGGGACGGTAACAGTGGTACAATGAGGAGATGGGAATTCCCGTCAAAAAATTGAAGAGCGGATTTGCACTTCCGGAACTTGGTTTAGGCACCTGGGGGATGGGTGGACGTCACGAACCCGATAGCAGTAATGATGAGGCGGAAATCACGGCGATTAAAGCCGCGATCGACGCGGGACTGACTCACATTGATACGGCGGAAGTCTACGGCGTCGGACACTCCGAGGAGCTTATCGGCGAAGCGATCAAGGGAGTGAACCGTAGTAAACTCTTTCTCACATCAAAAGTGGCGAAGGAGAACCATACTTGCGACGGTATCTTGGAGTCCTGCAAAAAGAGTTTGAAACGCCTTGGCACCAGCTATCTCGATCTCTATCTTCTGCATCATTTCAGTTCGGAGTGTCCCTTGGATGAAGCGATACAGGCACTCGACATGCTTGTAGATCAGAAACTAGTGAGACACATCGGTGTGTCGAACTTTACCAAAGAACATCTGAAAGAGGCGCAAAAATACGCCAAGCACCAAATCGTCTGCAATCAGGTGTACTACAATCTTCAAGCCCGCGAGCCGGAGTCGAGCAGACTTCTCGAGTACTGCAAAAAGCACGACGTGCTGCTCGTCGCCTACCGGCCGGTGGAGAAGGGGAAACTTTTAGAGGAAGTTCCTCCTCTCATGGAAGAGATGTGCGTGAAATATCAAAAAACGCCCGCCCAGATCGCTATAAGTTGGCTCATCTCTCAAGAGAATGTGGTAACGCTGGTCAAGACGAGCAATCCTGCGCACCTTAAAGAAAATGTGGGCGCCACAGGTTGGTACATGACCAAGGGTGACGTGGAAATTTTGCGCCGCGAGTATCCGGGCCAGGCGGCAGTGCCGGAGCAGAATCGACTAGGATAAGAAAAGCCACTCTCGCGAGTGGCTCGTAGTCTTGTGGCTCATCAAGGCTTAGTTCCGTAGCGCTGGAGGTAACTTCACCTCATACGCTAAGCTGACATTCTTGAAGGACGCCGGAATGGGGAGCACTTCCCGTAAAGCCGATGTTGCTTTCACTGAACATGAAATGACGAAAATCTTCCCCCCGTCGGCGAATGCTCCAAGCCCGCTGTCTCCACCTCTGCTGTCGTACAGAAGTAGGGATGATCGAACTCCGCTGCTTTCTCGTACCTCGCCGAGGATTGGTATGTTCTCTCCGCTTACGACGGAGCGGAGCACGTTTCCCTCTGTATTCGGCCAAAATGTGGTTTTCTTATTTTGAATGAAGGAGCGGTTGCAGATGCCATGAATAAGGGCACTTTCTCCCGGAGTACACCAAACCACATCAATTGACAGGGATCCAAAGACGCGGAAGTCATCAACTCTTTCGATGGGGATCCATACTGCAGCTCTTTGCTGAAGCGGTTTGTAAAAGCCGCGTCCGCGTGTGATCGATGTGGGAAAAAGGTGCTCGCTTGTAATGATGCCTTTAACGCTCCCTCTCGCATCAAGGACGATCGTTCCCGTTCCCATTGTCTTTCGTTTCGACTGTTCGTCGACGAAGGCAACTGCCGCGGGCCGCAGGGTCATTGAGCCGTTCGTTTCGCGCACTTTACGCAGAATGTGCGGATACACCTCAAGATCAACTGCTCCCGTTTTCTTACTCGCAAGGCCTGAAATGACAAGGAGGAGCGTAGAAGCAAGGATACTTAGCGCAATAAGGAGCCTTACCCTCACCGGTAACTCACGGAGTAGATTTTTCATAGTTTCAAAGGATCGTTCGATCTTCTTTTTACCGTTAAAGTGACTTTCTGTCAATCCTCCGAACCTGAATTCGCATTCTAAAAGCAACAGGGTTTGCAGGCTAATCGCAGAATGGTTCCGCGGAGAGAGAGAAAAAAAGGCAAGGAAGAAAGTGATTTAGCATGTAAGCACGGCCGTGCTTACATGCTAAAAGCGATTTTCGGAAGTGTGTTCTCTGAAATTCGAAGACTCTCACGGCGCAGTCCCTAGGCCCCTTCGCGGGAGCAGTGGGACATGCTAAAGTCTATGAATGCTACTTGGCGGACACGTCTCCATAGCGGGTGGATACAAGGAAGCGCTCCCTCGCGCAAAGGCGCTGGGCGGAAACGCACTTCAGATGTTCTCGGGGAGCCCTCGCGGGTGGTATTTGCCGAAAGTAACCCCCGCGGAGGCAGAGGTGTATAAAAACATGGCACGGGAACTTGGCATCACGGCCTCGTATTTTCACGCTTCATACCTCATCAATCTTGCCGACGATGGGCCAAATGGGAAGCGATCGGTTGAAGCGCTCATCGCCGAACTTACTGTTGCCTCGGCGCTTGGAGTTCGGGGAAGTATTATTCATCTCGGGTCCTTCAAAGAAGGAAGAGAGAAGGAATATCGAATATCGAATATCGAATATCGAAAAAAGGCAGAAATAGGGAAACCTAAAATTCAAAACCTTTTTGAAGCAAAAGAAAAGACGGAAAATGAGAAGAACCAGCAGACATATACAAAGCATGAAAGATATCCCCTGCTTATTTCGAATATCAAAGCGGTGCTTAAGCGATCTCCGGAAGACGTATACTTCGTTATAGAAGGCATGGGGACGCGCAAGATCGGACGTTCACTTGAGGAAATCGCGAACATCGTGAAGGATGTGGGCGATACGAGGGTGCGCGTATGTCTCGATACCTGCCATTTGCACGCGGCTGGGTATGACCTCTCGACTTCTAAAAAACTTAACGATTTTCTGCATGAGTTTGATTCGCAGATCGGGCTTAAGCGGCTGGAGTGCTTCCACCTCAATGACAGCCGTGACGAATTTGGCTCTCTTCGAGATCGGCACGAAAACATCGGGGAAGGCAACGTGGGGAAACAGGTCTTCAAGCTTCTCCTCAACCATCCTAAACTCCGAGATCTTGCGTTCCTGCTCGAAGTTCCCGGTTTTGCCGATACGGGCCCAGACAAAGAAAATATGGATATCCTCAAGTCTCTTATCGCATAGTATACTTTTCGAATGGACACTATCACCGCGATACTCCTCGGCGTTGTCGAGGGCATCACCGAATTTTTGCCGGTCTCATCCACGGGACATCTTATTCTTGTCTCGGATCTTCTTGGTTTAGAGCATACGGAATTTTTGAAGAGCTTCGAAATAGCAATTCAGCTCGGAGCGATTTTGGCGGTGGTGCTCTTGTACTTTAGAAAACTCTTTTTCGAAAGGGGAGTTCTCGCGCGCGTAGTTACAGCCTTCGCGCCTACCGCGATACTCGGGGGAATCCTTTACCCGGTCATCAAAACGTATCTCATCGGAAACAGCGGTGTGGTACTCATTGCGTTATTCCTCGGAGGTGTGTTTCTCATTTTCTTTGAGCGTTGGTATAAGAAGAAAAATCCCCTTTCCACAAATGGAGAGGAGGGGCAGGAAGGGGCGAAATTGGACTTCCCCTCGCTCCAGCGCATCACCTTCCGGCAAGCGTTCATTATCGGCCTCTGCCAATCGGTCTCGATGATACCGGGCGTATCGCGCGCGGCGGCGACCATTATCGGCGGCCTCGCCCTCGGCCTTAGTCGGGAAGTCATCGTTGAATTTTCGTTTTTACTCGCGATACCCACGATGGCGGCGGCGACCGGATTTGACTTACTGCGGAGTGTGGAATCGTTTTCAGGGAATGACTGGTCTCTCCTCGCCGCAGGTTTTCTCGCCGCCTTTGCATCCGCTCTCCTCGCGGTGAGGTTCCTTGTTTCATTTATCAAACGCCACACCTTCATCTCTTTTGGTTTTTATCGGATATTTGCCGCGCTGATTTTCTTTCTTATCTTGTTTTAGGTATACTCCTTTGCATGAGAAAAATCTGCATAGTAGGCCTGTTCCTTCTCGCTCTCCCCAGTCTCAGTTTTGCCGCGACGAACTATGATCCACAGAGCGTCGGGGCGGGGAATCCCGAATTACACATCAAACCGGACGGCTCTGTGGTGCTAAGGAGCGCCCGTGTCGACCAGATAGCCGGCACGACGTTGTACCTCGGGATTGTGTGGGGAGCGGTACCGATGCGCTTTACGATGAAAACCGATAGCCGTACGACGCTCACTAAGCGCTTTGGTGGAAGCGCGTTGATCCCGCAGATACGGATTGGCGACTATATCGATGTCGAAGGTGAATTTTTCGTCGGCTCCGACTTTTTCGGGGTGAACGCGCTTCGCGTGAAGGACTGGTCGCTTCAGGAGGAAGCGGGAGCATTTTCCGGCGTCATTGCGGAAGTTCTTTCCGATGAGCGCTTTACACTCCTTACCCCTTCGAAACAGACTATCTCGGTCCGCCTCTCGACTACCTCCGCCGTCTCGATCAGCAAGGGAGCAGTCACTATTCCGTTTGGTCGTTTGCGAAAAGGCGATGCGATCCCCCTCATTTCTGGCGTCTATGACCACGCGCAAAACCGACTCACCGCCGATAAGATTCTGATCTATCAGGCAAAAAGCGAATTTACCCCTCGAAATTTCGAGGGAACATTAAAGCGTGTGGACGCTGGCGCCGCCCCCGAAGACACCTCTTCCGCCAAGCTGGTTGTGGCCGTCGGGGGAGTGGAGTATACGGTACTTGTTGGCCCCACGACCGAGGTACTTTCCAAGAACAGGAAAAAGGTGGTTCTCGGACGGTTTGTCGTCGGCGACACTATTCGATTTTATGGGGCCGTTAAAGAGGAAGACAAGATACTTCGCGATGAGCTCATCGTGGAAGCGAAGGTTATTCGGAATTTAAACCTCTAGATGCTATTGCTTCCCTCGCCCTTTCAGAGTACCTTTCTAGGTTAGGGCTTCACGAGTACATAAAAAAGGAGGGACGTCTCAACGGAAAAAGGGAGATGGCCTCTGGTCCACCTATCTTACATGTTCTCTGTGCATACGGAAACTGGAAGACTGGACCAGAGGTTTTTTATTGTCCCGTAACTCTCCGCACCCCTTATTCTCCCTTTCCTAAAGGGAGTGGGCGTAGGCCGAGGGATTTCTAAAATCCTCCGGCCTCGCTGACTCGGCCACCTCCTTTTAAAAAGGAGGAATGAGAAGCATTCTTCGGGAGGTGTGGAGAGTGACCGCGTGCCCTCTTGCGAGGGCTCGACAACTCATGGTCTAACCGATTTTTCCACCAACGCACACTCTTGCAAAGCATATTTGGGTGATAGAATAGGCACTACGAATTACGTATTTTTACGAATATACGAATCAATTGTCTTCGTTCGTATATTCATACTGATTCAGTGTTCGTAGTTCGTATTGCTATGGAAATTTATATCACAAAACGCGATGGCACTCGAGAACCGTTTAACGCGGATCGCATCAACCGTTCGATCGAGCGCGCGTGCCGCGGGCTTTCGGATCCCATCTCAATGGTGACACAGATCGCGACGGAGACGAAGCTCACGCTCTACGATGGCATCACCACCGAGGAAATGGACCAAGCAACCATCAATGCCGCGGTGCAGAACGTCAAAGAAGACATCGAATACGATAAAGTCGCTACCCGGCTTCTCCTCAAAACCGTATACCGGCGGGTGGTGGGCGATTTCGAGAATAGTGAGGAAACGCTTGATAAAATGCACCGGGACGGATTTCTTCGATACATCCGAGAAGGCGTTGCCGAAGGGCTCCTCGACGCGCGAATGAGCGAGAAATATGATCTCGAAAAGCTTCGTGACGCGATCGATATTGAGCGCGATGAATTGTTCCAGTATGCGGGACTCTCTTCCTTGCTCAACCGCTACGCGGTGAAGGATAAGGAACAAGAGCCGCGAGAAACGCCCCAATACTTTTTTATGCGCATCGCGATGGGCCTTGCGTACAACGAAAAACATCCGACCGAATGGGCGAAGAAATTTTACGATAAGATGTCGCGCCTCGAGTATATCGCCGGCGGCTCGACCAACATCCACGCCGGCACGCCTCGCCCCGCGCTTTCCAACTGTTTTCTTCTTGAGATTCATGACGACATCGAGCATATCGCGAAGTCAGTCGCGGACGTGATCAAGCTCTCCAAGGCATCCGGCGGCATCGGCGCTTCGATCACGAAACTTCGAGCCGCCGGTTCGCCTCTCTCTTCGAACAACACCACCTCGAGCGGTCCCACACCGTTCGCTAAGATCATCGACACCGCAATTCGCGCGGTACAGCGAGGGGGTAAGAAAAAAGGAGCGCTCTGCTTTTACATGGAAAACTGGCATTACGATTTTCCGGAGTTTCTCGATTGGAAACACAATGCCGGCGACGATTACCTTAGGATGCGTACCGCGAACACCGCCGTCTTTCTCTCTGATGAGTTTATGCGCCGCGTCGCGGGGGGAGCCGATTGGTACCTTTTCGATCCTAAGGAGACCCCGGACCTCAATGAACTCTACGGAGACCGCTTTGTTAAGCGGTATAACGAGTACGTCGGCATGGCGCAGGCGGGCAAGCTGCGGATTTTCCGAAAGGTTCCCGCCCGCGAGCAATTCCGCCAGATCCTCGTATCTTTGCAAACCACCTCACACCCTTGGCTTACCTGGAAGGACGCGATTAACCTGCGCGCTCTTAACAACAACACCGGCACGATCCACATGTCCAACCTCTGTACCGAGATCACTCTCCCGCAGGATAAAGATCACATCGCGGTCTGCAACCTCGCCTCGATTAACTTAGCGGCGCACGTGCATAACAAGGAGGTGCATTGGGGCAAGCTCGATTCGAGCGTCCGGTTCGCGGTGCGCCAACTCGATAACCTCATCGACATCAACGTGCTTCCCGTGAAGGAAGCCGAGAGTTCGGATAGGGAAAATCGCGCGATCGGACTCGGGGTCATGGGATTTACCGACACGCTGGAAAAACTCGGCATGGCCTATGACAGCGAGCACGCTGCCGATTTCGCGGACCGCATCTTCGAATTCATCAGCTACATGGCGATCGATGAAAGCGCGAATCTTGCAGAGGAGCGAGGCTCGTATTCACACTTCCAGGGGTCGGGCTGGTCGCGCGGCAAAGTGCCGCAGGATACCTTGGCCCGTCTCGAGCGCGACCGCGGAACCCCCCTTACGGTGATGAAGGAAAGTCGGCATCGTGGCCTCAACTGGGATGTGCTTCGCGAGAAAGTCAAAAAAGGCATGCGTAACGCGACTCTCATGGCAGTCGCGCCTAACGCCAACATCGGCCTTGTCGCGGGGACGACACCGGGGATTGATCCGCGCTTCGCGCAGGTATTTTCTCGCAACAAGATTTCCGGCAAATATCTCGACATCAACCACAACCTCGTACTTGATCTCAAGAACATGGGGCTTTGGGAGAAAGTGCGCGACGAAATTATCGAAGCGCAAGGAGACATCGAACATATCTCCGATATCCCCGAGCACATCAAAAGGATCTATAAAACGTCTTTCACGACCTCGCCATTCGCTTTTATCGAAGTCGCGGCTCGAGCGCAAAAGTGGGTTGACCAGGCGCTCTCGCGCAACATGTATCTTGAAACACGCGACATCGACGAGACGATGAAGATTTATCAAACCGCGTGGGAAAAGGGCGTTAAGACAACTTACTACCTGCACATGAAGCCGCGTCATACGGCCGAGCAATCGACCACGCACGTGAACAAAGCGCAAAAAATGGGCAAGCTCGGCTTCGCGGCGGCGTTTAGGAGAGCTCCCGTGCCAACCGCGTTCGGCGGTATCTCGAAGCTCCAGCCGCCTCTTCTTACTCCTCTTACTCCGACTCCCGCAAAAGCAGAGCCGGTCATGGTAAAAGCAGAGACCCCGTCTCCGATACAAAGCGTTCAAGTAGAGGTGAAGGAAACGGTTATGGCTTCGGTCAATGCCGAGGCTTCGAAACAAGCGGGTTTTGCGTCAGTATCGGATACTCCCTCGGTCAGAAAGCAAATTACCGTCGAAGAGGTCCTCGCAATGGGAGCAAACGCCGGTCCGGAGGATCCGCAAGATGGACTCATCTGCGACAGTTGCCAGTGAATCCGAGTCTGTAAAGTTAAAAGTTCTTAAAGTCATAACGCAAGAACTGAATGGTTGACTTTACAAACGTTATAAACCTTATAGACTTTACAGACTTCATATGGCTCTCATCGGCAAAGCACAACCGGAAGACATGAATTTGCACCCCATACGCTACCAGTGGGCGTATGACCTCTATCAGCAAGCGGTGCGGAATACCTGGTTTCCGCACGAGATCGCCTTGAAGGAAGATCTCGATGATTGGAACAAAATGACCGAGGACGAACGTCACGCGGTGAAGTTTCTCATGGCGTTCTTCAATCCGGCGGAACTTATTGTCAATCGCTCCATCGCGCTCGGGTGGTACCCGTACCTGAAGGCGCCCGAGTGCCACCTTTACCTCGCGAAGCAAATGTGGGAGGAAGCGAACCATTGCGTCGCGTTCGAGTACGTGCTCCAGACATTCCCGCTTGACCGCGAGAAGGTATTCAACATCCATCTTGAAGTGCCCTCGATGAAGGCGAAGGAGGAATACATCTTGAAGTACCTGAATCGCATGACCGAAATGATTTTGCCCATTGAAACCATTGAGGGTAAAAAAGATTTCATTCGGAATCTTATCGCCACCAATATCGTCATGGAGGGGATTTGGTTCTATTCGGGTTTTATGGTGGCGCTTTCGTTCCGGCAACGCAATCAGCTTCGCAACTTCGGTTCGATGATTAACTGGGTGCTCCGAGACGAGTCGCTTCACCTGAAGTTTGGCATCAATCTCGTCCACACTGCGCTCGAAGAAAACGCGGAACTCCTCACTCCGGAGTTCGCGAATGAAATTAAAGAAATCATCATTGAGGGCGTCGAGAGGGAAACCGCCTACAACAAAGATCTCTTCCCCCGCGGCATCCTCGGCCTTAACGCCGATTACGTGAACCAGTATGTGCAGTACGTCACCGACAGGCGACTTGAGGAGCTCGGACTCCCCAAGCACTACAACTCGAAAAATCCGGCGAAATGGATGAGTACCGCGACCGATGTCTTTGAGCTCGTGAATTTTTTCGAGGCCCAAAACACTTCCTACGAAGTGGACGCCACCGCCGGACATGTGAAGAAAGAAAAACCGGCTGAAGGGGTCAAAGAACCGGCTGAATAACTTACCCAGTAAAACTCGAAGACTCGCCACTGGGCAAGTCACCGATAACTGAATCACTGAATAACAAAAACCCCGAAAGGGGTTTTTGTTTTGGAAAGGCTTTGATAAGCTAAAGGAAGCGGCACAAAGGAATACGTATGAACACAACTCGAGAACCATTAAGTAGGAACACACAAAAGAAACGCGATATCTGCAGACGACGGGGACACAAGCTTATCATTACGAGGAGAGGCGATGCGGAAGTGCCTGACACTTACTCGGACTACTGCGGACGGTGCGGCCATTGCTTTACCCGCAGGGAATCAAAGGACATCTTGGATAGCAGTGGCGGATGGACCGAAACGCTAAGGGCAGGAATGGTGAACGATTGAGCCCGTCTTTTAGAGAGCCAGTGGCGAAGCGCCACTGGTCTTTTTTGCTTCGCAGATCGTTGCAAATTCTTCCGATGGGCCAAATTTGCAACGTTTGGGAGCGACACTTTAACATTTACTCGCCGATTCCTCATGAGGAGCCTTTTTTATTGCTCTATATCAGTGTACAATGTTGCCCATGTCTCAAAAACCCCTCACCATCGTTATTTTCGGAGCGACGGGAGATCTCTTCCAGAAAAAGCTCGCGGGAGCGCTTTTTGACCTCCATGAGAAGAAACTCCTTCCCGAGAGCACCAAGATCGTGGGATTCTCACGAAAATCTTTTTCGCACGACCAGTTTCGCGCCTTCATTCAGAATTCTCTTTCCCTGCGAGCGGGGGGGAAGATACTTGAGCCTGATGAGTTCATTGCCAAAGCTTGGTACCACGCGGGCGATCTTAACAATAAAGAGAGCTATGTGTCGCTAGAGAAATTTCTCGAAGAGCACGATAGACTCCTTGGGGCCTGTAGCGACAAACTCTTCTACCTCGCGGTTCCGCCCACCCTCTACGAAACGGTGTTTAAGCGGCTTTCCGCTTCAGACCTCACGATTCCGTGCGCTCCCGGACTTCCGGATGAGGAAAAAGCGTGGACGCGGGTGCTTGTTGAGAAGCCGTTTGGCAATAATGAAAAAGAGGCGGCTCGTCTCGACCGAATGCTGGGCACTCTTTTTGAAGAGGAGCAGATCTTTCGGATCGATCACTACCTCGCGAAGGAGACGATGCAAAATATCGTTTCCTTCCGTTTCTCCAACGGACTTTTTGAGCCGCTCTGGAACAGGCGCCATGTGGAGCGAGTCGAGGTGACTTTCTTGGAAAAGGACGGTGTGTCTTCGCGAGGACCGTCTTACGATCCGGTGGGGGCGCTCCGCGATGTTGGCCAGAATCACCTTTTACAGATGCTCGCGCTCGTCGCAATGGAAAACCCGAAGGATCTTGACGCAAAGGAGCTTCGCGCCGCTCGGGCAAAAGTGCTCCGCTACGCTTTGCTCGCGAAGGGCGACCTTGCGCACTCGATCGTTCGCGGTCAATACGAAGGATACAAGGGAGAAGCTGGTATCGCCCCGGATTCGGCGACTGAAACGTACTTCAAGCTGAAGATGTCGGTAAAGAACAATCGCTGGCGCGGTATTCCTTTTTATCTTGAGAGCGGCAAGGCGCTGAAGGAATCAAACGTCGCCATCTCCGTATTCTTCAAGCCTACGCCCTGCCTATGTCCGGAGGGACATACAAACGCTCATCAAAACGTTCTCTCTTTCGGCCTCTTCCCCCGAGCGGAGATTTCGATAGTATTCTGGGCGAAGAAACCGGGATTTCATTTTCAGTTGGAGCCAAAACGCCTCGCGTTTTCCTTCCCGGAAGGCGCGCTCGCGCACGAGGTCCCGGACGCGTACGAGAGAGTACTTCTCGACGCCATTCGAGGCGACCAAACGCTCTTTCCTTCCACCGAAGAGGTGAAGCGGCAATGGAAGATCATTACGCCCATACTTGAGAAATGGACGAGTGTACCCTTGCATGTCTACGAGAAGGGGAGCAAGGGACCTACGATTACAGAGCAATCGAATTAGAATTAAATGGGAGGAATGAGGAGTTACGCGTAATTCATAATTCATACTTCATTATTCATGCATTTGGGTTACATCGGCTTAGGAAAGATGGGACTCGCGCAGGTTGAAAGGCTTCTTGAATATGGCCACAGAGTGGTTGCGTGGAACCGAAGTGAAAAGCCTCGTCGGGAGGCGAGAAAGGCTGGGGCAGAAGTGAGCGAAACACTGGAAGCTGTGTGCTCGCGATTAAACACACCGAGACTCATCTGGCTCATGGTGCCGCATGGGGCGGTAGACGAGGTACTCACAGAGCTTCTGCCGCACCTTTCAAAGGGCGATACTCTCATCGACGGAGGGAATTCATTTTATGAGCACTCTATGCGGCGCGCGAAGATTCTTTCCCGAAAGGGAATTAACTTTCTCGATGTCGGTACCTCCGGCGGTCCTGTAGGCGCCCGAAAAGGCGCCTGTCTTATGATTGGTGGAGAAAAAAAAGTCTACGAAAAATATGAAAAGCTCTTCAGAGACCTTGCGGTTCTCGACGGCTACGCGTACATGGGCAAGGCCGGAGCCGGGCACTTTGTAAAAATGGTACATAACGGCATTGAATATGGAATGATGCAGGCAATCGGCGAGGGGTTCGATGTGCTTCGCACCGCAGAACTACGCGGACTTGACGCAGACAGACGCAGACTCCACCCCCCTCACTCCCCCCTCTTAAGAGGGGGGAAGGAAAGGAGGGTGCGATTCGGACTTAACTTAAAACAAATTGCGCGGTTGTATAATCAGGGGAGCGTTATTGAGTCAAGGCTAATTCAGTGGCTCGCGAACGCATTTGAAGAGCACGGTGAAAAACTCGCGGGCATCTCTGGGTCAGTTGCCCACAGCGGGGAAGGACTCTGGACGGTAGAGACGGCGAAAAAGCTTAGGGTTCCAGTGACGGTCATCAAGGATTCGCTTCGGTTTCGCATCAATTCGAAAGGCAATCCTACATTTACCGGGCAAGTGGTGAGTGCGCTTCGAAATCAATTCGGAGGACACAACGTTTCCAAGAAGAAGACTTCTTGAAAACGAATTTCCAATTTCCAATTTCCAATTTCCAAAAAATTTTCAATTACCAATTTCCAAAATGGAGGAAGCTATCAGAAATTTTCATACCCAGTTCTCGTGGAAGCCCGTGATCGTGCACAAAGAGAAACTTCCTTTCGCGAAGGAGTATATTGTTGTGGGGATGGGCGGCTCGCACCTTTCTGCTGATCTTATCAAGACATACGATCCAAACCTTGATATCGGCGTTTACAGCGATTATGGACTTCCTCCTGTGTCCCCAAGGAGACTTAGAGAGAGCCTCCTTATCGCGAGTTCCTACTCGGGGAATACCGAGGAGCCGATTGATTTTCTCCGAATTGCCAAAAAGAAAGGCTACGGCGTAGCGGCAATGGGTATCGGCGGCACACTCATCGAGCTTTCGAGACGATATCGCATTCCTCACGTGGTGATCCCTGACACGAAGATCCAGCCACGCTCCGCCCTCGGTTTTTCGATGAGTGCGCTCGCGACTCTCATGCGGCATACACGGCTCGCGAGCGAACTTCGTTCGCTTGCAACAGTGCTTACACCCGATTTGCTGGAGCGCGAGGGCAAGAAGCTGGCGAAGAAGCTAAAGAATTCCGTTCCAGTCATATACGCGTCGGCGGGGAACCGCGCGGTGGCGTATAATTGGAAGATCAAGTTTAATGAGACTGGGAAAATTCCGGCTTTCTACAATGTGTTTCCCGAACTCAACCATAACGAGATGACCGGCTTTGACCTCATCCCGAGCACCACGAAGCTCTCGAGCGCATTTCATTTTATCTTTCTCACTGACACCGCAGATCACCCTAAAAATCAAAAGCGCATGGCTGTCTGCAAGAAACTCTACGAGAAACACGGACTTCCCGTAACCCAAGTTGCGCTACAGGGGAAAACAGCACTTGAACGCATGTTTCATTCGCTACTCGTGGCCGATTGGACCGCCCTGCATCTTTCGAAAATGTATAGAACAGAAGCCGAGCAAGTGCCGATGGTGGAAGAATTCAAAAAGCTGATCGCTTAAAAGCACAAAGCACAGCACACAAAGAACAAACAAACATACCAAAGCACAGTATCCAAAGAGCCAAACGAGAAAGTAGGTTTGTGTCTTGGGAAATTTGTGCTTTGTTTGGATTTTGGCGAGTTTGTGTTTTATGAAGTTTTATAAATTTTATGTCTAAAATCTTCCTAGACGGCGGTGATCCACAAGAAACAAGGGAAGTCGTATCACTCCTGGGGTCTCTCGATGGGCAAACCACGAATCCGACGCTTATCGCCAAGAATCCCAGGGCGCAAAAATGTCTTGGCGAGCGAACGTGCACGGCCGCGGACATCCTCTCGCTCTATAAGGACCTCGTGCGCGAGATTTCAGAGCTCATCCCCAAAGGCTCCGTATCAGTCGAGGTGTACGCTGACAGAGAGACAACCACGCAGGATATGCTGAAGCATGCTCGGGAGATGTGGAGCTGGATTCCAAACGCTCACATTAAATTCCCGACGACCAAGGCGGGGCTAGCCGCGGCGGAGCAATCGATAACGGAAGGTATGCGGGTGAATATGACACTCGTCTTCTCGCAGGAACAGGCAGCGGCGGTGCATGCGGCGACACGCGGCGCGAAACGAGGAGAAGTCTTTGTCTCGCCATTTATCGGGAGACTCGACGATATCGGCGAAAATGGAATGGACCTCATCAAAAACATCAAGCGAATGTACGGTGAAACGGGAAGCCATGTGCAGCTACTCGCCGCCAGTATTCGCTCGACGGAGCATGTTCTTGCATCCCTCGCATACAACGCTGATATTCTCACGGTTCCGGCAAAAGTCATTAGGTCATGGGTGGAGACGGGGAAGCCCGAGCCACTTTCGCAAGGCGAAACTGGAACGGGCAAGCCCGAGGGGGGAGTGAGGGGGGTGGGAGTGCCTGAAGGATTTTCCTACGACGCTAAGGGTCTTACACCTATTCCGTATAAAAGACTCGACCTTTCAAAGGGATGGCGAGAGTTTAATAGCTCGCACCCGCTCACGGATAAGGGAATCGAGAGGTTTGCCGCTGATTGGAATGCTCTCATAGGAACTGAATGACTTATAACCCATGACCGAATAACTGAATGACTTTTCGAGTCAAAAAGAGTATAGTTGCATTATCGTCATTCAGTTGTTAGTTGTTAGTCTAGGTTTTCTTTATGGATATCTTATTCTTAATTGGCCGTCTTATTTTCGGAGGCTATTTCCTCTTACAGGCGTGGAATCATTTCATGCATATTGACGGACTTACCGGTTACGCCGCGTCAAAGGGAGTACCTTCTCCTCGGGCGGCGGTGTTTCTCTCAGGAGTACTGCTCTTGCTCGGAGGACTTGGGGTTCTCTTTGGAATATCGCCTGAAGCATCGCTCGCGCTACTCCTCATATTTCTCATCCCCGTTTCTTTTAAAATGCATGCCTTTTGGAAAGAAACTGATCCAAACTCGTGCATGATGGAGCGAGTGCAATTCATGAAAAACATGGCGCTTGTCGGAGCGATTCTTATGCTGTACGCGATAGAGGTGCCGTGGACCTACACCGTATTGCAATAATTAAAAAAAGGCACTCGATCGTTCGAGTGCCTTTCTCGTAAGGAACTTAGTATGGGTCTGGCGCAGAGTCCCTAGTCCCTGCAGAACGCTTCGTGAAGTCTTTGCAAGGCTCTTTTGAAGCTATTGTTTTCGACTCCGATGATCATGCTCAATTTGCTTGAGCCAAGATTGATCATCTTTATAGGAACACAAGCAGTATCGAGAGCGGAAACCATTTTCAACACAGACTCGCTGGTAGTCGCGCTCTTGCCGACTACTGCAACGAGTGCCATCTCTTCTCTGGCGACCTCGAGATCATCCGGCTTACAGTCGATCTGCAAGCTGCGACGCACGCTGTCTATCTTCCCGGTAAGTTCGCTCTCGGCAATGACGATGCTTAGAGAGTCAACGCTCGACGGCATGTGCTCAACGGAGACTTCATGGTTCGCAAGAACCGCGAGGACTCTTTGACCGAAGCCTCTCTCCTCGTTCATCCCAGCTTTTTGGAGTGTGATGCGGGTAAAGCTAGGTCGTCCCGCGATGCCGGTGATGCTTCTGGGGTTTTGCTCCAATGTGTTATCTGGGGAAACGGTAGTTCCGCCTCGTTCCGGCTCGAAAGTGGAAAGCACCCGAATAGGGATACCAGCCGCTCGAACGGGGAATATCGTTTCAGCGTGAAGCACATTCGCTCCCGCCGAGGAAAGTTCCCGCACTTCGCGGAAGGTGAGTCTCGGTATCTGCAAAGTTCCAGAAACCATCGCAGGGTCCGCCGTGAGAAATCCCGGAACGTCCGTGTAGTTCAAATACGCACTCGCCTGTACCGCTGCCGCGATATGAGCGCCGGTGATATCGCTACCACCGCGTGGAAACGTCTTAATCGTCCCCTCCCAATGTGCCCCGTAGAA
>Ga0155139_107_pt3 | contig 41837 bp, 53 predicted proteins | sample RifCSPhighO2_01_FD_106107 | JGI IMG/M metagenome (GOLD analysis project Ga0155139, IMG submission 106107) | Candidatus Taylorbacteria bacterium RIFCSPHIGHO2_01_FULL_51_15
AGCCGCAGGACTTGGAATGTTGCGATACGACTTTGCGGAGATGAGAGGCGCGAAAACCGGATTTGAGTCTTCAGTGGGGAAGACGATCACTCTTGAAGGGCTGATTGCTGATGAACCTGACGTGAGGGAGAGCAATACAAGATATGTCTTGCGTACCACCCCCTCTCCTGTCTCCCCCTCTCTAGAGGGGGAGAGGAAGAAGGGAGAAACGAAGGTGCTTCTTACCATGCCTCATGAACCGCAATTTCGCTATGGAGACAAGGTGACTGTAGCAGGAAAGCTGGAGCGGCCGGAGAATTTCACCGATGAAAAGACACTGCGCGAGGTGAACTATGTCTCCCACTTGGAGAAAGACGGGATCTACTTTGAGATGTTTCGACCCAAGATCACCCGCGCCGCTTCCGGAGAGGGGCACGCGATTGTCGAAACACTATTTGCGTTCAAACACGCATTCATAAAAAACATTAATACGCTTATTCCCGAGCCACACGCCTCTCTCTTAGGCGGTCTTGTCGTAGGGGCCAAACAGTCGCTCGGGAAAGAACTCTTGGATGACTTTCGCAAGGTCGGAGTAATTCACATCGTCGTCCTCTCCGGCTATAACATCACCATCATCGCCCTCTTCATCGAATGGATCCTCTCTCGTTTGAAGAAGAATGTCCGACTTCTCTTCGCGGCCATGGCGATGACACTCTTCGCCATCATGGTCGGCGGGAGCGCGACTGTAATCCGCGCGACGGTTATGGCGATTCTTGTACTCCTTGCTCGAGGAACAGGAAGAGTCTATGAGGTGACACGAGCACTTCTTGTCGCCGGAGTGATCATGCTCCTCCACAACCCGAAGATACTCGTGTTCGACACCTCGTTTCAGCTCTCCTTTCTGGCGACGGTCGGTCTTATCTATGTCTCGCCATTTATCGAACCGAAAGTGAGGTGGATCACGGAATGGTGGCACATGCGGGAGATCGTGGTTGCCACCGTTGCGACACAATTGTTTGTGCTCCCATTCCTTCTCTATAAAACAGGCATGCTCTCGATCGTTTCGCTTCCGGTGAACTTACTTATTCTGACCGCGATCCCGCTTACGATGCTCTTCGGATTTCTCGCCGGTATGGCGGCTTTCGTATCAACCGCGCTCGCTTTCCCTTTTGCCATGCTCGCTTACGCGCTGCTCGCGTACGAACTTTCCATAGTGGAGTGGTCTTCCTCGCTCTCATTTTCCGCCGTGTCCATACCGTATTTCCCTTTGTGGCTAGCCATATTCTCTTATGGCGTCTATGCAATGCTATTTATTCTGTTGCGTAAGAAGAAATCAACAGTGCCTTTCAGAGAAGGTCTGCTATCATAAGACTTTAGAACTCTCCTTGTTATGAGAAATCTACAAACCCTTGATCGAGGGGGCTTCATTGATGTGCTCAGCTCTTTGTCGCCGGGCATTTGGACAGCGTCCATCGTAGATAGATGTATTCATTTGTGCCATGCAAACGATGAGCACATTCATTCACCATCCACTGCTGTCTACTTTCATTTGACGGGGGACATCCTTCACCGTGGATCATTTTGGCATCCCGAAATCACCAAGCGATTCAATTTACCCTGGTGGATCGTTCTCGAAATTACCTACGCGGAAACGTGCTGCTCGGCAGGTGGCCGATGCTATGATAGTGAACTTCGGCTAGCGCTTCTCGAAGCAGTTGCCCCGCTCATACGCGAGGGCAATCTCACAATGTTTATGCGTGAGCTCAATCTCGAAAACCTCAAACACAAAGGGGTCGTTCGGGAATTCATCACCCCCACAGGGTCTCGTCTTACCATCTAGCTCTCATCGCCTCTCGCGATTTGAGCTAGTATTCTTTTCGTCTACTTTTGAGCTTCTTTAAAATTCTTTTCGATTACGTCCCAATTTAGATTCGCAAAAAAATCTTCCACATACTGTTTCTTTCCGCTTGGCTGATAGTCGGCAACATATGAGTGTTCCCACATGTCGAGGCCAAGGATGAGTGAGCAGGCTTGTAGTTGCCCGAGGTGTTGCTCATCAACCCACGCGTGCAAGAGCCGTTTTGACGCCGGATCATAGTAGAGCATGGCCCAACCGATGCCGCGCGTGAGCGCGATTGCCTTACACTCCGCGAGCCAGGCATCAAGGGAACCCCAAGTTTGCCCGACTGCTTTTGCGAGAGGGCCGCTTGTGGAGATGGGAGTCGGACCTCCCTCCAAACTCCTGAAATACACCTCATGATTTCGCATACCATTAAATTCAAACCCGAATCGGCGCATCACCTCGCCTAACGCATACGCATTTTTTTCCGCGTCTTCTTTAAGTTCCTCAATCTTCTCCAAAACGAGGTTCGCGTGCTTCACATAGCCCGCGTAGAGTTTGAGATGCTCCTCGATATTCCTTTTTGAGATTCCCTTTAACTCTGGGATGTTGAATTTTTGCTCAATGAATGACATATCGCTATCATATCATGTATGGGAAGACTCTTGAAACATCTACCTTGGTATCTGCTTGGATTCATTTTTGTGGCTACATTTTTCATCTGGTATGTCATGGCGCGCGAAGATCGAGGAGGACTTCTGACGGTCGCCTTTTTGGATATTGGGCAGGGAGACGCTATTTTCATCGAGTCGCCGACGGGCGCGCAGATGCTTATTGACGGCGGCCCGGGAGCCATCGTGCTTCGAGAGCTGGGGAAAGTCATGCCCTTTTACGACCGCTCCATCGATCTACTCCTTGTATCCAACCCTGACAGCGACCACATGTCCGGATTTCTTGATGTGCTTCGCTCATTCACCGTAAGCACTCTTGTCGAGCCGGGAACCGTGGGAGCTTCGGCTGATTATCGTTCTCTGCTGGAAGAAGTTAAAAAGGAAGGAGCCTCGCATGTTATCGCCAAACGAGGACAAAACCTAAACTTAGGTGGCGGAGCATATTTTGAAATCCTCTTTCCCGACCGTGATGCGTCGGGTCTTTCAACCAATGACGGATCAATTATAGGCAAGCTTGTGTACGGGACTACATCATTTCTCTTTCCTGGAGACACCACGACTGCCATAGAGGAGTATGTCGCGTCAGTGGATAGAGAACACCTTGATGTTGATGTGCTAAAGGTCGCGCATCATGGCTCAAAGACTTCTACGAGTGAGGCGCTCCTTGGGTTCGCATCGCCCAAGATGGCTGTCATCTCCGCGGGCAAGGACAACAAGTACGGTCATCCGCACAAGGAAGTGCTCGATCGGCTGGAACAGTTTGACGTGGAAACCCTCGGTACGTATGAAAAGGGAAGCGTGGTCATGGAATCAAACGGAGAAACTATTTGGATAAAAAAATAGCCAGAGACAGCTCTGGCCAAGGCGCTCACCACTTTTTGGGCTCAAAGTTATACGATCTCTCCGCGTACCACTTGTAGTGACGCATCTCCCTCCGATCCCTATCTTCCGGATACAGTGAAAGATGGATCGAGACAGTGTTATCGAGAATTCTGACGAGTTGTTTATAGTAACCCACATTTTCCGCATTAATGGCTGTTTCGCCCGTCCAGCGGTGGAGTACTTTGTACACTCGCTCGCATTCCATCCGAGAGCGCGCGCGATTTTTGATCTCACACAACGCTTCAGAGACGGGAGACCATGCCATGCAAATCCCGCAGATGCCCGCCGCAGTAAGAAGCAGCGTACCCGTAAACTCACGAAGAAAGTGATGCCAATAGGAAAAAGTCATGAGAAGGGCCAGCAGAGCAAGCCCCAATATACGGAAAAGGACAGTGCTCATACGATCTGCCTATAGGATATCCGTCTTACAATCCCGCAGCAAGCGAGTGCGCTCCTTTTCCTTCTACTAGCTACTTTCTATGTACTAGTGGATTAGATGAGTCCCGCTTTTTTGAGCGTGGCATAAGCGCCATTTTTGTTGATGGTCTTAATGGCTCTTGTGGAGAGCACTATTGAAATAGACTTTTTAAGCTCCGGGATGTAGATGCGCTTCTTTTGCAGGTTTAACTGACGGCGGCTCATGCCGGTTGGATTGAACTGCGTCGCGCGGGTGCGGTTACTGTAGCCTCCGGCGCGCTTCGGACCTCGTTTGGTGATGGGACAAATCTTCATACAATTATTCTGATTGATCTAATTACTCTAATTATTCTAAAGAATCGACAAGTCTCAATTCCTAAATTGAGAATTGGCCATTGAGTTTTCCTTAGGTCAATTAGATTAATTAGAAGAATTAGGTTAATTCCGATTTAGGCTTCACGATGGTATCATAATTCCACCAACATGCAACTGGACGTTATCTTTCAAATCGCAGTACTTATCATGTCTGTCGTGGTTCACGAAGTCTCCCATGGCTTTGTGGCCAACTACCTCGGTGACCCGACGGCGCGGCTTCAAGGAAGATTGACGATAAATCCCCTCCCGCACATTGACCCCATCGGGTCGGTACTGGTACCGCTTCTTCTTTTCTTCTCAAGCACCGGTGTCTTATTTGGCTGGGCGAAGCCGGTGCCGGTGAATCCGTACAATCTTCGCGGAAAACATGGAGAAGCTCTTGTCGCGGCCGCCGGTCCGCTTTCAAACATCGCCATCGCCCTTATCTTCGGTTTCCTTATCAGGGCGGGAGAGAGTCTGTTACCGCCCTCCTTTTTAGAGATAGCCGTATCAGTGGTCATCATTAACATCGTTTTGGCTATTTTTAACCTCGTTCCCATACCGCCACTCGATGGTTCCAAGGTGTTATTTTCTTTTTTACCGTATGAACTGCAGAGTATCCGTGATTCGCTCGAACGCTATGGGTTCTTCATCGTCCTCATCTTTATCGTCTTTCTCTGGCAGTATCTAACGCCAGTCATTGAGTTCATATTTTCCCTCGTAACTGGTCTACGGCTCTGATTTGCCTTTCTATAGGGACTATAGTAGAGTACTGGGGCTGTAATTTTCAATTTGCAATTTACAATTTTCAAATAAAACTCAAAATTAAAGAATTTCTAAATTAGACATTGACTGAAAATTGATAATTGAAACTTGGAAATTTGCTTTAGGATATGTCTACCATTAATCAACTCGTCAAACGCGGTCGTAAGACTGCCGCGCGTAAGAGCAAAACTCCCGCACTCACGAAAGGTTTTAACGTTCTCAAAAACAGACCGGTCTTTTACAATGCCCCTTTTAAACGAGGCGTGTGTACGAAGGTAACCACGAAAACTCCCCGCAAGCCCAACTCCGCAATCCGTAAAATCGCCCGTGTGCGCCTTACCAACGGCATGGAAGTCACCGCCTACATCCCTGGTATGGGACACAACCTACAGGAGCACGCGGTAGTACTCCTTCGTGGTGGTCGAGTCAAAGACGTTAACCTCCGTTATCAAATCGTTCGAGGCGTACTCGATGCCGGTGGAGTAGAGAAGCGTATGAAAGGGAGAAGCTCGTATGGTGCCAAGCGGCCAAAAGCCGCTTAAGAATATAGAATAATGAATTAGGAATTAAGCTTAATTCAGAATTCATACTTCATAATTCATCTACAAATGAGACGCAAAGTAAAAAACCGAAAAGAGTTAGCTCCCGATGCGATCTACAACTCGCAGAAGGTGACGAAGCTCATTAACTACGTGATGGAAGACGGCAAGAAGGAGGCCGCGCGGAAAATCGTATTCGGTGCATTCTCCATTATTAAAGAGAAACAGAAAGTGGAGAATCCGCTTGAAGTTTTCGATACGGCGCTTAAAAACATCACTCCACTTATGGAAGTGCGTTCTCGTCGTGTCGGTGGTGCCAACTATCAGGTGCCTGTAGAAGTTCGCCCCGACCGTCGCACCGCGCTCGCGTTTCGATGGCTCATCGGTGCGGCTCGCGGAAAGAAAGGAAAACCGATGCGGATGAAACTCGCCGAAGAGCTCATGCTCGCCGCCAAAAACGAGGGTGACGCGGTGAAAAAGCGCGAAAATGTCCACAAGATGGCCGAGGCCAACAAGGCCTTTGCGCATTTTGCGTGGTAACACAAACCAGCTGTTAGCTTCTAGCTGATAGCTTTTAGGAAAGAAAGCTCAGCTTTGCATTTTTGTCTTCTATAGGCTATTCTACGAATGCCTTTGAGGCATTTTCTTTTTATAAGAAACTCACGAATCAAGCACGAATTGAAGAACGCGAATTCCTCGAATCCGATTCGGGATTATTCGAGTCAGAATTAGAGTTTGATTAGCGATTATTCATGCAACGAGACTACCCATTAGAGAGAGTGCGTAATTTTGGAATCATCGCACATATCGACGCTGGCAAGACGACGACCAGCGAGCGCATTTTGTTCTACACCGGCATGATCCACAGAATCGGCGAGGTGCATGAGGGCGAGACCACGACCGATTGGATGGAACAAGAGCGCGAGCGGGGTATCACCATCACGGCCGCGGCCATCACCTGTTTCTGGAATCCGACTTATTCCCCAAAGGGCGACATCTCGCAGAAGCATCGTTTCAACATCATCGACACCCCCGGGCACATCGACTTCACCGTCGAAGTGAAGCGCTCTCTTCGCGTACTTGACGGAGCCGTTGTCGTCTTTGACGGTGTCGCTGGCGTGGAACCTCAGTCTGAAACCAACTGGCGCTACGCCGACGAAGGAGAAGTGCCTCGTATTTGCTTTATCAACAAGCTCGACCGCATGGGCGCGTCTTTCGAGAAATCATTTGCTTCGATCCTGGACCGTCTCAACAAAAACGCGGTTCGCATGCAGATCCCTATCGGACTTGAAGAACATTTTGAAGGCGTCATCGACCTTCTGAAGATGAAAGCCTACGATTTTCAAGGCGAGAAGGGTATTGAGGTGATCGAAAAGGATATTCCTTCCGACTATGTCGAGGAAGCAAAGAAGTATCGGGCTGAGCTTATCGAGAGAATCGTTGAGCAGGATGACCGTCTGTGCAGCGAGTATCTCGAAGGCAAGGAACCTCCTCTTGAAGTGCTGAAAGCCACCCTCCGAAAAGCGGTCATCGCAAATAAGATTTTTCCCGTCTTTACCGGATCGGCTCTCAAAAACAAAGGAGTACAGCTTGTGCTCGACGCCGTCGTTGATTACCTGCCCTCTCCGCTTGATATGCCCGCCGTTAAGGCCACGGACGTAAAAACAGGTGAGCCCGCGCTTCGCCACGCGAGCGACGAAGAGCCGTTTTCCGCACTCGTCTTTAAACTTCAGAGCGACCCTTTCGTTGGCCAACTCGCGTTTTTCCGAGTGTATTCGGGAAGTGTTGAAGCGGGAACGTATGTCTACAATTCCACGACGGGAAATCGAGAACGCCTTTCCCGCATTGTTCGCCTGCAGGCTGACAAGCGCGAGGAGGTGAAGAAAGTATTTGCCGGAGAAATTGCGGCGGCGGTGGGCCTCAAAGACGCAAGAACGTCGCATACCCTCTGCGATGAGGCGCATCCAATCGTACTCGAAGCGATTAAATTCGCGGATCCGGTTATCTCACTTCGCATCGAACCAAAAACGAAAGCCGATCAGGAGAAGATGGGTTTTGCCCTGAAACGTCTTGCGGATGAAGACCCCACCTTTAAAATCAAGAGCGATCAGGAAACGGGGGAGACGGTCATTATGGGCATGGGGGAGCTACAGCTTGAGATCATGGTTGACCGAATGAAACGCGAGTTTGCCGTAGTCGCTAACGTCGGTAAGCCGCAAGTGGCGTACCGCGAGACTATTCAAGGTGAGGCGGAAGCGGAGAATAAATACATCAAACAGACGGGTGGTCGAGGCCAGTACGGCCATGTCAAAGTATCCGTTCGCCCAATGAAGCCAATCGACCCTGAAGCAAAGGTCAAGAAGAACGTCAAACGCTACGATCACTTTGAATTCATCGATTCGATCAAGGGAGGCGTCATCCCCCAGGAGTTTATTCCGGCAGTTGAAAAAGGAGTCAAGGAGGGACTTGAGCACGGCGTGGTTGCCGGTTTTCAACTCGTCGACGTTTCCGTCGAACTCACGTTCGGTTCGTATCACGACGTTGATTCATCGGAGATCGCGTTCAAAATCGCCGGTTCGCAGGCGGTCCAAGATGCCTGCAAGCGCGCACGCCCGGTCATTCTCGAGCCGATCATGAAGGTGGAAGTAGTGACGCCGGATAAATTCCTCGGCGATGTCACGGGGCACCTCAATTCAAAACGAGGGGAAGTGCAAAACGTATCCGACCGCGGCCTGAATAAAGTCGTGGCCGCAAAAGTACCCCTCGCCGAGATGTTCGGGTACATCACAACGCTACGGTCCATGACCGAAGGGCGAGCGAGCTTTACCATGGAGTTTGATCATTATGAAGCGGTGCCTCCAAACGTGGCGCAGACGATCATAGAGTCCAGAAAATAGCGCGATTGCACTTTCCCCGCCTTTTTGTTACTATACTCCAGCATGCTTTTGCCCTAATGGGCCTAGTTGTGTGTCCACATTATTAGCTGGGTAATAAGAATCCGAAGCACGAAATCTGAAATCCGAGACAAATTCAAAGCTCCAAGCGACTCACTAAGGTCGCTTAGAATTTAGATATTGTTTCGAATTTCGATATTCGAATTTCGAGTTTTCAAAAATATGGCAGAGGAATTTAAAAGGGATAAACCGCACGTTAACGTTGGAACTATCGGTCACGTTGACCACGGCAAGACCACGCTCACCGCGGCGATTACCGCCGTGCAGGCTAAGAAAGGGCTTTCAAAACCGATCTCCTACGATCAAGTAGCGAAAGCATCGGAAAAGGAAGGTCGCCGCGATCCGTCCAAGATCATCACGATCGCGATTTCCCACGTCGAGTACTCAACCGACGCTCGACATTACGCGCACGTTGACTGCCCCGGACACGCCGATTACGTAAAGAACATGATCACGGGTGCCGCTCAAATGGACGGCGCTATTCTCGTTGTGTCCGCGGTTGATGGTCCGATGCCCCAAACTCGGGAGCATATCTTGCTCGCGAAGCAAGTCGGGGTGCCTAAAATAGTCGTCTTTCTCAACAAAGTGGACCTTGTCCAAGACAAAGATCTCCTTGATCTCGTCGAGGAAGAAATTCGGGAACTCCTCACCAAATACGGCTTTGATGGCAAAGAGGCTCCTATCGTCAAGGGTTCGGCACTGAAGGCTTTGGAAGGAGACGCCGAAGGAGTAAAGTCGATTGAGGCGCTCCTCACAGCTCTCGATACTTACATCCCGATCCCGACCCGCGAAGTGGATAAGCCATTTCTCATGCCTATTGAGGACATCTTCTCGATCGAAGGCCGCGGCACCGTCGTGACCGGACGCATCGAACGCGGAAAGGTGAAGGTTGGCGAGGAAGTGGAAATCATCGGTCTCAAACCGACAACCAAGACGACGGTTACAGGTATTGAAATGTTCAACAAAAACCTTCAAGAGGGTATGGCGGGAGACAACGCTGGCGTGCTTCTCCGAGGCACCAAGAAGGAAGACGTGCACCGCGGTCAGGTGATCGCAAAACCCGGTACGACTACGCCACACACCGATTTCGAATCAGAAGTGTACATCTTGAAGAAAGAGGAGGGAGGCCGCCACACTCCGTTCTTCGCGGGGTACAAACCGCAATTCTATATCCGCACCACCGATGTTACCGGTGAAGTTACGCTTCCGGAGAAGACAGAGATGGTGATGCCGGGAGATACCATTCAGTTCAAAGTAAAACTTGTCGCACCTGTGGGACTTGAAGAGAAAATGCGTTTTGCCATCCGCGAGGGAGGAAAGACGGTAGGTGCGGGAGTAGTCACCAAAATTGTGGCATAATCGCGAATCGTACTCGAATTGAAGAAACACGAATAACCCGAAATCGGATTCGAGAGATTGGAGACTACATTAGCGTTTGATTAGAGATATGGCCGTTAAATCCACAACCGAAAAATCCCCTAAGACCCTAAAACGGAAGCGCGCTCCGCGAGCAAAGAAAGCGGCAAAATCAGAAGTAGTGCCAAAACTTCGCATTCGGGTCCGCGCCTATGAGCACAAGATCCTGGACGCGTCGATCAAGCAGATTCTCGACACCGCGTTCCGTTTCGATGCCACCGTGCAGGGTCCCATTCCGCTCCCGACCGAAATCAAGAAATATACCGTTAATCGCTCGTCATTCGTCTACAAAAACGCGAGAGAGCAGTTCGAGATGCGCGTGCATAAACGTCTCATCGATATCATCAACCCCACGCCGAAACTCATCGAAGCCCTGACAAACCTCTCACTTCCCTCCGGAGTGACGATTGATGTGAAGATGTTGTAGAAAATAAGGAGTCGTTCTTACGGCGACTATATTTTCAAAATCCCGATGAGTTTTCCTAAACTACATCGGGGCTCCTCAAAATCGCCCCGAAGAAAGCCGGGGCGATTTTGTTTGCGTGTTGCCTTTTTCTGGATAGAATGTCCGCAGAAAGGAGAAAAGAACAGTATGCCCATATACGTTTGCGCTATCGGGCGCACCTGCATTAAATCAACCGCATTTAACTGGCCGCAATCTGTCGAAGTAAATGAGCATGGCATGGAAGGAGATCGGGAATTCGTTGTGGTTGAGGATGGAATGTTTGTCGCGCAGCGACACGGCACGCTTCCCGCGCCATTGCCAAAGGCGATTACAAACAAGCTTGCTTCACTCGGACTTGGAATTGAAGTGCGCACCATGTGTCAAATCGTTTCCAGAGTTGACGGTGGCACGTTAACTGTTAGGGCGCCGGGGATGTCAGAGCTTTGCGTCTCGCTTTTGGACACAGCTCCAAGTGAAGCGCGCGTGCAAGTGTGGAAGGATAGCGCGCTTCCCGCAATCGATCAGGGAGCCGAAGCCGCGCAGTGGTTCACCGCATTTCTTTCCCGCGAGCGAAAAGGACACTATCGCTTGATGCGGATGGCGCGATCGTGCGCGAGGAAAAGCAAAGGAGGCGACGCACTCTTGCGATTCCACGACGCCTTCCCATTCATGATGGTTTCGAGCGCTTCGCTCGGGTCATTGAACGGCAAACTGATTTCACAGGGTGAACTCGCTGTGCCGATGACTCGTTTTCGCCCGAATATCGTGCTCCAAGGGTTGAAACCCCATGAGGAAGATCGCATCGCCCGACTGCGAATCGGCCAGATCGAATTCACAGGCAAAACACTCTGTGATCGATGTGTGGTAACCTGTACGGACCAGAAAACCGCCGTCCGTATGAAGGAGCCTCTCCGTACGCTTAGCACATACCGGAAAGGCAGTCACATCGGCATTACGGACAAAGGCGTCAACAAAATATACTTTGGACGTAATTTCGATCACTGTGGTACAGGAGTAATCCGTGTGGGGGACGCGGTTGAAGTACTCGAGTGGAAGCAATAACCAGTCTGCGCTATCGGAGAGCGGCCTTGAGGGAAGGCCGCTTTACTTTTCTCAAGTCATTTGTTAGTGTTCTCCCACTGCTATCTCGACATTCGCTTCACGCGGAAGTCCGGGACAAGCCGAACGGATGACACGGAAGAAGGAGAACCGCCAGTGTACCCGCCGAAGCTCGAAAGAGCGTAGGAGGGTTGCTGTGTTCACAGAATAAAGACTCCTCTTTTTCTATGTTTGTACCTTCGTATCGATTCGTAATTCGTATTGCATGAAATTTCTGCTCGGCACAAAGGTGAATATGACGCAGGTCTGGGATGAACAAGGTCATGTTCGTCCGGTGACGGTTATCTTAGTAAAGCCTAACGTCATTACACAGATTCGGACAGTGGAGAAAGACGGTTACAGCGCCGTTCAGGTTGGATGGGGAACCCGTAAAGCAAAGAACGTGAACAAGGCGATGAAGGGGCACGTAAAGGATCTTGGCAGTTTCGCCGGACTTCGCGAATGGAGACTTGAGGCTCCCGCGACAGAGGCAGTGGGCGACAAGATCGGCGTTGATGTGTTTAAGAAAGGCGATGAAGTGACTGTGAGCGGCGTTTCAAAGGGTAAGGGATTCCAAGGCGTCGTGAAGCGGCATGGCTTCAAGGGGGGCAGCCGCACGCACGGTCAGAAACATTCCGAGCGCGAGCCGGGAGCTATCGGCGGAGGCGCGCGAGCCGGTGGCCGCGTTGCGAAAGGCATGCGCATGGCAGGCCGTATGGGGGGTGAGCGCGTGACCGTAAAAAACCTGAAAATCATTGATATTGTGCCGGAAGAACATCTGCTTTTGATTGGAGGCGCGGTGCCGGGAAGGAGGGGGACCGTCCTTGAGATACAAGGAAGCTAATGTTTTAGATGTGGTAAATGTCATAGATGTAAAGACAAATATCACACCTACAACAAATACATCATTTACAACGCATAACACTATGGAAAGTATTCTCTACAACCAAGAAGGCAAAGAGATCGGCAAGATACCTCTCCCTGAGAACGTCTTTGGCGTAAAATGGAATGCGGATCTTCTGCATCAGGTGGTACAGTCGATGCAGTCAAATCAGCGGCAAGGGAGCGCGCATACGAAGAACCGAGGTGAAGTGAGCGGAGGGGGAAAGAAGCCCTGGAGACAAAAAGGCACTGGCCGAGCCCGCCACGGCTCAATTCGCTCGCCACTCTGGGTTGGCGGCGGAGTCGCGCATGGGCCCCGAAGTGATAAAAATTATGCCCGTAAAGTCAATCGAAGACTGAAACGCCAGGCACTCCTCATCGCGCTCTCCAAGAAACTGAAGGACGGCGAAATACTGTTCCTTAATGGCATCGAAATGCCAGAAATCAAGACGAAAGCCGCCAAGGGAGTGATTGGAGCCCTTGCCCGCGTGAAAGGATTCGAGGCCATGTCTAAGAAACAAAATGCGGCTTTTTTCCTTCTTCCGGCAAAAGATACGCCTGTTGAAAAAAGTTTCAGGAACTTCAGCAATCTTGCCATCGGAGAGGCCCGTAACTTGAATGTCCTTGACGTGCTTCAATATCGGTACCTGGTTATTACGAATCCGGAAGAAAGTTTGAAAAATCTGTCAGTCCAAAAGTAGATAGTACTTAGTAGCTAGACCTGAAAAAAGATTCTTATTCTATATTCTGATTACTAGCTACTAGCTACTAGTTACTTCTCCAATATCATGTCACTACTTAACTTACGAAAAAAGAATACCCCAAATATCACCGCCGCCAAAGGTGGGGTTTTGGCGCAGACTCCCGTCACAGAGAATAAGATCGAAGCACACGCGCACGCGCTGTCGGATATTCTCGTGCGCCCGCATATTACTGAGAAATCTGCCACGACTGCGGAGCGAGGGAGCTACGTCTTTGAAGTTGCGGTGAGCGCGACTAAGCGAGACATTGCCCTCGCCGTTCACCGCCTGTTCAAAGTGACCCCGGTAAAAGTAACGACGGTGACTATGCCGAGGAGACGCATTATGGTGAAGGGGCGTCCGGGTTTTCGGAAAGGGAGGAAGAAGGCATATGTGTACTTGAAGAAAGGGGAGAAGATAGAATTGGTGTAATCACGAATAGCACTCGAATTAAAGAACGCGAATCCCACGAATCCGATTCGGGAGATTAGAGAATAGATTAGAGTTTGATTGGCGATATGAAAACTTACAAACCCACATCCAAATCACGCCGTAGCATGACCGGTATTAATTATCGGGAGTTTTTGACGACGAGTACGCCGCACAAGGCTCTCGTTTCCGGAGGAAAGCGCGACAAAGGGCGCAATAACTACGGGCGCATCACGGTGAGGCATCAGGGAGGCGGCCACAAGCGCCTGCATCGCGACGTGGATTTTACCTATAACAAATTCGATATCCCAGCGCGTATCACAAGTGTCGAGTATGACCCGGACCGTAGCGGCTTTATCGGGCTTGCGGTATATGCAGACGGCGAAAAGCGCTACGTACTCCTCCCCCAAAGTGTCAAAGTAGGTCACACGTTTTCCGTTTCCGAAAAAGCGCCCGTACTGCCCGCTAATCGTCTTCCCCTTCGCGCCATACCGGTTGATACCTTCGTGTACAACGTCTCCTTAAAACCGGGTGGAAAGGCACTTCTTGCCCGTTCGGCAGGCAATGCGGCCAAGGTGAAAGCACAAGAGGGCAACTACACTTTCATTGAGCTTCCCTCCACCGAAGTGCGAAGAATTATCAATACCGCGTGGGCGACGATCGGGACCGTATCGAACGAGGAAAACCATCTCGTATCCATAGGTAAGGCCGGACGTTCGCGCTGGCTCGGGATTCGACCGACTGTGCGAGGTTCCGCTCAAAATCCTCCTGACCACCCCTACGGAGGAGGCGAAGGTCGGCAAGGTCGGGGACTTCGCCGCGCGAAAACAAGGTGGGGGAAGCCTTCCGGCAAAGGGCAAAAAACACGAACGCCGAAGAAATATTCGAACGTCTTTATTGTGTCGCGGCGCAAGGTCGGATCAAGGCGCGGAACCGCGTTGCACTAGAACTCATCCCGAAACAAAAGGAGAGAAATCCGGCGCCCCTCGTTTGAAAATCACTGTTGACTTATTAGTCTTATTCTTGCTAGTATGGCGGGACTCTCGTTAGAGAGCAGGCGCTAGATATTAGGCGCTAGGCTCCAGGATTTTTCCTAAAGCCTAAGGCCTAGTGCCTAGAGCCTTTTTGTTATAATGACAAGATCAGTTAAAAAAGGACCCTATGTTGATCCTCGCGTTCTTAAAAAGATCGCGGGGAAGAGACCGGAATCTGCCGCGGCTATAAAAACATGGTCGCGCGCCTGCGCGATCACTCCTGAAATGGTAGGGTTCAAATTCTTGGTCCATAACGGCAAAGATTTTCCTGAAGTCCTCGTGAATGAAGACATGGTGGGGCATCGCCTCGGAGAATTCTCGCTCACTCGAAAGTTCGTGAAGCACGGAGGCAAGATGCAAAAAGAGCTTGAAATGAAGAAGAAGGAAGCAGAAATCGCGGCTTCGCAAACAGCAAAGACGGCTGCGACTGAAGCCAAGAAGTAATCACTAAGAGACCTCGAATTGGAGACGCCAATCACGCGAATCTCATTCGAGAGAATTCGAGTAACTATTAGAGTTTGATTTGGGAGTAGCGAGTATGCGAGCTATATTAAACAACTATCGTCAATCTCCCCGCAAGATGCGCCTTGTCGCGACCGCGGTAAAAGGGAAAACAGTGAAAGAAGCTGAAATACTACTTAGCCTCATGCCAAAGACCGCGACGGTTCCTCTCCTCAAGCTCCTCCGAAGTGCGGTCGCGAACGCGAAAGAAAATCAGAAAGTTACCGACAGTGAAGGACTCATGATAGAAGATTTTCGTGTTGACGCGGGGGTTGTGCTTAAGCGCTCCATGCCTCGAGCCCACGGTTCCGCGTATCAGATCCTGAAGAGAACGAGCAAGGTAATGCTAATCCTCGGAGAACAGAAAAAATCACCAATCACCAATCACCAATCACCAAAAAAGAAAGCAAAGTAAGTTTGGTTACTGTTTCTTGGTTATTGATTGTTACACCATGTCCCACGTCGTCCACCCATATTCACATCGTCTTGGTATCATCAAGGATTGGAAATCCCGCTGGTTCGGCGTGAAAGGAGAATACCAAAAACGTCTGAAGGGGGATATTCTTATTCGTGAACTCTTGGCGCGGCGCCTTCGGGGAATGTACGTAAGCAGCGTGGATATTGAACGCGGGTCCAAACTTTTTCGCATCATCATTAGAACATCCCGCCCGGGCATGCTTATCGGCAAGAGCGGCGAGGGAGCCGTCAAGCTTAAAAATGAGATTTTGGACTTCGGGAGGAGACAGCATCTTTCCGGCCTTCTCAATCTCAAACTTGATATCGAGGAGGTTCGCTCTCCCGAATCGAATGCCGCTATCGTGGCTCATATGGTGGCGGAAGGACTGGAAAAACGTCTCCCATTTCGGCGCGTGATGAAACAGACGATCGATAAAGTGATGGCCAATCGAGATGTCAAAGGCGTGCGGATCTACCTCGGAGGACGGCTCGGTGGCGCGGAAATGGCTCGCACGGAGGAACTAAAGCGAGGACGTATTCCGCTACAGACACTCCGAGCCGATATTGATTTCGCTCGCGAGCGCGCACACATGACATATGGCGATATTGGAATCAAGGTATGGGTGTATAAAGGGGAGGTATTTTCCGAAAAACAACGAACAAAGTGAGTATGTTTTTCGAGAACTCCCTCACTCGACCCTAAAGACACCATATAGAGCATGAGGTTTGGGATTACAAGTATCAATCAATTGCAAATTATTCATTAGCAAGTTTGAGTGAGGGGGTGGCGATTTTCTAAACTCGCTACGCTCGCAAGAAAATCAGCCATGCTATTACCGAAGAAAGTTAAATATCGAAAATGGCATACCATGCGGCGTAATGCTAAAAAGCCGCAGGTGGAAACCCGCGGGACCGAGGTATCGTTCGGTTCTTTCGGCTTGAAAGCATTTTCTCCCGGGCGCATCCGCTCGAATCAAATTGAGGCGGCGCGAAAAGTGCTCGCTCGAAGCGCGGGCAAGGGCGGAAAAGTATGGATCCGCATTTTCCCCGACATGCCTTATACGGCAAAGCCACCGGAAGTTGGCATGGGTAAAGGAAAAGGCGACCCCCAAGGGTACTGCTTTGAGGTGAAAGCGGGGCGAGTGATTTTTGAAGTTGACGGCATTGAGGAAGCCTTGGCTAAGGAATCACTTCGCAAAGCTGGTACCAAATTACCCGTAAAGAGCAAAGTGGTTTCAAGGTGATTTGCGCTTTTACCGATTTTAGATTAGGCTGTGATACTTTCCACTTCTCCCGTCACCAACCCTTACTATCTATGTCAGAGTACGCCAAAAAAACTAAGGAAGAACTCGACCGATTGGTGAGAGATCATCGTGAGAAGTTGCAAGCCTTTCGTTTTGCCATCACTGGGAGCAAGGCAAAGAACACAAAGGAGGGAAGAAATCTCCGGAAAGAGATTGCCCGCATACTGACGGAAGTGCAAAGACGCACTATCGAATCTCGAACATCTAATATCAAAAAATAGATCAATACCCAGAAAATATGACAGCTGCTATAAAAAGACACGCAGGTAAAACCCTCACGGGAACCGTCGTTTCCACCAAAATGAAAGACACCGTCGTGGTCGAGGTAGATCGCTTTGTCGCACATCCGAAGTATCGAAAATATCTCCGTCACACCAAGCGTTTTAAAGCGCATGATGCGGGCAACAAGAAAAAAGTGGGGGAGAAAATAACTATCGTCGAATGCGCCCCGATATCCAAAGGGAAACATTTTAGAGTTTTAATGAATGAGCAAAGCGAATGAGTGTAAAACTCTAACCCTGTTAAATCCCGCCATGCGGGCTTTCGCCAAAGGCGAAAGATTTAACAGGGTGATGATTTTCAAAAACTCGCCGACTCGTTAAGAAAATCAATCATGTTACAGCCTCGAGCCATTGTCAAAATCGCGGATAACTCCGGAGGGAAAATCGGACGGATTTTCAAGGTGCTTGGGTCTTCAAAAAAGCGCTACGCCGAAATTGGCGAGCTCGTCGTTCTTTCGGTGCAAAAAGCTGAACCTCGAAAGACGGTGAAGAAAAAGGATGTGTTGCACGCCGTCGTTGTTCGTCAAAGGAAGCCATTTCGCCGAAAGGATGGCTCCTATATCCGTTTCGATGAGAACGCTGTCGTGATTCTGGAAAAGGGGAAGAAGGACCCGCTTGCCGGCCGCGTCTTCGGCCCGATTCCAAGGGAGCTTTCGGAGAAAGGATTTCATTCGATCACCTCAAAAGCTGCTGAAGTCGTTTAATAATACGAATAGCGAATCAATACGAATATACGAATGAAGAAGAAAATACGCAAAGAATATTTGTAAATTCGTACCAATTCGTTATTCGTAGTAATCATGAACATACATAAAGGAGACAATGTCATAGTCATTTCTGGTTCCCAAAAGGGAAAGAAGGGGACCATCAGTCGCGTGCTTGCCGAGAAAAACTTGGTCATTGTGGAGGGCGTGAATTTACGCAAACGACATGAACGACCTCGCAAGAGCGGGCAGAAAGGGCAGGTCGTAGAAAAGGCCATGCCCCTTCATCGCTCTAACGTGGCAATCCTCGAGAGTGGCAAGGGAGTTCGAACAGGCGCGAAGCGCGTCGGTGAGAAATGGATCAGGGTCAGCCGAAAAACAGGCAAGGAAATTTAATAATACGAATAGCGAATCAATACGAATATACGAATGAAGAAGAAAATACGCAAAGAATATTTGTAAATTCGTACCAATTCGTTATTCGTAATAAGCATGAAAACTCTAAAGGAAAAACAAAAAGAGGCATATACTGCTCTAAAAGGATCGATGGGCTACACCAATCCGATGCAAACGCCGCGGCTTCTCAAAGCCGTCGTAAGCGTAGGAGTCGGGTCATTCAAGGACAAAAAGAAGATAGATGTCGTAGAAGATCGCCTTGGGAAGATCACTGGACAGAAAGCCGTAAAACGGGGGGCGAAGAAATCAATTGCCTCCTACAAGACGAGAGAAGGCGATACCGTCGGCATGCAAGTCACGCTTCGCGGGCCGCGCATGTATGGGTTTTTGGATAAGCTTTTGCACATCGCCCTTCCCCGTACGAAAGATTTCAGAGGCATTTCTCCCTCGGCGATTGATGAGATCGGAAATCTTACGATTGGCGTGCGAGAGCACACAATCTTTCCCGAAGCGTCCGACGAGGATTTGCGAGATGTCTTCGGCATGGGAATCACGATCGTGACCACCGCACGGACGAAAGCTGAAGCGAAAGCATTTTTTACCTATCTCGGCGTTCCCTTCAAAGAGGAGGTGGCAAAGAAATAGTAGCCACAAAAGACTTACGCGCGTGAATATTCCCCCACGCAACCCCGCTTCAAAAGGGTTGAGCGAGGAAGATAGCCCTCGTTTGACTTTCCAGGCCAAGTTAGCTAGTATTTCGGCACGCTCGCAGGAGCAGGCGCTAGGAATTAGGCGCTAGGCTTTAGGAAGAAGCAGCGCTTGCCTTTTTCTAGAGCCTAAAGCCTAATACCCTAGAGCCTTTTCGTTCATATGGCCAAGGCATCAGTTAAAGCAAGGGCGCTAAAGAAGCCCAAATTCAGTACTCGCATCGTGCGACGTTGTTTCCGTTGCGGACGAAAACGCGGCTTCATGAGGGATTTCGGGCTCTGCCGCATCTGTTTTCGAGAGTACGCGAACGAAGGAATGATTCCGGGAGTTAAAAAGTCAAGTTGGTAAGAACTATTGATACGAATGCAACGAATTACCATGCGAATGCTACCAATCTACAAATCCGCCTCTCTCATTCGTATATTCGAAGCATTCGTGCGTTAATTTGTAACATTCGTATCAAGGCACTATGGATCCAATTTCCGATTTTTTGAATACGCTTAAGATGGCCAGTCGCCAGGGACTCCCGACGTTTACCTTTCCCTCCTCGCGCCTCATTGTCGCGATCGCGCAGGCGCTTGAAAAGAAGGGGTATGTGGAGTCGTCAAAGAAAGCGAAGAAAGGGTATCACCTTGAAATCACGCTTCCCACGGAAGAAATGGGTCGTAAGGTGCACGCGGTAAAACGAATTTCCCGCCTCTCCAAACGCATATACAAGAAAGCTCATGAAATCTATCCGGTGAGAAACGGTTCGGGAACGGCGGTGCTCTCTACTCCAAAGGGAATTCTTATTGACAGCGAGGCGCGCGCGGCGAAGCTCGGAGGAGAGGTACTTTTTGAGATATGGTAATGGCTCGGCCCGCAGTTTCGGGATTCAGTCTTCTGAATATCGAAACTGCGGATGCCGAACAGTACCCTGTTAAATCCCGCTTCGCGGGCTTTCGCCAAAGGCGAAAGATTTAACAGGGTGATGATTTTCAAAGACTCGCAGACTCGTTAAGAAAATCAATCATGAGCAGACTTGCTAAAAAACCAATAGTCATCCCCGAAAAAGTGGAGGTGGTGGTGCAGAACGGAAACGTGTCGGTCACCGGCCCCTTAGGCACGCTTTCAAGAAGCGTACCTGGAGCTATTTCCTTGGTGGTAAAGGACGGCGGCATTGTGGTAACGCCGAACAACAACGCGCTCTCAACAAAAATGCTCGTCGGCACCACGGTGGCGCACGTACGCAACATGATTAAAGGCAGTACCGAAATGTTTGTAAAGAAACTCATTATTGAAGGTATCGGCTTCAAAGCCGAAGTTAAAGGCTCCTCCTTGCAACTTGCCCTTGGTTTTTCTCACCCCGTGACGGTAGCTATCCCGAAGGAACTGAAGGTTGTTTCGGAAAAAGGACTCCTTAGCATAAGCGGCGGGAATATTGAGACCGTTGGAGCCTTTGCGGCACGTGTCCGCGCCTTGAAAAAGCCCGAGCCCTATAAGGGAAAAGGGATACGTTACGAAACCGAAGTGATTAGAAGGAAGCAGGGAAAGAAGACCACCTAAAGTAAATATCGAATATCCAATCTCGAATATCGAAGAAATTTAAATATTCAATATTGAAAAGTTAAGTATTTTCGAAATTAGGTATTTGAGATTTGAAATTGAAAAAGACTATGAGTACCATACACCAAAAAACAGAGAAGAGACAACGTCGCCATCGGCGAATTCGGGCGAAAATCTCGGGCACGGCTCTCCGCCCGCGTCTTTCTGTATTTCGTTCAAATAAAGCGGTGTATGGGCAGATTATTGATGATGAGAAATCCATGACACTCGTCTCCGCTTCTTCTCTCCGGGTGAAAGGCAAAGGATCGCTAGAAAAAGCAAAGGCCGTGGGGAAGAGTATCGCCGAGCGCGCCAAGGAGAAGCACATTGAGCGAGTAGTATTCGATCGCGGGGGGTACCTCTACGCGGGGGCTATCAAAGCGCTTGCGGACGGCGCCCGAGAAGGAGGACTCACCTTTTAGGAAAAAGGAATATCTAATATCTAAATTCTAATATCTAAAAATGACTGATGACATTAAAATTGAACCTACCTCTACTTCACCGGCATCTCCAGCAAGTGCCGCGCCGGCGAGTGCCGGAGGAGCGCCGTCTTTTCGAGGTCGCACTAGTGCTCGTCGCGTAGGACGCGGCGGAGCCGGTTCGCGCGCGGGAGACCGAGGGGGGAGTCGACGTGGCGGTGGAGGACGAGAGGAGAGAGCCCGCCCCGAATTCGATCAAAAGATGCTTAATGTGCGGCGCGTGGCCCGCGTGGTTGCCGGTGGCAGACGGTTCAACTTCAGCGTACTTATGGTAATCGGTAACCGTAAGGGTTCAGTCGGTGTGGGCACCGGTAAGGCGGGGGATACCGCTCTTGCTATCGAAAAAGCGACTAAAAACGCAAAGAAGCACATGATTCGCGTTGAGCGCACATCGAACCATTCCATTCCGCATATACTCGAAGCAAAGTACTCGAGCGCGCGAATCGTGATTCGTCCCGCTCCTCATAAAGGTCTTACCGCGGGAAGCGCCGTTCGCTCCGTGCTCGAGCTGTGCGGCATCAGTGATGTGAACGCCAAGGTACGTTCCGGCAGTAAGAATAAGCTCAACCTGGCACAGGCAACTATCAAAGCTCTTTCAGAGATTACTCTGAAAGTGAAATCTGAAGCACAACATCCCCGCTCGAGCGAGAGTTCAGTCGGGCTGGCGAAATCCTAAATTGGATTCGTATATTCGTACTAATTCGCAGTTCGTATTCTATGCAATTCCACACATTAAAGCGCACCCACCTCAACAAACGTTCCGCACAGGTCGGGCGAGGAGGGAAACGCGGCAAAACGTCGGGACGGGGCGGGAAAGGTCAAACGGCTCGCGCCGGGCATAAAATGTACCCGGAAATTCGCGATATGATAAAGCGCATCCCGAAACTGCGCGGCCGCGGCAAGCAGTCGCTTAAAAGCTTTCGCGAACCGTTTACGCCGATCCATCTCGATACCCTTGAACGGGCGTTTGCTCCCGGAAGCACGGTAAGTCCAGAGACCCTTCTTTCGGCATCACTCATTTCCCGCGCAAACGGTCGTCTTCCCCGCGTAAAAATTCTCACTCGTGGCGCACTTAATAAGAAGCTGATTATTTCGGACTGCTCTCTCTCCGCGTCGGCGAAGGCCGCGATTGAGAAGGCCGGCGGTTCTGTAGCGAAGTAAGAATAATGAATACTGAATTCTGAGTCAGAGGCAGTCTTCTTCCCCCTTTTTTCATAATTCATATTTCATAATTCATCTTCATTATGGATTTCCTACAAAAACTTAAACTCGCATGGCACGACACGTCGCTTCGCAAGCGTCTGTTTTTCATCGCGGTTATGCTTGTCGTATTTCGTTTTCTTTCCGCGATTCCGATTCCGGGTATCGATATCGCGCGCCTCGAAAGCTTTCTCTCAGGCAATCAATTTTTCGGACTTCTGAACATCTTCTCCGGCGGAGGGCTTTCCAACCTCTCGATTGTCATGCTCGGAGTCGGTCCCTACATTACGGCGTCCATCATCATGCAGCTCCTCACCATGATGTCCCCAAAGCTTAAGGCGCTCTACCAGGAGGAAGGCGAAGCGGGGAGAGCCAAGTTTTCGCAGTACTCCCGACTCCTTTCGGTACCGCTCGCGCTGATTCAAGCCTTCGGTTTTTTGGTGCTTCTCTCGCGCCAAGGAGTGCTTACCGACCTTGGACTTTTCTCCACGCTTACTAACGTCATTATCATCACGGGAGGATCCGTGCTCATCATGTGGATAGGGGAGCTCATGACGGAATACGGCATCGGTAACGGCACTTCGATTATCATCTTCGCCGGTATTGTCGCCGCGCTTCCCGCGGCGGTGAGTCAGCTTGCCTTCACGTTTGATCCGAGCGCGATACCTACTTACGTCGGATTCCTTGCGCTCGCGGCGCTCGTGGTATGGGGCGTGGTTGTCGTTACCGAAGCGGAACGGCCGATTCCGGTAACGTACGCGAAGCGCGTCCGCGGAATGAAAGTCTATGGCGGTGTCTCGACCTACCTCCCACTTCGGGTCAATCAAGCGGGAGTGATTCCAATTATTTTCGCGCTTTCCATCCTTCTTTTCCCTCAAATGATTGCCACGGTGCTCGGCGCTTTTGACAGCGCGCTCCTCAAAACGATATCGGGCGGCCTCACGACCATTTTCTCCAACGCATGGGTGTATGCCGCACTATATTTTATTCTCGTGTTTCTGTTTACCTATTTCTATACCGCAGTCACGTTCGATCCGGAGCAAATCTCGGTCAATCTGCAGAAAAATGGGGCATTCATCCCCGGAGTACGTCCGGGAACTCCGACTCGCGATCACATCGCTTCGGTGGTTACGCGCATCACATTAGTGGGAGCCACGTTCCTCGCGTTTGTCGCCGTGCTTCCTCTCGCAATGCAGGGTATCACGGGGAATACCAATCTTGCTATCGGTGGTACCGCGCTTCTCATCGTCGTTTCGGTCGTACTCGATTTCATCAAGAAAATTGACGCGCAAGTGTCGATGCGGGAGTATTAAAATCAGACTATAGTAGTTAGAATATAGTATATAGATCTGATCCCCATTCTCGTCCCCAGTCTATAATCTACCTACTATTTACTAAGTACTGATCTTATGACTCCTTGCACTTTCATCTTCGCTGGCCCGAGCGGCTCGGGAAAAGGCACTCAAGTCGACCTGCTCAAGGCCTACCTCAAACACAACACACCCGAGATTCCCGAGTTTAGTTCTTACACGGGAGACGGTTTTCGCGCGCTCATGAACGGCGATACGCTTGCCGCGCATCTCGCCAAGGAGATTCAGAACGCGGGGCTCCTCCAGCCGGAGTTTCTCGCTATTTATCTCTGGGCGGACAATTTCATTAAGAATGTGACGGGAAAGGAGCACTTGTTCATCGACGGCTCTCCCCGCAAGCCCGCCGAAGCCATCGTGCTCGATTCCGCGATGGAGTTTTATAAGCGCGAACCCGTGCATATCATAGATGTCGTTGTTTCCGACGCGGAAACACGGCGGCGGCTACTCCTCCGCGCTCGTCACGATGATACAAACGAGGGTATCGACCGCAGACTCGCCTGGTATAAGACGGAGGTGGTGCCGGCGATCGAATACCTCAAAAAACAGCCACGCTATCGATTTCACCGCATTAACGGGGAGCAGGCGCCGGAGCAAGTGCATCGTGATATTTTGAAGGCACTTGTTCTGTAATCCTTAAAGAATGTCCAATGAGTTCAAACGAAACCATTTTAATCTCAGTCGGCGGTTCAATCATTATTCCTGAAGAGATTGATGTCGGGACGGTGCGCGAGTTTAAGCGCGTCATTCTTTCCGAAGTCTCGGAGGGAAAGAGATTTATCTTGATGGTTGGCGGCGGTAAGACTTGTCGCAAGTATCAAGCGGCAGCTAAAGCCATCGAGCCGACGCTCACGAATAACGATCTTGATTGGATCGGTATCCATAGCACCCGCTTCAATGCGCACTTCCTTCGCCAAATTTTCCAAGAACACGCGTTTGAAGATATCATTCTTGACCCGAATATTCCGGTTGAAACTTCAAAGAGTATCATCGTTGCTGGAGGGTGGCGACCGACTGCAAGCACCGATCACAGCGCTGTGTTGGTTGCAAAAGCCTACGGTTTAAAGAGAGTAATCAACCTCTCCAACATTGACTATGTATACGATAGTGATCCGAAAAAGAATCCAAGTGCCAAAAAGTTAGAGCGTATTTCTTGGAAAGAATTTCGCAACATCATCCCCAAAACGTGGGGTCCGGGTATGAACGCGCCCTTCGATCCCATCGCGGCGGGAGAAGCCGAGAAACTTGGCCTCGAGGTGGCGGTTATGAACGGAACTAACATTGGAAATTTAGAGAATTACCTCCGTGGGAAGACGTTCAAAGGAACGGTGATATCCAGTGAGTAGAGAGTAGCTAGTAGTGAGTAGAAAAATGCAGATTTCTCCACAGAGTCGATCAACATTCCCGGTAGGGGTTACCACGCTTGTCATTCGGGATGGAAAGATCCTGCTGGGAAAAAGAAAAGGCGTGCACGGTGACGGCTGCTGGGCGCTGCCTGGGGGACACCTAGAACGAAAAGAACCAATGGAATTGGCGGCAAAGCGGGAACTTTTTGAAGAGACTGGTCTTATCGCTGAGAGAGTACTTTTTCACGTCTTGGTAAATCACCCAAATCGCCTAGACAGCGATCATTATGTGCATGTCGGTTTCTTGGCAGAAGGGGTAGCCGGTGAGGTGCAGAATAAAGAGCCCGATAAATGCAGTGAGTGGGGGTGGTTTCTACTAAGCGCGCTTCCTTCACCGATCTACTTCTCCCACGGCGAGATTATACAGGCGTTCAGAGATGGTAACGCGTTCAAAAATATATCCGAGTGAGGAAGGTAAAGATGCTTTTTAGGGGACAAAAGACTTAGTAAGCTTATTATCTGCATGGGAGTAACGGTCAAAACAGCTAAAGAAATAGAGATTCTCCGGGAAGGAGGCAAACGTTTAGGGGAGATCTTGCAGAAGGTCGCGGCAGAGGTGAAGCCGGGAGTTTCAGGCAAGATGCTGAACGACCTCGCGGAGACACTCATGCGGGAGAAGGGGGACAGCCCTTCGTTTTTAGGATATTCTCCCCGGGGAGCTAAGCGGGCATTCCCCGCCGCGCTCTGCGTTTCGGTGAATGATGAGGTCGTGCATGGTATCCCCAATGAGAAAGAAAAAATCTTGCGCGAAGGAGATATCGTGGCCCTCGACGCCGGCCTCATACATAAAGGGCTGTTTACGGATAGCGCGATGACGATCGGGGTGGGGAAGATAGACGAGGGAGGGCAGAACCTTATTGACACGACGAAGAAAGCTCTCGCGGTCGGTATTGGAGCGGTGCGTGCAGGAGCGACAACCGGAGATATCGGATTCGCAATTGAAAAGTTTGTGACCTCCGCCGGGAGTTTCGGTATTGTTCGAGACCTGGCGGGCCACGGAGTCGGCTACAGCGTGCACGAGGAACCGCTCATACCCAATTTTGGAAAGAAAGGCGAGGGCACCGCACTCAAGGCAGGTATGGTGATCGCGATCGAACCGATGCTAAATGAAGGCAAAGCGGCGGTAAAGATTGACGGGGACGGATACACCTACCGTACCAAAGATGGCACACGGAGCGCCCATTTTGAGCACACCGTTGTCGTGACCGAGAAAGGGGCGGAGATTTTGACGAAAGTGTGATATACTTGATCCGATATGCAAAAGGCTAAACTAAAAAGAGTCCGTATAGATCCGTGGAATATGAGCGGGGCCGAACGCCTCGCTATTTGGAGACGTGCGCAAGCGGTATGGAGCAAGCGAAGAGTTGACCCAATAAAAGAATTAAATAAGATAAGGCGAGAGTGGCGTTAATTCATGGTAACGCTTGATACGAATGCGGTTATTTATTACCTAAAGGGTGACGTTGCCGCGACGGCCGTGCTCGAGCCGATTATTCGCGGGTACACTCCCATGTTTATCGCCACTATTACCGAGGTTGAATTATTCAGTTTGCCTACCATTACTGCAGAAGAAAGTGGACGAATTGAGCTATTACTCCCCCTTTTTTCTATCCTCGCGCTCGATTCGCGGATGGCGCGCAAAGCAGCCGAACTCCGTCGGCTCTATCCGAAACTCAAAATAGCAGACAGCATCGTCGCGGCCGCTGCGCTTTTCACCCACTCGACTCTTTTGACGAGAAACGTAAAGGACTTCAAAAGGATTTCAGGCCTCTCCGTACAATCCGTTTAACTTGTACGATTCAGTAGGCCTATTCGAACACACGCTTCTTGTGGCCGAAACAGAGGCGGAGATTTTGACTTATGTATAAAAAAGAGGCCTGGATTGCTCCAAGCCTCTCGTGAAGAACTGTCGTGGCTATTTAGGCGGCCACCGGCGCTTGCTCGTCTTTCTCAGACGATGTTTTCCTTCCCCGCGGCTTTTGAGGTTTTGCGTTGTTAATCGCCTCCTCTAAGTCGTTGGTTCCCGCAGCCGCCGTAGCTGGCTCGGGTGAAGGATCAGTCGGTTTAGCCTCCGACGTGGGCTGATGTGCTACGCTCCGCTTTCGGGCGATAATTCCTTGTTCTCGCATCCATTTCGGGACGCCGTAGGAGTGGAATGCGTGTTGGATGGCGTAGAGGAGCGCCTCTCCCTTGATGGCCGTTGCTGGCACGTCCCCCTGGCTGAATCCATTCATGATTTTCTTCTTGCGGAAGATGTACTTCCACTTATCCTGAATGTCCGCATGGGTATCCACCACCTTGAGAGCTTGCCACGGAATGTTCCGTGGGTTCCACCCGGACGCGAGGAGTTCCAGCGTCTGAATCATCTGCCAGAGGCAGACGAGACTGACGGGGAGCTTTTGGTCCATGTAAATGGCCAGATTCCCCGCGACGTTTTGCACTACGACAATCCCGATCCCCTGCACCTCTTTGCTATGGCTGGCGTGGGGGATGAGTGGATTGTCCGTTTGCACAAAAATCGCCTTGATCTCGGTCTCCTTGCCGTAGTGTTGGGTCTTCACGGTGTGGCGCTGTGCCGTTTGGCACAGGTCCACCGCTTCCCAGTACAGCAATTCATCCTGATAGAGGCCGCGAAGGAGATTTTGGACAATCTTCTTGCCCTCCTTCGGCCCCTCTTCGCAGATGAGACAGTCTGTGATGGCGGAGAGTTCCAGAATACTGTTGTTCTTGCGTTCAACACTTTTCTGGACCAACTGCCGCAGACTCTTGCAGGCCCGCTCGTCGGTAAAGAGTGGCGACTTCCCCCCGCACATCTCCTCGTAAAAGGAGAGCAGGGTTCCATCGTCAACATTCTTCACCCGCCGGTGAATCAAGCCATGATGCACGTAATGCATGACGGCGATGATGTAGTTAGCGACGGCGTGTCGGTTAATGACGCGGTGCATAATCCGGATAATCGCGGGGAGCTCGGTCCGGCTCCCCGCGTCCTCCACAGTCTTGCGGACTGCGGCGGTGATGCGTTGGAGCGGCCGGTCTTCCTCAATTCCGAGGAATTCAGTCATCGCCTCGGTTGCGGACTCTCCGAACTTCCCGAATCGGCCTCCACCCGTCCCAATGACGAGCTCTTGCCGCTTCTGAAAATACGATTCCGGCTGGTTCGCGATTCCCTCACTGAGTTCCAGTGTCGCGGTTTTGAGCCCTGGAAAACGCTCGTCTCCCTGTTTGAAGGAGCGCGCGCGGCGGAGTGCCTCAATGGCGTCCAATCTGAGAAACTTTGGGAGCCACACCTTGTTGACTCGGTAAGATGCGAAGGTGAGGGCTTCGGACGGTTCGGCGGTGGGCGGGGTGTTTTCTGTTTTCATAATTTCCATCTTCGTTCTATGCAGTGTAGGGCTAACGAAAAAGGCCCCGTTTTTGGTATACGGAAAGTAGCTTACTTCTGTCGAAGAGCCACTGCAGACTATAGTAGCATATTTAACTGTATAAGTCAATAGTTACAGGGTCCCAAAAATAGCGTATTTTAAGGGTTAAATAGTTTTACTCCCCCTACCTTGGAATCCATTAGAAACCTGTTGTGCTAAACTAGTTCCCATGACAAAAGCAGAAGGATCTGGATTTGAACTCCCAGAAAAACCACCAACTTTTGATCTCTCCGATGAATCTCCTGACCCGGAAGATGTCGTTCTGCCGTCTTCAGGTCAGCACATTGATTCTGCAGCAAAAGAAAGAGAAAAGTCTCCCACTGTTCACCCAACTGGGGAAGGAGTCCTACCTAAAGCGGTCGAAAAGAAACCTGAAGAGAAAATTCTCCCAGTTTCCCAAAAGAATGTTCCGGAGCGGACAAGGACTTCAGCGGAAGAAAAAGCGCGAGCTTTTAATGACTATTTCAAACCGGTAAAGACAGGCACACAGCTTATAGATTTGATTGTCGATATGCCATACAGTTCCAAGCTGCAGGAGATCATGAGCGTTCGACAACTTGAAACATTTGCAGGTCAATTTCATAAGAAAGTTCTCGCATTCTTTCGTGATTTTGAGGAGGGGAAGGAGGCGAAGACCATGGAGGAACTAGAAAAGGCTGGTGAAGACTTTATCTCTTCTGAGAAAATTCCTTCTGGGTGCAGGACTGCCATCCGCGCCATTGTGAATGCCGATATTCAGAAGAAACTTCAGCCAAAGGCCGAGGCTCTTGCTCCAGAAGCGGCGAGGGAGGTAAAGACCGAGGGATCCGCCTCTGAAAAACCAAAGCCGCTTAGCGCCGCACAAATAGTAGAAAACTATCGGAAAAGGAAAGAGGCTGAAAAGAAGGAAAAAGCTTAACATCTCGTTGCACAAAAAAATCCCCATACTACTTAGTCACCTTCAAGTCTAATTCTATGACCACTTCTCCAGAAACTGCCCCGGTAGAAAAAAAGCGCACTCTCGATGAGATGCTTGACGCTGACGGGTTTAGCTCATGGCTCGAGCGGGTTCCTGCTGCGAAGGGCCTTAACATGAGCGATGCCAATCGCGATCAGGTTGAGAAGTTCTATAAGGCTTGGGAAGCGAGCAAAGCCGTGGCTGAAAAGTCCGAGGAGATCTACAACCAAAAACTGGCCAGCGAAGAATTGGGTAACCTTACTTCTGAAGAAGCCGCAGAGATTGCGGCACTCGTCGGTAATGAGGCGGTTCTGCATCCTGAAAGCATGGTGGCGCGGCAAGAGCAATTTGAACTTTTGGAGAAATTACCTAAGGACATCGCGGCCGGGGAACAAGAACTGGCCGAACTTGCCGCGAAAACGGGAGGCATTGATGACCTTAAGCAGAAAATTAAGGAGGCAAAAGAAAAAAATGAGGATTTTAAGAAAGGGACGGCTGATCTTCCTAAAGAAGTCCAACTTACCGTTCGAGAATCTCTTTCTCGCTTATTTGAACGATGGAAGCCCCTGGGAAAGAGTCTGGACCAGAAAATCAAAGATGCAAAGGATGATAAAAACACCGAAGCCGAAGCAAAGTTTTCGAAGCTTAAAAAACGACTCGAGGAAGAAGAGAAAATAGCGAAAACGCGAGCTGACATAGAGACAAAATACCAGACGTCGTTCAGTGCTGCCGGCTGGAAGAATGAAGTTGGAGAATTAGACTCAAAAATCAAGCAGTTTGAGGAGGATTTAAAGAATAGAGAAACTGGTAAAACTCTACTCGATGCCACGACGGAAAGAGTAAAACAGCTCAAAGAGCAAAGCTCTAACCTGCGAAGACAGGTCTGTGCCAAGATTCCAGTCCATGCCGCCGTCCATAAGCGCGTAAGTGAAGAGGTGCAGGCGAAACTCATAAGTGCCACCTCGTCTAAAGAACTCTACGTCATTGAAGAGGCGGTGCAAGAAACACGGCGCCTCGAAGCCCTTGCAAAAAGTGGAGGAAGTGGGAGTAGCTATTTGGATGATTTACCAGTGCCCGTTTCAGAATACAAAACGGATATCAACGCTCAGATTGAGCTTGTGGTTAACAAGATGCTTGTAAAAGCCATAGATGAAATACCGACAGGTGTGTCCATGACACTCTTCGAATCAGAGCTCCAGGAGTTCATGGACAAGGCGAGAGCGGGACTTGGGTTCAAGACACCAGATGAGAGCCGGAGGTTTGTCATCGGCATACTCGAGGAGCAGAGGAAAAAGGCGGCGAAAAATCCTGGTACCGGGAGGGCGACATATCTAAGCCGACTCATCTGGAAACTTGCACACGGGAAGTAAACGAATCACTCTATTTAGCACCATCTAGTTCTCTCATCCATGAAAGAGTTTGTCGCACAATTTAAGGCATTACTCGATGCCGGTAAGCTCGAAGAAGCGAAGGCTCTTCTCTCGACGCTTGGCAGTCTCCCAGAAACGGCGGAAGAGCGCGCGGAGGCCAAGCTCTTTATGACAGACCTCTACGTACGTCTTACCAACGCGGCGAACCAAGCGTACCTCGACATCCTTCATGACTCCATAGCTAAACTGAAAGTACTCGCCGCGAAAGATAGAGACATTGACGAAGCGGCAAAGCTCGCGAAAGCGCGGGCGAGCCTTGCGGAGTAGTCTTCGTTAGGCGGGCCGCACTCGCGAATTAGGCTTTTTTTCTTGCTTCTCCACCTCTTTAGAGGGGGAGATACAGAGGGGGGTGCTCTCACCCCACCTCAATCTTCCCCTCTGAAGAGGGGAGGAGGAGCCTCGTGCTTTCAGGTTTTTGCGCCCTTTCGTGGTACTATATTTGCTATGGAACAGACTGGGGTTACCGGAATTGAGCAGAAATTCGCCTCTCCTGAAGCGGAGCTTAAGTTCTTGCGCGAAGAGGTCCTCCGAAAGGAAGAAGCTCTCGCTGAAAAAGGTCTCTCTCCTGAACGCGCGGAGCTCACGAGTGATACCGTCAGGGTTTACGCGAAAACTCCAATTAAAGAACTCATTGCTCCCGGGGCGCAGCTCCCGCAAGATGAGCAAGAAACGATCGTGCTCGACCTCTCGCCCGAGCCGCATGACAAGCAGATGGAAGCGCTCGTCGCTATCATGCAAAAGAAGGGACTCCGGAACGCGTTTTCGGTAGTCGAGAAGATGCACAATCTCCATCTTTACGATGACTTTCATCGCTTCCTCGTCCAGTACATTCAAAGCGGCCTGCCCGTGAAGGGTCTTAAAGAGAGAAGCCCGCTCTCGCGAGAGCTCCACATGACACTCTTTGAAATCTCTCTTCCGGAAACGACCAAAGAGGAGGGTGACAAAGAGTTGAAGGCGCTCATCGCGGGGATGGAGCAATTTTATTCAGGCATGCTCTCCGTTGCCGACGCGGGGAAGCGTGATACCTACTTTACCGTCGAGATCGCGAACGCGAATGGGAGCGATGAGATCATTTTCTACGTTTCCGTGCCTACGGCGAAGAAGGCGCTATTTGAAAAGCAGTCGAAATCCCTCTTCCATAACGCCAAGATCAAAGAAATCAAGGATGATTACAACATCTTCAACGAAAGCGGCGTTTCGCTCGGCTCACTCGCCACGCTTCAGAAGAATCCCATTTTTCCCATTAAGCTTTACGAGGATTTTCAGGTAGATCCCTTGAGCGTCATTTTGCACAGCTTTTCTAAAATTGACAGGGATGGAGAGGGGGCGGCGATACAACTTCTGCTGCGTCCGCCACAGCATGCCTACAACCAGCGTTATGAGTATGCTTTGCGCCAGATTCAGAAGGGTATGTCGGTCCGCAAAGCCATCAATATACCCTTCACCATTACGGGGCAGGTTTTCAAGACTCTGAAAGATGTCTTTTCTAATGAAGACGAAAAACTCCGGAAAAAGCAGAAGGAAGATAGGCAAGGACCCAAGGTAGACGAACTTGTTGTTGAGGAAATCAAGAAGAAAGTGGGAGCACCCATGCTCGAATGTGTGATTCGCGTCGTTGGCTCCGCTGGCACGAGGGAAGCGGCGGAAGAAATTATCGCCGATATCGAAGCCGCTTTCAATCAGTTCGGAAGCGGTACGGGCAACGCGATCCGGTTTAAGCGAAAGACCAAAGGTTCCCTTGTCAGGCTCCTGCGGCAGTTTAGTCTTCGCGAGTTCGACGCGAGTGCGAAGCTACCCCTTAACATTAAAGAGCTTACGACGCTCGTACACTTTCCCTCTACTCGTCTGAAATCAGCGCCAGCGCTTAAACAGGCGAAAGCAGGTACGGCTCCGGCACCGGCAGGACTTCCAAGCTCCGGTCTCCTTCTAGGCGTCAACCGCGTGCGAGGAGAGGGCGTACCCATCTATATGACGCCGGATGATCGCCTTCGGCATTTCTACACCATCGGTCAAACCGGCACGGGAAAGACGACACTCCTCAAGCATATGATCGCGCAGGACGTAGCAAACGGCGAAGGTCTTTGCTTTATCGACCCGCACGGCGTGGATATTGTCGATGTCCTCTCGATGATTCCTAAGGAGCGTTACGAAGATTTGATTTACTTCGATCCTAGCAACACGGCACGGCCGATGGGCCTTAATATGCTTGAGTACGACACGAGGTTTCCGGAACAGAAAACCTTCGTGGTGAACGAGATGCTCTCGATTTTCGACAAGCTTTTCGACATGAAGACCGCGGGAGGTCCGATGTTCGAGCAATACTTCCGCAACGCGGTGTTGCTTACGATTGAAGACCCGACTTCGGGCTCGACACTTCTCGATGTCTCCCGCGTGCTCGCGAGCAAGGAGTTTCGAGAGCTTAAACTCTCACGCTGTCAGAATCCGGTGGTTACGCAGTTTTGGAAAGAGGTTGCGGAAAAAGCCGGCGGGGAAGCATCACTCCAGAACATCGTGCCGTACATCGTCTCAAAGTTCGATAACTTCCTCTCAAATGAAATCATGCGTCCGATTATCGCGCAGGAACGCTCGACCTTTAATTTCCGTGAGATCATGGACAATAAGAAGATTCTTCTCGTGAACCTCGCCAAAGGCAGGCTCGGCGATCTTAACGCGAACCTCATCGGTCTCATCCTTGTCGGCAAGATTCTCATGGCCGCTCTTTCACGCGTTGATTCATTCGATAAAGTGCTTCCGCCGTTCTACCTCTACATTGACGAGTTTCAGAATATTACGACACCATCTATTTCCTCGATCCTTTCCGAGGCTCGCAAGTACCGCCTTGCCCTCATTATCGCGCATCAATTCATCAAGCAGCTCGATGAAAAGATAAAAGACGCGGTGTTCGGTAACGTCGGGAGCATGGCGATGTTCAGAGTCGGAGCGGAAGACGCCGAATTCCTGGCCAAACAGCTTGAGCCCGTATTCACCGAGCAGGATCTCATTAACCTCGACAACCGGAGCGCCTACATGAAGCTCCTCGTGAACGGGAGGCCGGTCAAACCATTTTCCCTCGAGACGCTCCCGCCGCCGGAAGGAAAACGAGAGAATATCGAGAAACTGAAGGAACTTTCCTTTCTCAAATTCGGCCGGCCGAAGGAAGAGGTGGAGGCGGAAATACTCGCGAAATACAAGAAATAGCTTTCAGGTTTTAGCTGTTAGCTTTTAGTAAAGTAAGACAAGAAGAGATATGTCAGAAAAAATACCCACATTTGAATCGGAACCAGAGCAGAAGAAATCGTCGTCTGCCGGCATTGAACTATAAGCGAAATTGGCTTTTTGATTCCTATTTGTTAGGATTGTTCACATTCTTATTCGTATATCCGTACTAATTAGTAATTCGTATTGTATGGCGCACCCAAAAACAGAACGCACTCTTGTCGTCATTAAGCCGGACGGGCTTCAAAGAACACTCGCGGGAGAAATTATCAGGCGCTATGAGCGTCTTGGCCTCAAGCTCGTGGGGATGAAGTTTCTTGTCCCAACGGCCTCGCACATCGAGAAACATTACAATCTCGATCCGAATTGGAAGCGAATCGTTGGCGAGAAATCCATCGAAGCCTACCAAAAAAAGGGTCTTAAACCGCCGTCCATGGATCCAATAGTACTAGGAGACAAGGTCATTGACGCACTCCAGAAATATATGACGAGTGGTCCCGTGATCGCCATGGTCTGGCAAGGCGCTCACGCGGTAAAGATCGTTCGCAAGGTGACTGGGGGCACAGAGCCGCTCACATCGGATGTAGGCACCATTCGCGGTGATTTCGTTCATGATTCGTATCAAATGGCGGACACGGATGGCCGGGCGGTGCGCAACCTCATTCACGCTTCCGGTTCCGTAGAAGAGGCTGAAAATGAAATTAAGCACTGGTTTAAAAAGGACGAGCTTGTGAGTTACCGCCTCGTGCAAGAACAAATTCTCTATGACGTGAATCTCGACGGATTGCTCGAGTAGGACACACTATTTCCATTTCGTGCAGATTGCTTTTCGCTTCCTCCTTGATACAATTGGGTGAGGTTACTTGAGATGTTACCTCTATAACACTCTTTTAGGGAGTTCGAATCATTGTTTGCTGTTGCCCCCCACTTTTGACTTCAGTTTTTGAGGTGAAGTGGAGGAGCCTAACAGATTCTTGCGTAACATTTTCGCTGGAATCAAAAGTGGGGGACACTTACATTCAATTGAGAACACCCACCTGGATTCGTTCTAGGGAACATCCGAGTAACCACTAGAAAATCCGTGCGCCGACTGGCGGAACGGATTTTTTAGTGGAGAAAAACCGCGAAGTATTTCAAAAACTGGACAGAGTCGCGCGCTATTCAAGACATACGCTCTCCTCTCTTTCGTTTGGTTTTTTATGCACTGTGCTTTGAAGCGTTTGTTTAGTATTTGGATACTACGGATTGTGCTATATAATTAATCCTATGTCACGACAGAGCCTACTTGCCGCGATCGCGGTGCTTATAGGTTGCATCACGGCACTTCACTTTATAGCGACGTCTTTCTACTTGTATTGGCTTTTCTGGTGGTATGATATCATCCTGCATTTTCTCGGAGGAGCGTTTTCTGCTCTGCTACTTCTCTGGCTACGATTTTTTTCAGGATACTTCGGCACTCCTCGGACCCCCTCAGCATCAGAAGCAGTATTCTTTGCCTTTTTCGCCGCGCTCTCCATCGGAGCTGGCTGGGAAGTCTTCGAGCGCGTCCTTGGGCATACCTGGAGCGTTGAGGGGTACGTCCTCGACACCAGTCTAGATATGCTTCTTGACACTACCGGGGCAATTGGCGCTCTTCTCTTTTTTAGAAATAGGCAAGGTAGTAGTTATGCATACCACGTCTAAGGCAACACTCTCGTTTTATGGCGGCGTTGGCAGTGTGACCGGGGCCAATTTCTTGCTCACCGGGGAACATACGAAGGTGCTTATCGACTGCGGACTCATACAGGGGGAAGCGTTCGCGCATAAAGCGAATCGAGAGCCTTTTGCCTATGATCCTGCGACTACTCAGTATCTTCTTGTCACCCACGCGCATATAGACCATATCGGGCGCATTCCGAAATTGGTTCGAGACGGGTTTCGCGGCAAGATTATAAGCACCCCGCACACACTCGATCTCGCGCGGCTCATGCTTCCGGACGCATTTTCGGTGCTTCGAGCGGAGCTCGCTTCTGGGGAAGAGCCTTTTTACGACGAAGCCGATATTAAAGCCGCCTTTTCCCTTTGGGACACCGTCCCGTACCACCACCCTTTCACGGCAGGGGAATTTGACGTCGTAGTGAAAGACAGCGGACATATTCTCGGTTCGGGCATGTTTGAGATTAGGAAGCATATCGAGATTTCGGAAAGCGAGGGGGGAGTCGTAGAGCCAGAAAGAAGGAGTATTGTGTTTACGGGGGATCTAGGCAACTTTCCCACCCCGCTCCTTAAACCCGCGGAGGTCATCACGGACGCCACCTACCTTGTCATGGAGAGTGTGTACGGGGATCGAACTTTCGACGGCAAAGAGAGAAGGAAGGAGCGTCTCGCCGAGGTTGTACGTGCTAGCGCGCAAAAAGGAGGAGTCCTCCTTATCCCTTGTTTTTCACTGGAGAAAACACAGGTGCTTCTTTATGAAATCGATGACCTTCTCACGCGCGGTAGTATTCCGCGCATTCCGGTATTTTTAGACTCCCCGCTCGCCATCAAGGTTACCGATGTCTACCGGCGCTCCGCGCAGTCGTTTAACGAAGAAGCGCAGGCACGCCACAAGAAGGGTGATGATCTCTTTTCCTTCCCTAATTTGCGGATCACGATGGATGCGGCGGCTTCAGCCGATATCGCTCGTACGCCGGATCCTAAAATCATCATTGCCGGTTCGGGTATGTCTGCGGGCGGGCGCATTTTGGATCATGAAAGACGCTACCTCACCGATCCGCGTAACACCATTCTCTTTATCGGCTATCAGGTCGTGGGGGGCCTAGGTCGGCAGATACAGGAGGGAATGGCACATGTTCGCATTAACCATGAGACGATCAAGGTGAAAGCAGATGTGGTCACCATTACGGGATACTCGTCCCACATGGACGGAGAGCATCTCCTCGAATTTGCCGCGAGAGGTGAAGGTACGACAGAAAAGATATTCGTCGTGATGGGCGAACCCAAATCGGCTCTTTTTCTTGCGCAACGCATCCGCGACTATGCCGGTATCGACACTCATGTACCGCAGGCCGGAGAGAGCGTAGAAATTAGCTTATAGCTTTTAGAAAAAGAAGAACTCCGGAGTGAGAGGAGCTCTTCCGTAAATCATATATCTTAAATCCTAAATCGCTCCTTTTACTTCACCTGCGCGACAACTCGCTCGAATGTGTTAGGTTCGTCCTTGGCAAGACCGGCGAGGATCTTGCGGTCGAGCTTCACACCCTTCTTTTTCAGGGCGTGAATGAACTTACTGTAGGAGAGGCCTTGGGGACGAACGGCGGCGTTAATACGAATGTTCCACAGCGCGCGGAAGTCATTCTTCTTGTCTTTGCGATGAGCAAAAGCGTACTTCCCCGCGTGCACATAGGCCTCCCACGCCATGCGCTCCTTCTTTGAACGGCCATGACGGTACCCTTTCGTCTTTTTAAGGAGAGTTCTGCGAAATTTCAGTGCATTTACTCCTTTTTTTACTCTAGCCATAATTTTTGTGTAAATAATCAATAACCAAACACCAATCACCAAACAACCTTCAATCATCAATACTCAAACTCTGAATTTGGGTGTTGTTTCTTGGTTATCGGTGTTTCCAGATTTTTACGCATTCGGTAAAAATCTGGCGATGTCTCCTTTCTTCATATGAAGCGCGCTCATGCGTTTGCGCCCAAGTTGTGCTCGGCGACGCGCCTTCGCGTTAAAGTGATTCTGCCCTTTACCGCGCATCAAGATCTTACCATTTTTGGTGACCTTTAAGCGTTTGCTGAATGATTTGTTGGTCTTCATATTCGATGAAATCTCTAATCAAACTCGAATTAAAAACTCTAATCTCCCGAATCTCTTCGCTGTCATTCGCGCCTGAATTCGGGTTTGATTCGGGATTAACTCTTTTCAATGATGATCGTCAGTCCTTTCATTCCTTTTTTTACCGGGTCCGCCACTTTATAGGCGACCGGTACGAGTTTCAGTATTCGCTCGAGCCGCTCCTGCAGGAATTTAAACTCCATGTACTTCGATCGGCCGACGAGGAAGAGGTCAATCTTCACCTTGTTTCCCTCGCCTAACCACTCTCCGACGCGCTTCGCCTTCAGTTCCAAGTCGTGCTCGCTCGTGCCGATCTTAATCTGTATATTCTTCACCTCAACGGTGTGCACTTTCGCCTTCGCGGCCTTCTGTTTCTTGTTTTCAGCGTACTGAAACTTACCATAATCCATGATTTTTGCAACCGGCGGCGTGGCATTCGGGGAAATCTCGATCAAATCAAAACCGGCTTCCTCGGCTTTACGCAAGGCGTCCTGCAGGGTGATGACCCCGAGGTTCTCCCCTTCAGGTCCAATAACGCGAAGTTCCCCCGCGCGGATCTGGTGATTGATTCTGACTCGTGGCGTGCTCAATGTCGGAAAGGATTATAGATGCTGTATTTATAGCATGGAACGGCCTAAAAGCAAAGAAAAACAAAACACCCCCGCCGTGAGGCGGGGGTGTTTTGGTGGGCGAGTTAGGCTCGCTGCACGTTGACTGCGTTCATTCCCTTCGGAGACTCTTCAGTCTCGAAAGAAACCTTGTCTCCTTCCTGGAGATCGGTGAACTGCACTCCTACGAGGCCCTTGCTGTGAAAGAAAAGATCTTTCTGCAGACCCTCGGCGGAAATGAATCCAAAACCTTTGTCAGTCAATTTCTTGATTGTTCCGGTCATCTTTTGAATAGATACGATTAAAACAAAAGTAGTATGTCTTGAATCGACGCTTTCTTCCACACTTCTTTATGGGGAAGAGCTTAGCATAGAATGATATGCATGTCAATTCAAGGTACAAATAGCCGCCGTTTCACTATCTCGCTACGCTACTCTTTTTGCAGACGCTTTGCGAACCATGTCGGTCCAAATCTGACGATGAGTACGAGAAGGACAATGATAAAGAGTACGTATTTTGCGTCAGAAAGCACAGGGATGACATTAACGATACTTTTTCCCGCCAGCCAGCCGACAGCCACGACCCCCACAAGCCACACAAAGGTACTAAGGAGATTCACCAATAAAAATCTAACGACCGACAGTTTTTCAAGCGAGAGGTAAAGAATCGTGAGGATGCGCGTTCCGTACACAAATTTGCTGATGAGGAGGACACGGAAGGGTCTTTTAGCATAGAGCGTATCAAGACTCATAAGTACCTTCTCGCTTCGAGTCCTGATCTTTTCAAAACGGTGCGCGAATCGGAACAGGGAAGGGCCGATAAAAAACCAGAGCATGTCCGCGCAGACGGTACCTAGATATGTTATGGAGAAGACCTGAGTAAGCGAGAGGATGCCTTGTCCCGCGAGAAAAGCTGCCGGGATGATGACGGTTTCGCCAAAAAAGAACCCTCCTAAGAACAGCGCCGGGAATTCGTACGCATTGAGGAGTGCGAGCGTTGTGGTGCCAAAGTTCATGCGGAGTATTCTAACACAAGTGTATTTGGCCACACGGGCGTACACAGGCTTCGATTCCGCACGCGAGCAAATAAATTTGCTCGCTCCATCTCCACTCAAAAACAAAAGCGCCCGAAGGCGCTCATGTTTTAACGAGTGGAGATGGGCTCAACTCGACCCTTACAGGGTCAGTACCCGTGTTTGGGTTTTTTGCTGTTACTTGCACCACAAAAAACACTCAAACAGGCTTCGATTCCGCCGAAAGCTCCCCCGGAGCTTTCTCCATCTCCAATAAGAAAAATCGCCCCGCAAAAAGCGGAGCTGATTTTTCAAAATTGGAGATGGGCGGAATCGAACCGCCGTGCATATACACGCCTTGAGTGTTTCTACAAAGTATAGGTGTGCTTATCCGCCTTAGGCGGAGTTTAAGTGTATCGGCTCAAAGCAACCGAAATGTCGATACACCGAGCTTCGCAAGCTTAGGAGAGAATCGAAGCCGCTTCTCTCTGCATTCCGAGTGTATTACACCTATGTATCCCTATCGGACGTTGGGAAGATAGATGTCACTTACGCCGAAGCGTAAGCGAAAGCGAGCTCATGTCCGCCGAAATACGGCGAGACAATGGACTTGGCTTTTGAAATTAAGGTTTTGGCACTTAATTGTTTCCATAAGTTTAAGGAGATTTTGGAATACTCCACTTTGCACATTCAAAGTCAGGTTATATGTCTAGGCCGATCATCCCCCTTCAAGCCATAAATCATGAAACATAGACCATGAAATATGAGCTGAAGGCGAATGACCGTAATTTTCAATGTTCAGCCTTTCATCTCGCGCCGCATGTCCCGCTCGACATCTCGCTTCTTGATCGTCTCCCGCTTGTCGAACTTTTTCTTGCCGCGCGCGATCGCGATCTCAACCTTGATTTTTCGACCTTTATTGTACACCGATATGGGCACGATTGTCAATCCTTTTTTAGTTTCAGACGCCGCCAGCGTTTCGATCTCTTTCTTAGTCACTAGCAATTTACGATTACGCCGCTCATCATACCCCTTCTCGACGTTTTTCGGCTGATAAGCGGGGATGTAGCTGTTTACAAGGAATGCCTCCTTCCCTCTAACGATCACGTAGGCGCCTTCGAGTGAACCTTGCTTCTGTCTTAGCGATTTGACCTCAAAGCCAAAAAGCTCGATCCCCGCCTCGAGCTTTTCTAGAAGTTCAAAGTTAAATGCCGCTTTTTTGTTTGCAATCAGCATCGCACTGTCATCATAACAAAGGCCTATTTCTTTACAAAGGAATCAGCACAGGTTAGTCTTCACGGAAAAGGAGTTCAACTATGTTCTTCCAACTTATACTGGTGGTTTTTGTCTTCGTCGTTGCTCTTGCGCGGGGAACCGGTTCATTCTTTATTCGGGCAGCAAGGAGGATTTTCAGTGCAAAGAGAGACTTTGCCGGGCAGTTCGGGGTAGAGAGATATGACGATGAGGGATGGTAGTCTGTTTTCGCTTTGTTGTGCGGCCTCGTCTCCGTTCGGGAGGCGAGGTTTTTTCTTTCCAAAGACTCAAAAGTGCGTTAGAATCCCCTTGCTATGGCTCCGATTAAAGACAACATGAAGGAGGCGAAGGAAAAAGGGAAGAAGGTCCTTAAATCTCTCGTACAAAAGGATGGCAATGGCAAATTCACGCCACCGCCCGCGCCTCGGCCTCGGCGCGAATTCCTGAACAACGCGATGGGAATGCTTTTTATCTTTCTCGTGCTCATGACGGTCTACTCGCTCATCTCCGAGAATCGGACGAAGTCAACCCTGATTCCGATCTCGGAAGTTGCCGCCGATGTCGCGCGGGGCGATGTTGCCGAAATTAAGGCGGCCGGGGAAGGACTCACCGTACTCTACAAAAAGGGCAACATTACGAAACTATCCCAAAAAGAGCCCGGCGTTGGACTTTCCGAGACTCTGGTGAACTACGGAGTCCCTGCGGAACGTCTCCGCGAAGTGAAGATTTCCGTGGAAAAGGAAAGCGGTGTTGGGTTTTGGCTTCGCAGTCTCGCCCCCTTCATCATCCCGATTCTTTTCATCGCGGTGTTCATCTGGTTTCTCACTCGCCAAGTAAAGGGTGCGGGCATGCAAGCATTCACTTTTGGGCAATCCAAACCTCGCGTCATTTTCCCACACGACAAAAAACAGAAAGTAACGTTTAAAGATGTGGCCGGCGTGAGGGAGGCAAAACAGGAACTCGCTGAAATCGTGGACTTTTTGAAGAGTCCGAAGAAGTTTCTGGACATTGGCGCTCAAATTCCCAAAGGCGTCCTGCTTATGGGCGCAGCTGGCACAGGGAAGACGCTGCTTGCAAGAGCGGTGGCGGGGGAGGCGGGTGTGCCGTTTTTCTCTATTTCAGGCTCTGAATTCGTGGAGATGTTCGTTGGCGTCGGCGCTTCGCGGGTGCGGGATCTCTTTAAGATGGCAAAGCAAGCCTCACCGTCAATCGTCTTCGTGGATGAAATAGACGCAGTGGGCAGGGTGCGCGGAGGGGGAGTGGGAGGCGGCAATGACGAGCGCGAACAGACGTTGAACCAAATTTTGGTTG
>Ga0155139_109_pt1 | contig 33606 bp, 33 predicted proteins | sample RifCSPhighO2_01_FD_106107 | JGI IMG/M metagenome (GOLD analysis project Ga0155139, IMG submission 106107) | Candidatus Taylorbacteria bacterium RIFCSPHIGHO2_01_FULL_51_15
TCCAATGGGCCCTTACGGGCTCATTGTGCGTGAGAACGCCATTTCATTTCGGTATCATTCTGTATGAGAGAAGTCTAGTGGTGTCGGACTGGGGCTTTCTATTGTAAAATGGATTGCCGAGCTTCACGGAGGTGAGGTGAGTGCGGCAAATCGGAAAGGTAGGGGTATTATCATTAGTTTACTACTACCTATTAAGACTACGCATTAAGTGACGGTCAGCAGGGTGGTTGCATAATCTTGTCATAGTAATACTCTTTTAGTATGTACAGTGAAAAGGTATTCGAAGAGAGCGTCGCGCTTCTGCGCATCGCGCTCGGCATTATTTTCTTCTGGTTCGGCGCGCTAAAGCTCGCGGGTTTTAATCCGGTCTACGATATTGTGTACGCGAGTTTCCCGTTTCTCGCGGACGGGGTGGGGAACCTCTTTCTTGGAGGGTTCGAGGCGCTCATCGGGTTGGCGCTCATCTCCAATGCGTTTGCTAAAACGACGCACCTTATCCTGATCTTCCATCTTCTCGGGACATTTACGGTCTTCATCACCGCTCCGGAGATTATGTTCGATCCACAATTTCCATTTCTGACGCTCGCGGGGGAATTCGTCGTGAAGAATCTTTCGCTTGCTATGGGCGGCATCGTGGTTATCCTCTATCATATGCGCCACCCGCGGCTCTCCAAAGGGTGGATATAATAATTCATCTTTTAGCAAAGTACCCACGGCCGTGGGTACTTTGCTAAAACAGTCAATGGATATCAGAGCCCGAAATTTAAAAGTGAGGAGAAAAAGAAAGTCCTTGGTCGGCCCGGTTCAAAAGAAAATACTACTGCTTCTTCTTGGCGGGTTTGTCCTCTCGTGTACTCGTTCCGTAAAAAAGCAGTGGCGCATAGTTAAAGGTATACAGGAAAGTTGGAGGGATATATCACGGCAGGCTGCAGAACGCGCTGTCAGCGCATTGTACGAGTCTAAGCTTTTGGAGGCGAAAGAAGGCAAAGATGGCACGATCACGCTTATCTTGAACGAAGACGGCAAGAGACGAGCACTTACCTACCATATTCGCTACACGAAAATTAAACCAACGGGATTCTGGGATAAAAAATGGCGCATCATTATGTACGATATACCCGAACACGAGAAGGGGATCCGCGACGCTTTTCGGGATCACCTGACACAACTTGGCATACGCAAACTTCAGCATTCAGCGGGAATCTACCCATTTGACTGCAAGAACGAAGTCGATTTCTTCATTGAATTATTGGATATACGCAAACATGTCCGCTTTATCGCTGCCGATTCTATAGACGACGCAGCCTATTGGAAGCGCAAATTCAACCTCGATAGACATATTTAGCAAAGTACCCACGGCCGTGGGTACTTTGCTAAATGAGGGGTTTGCGGTCAATAAAAAAGTGCGATATCTTGTAGGAATCCGGGCGGTTAGCTCAGTTGGTAGAGCGCGTCGTTGACGTCGATGAGGTCAGAGGTTCGAACCCTCTACCGCCCATTACCAAATTGTAGACTGAAAAATCTTGTCTTGCTAAATTGTGCCCCTTCTGCCCAATAAAGCGTGCCATTCTTTGATTGCACATTGTATAGAGTGTAATATTCTCTTTTCTCAGGAATTTGATACAGCACATTGAATGTGCCCGAGATAGTGTTATATCCTAAAAGCAAGCTTGTTCGGTATGTTCCACTCTTATACGCTGCCACAATCACTATGTTTTCGGAGAAATGAATAGAGTCACTGTTGATACGGTATTCGGAAGGCAGTGGTACGGTTTTGGAAACGCCTGATTTCACATTCACCAGAACAAGAGTGTTTGCAAGGGTTGACAATGCAATCTGATCACCCGAGATAGCTATTGGCGGACTGTTCGGATTTTGCTTGTTATCAATGTTAGGCAGTAGGACTCGGCTCTGTTTTGAGGCAAGGTCGAATAACCACACTTCAAAATGGGGTACACTTTGCGGGGAATCTTCACGTTTTTCAACCCAAACAACGAAAGCGTCTCCCAAAGCTGCCGCATGAACACTTGTGGTATAAAAGATTTCAGTTTCGTCTTTTTTTATGCGCAGATCTCTTGTAGCGTTAAGAGTCATAGTATAGCCATTTTTGTTAAGGACTTTAGGCCATACATAGATTGAACCCTGAACATTTTCGCTTGTCCCGAGTGAGCCAATCTCGCTTGGCCGTTTCGCATCGGAGTTATTCCAGAATACCCACATTGCAACGCACGCAACGATGAATATAACAAAGACTTTTAAAACCAGTCTGTTCATATCATTTCGCGTGCAAGTGCAAATAAATATCCTCGAGCGCCTTTACCGCGTCACCGGCGGCAATGTTGTTCTGGTGGTAGAGCCCGTCGGTGCAATCCCCCGCGGCCCAAATGCCGGAGAGGGAGGTCTGCTGCGTTTTCGGGTCCACTACAATCTGCTTGTACTCGGTGAGCTTCACAAGGTTACCCAAAAATTCAGTCGCGGGGGTCGAGCCGATCTCGACAAAGATACCTTGCACAGGAAGCTCTTGCGGCCCTCCCGATTCGTCATTTTTATATACAAGGCCGGTAAGGAACCTATCTCCTTTTACTTCCAGAACTTCCGCATTGCGAATTGCTCTCATTTTTGGATTTGTAAGCACCTTCTTAATGGTGATCGGATCGGCCTTGAACTCACTGCCGCGCGCGAGGAGCACCACGCTTTTACAATAGGCGAGGAGCTGGGCGGCCGTTTCAAAACCGGCGTTGCCTCCACCGATGACCGCGACATCCATACCTGCAAAGAGAGGCCCGTCGCACGAGGCGCAGTAGGTGATCCCTCTGTGTTCGAGCGGCGCTGCTCCGGGCACCTCAAGTTTCCTTCGCGCGCTTCCCGCAGTGACGAGCACCGTTTTAGTCTCATATTCACCCACGTCTGTCTTCACAAGAAAATGTCCAGTCTCGCTTTTTGTAACACTTACGACGGTTTCTCCGGATTTCACATCTACCATGTCTTCCGCGTAGGCGCGCAGATGGTTTTCGAGGTTTTTAGCAAGTTCGATCCCCGAAATCTTGATGGTCCCGATCCAGTTTTCGATGCCTTCAGAAACCGTGCTCTGCCCGCCAAAATCCTTCGCGACAAAAAGAGTCTTGAGGCGCTTCCTCGAAGCGTACACGCCGGCGGCTACACCAGCAGGGCCGCCACCGATGATGGTAAGGTCGTAAAGCATAAAGTATGAATTATGAAATATGGAATATGGAATATGGAATATGGAATATGGAATATGGAATATGAGGAGACCAGTCTATTCTACCAGAAAAGTGAGTAAAGGGAATCGCAAAACCCGACCTCGGGGTCGGGTTCGTACATCCTACATCGTACCTCCTACATCACTTCTTCGAACGGCGTAGGAAGGCCGGAACCGCGCCCCAATCGTCATCGACATCTTCGAGCACCTTCTTTTCTTCAGGCGCTCCGGACTTCGAAGCTTCCTTCGAACCGGAACTTGGCATAATGGTGTTGAATATTTTTCCGCGATCTTCCGAGCCTGATTTTTCAGGAGCAAAGAGCGGCTTGCTCTTTTGTCCATCGGGGAAACCGGACGCGATGACCGTAATCTTGATCTCTCCTTTCTTCAGCTTCTCGTCGCGAATTGTTCCGAAAATGACCTTCGCGTTCGGGTCGATCGATTCGGTAATAACCTTTGCCGCGTCCTGGATTTCAAACATCGTAAGGTCATCGCCTCCCGCGATCGAGAAGAGCACACCTTTCGCGCCATTGATAGAGAGCTCAAGGAGAGGGGAGTTGATGGCGAGCTTCGCGGCCTCCTCCGCGCGCTTCTCGCCCGTCGCTGAGCCGATTCCAATGAGAGCGCTCCCCGCGTTTTCAAGAATGGAGCGAATGTCGGCGAAGTCGAGATTGATGATACCCGGAGTGGTGATGAGGTCGGAAATACCCTCAACGGCCTGACGGAGCACCTCATCGCACATCGCGAATGCGGCCTTCGCGGTGGTCTCCTTCGAGACGGCGGAGAGCAGTCGGTCGTTCGGGATAATGATGATCGCGTCCACTACTTTTCGGAGCTCATCAAGACCTTGTTCGGCGAGGCGAAGTCGCTGGGCACCCTCGAAGAAAAACGGCTTCGTCGTTACCGCAACGGTGAGCGCACCCATCTCCTTGGCAGTCTTCGCGACAATCGGGGCGGAGCCGGTGAATGTGCCGCCGCCTTCGCCTCCCGCGATGAAGACCATATCGGCACCCTTGATCGCTTCTTGCAGTTCTTCGCGCGTCTCCTCCGCGGCTCGTTTGCCAACCTCAGGATTCATCCCGGTGCCAAGGCCACGTGTCAAATTCTTTCCGATATGAATCTTTCGCTTCGCTTGGGTGTTGTGGAGATCCTGCGCGTCCGTATTCACGCCGATAAACTCAACCCCTTTTACCTTGGAGTTGATCATGTGATTGAGGGCGTTCTTTCCCGAACCGCCGCAACCGAAAACCTTTATTCGCGCGAACGCTTCGACGTCAGTGGTGATTTGAGGCATGTGATTGATTTTCTTAACGAGCGATGGAGCGAGTTCTTGAAAATCATCATCCCGAGAAATCCGACTTTGGATTTCGAGGGAGCATCGCTCTGTACCCGAAATTTCTAAAATGGCTAAAAGCAGGGCTAAAACGACAATAACTAGACTCTCGGTAAGTAGAGGCCATGATAACAGAGGACGCAAAAGAGTAAAGGGGTTGACACATCTAGGATTCGTGCTTTTCTTTAGACAGTCCAAAGGGAGGACAACCCCCTCTCAATCTCCCCCTTAGAAAGGGGGAGAGGCGGAAACAAACTACGGCAAGAACTGCCGGAAGAAATTCATGAGACCCTTGCGTGTTTGTTTGACAAACGTGAGACCGGAAATCGTCTCTTCATCGCTATTCTGCAGGCCAAGGACGCAGAGTCCGTAGGCAACCGACCATGACGCGTCTTTAATCTGCCCTCGAATGTTGTCGCCAAAAGAAACGCTCGCGACGCGCGAGGGGAGTCGGAGTGACGCCTTAGCAAGGTCATCAACCGTTTCGATAGCCGAGCCGCCACCCGTGAGCACGATGCCCGCGGGAAGGAGCCCGCTTCGTCCCAGCTTTTTGAGGTGCGCCTCAACAAGTTCGAAGATATCGGAGAGCCGCGCCTCGATAATCTCCTCAAGTTTCTTTCTCGGATAACTTGCGCCGATCACACTTCCGCGTTTCAGATCCTCGGCCTCCTCGAGCGGGACGCGAAGGCCAAGCGCGATGTCGTTGGTGATATCATTCGAGCCGATCGGGAATATTTCAAGGGAGATGGGGAGGTTATTCTCGAACACCGCGATCGACACCGTCTCCGAACCGATGTTCGCAAGGACGACCCCCGCCATCTTTTGCTGTTTAGTGAGTGTGACCAAGCTCGCGGCGATGGGAGCGGCCACGAGATCCTCAACCTCGATTCCCGCTTCGGCGAGAGTTTCAAGGAGATCGTTCATGTGATGCTCGAAGCAGGTAATAAAGAGCGTTCGCACTTCAAGCTTGCTCCCTTTCAGTCCTTCCGGTTTTCCCATGATTGCCTTGCCGTCCACTTTGAAAAGCAGGGGAACGGTGTGCAAGATCTTTCGGTTTTGCGAAAGAGACGCGGGGATTTCTTCTTTGCTCGTCTCGATCGCCTTTTTGACATCAAGCTCGGTGATTTCGAGGTCGGCTCTCGTAATGACCACCGTGCCGCTCGAGGTGAAGCTCGAGAGTCCGATGCCTCCGATCGAAACCACCGCTCTTGTGATGGGGAACCCCGCCGCCTTTGACGCTTGCGAGACGGCCTGTCTCACGCTCTTCCCCGCGTCGCTCTGACTCAAAATATAGCCATGCCGAAGTCCTCGCGACTCGGCGAAACCAACTCCCACCACCTTTGGAAGCTCGCGCTCACCATCGCGCGCGCTCTCCACAGCCACGACGCGCGTTTGATACGTCCCGATGTCGATGCCAACAGCAATAGATTTGGACATGAATGAAGAGATGATCAATAACTGAATAACACGCAAACAACTGAATAACCGAGTGAAGAAAGTTATTCAGTCATTCAGTTATGAGTCGTTGGTGATGAGTAGATTAAATCCCAAACTTCTTCCGGAACTTAATCTCTTCACGCTCCATTCTACTACCGTGTCGCAATCCTTTCAAATGAAGGAGGCCGTGGATAAAGAGAAATTTCAGGAAATTTAAGGGTGTGCGATCAAATACGCGAGCCTGTTCTGTAACTTCCGCGAGACAAAAAATGATTTCACCCGAAGTAGGGGAGAGAGGGAAACTCAAGATGTCCGTCGGTCGGGATTTCTCGCGGTAACGCGTATTAAGCTTCTTCATTTCCGTGCTTGTGACAAACACGACGCTGAGCTCGTAGTTTTTTCCGAGGACGGCATCCTTTGCGGACAGAAAAAAACCCCGGGGCACCGGGAGCTTGAGGGGAGGGTTTGAAACCGAAAGCTTCATGGTGTTGTAAATGTCTAAATGGGGAACTCAACACCTACTACACCTATAACACCTACAACATCTACCACATTTACTACACCCCCAACATCTATCACATTTACAACAGGTACAACGACCTACCTTCGCCCCCGCTTCTTTTCCACGGGAAGCTTCCCGAGTTTCGCGAGTCGCTCCCGCTCGGCGCGTCTCTCAATAAACTTAAGGGTAGACATCTTTCTCTTTAACGTTGATTGGTTCCGGGTTTTGTATCGAAGGCTCCGGACTTTGTTCAGAACGCCCGAACCTTGCACGCGTTTCGAAAAACGGCGAAGCAAGCTCAAACTGCTTTCGTTTCCAGTCTTCTGCACTTCCACGTTTATATTTACGGCTGACATTGGCAGAAGGATAACACAACGGGTGCGAGAGCGCAATCCCGCACTCCGGAGGCATATGCCCGTGGGCGCACGAGTGCTATCAGAGTTTCATTCTTTTAAAATAGTCCGCGAGTTTTCCTAGAGGCACCGTCTCTTGCGCGCGGCTTATCGTATTTCGCACGATCACCGAGTTTTCGAGAGCCTCGCGCTGTCCGAGAATGATCGAATAGGGGATTTTCAAATGCTCGGCGGAAGACATCTGCGAGATCAGCGTGTCCCGATTCAAGGTTTGATGCACGGGTATGTTCGCCGCTCGAAGCGTCTCGATCACCCGAAGACTCTTGAGTTTCGCGCAAAATCCGAGTTGCAGAAAACAAACAACCGGCCTCCTAAATCGCACGCGACGAGCGACTGCTACCTCCTTCCCCGCGCGGGGGAGGAGGAGATTTAATCCAATGGAAGGAGAATCTCGCCGGAGGCCGAGGCGCCTGCCTAAGTTGTTATAGCGAACTCCAGAGCAGAGGCACCTTACCTTTCCCTGCTCGTCGCGGCTCCCCAAGGGCGCCTCGCGGAGCGGAGGTTGGGCAGGGTTTTCCCATATCTCAAAGAGGATTTCTGTGGCGAAGGCGCGGTTCCCCAGCAGCCTATGATCGATCCTGTAGGGGATCTCAAGCTCCTCAAGAAACTCGAGCACCTCCCTCAAGTGCTTGCGGCTCTCATCACTTAGAAAATTCATCGTTTTCGGAGCCGCTTCCGCGAGAAGTTTGCATTTCTCATGAGTGCATCGCAAAAGCTCGACGGGACTCTTCCTAAGGAGCGCGCGGCAGGAGAGGGGCAAGGTCGCGAGATGTTGGCGATAGTAATTGCTAAGTTCGCGCATGAACCTTGAGAATGATTCCCGGTCTCCGACACTGTTGATCGAAAGCGACAGCTCTCCGCTGCCTTCTTTGCGGAGTGTCACGAACGCGGTTTGAATGAGCGTCGCTTCAGCGATACTCTTTCCCGATCCGATGATTTCAAGGAATAGTCGGCGCTCTCCCGATTTCTTCCTCGATGTCGCACCGATGCTCTGGAGAAATTCGGAACAGATCATAATCGGATGGGGGGTTTCGTGGAGGCGCTTCTCCTCGTAATAGCGAAACAGCGCGATTCGCTCGGCGAGCGTCGGCGCGAGCACCGCGGCTTCCTGCCGATCTTCTTCCGAAAATTCACGCGCCCTTTCGCGATCCTCCTTAGTAAGGATAATGGGAGAGGGGAGCGGAGTGAAGCCGTAATACAGAGCCGTTTCCACGGCCGGATCTACGTTCCTATACTCAACGTGCGTACCGTGGCGGGACGCTTTGCGTCTTTTTGTCCGGGAGGTATTTCTTACTTTGAGATGGGGGGAAGACATGAGTGAAAGAAATCTCGAATATCGAACAATAGTCAAAAAATGAAAACAGTGAGAAACTCGTCAGTAGTTTATACTCTTACTTTTTTCTAGATTTCTGTCTCGACGGCAAGTAGTGCAAAATTTGTGGAAAAGCTATCGGCTGATATTTGACGCGCTGTGCGCCTACCGACGCTCGGCTTTCCAGGATCCTGGGAAGATACCGAGCTTCGAGAAAGGAAAGAGACGAACGAGCGGGCGTCCGACAATGAACTCTCGTTTCAGTGGTCCCCACAAACGCGAGTCCGCGCTCTCTGCTCGGTTGTCGCCAAGCACAAAATACTCCCCCTGCTCCAAGGTGACGCTAAGATCATTCTCGTTTCGACTTTCACTGATTTCTCCTTGCTGCCACTCGAAGCCTGAAGGGTTTCCCTCGCTCTTTATTGTGACGATATCGCCCTGTATTTCGAGCGTTTCTCCCGGGAGACCCGCCACGCGCTTGATAAGGAATTTACTTTGCTCCGCCGGAAAGCGAAACACCACCACGTCACCGCGCTTCGGCTCGTCGAATCGGTACGATAGTTCGTCGATGATAAGGTAATGTCCGCTTTCGAAACTCGGCACCATCGAAGCGCCGCTCACAATGAACGGTTGGGCGATGAAAAGACGGATCGGTATGACGATCGCGAGGGCGAGAACCACGAACCTCACAAAATCCAAAACGGATTCTTTCATCGTTTCCTTTTTCTCCACGGGAGGTACGGGGTGTCTTGCTGCGATCTCCTCCTTTTGTTCCATGATGCGTGAATTGTAATGCCGAGAGGCGCATTGACGCAATGTGCGAAGATGTTTCGTAGCGCAGAAAAATATGGTAACATCTTTGAAAGCACAAATCACAGTGCACAAAAACCAAACAAACTTCTCAAAGTACAATTTCTAAGAATCAAAAGGGAATACTTTTCTTTTGAGTTCTAGAATTTTGTGTTTTGTTTGGGTATTGGACGACTGTGTTTTGTCTAGTTTTCATAAATCTTAATTCATGCATCGTACATCATGACCTTTATTATCGTTGGTCTAGGAAATCCCGGTAGCGAATACGAAAATACACGCCACAACACGGGCGCGATGCTTCTTGACGTATTCCGAAGAGCTGAAAATCTCGGAGATTGGAAGGAAGATGCGAAGCGAAAAGCCCTCATCTCCGAAGGAACCGTCACCCCACCTCACTCCTCCCCTCTAAAGAGAGGAGGGGGCAAGAAGGCGCAAAAAGTCACGCTGCTCCTTCCGCAGACCTTCATGAATAAATCGGGCGACTCGATTCGCGGACTCATAAAGAGCAAAAAGGATGCTGAGCGGCTGGTGGTACTCCACGACGACCTCGACATTCCATTCGGCTCCTTTAAGATCTCCTTCAATAAAAGTTCCGGCGGCCACAAGGGAGTAGAGTCCATCATTCGCGCGGCGAAAACGGAAGCATTCGTTCGCGTGCGAATCGGCATCGCCTCATCGGTTGCCGCAGTCAAGAAGTCGCAGGACGAGTCGGCGGTTGAGAAGACTATTTTGGGGAAATTCACTCCTGATCAAATGACCATGCTCAAAAAAATGTTCAAGCGCATCGCCGAAGGCCTCACCGTTTTAATCACGGAAGGTCGTGATAAGGCCATGTCGAAGTACCACAGCTAGAAGGGCTTGCCCGTGAACACCTTCTTTTTACGGAGCGATGAGCCGACAATACAGCTGATAGCTTTTAGCTGCTAGGTTTTAGGGAGAGAATCTTTAGAGCTCAATTTAATTGGCAGCTTGTGGTTGGTGTAGAAGGACAAAATGGTTCGAACACAAAAGCCCGCTCGATCGGAGAGAATTCCGATTCGGTACGGGCGGGCCGTTCGAGAGGGCGGTTTTCTGTGTTTTCTCTTGAAGCTAGAAGCTAACAGCTATGAGCTAAAATCTACTTCTTTTCACCCACGAACGAGAGGGCCATTTTTTGTTGAGATGGATCGAAGAGCGTTATCTTGAAGTTATATGTCTTCCCGAGTTCAAGGTTACGGCGAAGGCGGTCTTCACTCCCAAATTCCGAGATGTGTACGAGTCCCGCGACGCCTTCTTCTATGGAAGCGAGGGCACCGTGCTTGTTGAATTTAATCACCACGCCTTTCACCACATCCTCCTTCTTATACTTCGTGCCGGCTTCCACCCACGGATTTTGCTTTAGCGCCTTAATGGAGAGAGAAATCTTTCCGTCCTTGATTTCGATGATTTTCACGCGCACCTTGTCGGCCACCTTATAGAGCTTGCGAGGATCTTCCACGAGCGCCCAGTCGATTTCGGAGATATGCACCAGCCCTTCGAGTCCGTCTTCGAGTTTGACGAATGCGCCAAAATCCACAAGTCCGGTTACCTCGCCTTCGAGTTCATCAGCGACGTTGTACTTTCCGATAATCTTCTCACGCTCCTTTTCGGTCGTGCTTTTCTCGGAGAAAATAAGTTTCCCTTCTTTCGGAATGGTCGAAATAATAGTCACCTGCAACTTCTCTCCGACAAGTTTCCGGAGTTCTTCAAAGATCTTATCCTTATCTCCGTCCGGCACGCGAGGGTAGTGATCGGCTTTGAGCTGTGAGGCCGGCAAAAATCCCGCGATGCCTTGCCACTCAAGGATAAGTCCGCCTTTGTTGGCCTCTTTCACGGCAAGTTCGAACACCTTCTTGTCGCGGATCGCACTCTCCGCCTCATTCCAAATGAGCGCCTGGCGGGCTTCTTTCAAGGAGAGCTCGATGTAGCCATCGGGATTATCAAAATCCACGATCTTCGCCGCGATCGTGTCGCCTACGTTGATCTTCTTTATCACATCTCGCGCGTTGATGTATTCGCGCCCATAGATGATGCCGGTTCCGAATGGATGCAGATCTACAAACACCTTGCCTTTTGACACGGCGATCACACTGCCATCCACGAGATCCCCAACCGAGGGCGGAGTATGCACCGCGCCCATGAGCTTACTCATGAGCTTCTCATTTTGCTTGGCGGCTTCGGCAGCCGCCTCTAGTTCATCGCTGGTGAGAGCGACACCTGTATTAGTATCTTCCATGCCTGTTATTAAATGTGTCGGGAAACTCAAGGTCAGGTGGTGTACCAAAGGGTTGACCAAGGGCTATTTCCTAACGGGTTGTTAACAAACATCCAAAGTCGGATGTGGCAGACAGTATATCTAAATAGGAAAAAAAGTCCACCTTTGCGCCGATCAAACCTGACAAAACACAGGTTGCACAAAAAACCAAACAAGTGTGAAGCATTAAGGTTTAAACTCCGAGTCGTGTTGTGCTAATTGTGGGTTGTGTTTTGTTTGGAATTTTGTCCGCCAGCCGGCGGATTGTGCCTTGAGAAGTCTTTTGGTACTGTGTTTTTTGTTTTCTTGCTATACTCATTATGCGTATTATCATCTTACCTCCCCAAACGTGATCATTACTTATTTAGGAGGCGAGTTCATTAAGGTCCAATTTGGCGAGACGGTGCTTGCGGTTAATCCGCCGTCAAAGGATTCAAAGCTGAAGGCTTCTCGTTTTGGCGCGGATGTCGCGCTCGTCAGTCTCAGTCATCAGGATTTTAACGGGATCGAAAACCTCACTCACGGCGAGCGAAAGCCTTTCGTTATTTCGGGTCCGGGCGCGTATGAGGTTAAGGGGATCGTCGTGCAGGGGTTCGCGACCGATTCGACGTATGGTGGTGAAAAGAAAATCAATACCGTCTATACCGTCTCGCTTGAAGGCATGAAGCTCTGCTTTCTCGGAGTGCTTTCATCTCCCGAACTTCCGGCGGAGCTCAAGGAGGAACTCGGCGAGATTGATGTACTCTTTGTTCCTATCGGGGGAGAACCCGGACGACTTTCGCAAGGCGAAACTCGAACGGGCAAGGGGGATGTTCTTACGCCCGCTGCGGCGAACAAACTCGCTGTGGCGCTCGAACCGCGCCTTGTCATCCCCCTTCATTTTGAGGGTCTCGGAGATAAAAACGCTTTGAAGCAATTCCTCAAAGAATCGGGAGAGGAAAAGACCACAGTGCAAGACAAGCTGACCCTAAAGAAAAAAGACTTGGAAGGGAAGGAAGGGGAAGTCATTGTCCTGAAGACAGTACAATGACAATTATTCTAATTTCTAATTGCTCTAATTATTCTAAGGAATGTACAAATCACCATTTCTGAATTGGTAATTTGGTATTGGGGTCTCATTAGGTTAATTAGAGTAATTAGGTGAATTAGGTTAATTTCTTATGCTTTCCTTCATCTCCAAACTCCAACGCAAGCCCGAACCCGTTCGGAAGAAAATCGCGCTTTTCGCTTCCGCCTCCGTCACCTTTCTTATCGTGTTATTCTGGCTCGTCGGTATCTCAACAAGGGATACCGAAACCGTCGCCTATAACGAGGAAGATATCGGCCCGTTTCAAGTACTTACGGAAGGCATCGGGTCATTTATCGATGACAGCGCGAAGGCGTTCGGCGCGCTCAAGGAAACGTTTCTGATTTTTTCTAACCAAACGGCCTCATCTTCGGAGGAGAGGGAACCCGGAGCTGTTTCGAATTAATTTTTTCCACGCATGGCGCGAGTCTCGAGGTTTTGCTATTATACCCAAACTAGCGAGGCTTAATTACGAGGCTAGATATAGGCAGATCCATTAGACATGGCAGCGTCAGAACCAAAAGAAGCCACAAAACGGGGCGTGATCGGGCGAAGCATCACGACCGAGATGAAGGAATCATATCTCGACTACGCGATGTCGGTCATTACCGCGCGCGCCCTTCCCGATGTGAGGGATGGCCTCAAACCAGTGCATCGGCGCATTCTCTATGCGATGAACGGAATGGGACTTTCGGCATCGGCAAAGACCAGAAAATCGGCTACCGTAGTCGGAGACGTACTCGGCAAGTATCACCCGCATGGCGACACTTCCGTCTACGACGCCATGGTTAAAATGGCGCAGACGTTTTCGTTCCGTTACCCGCTCGTTATCGGCCAAGGAAATTTTGGTTCGCAAGACGGTGACGCCGCTGCCGCGTACCGATATACCGAAGCAAAGATGTCGCGCATCGCCGGCGAGCTCCTTCGTGATATCGAAAAAGAGACGGTAGACTGGCGCCCGAACTACGACGGTACCCACAAAGAACCGGTAGTGCTTCCTGCCGCAGTACCCAATCTCTTGCTCAACGGAACCTTAGGTATCGCGGTTGGCATGGCGACCAATATCCCCCCGCATAACCTCCGTGAAGTGGTGGCGGCAACCGTTCACCTCATGGAGCACGAGGATGCCACGACCGAAGACCTCCTCCAGTTCGTCACAGGCCCCGATTTTCCCACCGGCGGTATCGTGTTCGGTTCGCAAGACCTTCGGCATGCCTACTCAAGCGGCAAAGGAGGCGTGGTAACTCGAGGTGTCGCGGAAATAGTCGAGAACAAATCGGGCCAGATGCAGATTATCATTACCTCAATACCATACCGCGTGAACAAGGCGGAGATGATTATCCAAATAGCCAACCTCGTACGTGAGAAAAAAGTGGACGGTATCAAGGGACTCCGTGATGAATCAACAAGCGATGTGCGCGTCGTGATTGACCTCAAGCAGGGAAGCTTCCCCGAAAAAGTTCTCAATTTTCTCTACAAGCACACTCAGCTCGAAGAAACCTTCCATTTCAACACGGTCGCGCTCGTAAACGGCGTGCCGCAAACCCTCTCGCTTAAAGCCTTGCTTGAGCAGTTCATCATTCACCGCAAGGAAGTGGTGAAGCGCCGCACTGCTTTTGACTTGAAACAGGCGGAAGCGCGCGAACACATCCTTCTTGGTCTCAAGAAAGCGCTCGACCATATCGACGAGATCATCAAGCTCATTAAGAAATCAAAGGACGTGGACGAAGCACGGGCGGGGCTGCAGAAAGCCTTCAAGTTCTCCGAGATACAGGCACAGGCTATCCTCGATATGCGGCTCCAGAAGCTGTCGGGCCTCGAGCGCAAGAAGATCGAGGATGAGCTGATGGAAGTGCAGGCGCTTATCGCGGAACTCAAGTCCATTCTGGGAAGCACCAAGAAGATACTCGCTGTCATCAAAAAGGAGCTCCAGGAGATTGGCGAGAAGTATGGCGACGACCGCCGCACGAGAGTGATGAAGCACGGCGCCAAAGAATTCTCCGAAGAAGACCTTATTCCCGACACGGACGCGGTGCTTGTTCTTACCAAAGGAGGCTACATCAAACGCACCGATCCCGAAGAGTACCGCAAACAGCGCCGAGGGGGCGTCGGCGTGGTTGACCTTGATACAAAGGACGAAGATTTCGTCACGCACGTCATCACCGGTACGACTCATAACGATTTCCTCTTTTTTACGGACAAAGGCAAGGCCTACCAAATTAAGATGTACGAGATACCGGAAGGGAAGCGCGCCACCAAAGGCAAGTCAATCATGAACTTCCTCTCGCTTGCCGCGGAGGAAAAAGTCACGTCCATCCTCCCGATGCCAAAATCGGTAAAGGCCGCCCTGGGGCTCTCGCTCCTCATGGTCACCCGAAACGGGATCGGCAAGAAGACTGCGGCGGCAAGCTTTCACGATGTGCGCAGGAGCGGACTTCTTGCGATTAAGCTCAAGGAAGGAGACGAGCTCGTATCCGCGTCTTTCGTCGAGAAAGGCGACGAAGCCGTGCTTGTGACGAAGAAGGGGCAATCCATTCGCTTTAAGGAGAGCGATATTCGGGAAATGGGACGGGGAGCGGGTGGAGTAAAGGCCATGCGCCTTAGCAAGGGCGATTCTATCGTGGGGACCGGCATTGTTCACCCCAACACCAAAACCTGGAGTGTGCACAAGGGCAAAAGTCGTAGCAATGGCGGCACTGATATTCAAAATAGCACCGAAGAAATGTCAGGTAGTTTTGGTGCGGTGGTAAATAAGACCCCCGCTTCCGCTAAAGGCTCCGGCGAGGCGACGCCTGAACTTCTCGTCATCATGCAGAACGGCTATGGCAAGAAAACCAAGCTTAAGGAATACAAAACTCAAAAGCGCGGGGGCTCCGGCATCAAAACGGCCAAGATCACCCCAAAGACCGGTGAGCTTATCGCGGCTCACGTCGTCACGTCTCCCGAGGAGGAAGTGGTCGCGATCTCGAAGAAAAGCCAAGTCATCCGCACGGGCGTGAATGAGATCGCATCCTTGGGCCGCCAGACGCAGGGGGTACGGATTATGAAATTGCGGGAAGGAGATTCTATTGCATCACTCACTTGTCTTTGAAATTAAGGAGCGAAGCGAGTATAATTTCTTAGACCCCCTCACTCGAAATTACCGAACAGAGGGGATGATATGATAATTTCGAGTGAGGGGGTGACGATTTTGTAACATCTCACTTTCGCAGACTCAAGTTCGATTAACAAAATCAGTCATGTTTAGTGACCCTCAACACTCCATCTCCCAATTCGACCTCCAAAGCGGCAATCACGTCGCTGATCTTGGGGCGGGGGTCGGGACCCTCTCGGTTATCATCGCGAAGGCGGTGGGGGAGGCCGGTAAAGTGTACGCCATCGAGATTCAAAAACCGCTTCTCGAAAAACTGAAAAACCACGCGAAAGAGGCGCGAGTTCACAATGTTGAGGCGCTCTGGGGCGATATCGAACGCGAAAACGGCACGCATCTCAAAGCAGGGACGGTTGATGCCGCTGTCGCCTCAAATGTGCTTTTCCAAATTGAGCATAAAGAGGGCTTTGTCGAGGAAGCAAAGCGGATTTTAAAGCCCGGTGGACGCCTGCTACTTATAGAGTGGAGCGAGTCATTCGGAGGTATGGGACCGCATAAAGATCATGTGATTTCGGAAAAGTCAGCGCGAGCACTTTTCGAACAAGCAGGTTTCGAGTTCGTCAAGAGTATCGAGGCGGGAGAGCACCACTACGGGCTCATTTTTAAGAAAAAATGAGCAGTACACAAAACACAATACACGAAAACCAAACGGATATACCAAAGTACAGTATCCAAAAAAGCCAAACGAGAAAGCAGGATTTGCGTTTTGGGAAATTTGTGCTTTGTTTGGATTTTGTGTCGTCTGTGTTTTGTGCCGTTTAAAGGTGGTGGTGTACACATTCTTGATTTCATTCCCAATCCTTTTTGATATACTTATCTTACCGTGAACAGCTTCCAGACCATCATCCTCGGCATTTTCGGCCTCTTCATCATCGCCGGCTTTCTTGTGATCGCTACCGTTAAGGCGAGGGGAGGGCCTGAAGTCATCACCATTTCAATGTGGGGAAGCATGGAGCGGGAGGCCGTGGAAGGCGTGGCTCGGGAGTTCCTCGATGATAAAAAGCTGAAGCTCTCCTATACAGAAGTATCCGAAACCTCTCTCGACGAGAAACTCCTCGAAGCGCTCGCGGCGGGACGCGGCCCCGATATGCTCCTCCTTCCCCTCGAACTCCTCCTTCGCTACAAGGACAAAATACAACTCATTCCATACGCAACCTATACCGAGCGGACGTATAAAGACACGTTTATACAAGAAGGCGACCTCTTCCTCTCTCCGCAGGGAATCTACGCGCTCCCGTTTTCGGTAAACCCGCTGGTGATGTACTTCAACCGAGATCTTCTCGACGAGGCGGGGATGCCCGAAGCGCCACGGTTCTGGGACGAGTTTCTCCTCCTGGGACAGAGCATCAGCACGCAAGATGATTCCGGCGATCTCTCGCAAAGCGCAGTCGCGCTCGGAGAATACCGCAACATACACTTCGCTCGCGAAATCCTCGCCGCACTCTTCCTCCAGGGCGGGAACCCCATCGTCCGTTCGGGACCCTCGGGTACTCGCGTCACGCTTAGCGAAAGCGGTATGTCGGCGATTCTCGATTTCTATACCGAATTCGCCAATCCGCTGAAGCCAAGCTACTCGTGGAACCGCTCGCTTCCACCCTCGAGGGAGGCGTTTCTCGCCTCGAATCTCGCCGTCTACTTTGGACTCGGAAGCGAATACGCCGACATCGAACAGGGAAACCCCAATCTCAATTTCGATATCGCGCTCTTTCCTCGGCCTCGGAGCGCCAGTGTGGGGATCACCTACGGGAAGCTCACGGGGGTCGCCCTCCTTCGGGTCGCGAAGAATCCCGGGGCCGCCTTCGAGGTCGCGCACCTTCTCACCAGCGTCGCGGCGGCGAAGCGCTTAAGCGCGGGCACGAATCTCCCGCCGGTACAAAGGAGCCTCCTTGCGGAAAAGCCCACAGATGCCTACGGAGCCATTTTGTACGATTCCGCCATACGAGCGCGAGGGTTTCTCGATCCGAACCCGAAAGTCTCCGCGCAGGCGTTCGCTACTATGGTAGAATCGGTGACAAACGGAGAGGCACGGAGCGGCGAAGCGCTCCAAAGGGCGCAGAAAGTGTTGCAAGCAGCGGTGAGGTGACAAAGTCACCTCAAATTTCTCTAATTTCTAATTATCCTAATTAATCTAAAGAAATCCCAATTCCTAAATCCCTAATTGAAACTTGGATATTCCCGGCATTTTTTAGGTCAATTAGAACAATTAGGTCAATTAGGTTAATTGCTATCATGTTCCGACTTTCCCTCCTCCCATTTTTCGCACTCCTTGCTATACTTTATATAGCGACTCCGTACGTCGTTGTCGCGGGGGATATTCCAGCGGGGGAGAATACCTACGAAGACTCATACGTGCCGTGTGGGACGAAGGATGTTCAAACCTATCATCCAGACACTAAAACGTACACGGGAAGCGCGGCAAGTCCCGAACCAGACGACATCGTGGATAATCCATGCGGATTTGGTGACGTGCTTGTACTCGCGCAGCGTCTCATCATGGGCTGGATCATTGCCGGAGTCACCTTCGCCACCATGGGCTTTGCCTACGCGGGGTACCTCTACATTACGGCCATGGGGTCGGAGGAAAAAGTTAGCCACGCGCATTCTATCTTTACCAAGACCACATGGGGATTTGTGTTCATGCTCTCCGCCTGGCTCATCGCCTATACGCTCGAAACCATCTTTCTTAAAGAAAGTTTCCGAGAGGAGCATTCATTTTTGGAAGGTGTGGATGACTAGCGACTCCGTATCTCCTCTCCCCCCTTGGAAAGGGGGAGACCAAGAGGGGGTTGAACACTCTTTTCTCAAGACTTCCCAACGATTTCAATCATAAGGCCACTATGAACCAAACACCAAAGCATTCGTTCCTTTCCTCCTGCCGCAGATTTCTGGCCACCTCGTTTTTGCTCACCTTTTCGCTTTCTTTCGTTACAGCCTTAGCGTTCTCATTTCTCCCGACGGATGTCTTTGCATACGATCCACGTTGTAAAACCGATTTTAATTATTCTCAGTCGCATCAAGCGGAATGTCTTGTGGTGGCGAATGAGGACTGCTCCGACGGCAAACTCTGCAACCCGATCAAGTTCCCCAACCTAACCGCTTTCTTCCTTGAAATTGTGAATACCGTCGTGCAGTACGGCGCCCTGCTTATCGTATTTTTCATCGTCTTCGCCGGCTTTAAATTTGTCACCGCGCAGGGCAACAGCGAGAAAGTGAGTGAGGCGCGAAAAATGCTCACCTGGGTAATCGTCGGGGCATTCGTGCTCCTGGGCGTCTATGTCATTCGCGCCGCTATCTGCGGGACGATCGGCCAGCTTGGCATCACGAATGTGTGTGAGGAAGCGAAATGATAGTATTAGAATTATTCTAATTTCTAATTACCATAATTATTCTGGGGAAATCCCAATTCCTAAATCCCTAATTGAAACTTGGATATTTTCGGCATTCTTTAGGTCAATTAGAATAATTAGATTAATTAGATCAATTTTACTGTAATGCTTCGTAATCTAAGCCCTGCGACAATGAAAACTATCTTCTATTTCAGCATTTTTCTTCCCCCTGTTCTTACTTCTGCCGACACGATCAAGATTTTCAACACGCCAAACGAGGATCTCAACTTCACCTCATTTGCGAATAGGATCGGGGATATCGCGAATGTCATCATTCCGTTCCTTATCGGGGTGGCGTTTGTCGTGGTAATCTGGGGTATCTTCAAATATGTGATGAATGCGGGCGATTCGGAGAAGGTTGCGGAGGGACGTAAGGTAATCCTCTACGGCATCATCGCGCTTTTCCTCATGCTTTCTTTCTGGGGGTTTGTTATGATTGTGAGTAACAGTTTGTTCGGCGAGTAAGTACCAATCCGCCTCCGCCAGTCGGCGGATGGCGGAGGCGGATGGCGGAGCGAATCATGCGAATAGTTACGAATAAGATCAAAGATTTTTTCTGTCATTCCCGCATCAGCGGGAATCCAGCTGCTTTAGTGGTTGCATTGCTGTTTTTGTTCGGAATGGTTTTCGTACCTGCCGGTTATGTATCTGCGAGTCACCCTTGCGTTAACGAAGTATCAGACCCGAATGACGCTCATCCCTGTGAACAGGTTGCGGGCTCACTTCCAAGTGACAACCTTACGGACGCAGGGGATAATAACGGCGAAATCACCAGCATACAGGGGCTCCTTTCACGGATTAACGCCCTCCTCAACACTATTGTCCCGTTTATTGTGGGGCTCGCAGTCTTCGTCATTATATGGGGGGTCTTCCAATATGTGACGAGAGCCGGAGACGAGGAAAAACGCGCCGAGGCGAAGCTCTTTGTCGTCTGGGGCGTGGTGTTTGTCTTTATCATGGTGTCAATCTGGGGGCTCGTGAACATTCTTGTGAATACTTTCGAGCTACGGAAGAGTCCCGTACCGGTCGGGTCAGTGTTTCCTAGTAGCGAGTAATTTAAGAGATGAAGGAAATGAAATATGGACCATGGACTATGAAATATGAACTATGAACTATGGACTATGAAATATGGGTGTATGGTAAACAGCCACGTCCTCGCAGTGAGGGTTGTTTCTCCCTTAGTAAAGGGAGCACTGCCTTCTTAGGCAGGAGGGATGTTTCCCCCAAGATAACGCAAGAAATTTAACTCTAACTAAACAACCATGACCATTTCCGGATTTCTCGATCAAGTGCGCGGAGTTATTGACGCTATTGTCCCCTTCATCATCGGACTCGCGGTCTTTGTGGTGATCTGGGGCATCCTGCGCTACGTCACGCACGCCGCGGATGAAGAGAAGCGCGCTGAAGCGAGACAGTACATTATCTACGGGATTATCGGTGTCTTTTTCATGCTCTCTATCTGGGGATTTGTGAACATCCTCTACAACACCTTTGATCTCGATAGGAACATCAGCCCAGGTCAAATTCCGGAGGTTCCACAGCTTACAGGGAGTGATACTGAAAGCGATTGTGATTGGAATCTCGATGGCGAGAATGACTGCGAGTAAGACTTCCTTATGGGACTTTTAACATGATTACTACCTTCAAGAACTATTTGGCAAGGGGGAGTGCCGTATTTCTCCTAAGCGCTCCGCTCCGCCTGTTCGCGCAGCTGGAAAATCCGCCTGAAAACGTTACCGAGCTCCTTAACGACATCAGCACCTATATCCTGAACCCCATCATCTTCACGCTCTTTACGGCCGCGTTCGTCGTCTTTATCTGGGGGCTTGTTCAGTTCGTGGCACATCTCGACAACGAGGAGGCCCGCGATACCGGCGGCAAGCACATGCTCTGGGGGATCATCGGAATGGCGATCATGGCAGGAGTCGTCGGTATCGTGGCGATCATCCAAAACACCATCGCGCAGATTGGAGGGTGAAGAGATGAATTATGAAGTGAGAGGGACCATGAAATCATGAAATATGGTACATTTTCCATGGTCCATATTCCATTTTCTTGGCTGGGGATAACCGACCATTTGCGGTCTGTACCCATAGGTATATACTTACAAGGAAATTAACATATATAAAAGGTCGCTTCCTTGATTTTATTTATTAGCTTTTATTAATTTCTATATGAAGAAATTTGCCATTGCGGCATCCTCGTATCTTCTCCCTATCGCTGCGTTTGCAGGTCAAGTGGATACCGGTTCGGACAACATTGCGGACCTTATCACGCAGGTCAACCGGGTGATTAACGCCATCATCCCATTCATCGTCGGGCTCGCGGTCCTTATCATCATCTGGGGCGTGTTCAACTACATCGCGGGTGCCGGAGACGAAGAGAAACGCGCGCAGGCCAAGCAATACATCGTCTGGGGTGTCGTTGGAGTCTTTATCATGCTCTCCATCTGGGGACTTGTGAACGTACTCGTTAATAGCTTCGAACTTCGAAAGACGCCACTTGGTGAAGAACAGTTCCCGAACTTTGACGAAACTATTAATGACCCTCTCGCTCCAGCACGCGACTACTAGTCTATATAAGTTTCTCAAAACAAGCCGAAAGGCTTGTTTTGTTTTTGGTAAATGAAAAGCGCCGTGGGGATGTTACCCATGGCGCTCGCGGTCTTCTTCTCAACGGTGTTTATTGTCGCAATCCGGATCGAACCCTCCCATCTCCGGCGAGAGCAGCTCCGGCGGAATAGCGAGTCACCCGGACTTCAGGCCTTCCCCTGTAGGCTGGGAGGTTCGGATCAATCGAAGCGGCGTGCTCACGCGCGCTTCGTTCGAACCCACTCACAGGGACGTTCACCCTACCGCTCACTCTACTAGCGTAGATAAGCGAGGTGCCGGTTCCTCCCGTCCCAATCGTGGGGAGGAGGAAACTCCGAAGCCCGCCAGCGACAGTGTGCAGAGTCCCTCCAACGCCGGAGTCGCTCCGTCTTGTTCGAACTGCCGGGACAGTACCGCTACTATTGCGCGTACCGCCCCCACTCCTCACGGCGGGCACCGAGCCGCTGCTATGCGCACCTTGGCTCCCGGTGGAAACGGACGGCACCATACCGCCCCCTCTACTTGTTCTTGTGGATCCGGTCCGAACGGCGGGGGTGGAACTGTCGCGGCTTGTCCCTTGAGCCCCTGTGGTAACGGAAGGCACCGAACCACTCCGTATCCTTGAAGTACCCGATCTTACTGAAGGGACGAGCCCCCCGCGGTAACCACCAGACGATCCAATGCCCCCTCCCCAGTTTTGCTGCGGAGGGTAGGTGGTGACAGGGGAGATGGCCACTGCAGAGTTCTCCACGGCACCAAATGTGCGATGAACATATTCGATCCCAAGTTCTTCCGCCGCATCTCGCCGAATTCTTTCGGCCTCCATCTCGGCGAGATCTTCCTCCAGACCATTCTGGATACCCTTGAGTTGAATCCGATGACCTCCAAAAAGAGGACCTTTGTCATCAAGTCTCCGTTTCTCCGGATCCTGGACGAAAGTCGTCCTCCCTTTGATGATGGGCTCCGAGCCAAGCTGTTTGTGCGTCGCACACCCAGTGAAGATGCTGCTCAGAATGATGAAACTGGCAAAGTACAAAAAGATGTTTTTCTCTTTCATGGTTAGATGGTGTTTTCCGAGGTTGTTGGTTTACGGTTTTCTGCCGTTCATTATATCATGAATTACACCTATAAGTCAAGCCTCGGTCGATCCAAAAAATGGCTGGATAGCCTAGTATTTGAACTAGAAAGTATGAAAAAACGCTAGTTCCTCAGGGAGAAACTAGCGTGAAGTGGAAAGATTTTCCACTTCTATCGGTTGAACTCAAACCTACGTCCCGTGGCTACCCGTGGGACAAATGCTGGCGTATATCCGGCTCTGGTTCGACCACCTGCGGTGACTGTAGCACTTGCTGAGGCGTTCCCCTCATTCCGTGTTTCCGCGGGATTTGCGGGAAGAAAGATCGGCTCTCCATTCCTCCCATACAACCACTGGCCATCCATCTGAACCACCCGCCCGTCCTGCAATAGGACAGGGTTCTGGGGTTCTTCGGGAGGTCGAGTCGTTGCGGCTGTTGCAGGTGCGACCGGCGCATTTCCAGCTTGGGCTTGAGGCTGGAGACTTGTCGAAATCCCTCCCTGTGCCTGCGCTCCCACAGATATTGCTGCGGTAGCGATGGGCTGCTGTTGCTGGATGGCCACCCGCTGTTCCTTTAGGGCATTTACGAGGGCCACCACCGTCGGTACCTGGGGCACGAGCTGTTGTGCTCCAAGCGTGCCCGCCTCAACGGTAATCGCCTCCCTGTAGGCTCCGTCTCCACTGGAGGTCTTCCAGTTGGCGTCGACGATGATCCGATTGGTTTCCGGCATCCGAACGAATCGGGTGTCGGGAGGGGCTACTGGCGTAACGGGGCTTGCCGCAGGTGCCGCCGGTTGAGAGGTGGTACCTACTGGCGCATTTCCAACCGTGGGTGCAGGCGGAGTGTTCGCCGACGCGGCCGCCTGAGCCAGCTGATTTGTCTTAAAGGCTGCCATCATCCTCGTCATCGTGGCATCCAGGTCAGCTTGTGTAATCCCCGTTGGCGCGCTGCTTGGGGTTGGCGCAGGTGGTGGGGTCGCTACCGCAACTGCCACCGCGCTGTTTCCCGGAGCGTTAGTCGAGGCTTGGGCCTGCACTACCGCCTGATTGGTCATCCCGACTGGCACCTGTGGAGCTGCTGGCTGCGTGGCGAGGACTTTAAGCTGTTCCTCAAGCTCCAGGATTCGCTTTCCAAGGGCTTGTGCCTCCCGTCGTTGCCTCACCACATCTGGAGACGGGGCAGATGGACTTGACGCGTTAGTTTGCATCGCCAGTTGTTTTCGCGCTTCCTCCGCACCCTGCCTAACGGCGTCCTCCAACTGCGCCTTCATGTTTCCGCGCTCTTTCTCTCGCTCCGATTCGATGTCCTGGATCCTTTTCTCAAAGGCTTCCCGTTCCACTCTTTGAGCCTCCCGAATTCCTTCCAGTGCCTTTTGCGAACTTGAGTTCGCCAAGGCGTCTGGTTCGGGTTCGCGAATTGGAGGTTCCAACAAGAGCCCATCAGTGTCGATTTTCGGGATTCCTGGACTCATGGCGGCCCCCCTTGTTGAGCTTGTCGCAAGTAGGGGAGGAGCATTGGTGTCTCCTGCTGTGTCCGCCTTTTTCACTGGCGACGGAGGCGTACCGACGATGTGGTCGGTCGTAATGCGGGTACTCGATGCCACCTGAGGATTTGTCGTTCCCATAGTGGTAGCAAGTGCATTGCTCTCGGCGAGACCGTTCGACCCATTTTTCCGTGGAGCAGTGAATCGCGGGAATCCATTGGTGTCATTTGTCGCGACGCCGCTTGTTCGTGCCGCCAAGTTTGTCCTTGTTCCTGGAGTTGGTGTGTCGGATTCTTCAGACGGCCACCGCCATACGGTTACGATGAGGAGAATACCCACGAGAGCGATGAGCCCAAGCAGGTTCTTTGTCTTTGTTGTCATAGAACGGGGAGTTGAGTTTTTTGGTTGATGGTTGACTGCAGTTTTTACTGACCCCTCTGTATCCCTCTGGAAGCACTCTAGCATTTTTAACCCATATTGTCAATGGTGCGCTTGGTACCGCACGAGGTGCACAAATGACCCAATGTATTAACTACTTTTCGATGGATAAGCAATAAAAAACGCGCGAACTTTCGTTCGCGCGCGACCCGACAATGTGCAACTCAAAACCTTTCCCAGTCCATGCTGTTGCCTGCCCTGATCACCACTGTTTCCTTCCAGGATCCCCTGTCCTTCCTTGTTCCAGCGATGACGAAAACTGTCGTTCCGTCTGGAAGCTCATCCACTGATAGGGGGATGGGCTTTACGGTCGAGCGGAGCCATGTGATTGTGGTGCCATCCGCCACGTTTGTTTCCACACGGGTGTTCGATTCCGGAAGAATCGGCGTTTCAGCCGGCGGGAGAGTGGTGATAATTTGCGGCTTCTCCATCATCTCTCGCGTCCATTTGGTGAAGCTCTTGAAGAAGCTTTGCACCCCTTCCATAATCGAGGCAGTTTTGGTATCCACGTACTTCTCAAGCGACTCCCGGTTTCGTTCCGAAGCCTCCTCGACAATCGCGAGGAACTCTGTTCGACTTGCCTCCGAAGCCTGCCTTAGAGACTTTTGAACCATCGCTTGTAATTCGACAGCGAGATTCGTCTGCCACCGTCCTTGCTCTGCGGCGGCACGACTCGTGAGTGCAACCTCGAAATCCAAACGGCGAGTCTCGTCCTCCTTCCTCGACGCGGCCTCAGAGGATTTTAGTCTCTCGAAGAGGTTTGTCTCCAGACGTCCTCCTTCAGCGACAATCGCTCCAGACACTAAGTCGGCTACTCGCGACTGCGTTTCCGCGTGAAGCTTCAAGCGCTCCGTCGCGCGGGCTTCCTCATAGGCTTTAAGCGTGGCAAGAAGTTCTTTCCTACCTTCGCCGAGTTCCGCGATCTTCCCTCCGAGTCGCCCTTCCGCTTCGAGGAGCTTGGCATCGCTTGTTCTGGATAACGTTTCCACAATTTGCGCGAGGTTCGTGTGAGCCAATGTTCCTTGAGGTAAAGGCTCCAACTTACGGGCTTCCAGCGAGACGAGAGCTTTCGCCACAAGCCGCTTCAACTGCGCAACCTCAACTTCTAGTTCCGTGTTGACGACCGAGATAGACGCTCTCGTTTCCGGCGTCTTTCCGGTGGTGTCTTGCGGACCAGTCGCCGTTCTCTCTTGAAGAACTGACTCTTGGCGTAGGCGCTCCGCGTCTTCTTCAGCTTCGCCAGGATGACCCGCCCCAAGTTCAGGGGGCTCCGTATTGTAGTGCTGAGGAAACTCTCGAGTAAATCGATCCGCCTCTTCTTTCGCATACTCGCGAATGTGAGGAGAAACTTTCGATACGGTCGCACTCGTTTGTCTCTTGAACCAGGAAACGCAACGGTCTCTGAATATAAACACGGCGACTGCGAGTCCAAGGAAAACAAGAACTGTCAACCTTATCGCGTGCCCTCGATGTGGAGGCGGAGGTTGTGCGGAGTGCGCCGGCGAATGGAATGCTCCAGGTTCGTACACGTTGCATCGAGCTCCGCAAGCCTTCAGGTCAGCAATAATCTCGGCGTCCGAAAACTTTGCATGACGTGCAGGAGGTTGGGTAAAGGGAGCCGTAGAAGGAAGTGGATCAGTCGGTCTTTCATTTACGTTAGTATTCATGCTACTCTGTGTTGTAAGCATCTTTTTGAAGAGCTTTTGTCGTGGTTTGGAAGTTGGAAAAGAAAATTGCCTCATTTGGCCCAACACATGGATACCAAACTTATCGACAAATGTCAAGTCCCAAAAATCAAGGAGCGAAGCGACTATGATTTTTGAGGATGCCGCAATGTCCTCATTGCGGCGCCCAATGCTTCTCCTTACCCATCGCCTCGGATTCCTCAATCCTTCACCCTCGGAGACTCATGGAAGGATTGGGAGATGCCCCGACGTTGCGTCGGGGCGCCCAATCTTGAGGATCTCCACAAAAAAGCTAAGTCTTGGAAAGACTTAGCTTTTTCGTTTGTAGCTTTGATATTGAAGTTTTACGCCACGTGATCTCGCTCTTCTTCTTTTTCATCTTGCTTCTTTTTTCGACGAGCGAAGAGAATACCGATAAAAATCGCAAGTATGAGACCAAGGATGATAAGGAAGGGCCCCGTGATCCATGAGAGGAGGAGCGCGGCGAGAAGACCAAGGCGGGATTTCGTCACTTCAAGTGGAGGGCAGGAGAGCGTAAGTATGCTCTCTCCCGAGGTCACCACCACTTTGGCATTTTTGACACCTTCTTTCTCGTACGCTTTTCGGGTAGTGCTCGCCTCGCCTGAAAGTTCCTCGTCTCCTGTCCAGAGGAAGTCATAGGTTCCGGTTCCGCCCACGGCAGACGCGCGCCAAACTACTTCGTCATTTACGCGCGCTTCCTTTGTTGAGATCGTACAAAGACCTTCAAGTCTCGGCAAAGAGGGAAGTGTCGGTGTAGGGGGAATCGGCGTAGTAGGTTTTTGAATAACGGGAATTTTGTGAGCGACGGTGACCGCATTGGTGCAGGGAGCCACAATTCGCTCATTACCCTTCGTGACGGTAAGCATCGCCGGTTTGATCCCGAGTGTCGTATAGGTTTTTGTCACCAGAGGGCGATCGCCGCTAAGCCCATCCGTGCCATCCCACATGTAGGTGGTGGAGGCGGTGATTCCCGAAAGGATCGCGAGCCAAGTGACGCTCTCGCCCGGAGCCGCTCGCTCCGGAGTGGCGTAACAGGAAGCGCCAAATCCAGGCTCCCGGAACCCCGGAGTCGCGGATCCTTGGATGAGTACCGTTCCGCAAGAAACCGTAATCGCCCGATTGCCAGAGGTCACCGTGAGCGTTCCCAATTTCTCTCCATTTGTCGCGTACGCCTTAAGCGTGGTACTCACATTTCCTGAAAGCCCATCGGTTCCATTCCAGTTGTAGAGGTACGCGCCGGAACCACCCGACACCGAAGAAACCCAGGTTACCGTTTGGCCGACGTTCGCGGCAAGAGACGAAGGGGCGCAGGAGACAGAGACGCCTGAAGCCACTGGTCGGCCAGAACTGTAACCCCCGCCAATTCCTCTAGGTCCGACTGATACCGCAGGCACATAAGCTGGCGTGTAGGCAAATAGATTTGAAGGTATGGCAAACCCAATAAGCACCGCAAGCGTAAGAAGCGCGCGCACTGATGTCTTAATGTTGGTCATATTTTTCATATCCAGCATTATATCAGATAATCTAGCTTTGTCAATGCCTCGCGGTAACTTTCTGCATCCCTCGAATAGTGGCCTTAATTCCTCCTTTTCTAAAGGAGGTGTCCGAGTCTTCGAGGACGGAGGATTTTGGAAATCCCTCGGCATCATCAGAATGAGCCACTCCCTTTAGGAAAGGGAGAATAAGAAGTGTGGGCTTGGGCTATCTCTCTCTCACTACTTACTACTATCTACTTTCTACTTACTTGCACTGGGTGTGGACAACACTCCGACAAAGCGATGTATCCTGTGCTACCATATACACATAGCGGTCGCTCTCTTATTTTTATTTGATTTGTTCTCACCATCCATGTCTACGTCAGTTTCGTTTTTTCGAACATCGGCGCTTGCGGTTGCGGCAATGATGTTTGTCTTTCCCGCACTCGCTAGTGCGGATACCGCCGAGGATTTTGGTTCGATTCCCTCTAGCCCCGCAGGTAAAGTCACGCTTTCGGTACAGATGGGTACGGCGGTCTCAAAGGGGAATGTGGTGAACGTACCGGCGGGTACGCCGATTACGCTTGTGTGGACAGTACCTACGGGCTGGAAAGGGTGCTGGAGCAATTGGCAGAGCGCGGCTATTACCGCGAGCGGCAGTTTGCGCGGGAACATTCCGGCAGGACAAGCGAGGCGCGCGTTCATACTCACCTGTTTCGGTGTTGGACAGTCGCAGACAGTCGCCTTAACAGTCAATGTCGTTAAGCCAGATCTCACGGTTTCTAGTTTTACCGGTAGCGCCACAGCTGTCGGACCTACCCCTGCGGTTCCCGCTGTTCCAGCAAATCCAAACGCCAATCCTCCCGTGGAGGCCCGCCGCGCCATTCCCGCCAAGTCGAATAAAGGTCTCTATTATGCCGGAACTCCCGGCACGGGAGCGGCGTCGGGTGGCATCGTGCTCAAGGCAACGGCAAAAAATAGCGGAAAGACTCCCGCTGCGTCAGGTGGATTTGTATTCGCCAAATATGAATGGGCGCAAACTACTACGCCTACCAAAGCAGGTACCAGCTGGCAGTTGTTGAAGGAAGGATTCATTGACACTCCTATTGCCCCTAATAAAACCGGGGTAGTAGATGAGTATAGTCACGCAGCAACTCCGGGTGGACCTTACTATTTCCGAATTACCCTCGATTCGACTGGAGTGGTAAACGAGGCAAAGGAGGACAACAACATGAGAATCATCGGGCCGTACACCTTCGTGGCTCGGTAGTTGGCACCGCAAGGAAATGCTATTTCTCCTAAAATATTTACGTGGCGGATGCGCTCTCGCGCTCGTTGCCCTTACCTTACCCGCACTCACGGAAGCCGCGACCTTTCCTACGTCACTTGCGATCATAAAATCGGTCGGCCTCAAGGTCGGAGTGCAGGTAGATGGCCAGGGAGTGAAATCTCCCGCCGTCGTAGGTGCAAACACGGATTTCACGATTATCTGGAGCACGGCTCCAAATACCGCCCTTGGGTGCGTCGGCAACTTCGCGGAGGGTCCGCTTCCGCCGTCAGGGTCGGCAGTGGGTTCCATAACAGCTTCTCGATCGTTTGTCATCACCTGCTACGGACGCGGAGCGGCACAAACCGCCACCCTGCAAGTGAACGTGGGCGTAGCCGATCTTGTCGTGTCTTCATTTTCGGCTACTGGCCTCAAGAGCGCGAAAGGGCAGAGAGGATCCTACCTTGCGGGCCCGTATACTCTGAAAGCCAGCATAAGGAACGCGGGGAAGCTTAAGATCGGGGTGCCGTTTCGCGTTAAGTATCTTGAAAGCGCTGACGGGCAAGGCAATTGGATCAGCATAAGTGAGAAAACAATCCTAGCGATGCCTGGGGCAGTGACGATCACCCTCGACCCTCTACTTCGACAGGGAAATGCCGGCGTGGGCGCCCGCTATTATCAAGTATGTCTTGATACCGAAAATAAAGTGAGCGAAGCTAAAGAGGACAACAATTGTTCAAGGGTACTTGGCCCTTATTCATTTGTCGCCGTGCCGTAGAGAATTTTACTCCTTCCACACCACCGCCTCTTGCAGTTGTTCTATGCAAGGTTCTACCAGTTATTCCCATCTCTAGTTCACGTCATTCGGTATTTAGCAATAGTGTACGAACGTACACTATTGCTAAACCCCGAAGGGAGCTGTCCCGCATAAAGCAGGATATGTGTGAATACTGACGAAAGACAGTATCACCCCAGCACCAAAGGATAAACGGGCACGCGCTTCGCCCTGGGATGGTGTGGGGTTGTATTTCACATTCCGCTCTAAAACATCGCGGGTGAAATACAAAAAAAGAGCGGAGAGTAGGTGAACTGATTGAATCAGTTGCCTTTCTCTCCGCCCGTTGCGTCTCAATTCCAGGCCACTAGGCCTTCGGTCCCACTCCCGCCACAAGGTCGGTGAGAGTGGATACCGCGTTCGTTATCCGCACCTCGATGAATCGGGTGTGGATCGGAAACGACGTTCCGCCCGGCTTTCGCTCCAGAATCTCCGTCCCGTTGATCCTGATCTGGAGCCCGAGCCCTGCCGGTGCAAATTTCACCGACTTTCCCAAGGGCTTCGGTATTCGTGGGCTCCAGAGCTCGTTCGTGAGCTGTAGGATATGCTTCTCCGGATTTTTCAGCCCGCACCAGATTTCCGGTGCCGCGGCTTTAGTTGGCGTTGGCGCGACCTTCGCGCCCATGCTTTGCGCCGGTTCCGCCGCGGGCACAGAAGTCATTCGTGCCCGTACCTGTTCGATGGGCACGACCTCGACGACCCGTACGTTGCTTTCCCGGAACTTCATGAGCATCCAGATTCCAAGGAGAAGCGCGATGACGCAGAGTGCTGGCATAAGCCAACTCCTCTTTTGCCCCGCGTGATGATCCGTCGAGGCCTCCGTCGCGTGATGATTTCCTGCTTCACGCGCAGACATCTCCTTTATCGCCTTGGTCACCGCCGATCCAATCCAGAATACAATCGCTATGCCAAGTGCGGCAAAGATAAAGAATGCTGGATTGTTCAAGGGGTTGCTCAAGTTTTCGTTGAGGATCCTTGACCAGAGTCCCACTCGCGCTTCTACCTGCCTGAATGTCAGCGTTTCCGGCGACGCTTTGAAGTAATAAGCAAACGGGTTCAGGCTTGGGAAGAGATGAGCAATCAAGTATAGTAACAGGACTACTACCATTCCCGCTTGTGCCAGCCGACTCCAGATGTTTTTGTAGGCTCGATTGAGCCATATTGCCGACACCCCCAAAACGGAGAGCACAAGCAATGTAACACTTGGTCGTGGCAGTGCCGCGTAGAAGAAAAACCCAACGGCTTCGATTACCAGTACAAAGCGCACTGCCTCCATGTATCTACCGATCGCCTTTCGTATGGACTCCATAAGCTCCGATCCGATTCCTCGAACTTCCCGTAGAATCCCGATGGGTGAGAACCACTGATACCAGCGTAGATCATTCTCAGTTGTTCTCGCGTTCGCTGTCCCTCCACTCGGTGTGGTCAGTGTACTGATGACGGATCCGAGAGGAGCTGCCATGAGTCCAAGAGCGGCAGAAAGGATTAACCCCGCGATACCCCCCATCGCTACCAATATCCTCCATAGCGGCTCCGTCCCAGCGAGCCAAGATACAGACGTGGACATCTCGTACGTGGCAATGCCCAACAGCATAAACAGCATTGGAATCGCCATTGCGAACAGAGTGAAGCGCTCGAGAGCGCGAAGGTATGGCCCCGCCGTTGCCGGTGTGACCACCCCAATCCATCTGAATCCTTGACCTATGCCGGAGAGCAGTAACTTGAAGAACCGTATTATTGCATTCATTTCTTAATTTCCTTTCGTTTCGAAGTTATTTTGGTTCTTAGGGTTTTGAGAGCCAGTGCCACGCCATCCCAATAAGGGATCGGCGCTGTGGTCCTCTTGCCGCAACTTTCCTTTCCAATGCCTGATTTGCCGCCTTCCAACGTGCAACCTGTTGTTCCAACTCATGGTTTACAGGTCCCAGCGTTTTTTCTGCAGCCTTGTCCAGGTAGCGCGCCGTTTCGTCGAGGCGCTTAGTGAGAGGCACCTTCGGCTTTTCCGGGCCCGGACTTTCCTTTGGACCTTCGAGGACAATTCTCTTAAGCTTATCCCTCGCAGTCGCTTCTGCCTCAAGCTGTTTCAGCACAGCCTCCATCGCTCCGGGATCAAAAGCGTCGGTGGAACCCAGGACATCGTCACAACGCTTCAAGAAGGCCTCATCGATTTTGACGATGGCTTTGACAAGCGCATCGTCTAGACCTGTAGTAGATGTTTTCTTTTTCTTGTCTGACCCGTAGAACTTCTCTCTGAAGCCATCCAGAAAGTCCGAAAACTTCCTTAAGGTAGTCTTCATCGGTTCACCGACGTGTTCGGCTGCCGATTCAACCTTTCCTGACAACATTCCCAGACCATAGTTGAAGACCTGAAGTCGGAAAGTGCTATCTTTCTTTACGGCTTTGTCGGCCGCTTCTACAGCGGAGTCAACAAGCTTGTCAATCTGTGGGTCGAGTAACCCTGCAAAGGTGTTGAGGTCAAGCTTGACGTTAAACACCCTCTTGAAGATACCCACAAGTTCATTGGCCTCGGCTGGTGTTTCGGGTTCGACTGTTGTTGTAGTGGGGCTGGGTTTTGCCATGCATGTCTTTCTAGACTCGGCTGTTTGGGCCGAGTCGTTTGGTTGTTTTGGTTATGGTTTTGTCAAAGGGCGTGACCGCCACTTTGACGGTTCATTGATGGGCATACTATCACACTTTCGTGCGGAAGTCAATACCCTGAAGTGCTGGAATAGCCCTGTATTTAAGCTTTTCTTCAGATTTTGAAAGCCATTTTTCTACGGGCGGGAGCTTTGCTCCGTCCCAAACTCAAAAAACTCGTTATGGGAGGGAGAGGACTTGAACGTTACTCGTTCAGTACAGGTTTTCCATCCCGACATAGCGTCGGGATATGGGAGAACCTTTTCAAGTCCTTTCCGAAAAGCGCCCGCGCTTTTCTCCGCCACTCAAAATATATTCGCTTCGCTCTTTATTTTATGGGCGGGAGAGGAATCTTGAGTCTTACAGACTCTGTTCAGGTTTCCCATTTTCTCGCTTTCAGAAAAGCTCAAAAATATGGGAGAACCTTTTCAAGTCCTCTCGCGCAAAGCAAGTAGTTGCTTTGCTCCGTCCCAAACTCAAAAACTCGTTATGGGCGGGAGAGGACTTGAACCTCCATGGATTGCTCCACTGGTTCCTAAAACCAGCGCGTCTACCATTTCGCCACCCGCCCTTTTGTGAAGTATGAAGTACGAAATATGAATACTGGACCCCAAAGCTGAGAGATGCGAGCTACCTGATTCCTAATTCAGTATTCATACTTCGCATCTTCGCTTCTTGTCCGCCCAGTAGGGATCGAACCTACGACCTTATCCTTAAGAGGGATCTGCTCTACCAGCTGAGCTATGGGCGGGAATGCTCCGCTACGTTATAGCATAATTTCTTCAGAAATTAAACCTTAGCTGAAGCGGGGAAGATGATATCCCAAAGCGCGCCCGCGACATTACGCGGTTCCCCTTCGAGAGGATAATGATGAAGATCGATGAAGGGGAGCGAGTTGCACTCGATGACTCCACTTCGCGGTTGCTCCTGCCACGGGACGCGGACATCCCCCATAATAAAATCAACGCCGACCAGGGGGTCCTGAAGCAGTTCACCTATTGTTTCGAGGAGTTTCCTGTTCTCGGGATGCACGCAGTCGGTAAGATCGGTCGTGCTCGCCCCAATGCCGCGGCTCACTTTCTGATTGAGAAAGATGAGTTGCCCTTTTTGGGGAATACTCTCCAGCCCGAGGTTCTGGCGAGCGAGTTCTTGCTTTGCCTCCGCGTCAAGGACGATAGGGTGGAACGTCGGGCCAT
>Ga0155139_120_pt1 | contig 25302 bp, 27 predicted proteins | sample RifCSPhighO2_01_FD_106107 | JGI IMG/M metagenome (GOLD analysis project Ga0155139, IMG submission 106107) | Candidatus Taylorbacteria bacterium RIFCSPHIGHO2_01_FULL_51_15
ACAATTATCGACGACATGTAGCATCGAACTTTCATGGCTTTAGAAGGGAAAATTGGAGAGAAAATACAAGCGGCAGCTGCCGAAAAAGCCTTTCAAGAGCGAATGGCCAAAGTTCCTGACTCGCGAGCACGCTATAATGCTTTGACTGCGGAGGAAGGGGATTTGATTTTGGAGGCGAACGCGTTCGAAGGTGACTCTGGTAACGCAACGTATGGCTATGAACGTGCTGAGGATAAACTCCGTGCTTTTAAAAAGGCAAAAAGCACCATCGATACCGCATACGCGACCCATGGGGAGGAGTTAAAGACTCTTGGTATCGAAGATAAGACTTCTTTCCTAAAATCCGACACCTTCAAGGGAGAACCGGAAGTTGTTGACTACGAAGAAAAGCGCGAGAAGCTTCGTGGTGCGGTTAAAGAGTTGCGGCCCCGCCGTGCAGGTATTGTGTCTAAAATCCCAGGTCTTAATTTCCGTGGGGGCAAGAAGAAAAAGACCGATATTGCCGGGCAAGAGGAAAAAAGTCCACGTGATAAGGCATTTGAGGCGGCCGAGGACAAGCGTACCGCTTTACGGGGGGAAGTCACAGCTATTCGTGCCGAGAAGGAAAAGGAGCGGCGTTTCCTCATTGACGCATGCAAGGAGAGGCTTCTAAAAGAGGGCTCAGAGCTTGATAGAGTACGGAGGGGGCTCGTTCTTAATTTTCATCACTTCTCTTCGGTAATGGACGAGTCACACCAGCTTGCCTATGGAGCACAAAGGAATTCCCCAAACAAAAAGTACCAATATAAGTTTGGTGGAACTGCGGAGATCTTCTCCAAGAAATACGGCGATGACTTTGGTCAGGATATTGTCGAGCAAGCGCTTGTGGAGATTTGGACGGATGGTAAGGCTGTCATAGAGCCAATCCTAAAATCAGCTCGAGAGCTGAAAGAGCCAACTCTAGAGAAAGAAGGTAACGTCATAGCTGGCGAGATTGGCGGTTTTGTGCACTTTGAGCGTTGGAAGGCAGAAGCGGACAGAATTAAAAAAGACCAAGAAAGCGTGACTGCCTCGGTCGCAAAAATTTCAAAGGAAAGGACGGAACTGGAGCAGACGATTCAGCACAAGGAGGGGGCTCGTGAAGAAATCGCAAGAGTTCTCTCCGCAATGGAACAGATAAGTAAGGAAATTCCAGCGGAAGACCTTAATCGATATTGTGTCGCTGATAGGCAGGGTATCTTTTCGGGCGGGTACGGTAGAAATAAGCAGAATCTGCTTGCTTTGCAAGAAAGTCTTGCTGCCAAGGAAAAGGAAGAAAAGGACGCTAGTGCAGTCTTGGAGCAAAAGAGAAAGGACGGACGGCCACTTCTTTTTGGCAAAAAAGAGTACGATGAATCTCTTCGTACATTGCAAGATACATACAACACAGCGTACAACGCAGTTAAGGATCTGAAGGCTCGAGTGGAAAACGAGAGAGATTTCACAAACTCGCTCGAAATGAAGCCGATGCGATACCATAGCCTATCTGTTTTTAAGTATAACGAGAGATTGCGGTACGAGTTGCTCGGCGGGTTTCATGGCGGCTACGGAGATGGCTGGTCGGGAACGATTTCAAAGCTGGTTGACGCGATAGAGACTACCTACAAGCAGAGGCAAGAAAGAGAGCTTACCAGTTTTGATTTGGATGCGCAGCGAAAGCATTTAGAGGAGTCTACAGCCGCCCTTAAGGACCTTGAAACCAGAGCTAAGATGCTTCCCAATTTCCTGAAGGGGGCGCAGGAAGCACTTACACATGCACAGGAAAATCTGCAGGAATTTGCCAAGCAACGAACGGCATTAGTTTCCAAGGCGCGTGGATGGTAGATAGGCGGGTTTCCTACGGAATCAGATCATGTCTCCATTCACCAAAAAAGTCTTCGCGGTAGTTAAAAACATCCCGAAGGGGAAGGTGCTCACCTACAGGGAAGTTGCGAAAAAGGCGGGCTCACCCCGCGCTTTTCGGGCCGTTGGCTCAATCCTCAAGGGAAACTTTGACCCATCAGTCCCTTGCCATCGCGTCATTAAAAACGACGGCACTCTCGGAGACTATAACCGAGGCGGGACTTCTCAAAAACAAAAAATCCTTACCGCCGAAGGCGTGCGACTCATTTAGCATCGTAGGCACGGCCGTGCTTACAATGCTAAAAGTGTCTCGCATCGTTGACTCCGAGAAATTCTCGGGATTTTCGTTTGTGCCCTTCCATTAATCCTAGCCGCCTTGGATTCAAGACAACTTTGTGATAGTTTTCGATACAGATATGGAAACACAAACTACAACCCCTAAGAAAACACGAAAGCGGATGCGATCCTCTGATCTTCACAAACAGCCTTTGGTTCGCTTCCAGGTGGAAGTCCTTTCGAGGAATCTCCCTAGGTACGAAAAGGCCATGGCTATGGCTGGTCTTCCCACAAAGCGCGCACTCGTTGACTACGCGCTTGCAGTTCTGGAATGGATGATCGAGGAGACGGAACTCGGAAGGACTGTTGGCTCCTGGCGAAAAGATGTGGGCTTTGTTGAGCTTTGCACGCCTGCTCTCGCGAGTGTCCGAGCGATTGCCAAGGTGGAGCAAGCCGAACAACCTGCACAGTGGTCTCATTGGGAAATATGAAAACCGGAGAGAATTTCTTAGCGACCCTTTTCCCGCAGTGCCCCTCATCACTGCGGCTTTTTTATTGACAAGAACAAAAAATCCTTACCGCCGAAGGCGTCCAACTGATTTAGCACGGAAGCACGGCCGTGCTTACATGCTAAAGGGATCCATTTCTTTTCTAACCCCTCCTTGGCGACATATTTTCCGCATTTACGTCATTTTCCTTTGGTGCATACCATGCACAAAAAAGACGAGTGTGCATGGAACACTCGCCGTGTTTGCTCTAGGCAGAGCCAGACCCCTGGTCGGGGAATTCGGTCTTGATGTCTCTAGCTGCGAGGATAATGACAAAAACGCAGTTTCTCCGACACCAATTCAGGACGCAGCCGCCATGTCGGCCGCGCACGCCCCCTAGTCCATTCGACGACCGCGATTGCTCGCCTTTGCTCTGACCGAAACAAGTCGGCAACCATTGGTTGCCGCGACCAGTATTGGTACCTCTGGGGAGGCCTCCCTGGCGACCATGTGCGCCCGGGAATTTCACTAGAGCAAAACTGCGTGCAGTATAGCACTCTTTCTGACGTCTGTCCAGCTCATGTAGGTTTTTGCTTCAACGCGACGCCGACTTCTTTGTTACATCAAAATACGCTAAGATGAACGAATGACCGTTGCAGAAGTCCGAGAGAAATATCTTAAATTCTTTAAGCAGCGGGGGCACACCATCATTCCTTCTGCTTCACTTGTACCGGAAAATGATGCTTCGGTACTTTTTACGACTGCAGGCATGCAACCTTTTGTGCCGTACCTTTTGGGAGAACCGCATCCTGCCGGAAGGCGTCTCGTAAATATACAGAAATGTATTCGCACCGGCGATATTGATGAAGTCGGCGACAATACACATCTCACTTTTTTTGAAATGATGGGAAATTGGTCTCTTGGTGATTATTTCAAAAACGAGGCGATTGCGTGGAGCTACGAACTTCTTACCTCCAAAAAGGAGGGGTTCGGGCTTGATCCAAAACGCTTGTACATAACAGTTTTTGAGGGTAACGAAAATGCGCCGCGAGATGAGGAATCGGCAAAAATATGGGAGAAGGTTGGGGTTCCCTCAAATCGCATCTACTTCATGCCGGCCTCAAAAAATTGGTGGGAGGCTGGGCCCAGTGGTCCCTGTGGACCTGATACCGAAATGTATTATGACCTTACTGAAAATGGATTGGGAGATTTGACGCAGACACAGTTTCTGGAAGCTGATGTTAAACAACAGATTGTTGAAATTTGGAACAATGTGTTCATGGAGTATTTGAAGAAGGGTGGAACGGTAGTTGGCAAATTGCCCCAGAAGAATGTAGATACTGGAGCAGGGTTAGAGCGTTTTTGTGCTGTGCTACAAGGGAAGAAAAGCGTGTTTGAAACAGACGCGTTTACCCCAATTATGCGAAAGCTGAATGAACTTTCACCAAATGGCGAGCCGCGCGCCAAAAGAATAATCGCGGATCATCTTCGCGCCGCGGTTTTCTTGATTGCGGATGGAATAACTCCCTCAAATACTGACAGAGGGTATGTGCTGCGTCGCCTTATCCGTCGGGCGGTGCGATTTGGAAAGCAACTCGGGCTCAAAACCTCGGATTACAGTACGCTTGCCGAACTCATCAGCACACTGCACGGAGGGATCTATTCTCAAATTCTTGAGAATTTGAGAATGATTGCTAAGGAAGTGCTTCCTGACGAGGTTAGGGCATTCGAGCTGACACTCGAGCGTGGGATGAAAGAATTTGAGAAGGGAACTGAACCGTTCATTCTGTTTACTTCATATGGCTTTCCGATTGAACTGACGAGAGAACTGGCCGCGGAGAAGGGGCGGATACTGGACGAAGCTAAATTTGCTGACGAAATGGCAAAGCATCAAACTCTCTCGCGCGCCGGGGCGGAGAAGAAATTTAAAGGAGGGCTTGCAGACACGAGCGAGATGTCGCTCCGGTACCACACCGCCACACACCTCCTTCATCAAGCGCTTCGAGACGTGCTCGGATCGGAGGTTCGGCAGAAGGGAAGTAACATCACTCCCGAGCGGCTTCGTTTTGACTTTGCCTTCCCGCGCAAAATGACGGAGGAAGAGAAAAAGCGAGTGGAGGATATCGTAAACGAAAAGATACGCGCGAAGCTCCCGATGCAAAGGGTGGTCTTGCCGCTTGAAGAGGCGAAGAAAACGGGCGCCTTGCATTTCTTCGGAGAAAAATATGGGGATGAAGTCTCGATATATTACATTGGAGATTCACTCGAAACCGCGTACTCAAAGGAATTTTGCGGAGGGCCGCACGTCTCGAATACCGAGACCTTAGGGACCTTTAAGATCGCGAAGGAAGAGGCGGTGAGCGCCGGTGTGAGACGGATAAAAGCGGTACTGAATAACTAATAACATATAACTTAATCACTGAATAACATGGGACTGGATTTCTTCGCCGTGGTGGCGGGAATGATAAGAATGGGTTATTCAGTTATTTGTTATCCAGTTATTTGTTATACTGTCGGTATGTCCCTCTTCTCCAAAGAAAAGGAAAGTGATGTCGTCGCTCTCTTCGACGTGGGGAGCGGGAGTGTCGGAGGCGCGATCGTCCACACTGCGAGAGCGCATCCGCCGACGGTACTCTATAGCTTCCGAAGCGACATCCCATTTCAGGAAGAAGCCGCCGGATCTCGCCTGCTTTCACTTATGCTCCGCACCCTCTCGCAGGTGACGCAAACACTGCTGCACGAGGGGTTTGACGCCGCGGGTTTCGGTACACATCGACCAAGGGTGCGGGAAATATTTATTTCTCTCTCCGCCCCGTGGGTGCTTTCCAGGACATCGACTTTGCGGCTCCGGAATGAAGAGCCAATTCCTATCACGCGCGACGTCTTTAGCTCGCTTCTCGAACACGGAGAGCAGGATGAAGATGGTTCCACCAAACACGCGCTCCCCAAGGGAAGTGTCAGGATTGAGCAAAAGCTCATAAGGTCAGTGCTGAACGGTTATGAGACTGCTTCTCCCTATGGGAAAAAAGCGCGCGAGGCGGAGTTTTCGATATTTGGAAGTTTCTCGGTGCCCCATGTCACCGAGAGGATTTCCGACGGTGTAACAGAGCTTATGCACCCGAAGCATGTAAGTTTCCATTCATTCGCGCTTGTGGCCTTTGCCGCGCTTCGGGAGCTCTACCCGGACGAAGCGGACTTCATACTGGTGGACGTGAGCGGGGAGCAGACGGAGCTCGCGGTTGTCAAGAATCATGTGCTCGTGGAGACCGCCACTTTCCCGTTTGGGAAAAATAAACTCTTTAGAGTCGTGGGAAAGGAGGGGACAATGCCACCGTCGGGAGCGGCCTCACTTTTTAAACTCTACGCGGAGAATAAAGGGGCGGGGCGTCTCTTCGAACGCTCGAAAAAACTTTTTCAGATTGCCGAAGCAAAGTGGCGGGAGCAGTTCTCGAAAGCGCTATCGAGTGTGAGCGAGGGACTTTTTCTTCCCGGGACTATTTTCCTTACGGCTGATGACGATGTTATGCCGCTATTTGAGAGCGCCATCGCGACCGGGGATTTCGGCACGTTTACTCTTTCGTCGGCCCCCTTTCGGACGATCGAGATAACGAGTGAGCGGCTCGGCACGCTCGTCACATGGGGCGCGTCTGTGGTTCCCGATCCATTTATTGGGCTCATTTCGGCGTTTATAAATCACCTAAGTCGCGAGTAAACCCCCACACCTTGACCACAGGGCATTAAATCCTGCGGTAGGGAAGACCCGATCCTTATGCACAAGCGCAGGGCATTTCACACAAGGTGTGGGGGTAAATCACGAAGAAAACGTTCCCACCTCTTATTCTCCCTTTCCTAAAGGGAGTGGCTCATTCTGATGATGCCGAGGGATTTCTAAAATCCTCCGTCCTCGCCCGAACAAATTTTGCGGGGCAAAACTTGCGCGGGCGAGAAGACTCGGCCACCTCCTTTATCCGCCAGCTGGCGGAAAGGAGGAATTCAGACCATTCCTCGGGAGGTGTGAGTAGTTACCTCAAACTATTGCGAAATGCGACGCGTATAGTACAATCTACCTATGCCGAAAAATGTGCTTCATGACATTATGACTAAGGAACAACGATCGATTCGAGAGGTGCCGCTTCCGCAGGGTCGCCGAGGAGGCGTTCCTGACCAAATCGAGGATCCTGTGCTCTATGAGCGTGAAGAAATCGAGGAGGAGACGCCACCGCGAGGACCTTCTCGCTTTCGCCGAATACTCCTCTGGGGGGCGACATTTTTCCTCCTCTTTCTTCTTGGATTCGCCTTTTCGGTGAGCTTCACGGGCGCCACTCTTACAGTGAGTCCCAAAACGGAGACAGTTTCGATTGACCATGAGTTTACCGCCTCAAGACTTCGTGACGCCAAGCTTCGGTTTGAAGCACTGGAAATAAGCGAGACTGCGGAGCTTCTCATCCCCGCCGACACGGAGAAAAAGCTGTCCGAAAAGGCGACCGGCACTATTGTGATTTACAATAATTTCTCCGATAAACCACAGCGACTTATCAAAAATACCCGATTCGAAACCCGTGAAGGGCGCATATATCGGATCGGAAGCTCCCTCACTATCCCCGGGAAAACCGGCAAGGGAGGCAGTTTCGTCCCAGGAAGCATAGAGGCAGTCGTAACGGCTGACTCTCCGGGTGCGGAGTATAATATCCCGCTTTCCGACTTTACCGTGCCAGGCTTTAAGGGTGATACGGCTCGATACACGGGTTTCTACGCCAAAAGCAAAACGCCGATGACGGGAGGTTTCGAGGGAGTGGTAAAGACCCCATCGGATGCCGCGCTTAAGACGGCTAGAGCCTCTCTTCAAGAAACTCTCGCGAAAAAAGTTGCCGCGAAGCGCGAGGATCTTGTTCCTCCCGGATACATCCTCTTTGACGGGGCGCATATTCTAGAAGGCAAATCCGAGCTTCCCTCCGAAGGGCAGGGCGGCCTCGCCCTCGTGCGCGAGAGCGTGACGGGCGCGGCATATGTGTTCAAGCGCGATGATATCGCTGGTGTGCTGGCGAGCACCGTACTCCCCTCCGTAAGCGGCGTTCCCGTGGAAGTACCGGAACTTGGTAAGCTCGCGTTTACACTGCGCGACACACCAAGCGGAGATCCCCGAGAAGCGAATACTCTTCGTTTCTCGCTCGCGGGAAAAGCGAACATTGTGTGGCTCTACGACGAGACAAAGCTGAAGGAAGCCCTCGCGGGAAGGCAGAAGAGCGATCTCGCCGCCGCCCTTAGCGCTTTTCCGGCGATTGAGAAGGTAGATCTCGTTATTCGCCCATTTTGGAGTAAAAGTGTTCCTAAGAATCCAAGAAAAATCTCTGTGGAAAAAGCTCTCCCTAATCCCTCACCGGAAACACCATAAACCCCGCGCCGTCTCCGCTAGGGAGAAAAAGTTGACGCGTAACTCCTTTATTGCTATGATACGGCCCGTTACCACATAATGTCCACAATGAGTTCAAAAGGCATGACCGCCGTTACGGGCGTGGTTGTTGAAGCGCTTCCCGACACGCTGTTCAAGGTAAAACTTGAAGACGGGACGATACTTCTCTCATACCTTGCGGGGAAGATGCGTATGCATCGGATCCGAGTGCTCATCGGAGATCGGGTCACTGTCGAAATCGATCCGTACGGTGGAAAAGGAAGAATAGTAAAAAGGCTCTAGGCATTAGGCACTAGGCTTTAGGTGAAGAGGTTCTCTTTTCCTAGTGCCTAGGGCCTATCTTGCTAATGCCTATGTACCATGAGAGTGAAGGCATCAGTTAAGAAAATTTGCGCGCAGTGCAAGGTCATACGACGTAAGGGTTACGTGTATGTCCTTTGTAAAAGTAATCCGAGGCACAAGCAAAGGCAAGGCTAAGGAAAAAGCTTTGAGGTTCTAGGTTTCAGCTTCTAGGAGAAACTCCTTGGACTGAAAGCTAGAAGCTAGAAGCTAGAAGCTATGAGAATCTCAGGTATCACCATCCCCGATAACAAACGACTCGTGTATGGGCTCCGTATCATCTACGGAGTGGGGCGTTCGCGAGCGGCAGTGATTTTGCAGGATGCGAACGTCGGTCTAGAGAAGAAGGCGAAGGAGCTCACTGCGGAAGAAGAAAACGCGATACGCCGCGAGATAGAGAAGTATCGGATTGAGGGAGATTTGAAGCGGGACATTTCATCGAACATTAAACGCTTGAAGGATATCAAGGCCTATCGTGGAGTAAGACACCTACGGGGACTCCCCGTACGCGGACAGAGAACGAAGACGAACTCTCGAACCCGCCGAGGAAACGTACGTAAAACGATGGGCACAGGACGACGCGCCGCGGAGAAGAAGTAATGGCTCGGCCCGCAGTTTCGGGATTCAGGCTTCTGAATATCGAAACTGCGGATGCTAAGCAGTACCCTGTTAAATCCCGCTTCGCGGGCTTTCGCCAAAGGCGAAAGATTTAACAGGGTGGCGATTTTGACACTCGCAGACTTGCCCGAACAACTTTTCCCCCTAGATCGCACAAATACAACCTACGTAAGCAGTTGAAGAAAAGTTGCACGGGCGAGTAAAAAAGTCAGCCAAAAATCAGCCATGGGAAAGAAACGAATAGTCGCAAAGGGAGAAACAGAGAGCGCGGGAGGCGCGGCTCGAGGGAGCACGTCGAAGAGGCGGCTCCTTTCCCGCGCAGTTTTGAACGTCGAGTCAACGTATAACAACACCCGGCTTTCGCTTAGCGACGAGAAGGGCAATGTGGTAGCGTTCTCTTCCAGCGGAAGTTTGGGGTTTCAGGGCGCCAAAAAGGGAACCCCGTTTGCCGCCGCGAAGGTGGGCGAGGCGATAGCCGCGAAGGCCCAGGCGATGGGCGTCAAGGAGGTGAGCGTGGTAGTCAAGGGAGTGGGCTCTGGTCGTGAGTCATCCATACGAGGGTTTGTGAACAAGGGCTTTTCCATCCTCGGCATCAAGGACGCGACTCCTGTCCCTCATAACGGGCCACGGCCCCCACGCGCACGCAGAGTGTAGCGCAAGACGTGTACCCCCCGTAGGTGAGGCCGATGGAGAAACTGGCACTTACGATATACGATATGAAAATTGGACCACGATATAAAATAGCGAGACGACTTGGACCGGACATCTTTCCCAAGACACAGTCTGCCAAATACGCCCTCCGAGCGGGAAAACCCATGGTTAAGGGCTATGGACGTAGCGAGTTTGGATTACAGCTGAAGGAGAAACAGCGCGCCCGTTTTTTCTATGGGATTGGCGAGCGGCAATTTGCTCGTTACGTCAAGAACGCTATTGCTAAAAAGACTCTACGGGATGATGAAGCGCTTCACCTCCTCCTGGAGACTCGACTCGACAATGTGATTTATCGTCTCGGGTTCGCTCCATCTCGCCAGGCCGCCAGGCAGTATGTGTCGCACGGCCACTTTACGGTAAATGGCGTCCGAGTCACCATTCCATCGTATGCGGTGAGCACGGGAGATCTTATTCGGGTGAGGAAGGGGAGCGAGAAAAGCATCCTCTTTTCGAGCCTCGCGGACAAAGTGCGCGATCATGTAAGTCCGGGGTGGCTTCGATTCGACCTCACGAAGGGCGAGGCGACGGTGGTGGGGATGCCAAGGCTGGTGCGAACCGAACTTCCTTTCAACATCGGGGCGATTCTGGAATTCTATCGAAGGTAGCGCGAGGAAGGGTAGCTCCGCTCCGACTGCACGTGTTATTTGCTTATTCGATAGAAGTAGGGTAGAATAATTTCCCACGTTTCGGCTTTTATATATTAGTAGAGCGTAATTAGAGCGGCGCGGACAACGATTTAGTTCTGAATCCCCGCCCTTAACACTATGTCGGATTTTAACATCGTCCTCCCTTCGAAGCCCCGTATCGTGAAAGATGAGGGCGTGTCCGGAACCTACGAGATAGACGGGCTTTACCCAGGATACGGCCACACGCTCGGAAACTCACTTCGCCGAATTATTCTTTCGTCTCTCCCTGGGGCCGCTATTACTGGCATCAAGATAAATGGCGCTCCGCATGAATTTTCAACTATCGCTGGGGTGAAAGAGGATGCCGTCACACTCATTTTGAATCTAAAGAGGGTGCGTATCTCGATGCACACCGACGAACCGCAGACTCTTACGCTTTCCATGAAGGGTATTAAGGAAGCGAGGGCCTCCGACATCAAGCACCCGGGGCAGGTGACCATCCTTAATGGAGAACAACATATCGCGACGCTGACGGAAAAGAACGCGGAACTCGAGATCGAGATGAAAGTTGAAAAGGGTCTTGGGTACATTCCGAAGGAAGTCCTGCAGAAGGATCGCGTGGAAATAGGGCAGATCACGCTCGACGCGATTTTCTCTCCCATTCGCCGCGTGAATTACGAGGTTGAGAACATGCGCGTGGGCAACCGAACCGATTTCAACCGTCTTCGAATCTTCATTGAAACTGACGGCAGTTTTACTGCAAAGGAGGCGCTTGAGCACGCGATCGGCATCATGATTTCCCAGCTCAAGGCCATCGTGGGTTTTGAGGAGGAAGTGAAGGAGGAAGCGGCCGTGGCGTTGGAGCCTGCCGCGCAGGAAGAGCCGACGCAGAAGCGAGAGATTGATACTGAGCTCCTGAAAACGCGCATCGAGACGATCGGACTTTCTCCGCGCACGGCGAACGCGCTCTCGGGAGCGAATATTCGAACCCTTGGCGGGCTTGTTCGGAAAAAGGAGGAAGACATTCTCGATATAGACGGACTGGGGAGCAAGGGCGTGCAGGAAGTGAAGAAAGTGCTTGCAGGGATGGGAATAACGTTAAAATAACGGAGCGAAGCGGAGTATATTTTACGTTACCCCCTCACTCGAAATTGCAAGACATTTCCCGGGTACAAAGATAGACAGTCAGAGTAACGTTATGTAATTTCGAGTGAGGGGGTGGCGATTTTTAACACTCGCTCCGCTCGTAAAAAAATCAGCCACATGAGACACGCAAATCGCATAAAGAAATTCGGACGAAAACGGAATCAGCGCGCCGCGCTCCTGCGGTCGCTTTCGCGCGCCTTGATAAAAGAAGGGCGCGTCAAGACAACCGAGGTGAAGGCGAAGGCACTCCGTCCGCTCGTTGAACGCCTGATCACACATGCTGGGAGTGGCACCATAGCCTCGCGCCGGCTCATACGAGGACGCCTCGGAAATGAGGAAAGTCTTTCTAAGCTTTACAAGGAAATCGGCCCGAAGTATGCTACGCGATCCGGCGGCTATACACGCATCGTTAAGATAGGCAGGCGTCGCTCTGATGGGGCCAGTATGGCGATCATCGAACTGGTATAATCCCGAATTCAGATGCGAATTATCGCGAAGTAGATTCGGGAGATTAGAGTTTTAAATTCGAGTTTGATTAGAGAGTATGAAGCACACTATTGACGCACAAGGGAAGAGGTTAGGGCGAGTCGCGAGCGAGGCGGCCTTGTTTCTTCGCGGAAAGGGCTCTCCTCGGTATACGCCAAACGAGCTTCCCGACGCGTCAGTTGAGATAGAGAACGCGTCCAAGCTCTCCATCACCGAGAAGAAAGGCGGGGAAACGGTATACCGCCGCTATACCGGTTATCCGGGAGGCCTTAAAGCGATGACACTTACTGAATTTATCTCGAAGAAGGGGCACGCGGAACTTCTACGCAAGGTGATACTCGGCATGCTCCCGCGCAATCGACAGCGTTCGCGACTCATTAAACGATTAACCGTTAAGAATTAAGAGAGTCTAGTAGTTAGTAGATGGACTATAGACCAGTCAGGAATTCATATCTATATTCTAAGTACTAGTTACTATATACTTCTTCACATATGGACACCGAAACAAAAAACGAAAGATACATAGAAGCCGTTGGACGCCGAAAAACAGCGACGGCGAGGGTGCGCATCACTCCCGGAGCGAAGCAGTCCCTTCTCATCAACGATCGAGACCTTGAAACCTACTTTAAAACCGAGGAACAACGCAGGGTCGCGCTTGATGCCCTAAGCAAGGGTAAAACTGCCGGAAAGTGGAAAATTACGGCGCTTATCTCGGGCGGAGGCCTCAGCTCCCAATCGGAGGCGCTTCGCCATGGCATTGCAAGAGCCCTCGTCGCTCACGACGGAGAGCTTCGGAAGAAGCTAAAGAAGGCGGGGTTCCTCAAGCGAGATCCGCGAAGCAAGGAACGCCGGAAATTCGGACTGAAGAAAGCGCGCAAATCTCCACAGTGGTCGAAGCGCTAGCGAGCCACTACAGAATGTTCGCGAGAGAGGGAGCTCCTTATCTGTGATATATTTTTTCTATGGGAGAAGATATCGACAAATCGGCGGAGGACGAGATCACTTTCGAGGCGGAGCTGGACGCTGATAATGCCAAGGATCCGGCCGAGATGATCAAGGCACTTAAGGAAAAGCTGAAGCTCTGTAAAAAGGAGCGGCAGGAGTATCTCGAAGGGTGGCAGCGCGCGAAGGCCGACTACGCGAACGCGCGCAAGGATGAGGAAAAATCACGGGCGGAATTCCTGAAGTTCGCGCAGGAAAAACTCATACGAGAGATCATCCCTGCCATGCAAAGTTTCCATAGCGCGTTCGGTAACAAGGTGGCCTGGGAAAAGGTTGACCTTAACTGGCGGATGGGCGTGCAGTATATTTACTCTCAACTGCTCGCGGTGCTTGAACAAAATGGCATTAGCCTTATCGAACCTGCCGTAGGAGAGCCGTTCGACCCCATACGGCACGCGAGCGTAGAGTCAGTGCCCGTGGAGAAGAGGGAGGAGGGGGAGACCGTTCGAGAAGTATTGCAGAAGGGTTTCGCGCTTCATGGTAAAATCATCGAACCCGCGAGAGTGAAAGTAGGGGGGTATCACGAATCTCACTCGAATTGAAGAACGCGAATAACGCGGACTAAATTCGAGGGATTAGCGTCTTAAATTCGCGCTTTTGATTCGAGAGTATGTCTTTAATTTATCAAAAACAATCCGATATCTTTGAAAAAACCGTCAGACGAGGCGGCAAGCTTTTTCTCGTGCGCTTCGTCATTGTTGAGAGATGCGGACAACTGCGCGGTAAGGTCCTCTCCTGCGAGCCGGTAGAGGAGCTTGCGGGATGTACGATGTACGATTTGGGATGTAAGGATAAGAATTATTTTTTGCCGGTACGGAGCAAGGGCACTACGCCAGTCGCAGATACCAAAACCACTGTCGATGAGATTGTCTCTCCCTACACCACACTTGAGTTTTTCATGAGTCAAATGACAAGGGCTCCTTCCTTGTGATAGGCGATATACGCCAACGCCGCGCGACGCTGTTTCGCGGCTCTGCTATTCGCGCACTGTAATTCGCGTTTCTATACGCGCCTTCTGCCGATTAGCGCTAGATTCGTGCAGGATTATTACCATTTGTTTAACCAGCATGGGAAAAATACTAGGAATAGACTTAGGGACCACCTACTCCGCCATGGCGATCATGGAGGGAGGTGCCCCGAAAATTATTGAGAATTCGGAAGGAGCACGAACCACTCCCTCGATTGTCGCGCGGTCAAAGACCGGCGAGCGGCTCGTGGGGCTTCTCGCGAAGCGACAAGCGGTCACGAATCCGAAAAACACGGTGTACACCATCAAACGCTTTATCGGACACACCTTCGATGATCCGGCGGTTCAGAAAGATATCAAGACCGTGCCCTACGAAGTTCGGAAGGCGTCAAATGGCGGCATCGAGGTAAAACTCGGTGACAGGTGGGAGCGGCCGGAAGAAATTTCCGCCAAAATCTTAGGAAAACTGAAGGCGGACGCGGAGGCGCGCCTTGGCGAGAGCATCACCGAGGCTATTATCACGGTGCCCGCCTATTTCAACGATTCCCAGCGCCAAGCAACCAAAGACGCGGGAAAAATCGCCGGCCTCGACGTCAAGCGCATCATCAACGAGCCGACCGCCGCCGCACTTGCCTACGGGTTCAACAAAAAGAAGGATGAGAAGATTGTGGTCTTCGACTTCGGAGGAGGGACTTTTGACATCTCCGTGCTCGAAGTTGGTGATGATGTCATCGAGGTAAAGGCGACCGATGGTGACTCGCACCTTGGAGGGCATGACATTGACCAGAAAATCGTGAATCACCTCGCTGATGAGTTTAAAAAACAAGAAGGCATCGATGTTCGCCGCGACCCTCTCGCCCTACAGCGCCTCGACGAGGCCGCCGAGAAGGCGAAGATTGAACTCTCGACCGCGGTTGAGACTGAAGTGAACTTGCCGTTTATCACTTCTGACGCGAATGGACCAAAACACCTTGTCATTAAGCTTTCCCGATCAAGACTCGAGGAATTGGCGCAGGAATTCATTGACCGAGCGATGACTATCACCAAGCGCGCTATGGAGGCCTCTCCGTTCAAAATAGGCGACATTCATGAGGTGATCATGGTGGGAGGGCAGACCCGAATGCCGATGATTCAGAAGGCGGTGAAGGACTTCTTCAAAAAGGAACTGCACATGGGTGTGAACCCCGACGAGGTGGTGGCAATCGGCGCCGCGATTCAAGGGGGCATCCTCGGAGGCGATGTCAAAGATGTCCTGCTTCTCGACGTGATTCCCCTCAGCCTCGGTATTGAGACTCTTGGCGGTGTCGCGACCAAACTCATCGAAAAGAACACGACGATTCCAACCTCGCGCTCACAGACGTTCTCGACCGCGGCTGACAACCAAACTTCCGTCGAGATACATATCGTTCAAGGGGAGAGGCCGATGACGGCGGACAACAAGTCCCTTGGCCGCTTCGTCCTCGAGGGCATTCCACCGGCGCCTCGCGGCATGCCGCAGGTTGAGGTAACCTTCGATGTGGACGCCAATGGGATTCTTTCGGTCAAGGCGAAGGATAAGACAAGCGGCAAGGAGCAGTCCATCCGTATCGAAGCGAGGTCCGGTCTTTCGAAGGAGGATATTGAAAAGATGAAGAAGGACGCGGAGGTAAATGCCGTGGAGGACGCGAGGAAAAAGGAGGCGGTGGAAGCGAAGAATCTTGCGGAGCAAATGGTCTACACTTCCGAGAAGGCCCTGAAGGATGCGGGGGATAAAGTCCCTGCGGAAATGAAAAAGACTATCGAAGAGAAAATTGCCACGCTTAAAACCGCGATAGGAGGGACCGACGCGGAGAAAATTAAAACGGCTACGCAGGAACTTTCAGCCGAGATTCAGAAGATGGGGCCGCACATGTCGCAAACCAATAACCAAACACCAAACACCAATAACCAATCGCCGAAGGATGAAAAGTCCCCTGAAGGCAACGTCCGCGATGCGGAGACAAAGTGACACAAAATAAGGAGTGAAGCGACTATATTTTGTGTCATCCCCGCGGCGTAGCAGCAGCGAAGTAGTCGTAGACTAAGGCGGGGATCCAGCGTTCTCCCCCCCCCCTTCCTCCTTGGTTGAGCCCGCCCGAACGATTGCTCAGTCGGGCGGGGAGGGGAATAAGGGGTGGTGTGCACATAAAAACAGGCACCTTCCTTATCTATTGGAAAATGCCTGTTGCGATCAAAAGGTATTGGACCGTGATCCGCTAACCTTTACCTTTCCCAGTGTAAAGTACTTCGGCCTGGTATGCCGGCAGACCAAGTGAACGTGCACCCAACGCCCTAGTAGGAGGCGCATTGTCCAGGGCGACTCGGAGGAGCTCAATGGATCTGGAAATCCGATTCTTGAGTCGCTTGTGATACAGACCCCTTTCCACATCCCGGAATCTCTTCAGCTGTGAAATGTCCATGTCAGCCAGCGATTTGGATCGACTCAAGAAATTCCGTGCCTCTTCAGGCCTCTCGTAAAAGCCCCCGATTTCATTACAGATTTCTTCTGCGTCGGTTGTCATTTTAGGCCGTCCTTTCATTCGGCCAGAACTTCGGTATTGCGGTTGACTGGAAAGTATAGTAACTTGTGATTTATACTATGTCAATACCTGTTGAAAACTCCATACGATATACTGATTGGAAATAATGAGGTGAGTACGTTTTCTTTACCCCAGTTAAATACGGCGAAGACGCCTGGCGCTTCGAAGCGCATTTAACGGGGTGACGATTTTGTAAAGCTCACTTCGCTCGCTAACAAAATCAGTCATGTCTAAAAACTACTACGAACTACTCGGCATCCAAAAGACTGCCTCCAAGGACGACATCAAAAAGGCGTTCCGTACGATGGCGCACAAATATCACCCCGACAAAAAGGGTGGCGACGAGGCCAAGTTTAAGGAAGTAAACGAGGCCTACAGCGTGCTCTCGGATGACAAGAAGCGAGCGGAGTATGATGCGTATGGCCGAGTGTTTTCCGGAGGCGGAGGCGGCGGAGCCGGACCCTCGGGTTTTGAGGGTGGCTTTGAAGGCTTTGATTTTTCTGACTTTGCGAGCGGCAAGGGTTTCGGCCAAGGTGGCGTTGAATTCGACCTCGGCGATATCTTCAGCGACTTTTTCGGAGGTCGTTCGCCGGGCGGACGACAAGCGCGCGGCCGGGATATTTCCATCGATGTCGAGCTCTCATTCGCCGAATCGGTGTTCGGAACTGATCGTAGGATACTCCTTAGCAAGACGAGTCTCTGTGAGGTCTGCAAAGGGAGCGGAGCGAAGGCAGGCACAGCTATGGAGACCTGTAAGACATGCAACGGAAAAGGCAAGATTCACGAAGCTCGTCGCTCGATTTTCGGGTCCGTGCAGACGACGCGAGTGTGTCCCGAGTGCCAAGGGCAGGGGAAGGTACCAAAGGAGAAATGCCCCCACTGTCACGGAGCCGGAGTCACGAAACGGCAGGAAGAGATCGCCGTTCGAATTCCCGCGGGTATTGAAGACGGAGAGGTGATTCGCCTCGGGGGAGCGGGCGAGGCGATCAAGGGCGGAAGCCCGGGGGACCTCTATGTGAAGGTACACGCGGCTCGCCATCCTCATTTCCGGAAGGAGGGAAATAATTTGCTCATGGACTTTTCGATCAAGCTTTCGAGCGCGCTCCTTGGGGACGAGTACAAAATCGAAACACTTGACGGGCCCATTACGGTTAAGATCCCCGAAGGCATTCATCATGGAGAAATTCTTCGCGTGAAGGGGAAAGGGGTGCCGATTGAGAGGGGACGCCGAGGAGACCTCATGATTAAAATCGCCATTGATCTTCCGAGCAAACTTTCCAGAGAGGCGAAAAAGCTGGTTGAGGAGATGAAGAAGCAGGGAATCTGAAGCAGCTTATAGCTGTTAGTCCACCAGCTGGCGGATAGCTTTTAGGAGGGAATTATCTGCCTTCGCTTTTTCCTGAAGGACGTGGTGGGAGCGGAGACGGGATGTTTCTCCCTTTCCGCCTCCGTCAGTTGGCGGATGGCGGATAAAGAGAGCACTCCACCCCTCCTGCCTGAGCCCGAACAATTCAAACGGGCAAGGAGGGGATAAAAGGGTGGTGTGAGCAGAGGAGGGATGCTTCTCCCTTATCAAAGGGAGCACTCCGTCTTCGGAGGAGGGATGTCGTCTTGGTCTAGTAGAATATCTCCCTCCTTGCCCCGTTAAATGTCCCTGTAGTTTAATGGATAGAACACGGGCCTCCGAAGCTCGAAATGTGAGTTCGATTCTCGCCAGGGACAATGTATGGAGAGACATTGTATGGGGCGAAGGAAGTGGTGCAGGTTCGATTCCTGCCAGGGACACCCGTCAGAGTAAACTGCCCTGCGCTTTTAGCGCAGGGCAGTTTACTGATATAATATTTACATGTCTAATCATGTTTCTTCTCAAGCAATAAAATCGGGAATTATTGCCGCCGCTCTACTTCTTTTTGGTTGGTCGCTAGAATATATTGCTTCTATCTCCTCTCCCGCGGTCGCGGTTATGGATCCGATTTTTCTTATAATCGGCTTATTGACAATTCCTGGCGGCTGGATTGGAAATGCGATTTATTACTTTAGTTTGGGCGTATGTATTCAAATAATAAATTACAAGCTCTCTTTTGACTGGAGTAAATACACGAAGAATTGCGTGGCGCTTTCCATCGGTTTTATAATTCACACCCTCGTAAAATTTTCCTTTCTTTCTGGGAGATCTAACGTCAGTATCATTGAGCCTCTGATGCTCACGATATTTTTATTCGCATCAGTTATTTTGACTTGGCTGGTAATAGTTCCCGTTTTTAATTTAGTAACAACCAAGGTTCCCAAGAAATTTCTAGGCGCCATCTTGATTACTCCTATCTTGATTTCTATGTCAATGCACTTCCTATTCATAGGAGGGGCATCTATATCAGAATGCAACCTTGTACAGACTCCTATAGTTAAATTGCTTCTTGAATTAGATCAATCATCGAAACAAGGAAGTCGTGTGGGTTCGATCAGAATTCAATCTTCCATACGTTCAATAGCTGATGAACATTTGTCCGCCAAGGAATTTTTATCAGTGATTAAGGATCAATGTATTCCTGAAAATGGCAGATTATTCTTGCTTAAGGTCCTTCGATCAAGGCTTTCAAAATCGAATAATCTTGGCGATTACAGCTTCTTTAGTTTATCTGATAAACAATATATACACGATGAGATAAGTGATGCTCATCGATATTTCACTGATCGAGATAACCGACTTGTCGCACAGGACCAAGTCCAAAGGATATTGTTCTATATCAAGGAAGGAAAGCGTCTACAGTAAAGAATAGGTCGTCGCATTATTCCTTTTCTCAAATATAGTTCTATCATCCTCCACGATGACACACATATGTAAGGACATTATTCGGGGCAAGGGAAGGGTGAGTGCGGGCATGTCCCGTGGCGAGCCCGCGAGCTTTACCTCCACACCTTGTGTGAAATGCCCTGCGCTGGTGCGCAGGGGTCGGGTCTTCCTTGCCGCAGGGTTTAATGCTCTGCGGTCAAGGTGTGGGGGTTTACGGGATTCAATTCCTGCCGAGGGCAACACATGATACAAACACTCATCATTGATGGAGACGGAGTGGTGATCAAGCGTGACAAACGCTTTAGCGACCGTTTGCATGAGAGGTACGGCATCTTACCAGAAATAACCGCTCCGTTTTTCAAAACGGTATTTCAAAAATGTGTGGTCGGAAAAGCAGATTTAAGGAAAGAACTAGCAGGTGTCTACAGGGATTGGGGCTGGAAGGGAACACTGGAGGAGCTGCTCCATTTCTGGTTCAGCAAGGAGGGCACACATAACGAAGAGATGCTGGTTACGATTGAAAAGCTTCGCGCGCATGGCATCCCAACATTTCTTTCTACTGATAATGAGAAGCATCGAACAGACTACATACTAAATGAGTTTGGACTTGGGAAACATTTCGATGGAGTATTTTCATCGGCATACATCGGGTTTCGGAAGGAGCAACCCGACTTTTGGGAGCATGTGAAGCAGGTAGGGAAATGTGAGGGAGAACACACACTTGTCTGGGACGATGAGCAATCAAACATTGATACCGCAAGGAAGGCTGGTTTTAACGCAGAGCTCTTCATTGGCATGGAAGACTTTACTCAAAAGATGGGAATGTATTTTAGTGAAATTCCGGCAGCTATATCCACATAGTTAAGGCGCGAAAGTAATATTCTCCTGTGCTATAATTCCCCTCATGCACTTTGGTGAACATTTGACCATCGACGGATACGGGGGAGCCGCGGAGAAACTGAAAAGTAAGGAGCTGGTGCGTCGTTGCCTGCACGAATTGCCCCAAATGCTCGGAATGCGAACACTCTCGGAGCCGCTCCTGTCGTGGGCGGAGCCGAATGGCAAAAAGGACCCCGGAGGGTGGAGCGGCTTTGTGCTGATCACTGAAAGCCACATTAGCATCCATACGTTCCCCGCTCGCGGATTTCTCTCCGCCGATGTGTACACATGCAAAAATGGCTTGGATAGGAGGAGTGTCACCGATTATTTTAAAAGGCAATTCGATCTAGGGGACATTGAAGAAAATTTCATCCAGCGCGGAAAGAAGTATCCGCAGCGTAATCTCGCATAACACATGGACAAAAAGTCAAAAATATTCTTTTGGATTTTTTTCGCGCTCATGGGTATTTCGGTGCTCCTCGCGTATTATCGGACGATGATTCTCCGTGATTATCCGCTGACGGAGTCCGTGGTGGAGGAGTAAACAAATTTGACGAAGTCTCTTTAATAGTGTAAAATACGCTCGGACACAAACCGTCAATTTTCTCTTATGGAACTCTCCTTTCAGTCAATCATCGGTGGAGTAGCCGGTACGCTCTCGGCCGTTGCCTACGTTCTTTACATTGTATCGACCGTCAAGGGTCCGACGCGACCAAATAGAGCTACTTGGTCAATCCTTACCCTTGTGGGTCTCATTATCCTCATGAGTTATTACAATGAAGGCGCTCGAGAGACGATTTGGGTGCCTCTTGCCTACGTACTCGGACCCCTCATAATCACCCTTTTCGCGATTAAATACGGAGAGGGAGGCTGGAAAGGGCTGGACAAATGGTGCTTGACAGGAGCTATCGCGGGAGCGCTTCTTTGGACTATTTCCGGTTCGGCGCTTCTCGCTCTGCTTATAAACATCGGAGTGGATTTCCTAGCTCTTCTTCCTACAATCAAAAAGGCATACCTCCGGCCCGAAGGAGAGGATCGAACCGCCTGGGCTCTCGAAGCTGCCGCAAGTTTCATAAATCTTGCCGCAGTGAAGCCCTGGACATTCTCAATTTGGATCTACCCGGTGTACCTTGCCGTCTTCAATGGCCTTATCGCGGCACTACTCATCTACGGGAGATATAAGAAGAAGCATAAACGTCTCTTGGTGTAGAACCAAGGGCGTTTTATTTTTTGAAGGATTTTTCATTCAATCTGCGTCGCTCGAACCAGTCGTACTCATAGTCTCTGTAGTTACACACAAGCTCTTCCCCCTTTTTTATATCCCGTATGGCCTTGTCGAGATGGGGACATGATTGGATATTGGGCCTCCGAGAATGATTGATAAACCGCTGATCGTCAAAACACAAAATATATTCCTTCTTTCCGTGATCGAAGTAAGAATATTTTAAGAATTGCTTTTTGATGAACGCGGGCATCCTTGAAAGAGACTTAGGAGGAAAGGCCACGTCAAACACGCGACTGCGCCTCCAGGTCACCGTGCCCCTTCGAATAAATTGATCGGCGAAGAGACCTATTCCGTGTCGGTCGCTCGTCTTGAGTTTAGTTTTGACTAGCAGCATGGTAGTATTGTGCTACGCCGTATATTTAACCTCAAATATCACTTTTAAGCAACGGGATGATTTCTCTCTCAAAGCGCATATATAGGGAGGTACTCCAATACTGCAGAAGTTCGGGTCTCATTGAAAAGCTTGAGCAAAGTCTTGCGATACCCGAACGCGAGCGATTCAATCAGCTTAACATTTCCAAACATGGACTCGGAGTGCTTGACGCGGTTCACTGTGTCTATGATAAAGCACGATCCTTTATCTTTCTTGAGGAACTCGAGCGCCTCGCGAATGTGCACATCGCGATTGAAGCTGGTATTGGAACCGGCCTCCTATCCTTTCTCATGGCCGCGAGGGGTATCGTGGTGCACGGTGTTGAGCTCAACCCGGAAGTTCTTGATCTCGCGAGCAAAATAAAAAATCATCTTGCCAAGCAGGGTGTTATTGATGAGAGCAGCATTCATTTCCGATTGGCCGACGCGACCACCTACAGCCCTTCCATTGCGGCTGACGTATTAGTGAGCGAAAATCTGTACACAGGAATGTTCTATGAAAAACAGGTTGATATTATGAATAACCTCCTTTCTCATGCTCGGAAGGATGCAATTTGCATTCCGAAAGGTCTAAAATCCTATGTGAGTCTGGCCGAAACAGTGTTTCCACGAGAGCCAAAACACGCGGAAATGTTTGTGCCCGGAAGTGAACAAGGATTTGATATGAAGTCAAACGTTCTTTCTGAAACCTTTGAGTATGATTACATTGATTTCACGAAGAAGGCACCGTCGGGACTTGACCGAGATATTACCCTTAACATTATTCGCCCGGGAAAGGTCAACAGTCTGCTCATTGGAACTGAAGTATTGATGCCAAGCGGCAGGGTGATTGGGAGACACGAAACAGTTTTTCTCAATAATGACATTATTATCGCCATAGAAAGTATTCAAAGCGTTGTTCCAAAGAGCCGTATGTCGGTGCGCATTAAGTACGCTTACGGTAGTCGACCCGAAGAAGGCCTATTTGAAGTAAAGCGTCTCTAGGATAAAATATACAGCATGATCCCCAGCGCATTACTTTGTCATTTTGAGGCTCCTACGTGGTTGCTCTTCTCGAGTAATATACCGCCTCTTATTTATTACTCCCACCTTCCAGTAATCCTTCTCTCGCTTGTTATAAGCATCTTCATTTTCTCGCGGAATAGACGCGGTTTACCAAATCAAATAATCTTCTTCACAGTACTTTCTTTCTGCAGCTGGGTCTTTCTGGATTCGATTTTCTGGGCATCAAACCGAAGTGATGTGATCATGTTTGTCTGGTCGCTTCAGATACTCATTGAGCCGTTAGTGCATATTGGCACCTTTTATCTCGTATACAATCTTGTCCTAAAGCAGGATGTCAGCTTCCGAACTAAGGTATTCTGGGGACTCTTGTATCTCCCGATCATTGTTCTTGTGCCGACAAAGTACATCCTTTCAGGTTTTGACATATCGACTTGTCTTAGCAGTGAGACGCTTATCTCATACTATACATATGTTCTCGAGATCTTTACGACAGGATGCATTATCGCTTTTTCGGTGCTTCGATATCTGGAAGCAAAAAGTAGGGACAAGAAGAAGGAGATTGTCCTCATAGGACTTGGGGCGATTCTGTTCCTGTTAGCCTTTTCCTGGGGTGCGATTACGGGAAGTTTTACGGAGGACTGGAACCTCGCGCAGTATGGACTCTTCGGCATGCCGGTGTTCATTGGATTTCTCGCCTACACCATTGTCAAATTCAGGACCTTTAATATAAAACTCATCGGAGCTCAAGTTCTTGTGCTGGCACTCTTTGGACTCATCGCTTCAATTCTCTTCATTACTTCCGTCGACTATATCCGAGTGGTGACCGCGATTACACTGATACCGGTCTTTATCTTCGGTCTCTTGCTCATACGCGGTGTGCGGAGAGAAGTCGAACAAAGAGAGCGTATTGAAAAACTGGCGAAAGAACTGGGAGCTGCAAATGAAAGGCTGAAGGAGCTCGATCAGCTGAAGTCCGAATTCGTCTCGCTTGCCACGCATCAGATTCGAGGTCCGATTACCGCGATCAAGGGGTATGCGTCGCTTATGTTGGAGGGGGATTATGGAGCCGTGCCCGAGAGCATTAAGCAACCTATCGAAACCATCGCGCAGTCGAGCGGGGCTCTCGCGGGTATCGTGCAAGACTTTCTCGATGTCTCTCGCATAGAGCAAGGAAGGATGAAATATGAGTTTACCGCCTTTGATCTTTCAAAGCTTGTCTACGATGTTGCGGAGGAGCTTAGCCCAACTATCGAGCGGAAAGGTTTGAAGATCAAGCTAGATGTGCAGCAAAGCATTACCGTCGAAGCGGATAAGGGGAAATTGCGGCAAGTTATTGAGAATCTCATTGACAATGCCCTCAAGTATACGCCTCAAGGGTTCATCTACCTCACGCTTACACGGGCAGAAGGGAATATCGCCCGCCTCACGATCAAGGATACCGGAGTGGGCATCAAGAAAGAGACATTGCCGAAACTCTTCCAGAAATTCAGCCGAGCCGAGGATGCGAGTAAGGCGAACATGCTGGGGACCGGTCTTGGTCTTTATGTTGCGCGGCAACTCATCGAAGCGCAAAAAGGGAGAGTCTTCGCGGAATCCGAGGGAGAAGGGAAGGGGTCCACATTTTCAGTGGAACTACCGCTGAAAATGTAATATCGAATTTCGAATACCTAATGTCGAAAAATATCGAAGTATTAAATATTCAATATTGAAACTTTCTTCATTTTCGAGATTCGAAATTGGATATTCGATATTGACCTAAGATATCGTCAAAGGCCTGGAACTTTGCTAGAGTACCGCTATGACACAGAACCGCAAAATCTTACTCTCCGGCATTCAGCCTTCCGGCCGGCCGCATATCGGCAACTACTTCGGCGCAATGCGTCAATTCGTGGAAATGCAAAACGAGCATGACTGTTTTTTCATGATTGTGGATTATCACGCGCTGAACACCATTCAGGACGCGAAGACACTCAAGCAGAATATCATTGACCTTGCAATTGATTATCTGGCCATTGGATTAAACAGAGAGAAGTCGGTGATTTTCAAGCAGTCGGATGTGTCCGAGCACACCGAGCTTGCGTGGATTTTCGATACCATTACGACCGTGCCGTACCTTGAGCGCGCGCACGCCTATAAAGACGCCGCGATCAAAGGGAAGGAGAGAAGTGTCGGTCTTTTTAATTATCCGATGCTCATGGCGGCCGATATTCTGCTTTATGATACCGACCTTGTGCCCGTAGGCGCGGATCAAAAACAGCATGTGGAAATTACGCGCGATACCGCGGAGAAATTCAATCGAGTGTATGGCGAGACGTTCAAGTTGCCCGAAGCTAAGATTCTTCCGGAGGTCGCGATCGTTCCGGGCATTGACGGGCGTAAGATGAGCAAAAGCTACGGTAACACCATTCCACTTTTTGCAACCGATGAGGAAATCGAAAAAGCTGTTATGGGAATTGTAACCGACTCATCGGGAGGAATTCCAA
>Ga0155139_121_pt1 | contig 24855 bp, 17 predicted proteins | sample RifCSPhighO2_01_FD_106107 | JGI IMG/M metagenome (GOLD analysis project Ga0155139, IMG submission 106107) | Candidatus Taylorbacteria bacterium RIFCSPHIGHO2_01_FULL_51_15
AAAATTGGAAATTATAAATTGAAAATTGTCCTCGTTACTCTCCTTCTTTTCCTCTGGAGTAACGAGGCCTCTGCCGCCTTCCGCATCTCCCGCCCACCATATCTTCTCGGCCTCACTTCAGGCCTCGTCGGCCACTGGACTTTTGATGGCCCCAACATGCTCACTAATGTCCGCGACTCCAGCGGACAAGGCAACAACGGTTCACTCATCGGCCAAGCGGCTACTACGACTGTGCCGGGAAAAGTCGGACAGGCGCTACAGTTTGATGGGACGGATGATTATGTGAATGTGGGAACCGGATTAAACTCATCGCTTACAGTCAATGATGCGTTTTCTCTGGCTTTCTGGCTTAGAAGCACTGGTTCTTCAGAAATATCGGTCATAGCCAATGCCGATCTTGATTCCCCGTATGTAGGTATGGAAGTGCTGATTGAGGCAGATGGAGATATTCGGCTCGACATCAACTCAGACGGAGATAACTTGGATAGAATAACGGTAACAGCGGGTTTGCACGATAGCCGATGGCATTACGTTGTGATAGCCCATGCTGACTCGACTGCTTCCAACACAAATGTGTATATTGACGGTGTCCTCAAATCTAAAACAGTGAATTCTGACTCAGGTGCAGACTTGAACAGCTCTACCAATTTGCAGATAGGTGCACGTGATGGTGCGAATAGACTTTTCAACGGCTCCCTCGACGATGTCCGCATCTACAACCGCGCGCTGACGCAAGCCGAAATCACCGCACTCTATACCGCCACGAAAGGAGAAAAAGTTAGCACCACCAACACTTCCTCAACAGCCAACGGTAATGCACTCTCAAATGGCCTTGTAGGACATTGGACATTTGATGGCAAAGACACCCCCTGGACATCATCTTCTGCCGCCACCACATTAGACAAAAGTGGAAATGGAAATACCGGAACGCTCACCAGCATGAGCCAATCTCTCTCTCCCGTGGCGGGCAAGCTGGGTCAGGCACTGAAGTTTGATGGGAGTGATGATTATGTTGTTTCGGCTAGTAATATAGGGATATCGGGCGCAGCTTCGCGAACAGTATCTTTTTGGGCTAAAAATGATTCAGGCGGTCAGGGAGCAATGGTAAGTTTAGGTGTCGCAAGTGGAAATACGATGTTTGCCGCGGTTTGTTATACAGGAGTTTGGTATCTGAATATATTTGGAGCTAATGATTATAGTACCGGTAATGCATGTGATACTAAATGGCATCATCATCTAATTACCTATGATGGCGTAACATCTCATTGGTTTAAAGATGCTATTGAAATCGGATCAGGCGCTACTCACACCCTTAATACAACTAATGCTGTTGTTAAAATTGGTGATCGACCCGACGGTGGTTGGAAATTCAACGGCCTCATCGACGATGTCCGCATCTACAACCGCGCGCTGTCGCAGGCCGAAATCACCGCTCTCTACACTGCCACAAAAGGTCAAAAGGTCAGCACCACAAACACCAACTCTGTCGCCAACGGCAACCCCTTAGCCTCCGGCCTCGTCGGCCACTGGACATTTGATGGAAACAAAATGCTTACTAATGTAGGCGACTCAAGCGGCCAAGGCAACAACGGCTCCCTCATCGGCCAAGCGGCGACTACTACGGTGCCGGGGAAGGTTGGTCAGGCGCTCTCGTTTGATGGAACGGATGATTATGTGGAGGTGGGCGATGTGGTAGCGCTAGATACCACCTTCACTAATTTCACTGTTTCTTTCTGGATGAGAATTAACAGTTCTCCGCCTCCTACAGATATGATAATGGGCAAGATGGGTGGAGGAGGAAATCGTGGGTGGCAACTTAATATTGGAGAGAATGGTAACGCAGTCACTTTTACTTATTTTGATGGTCCGAGCGGTAGTGCTCGCGATGTTATTTCAACAAGTCTTGTTTCCGTTGGAGCTTGAACTCATGTGGTCGCCACTTTTCAAGCGTCTGCGAGCGAGAGAATATATTTGAATGGAGTCTTGGATAAAGAACAAACATCTGGAGTTTTAGCTGTTCTCAATGGTTCAAATAGTGCCAGCTACAAGATAGCTTTAAGAGATGGCACAACAGAATATTTTGCTGGCTCCCTCGACGACGTCCGCATCTACAATAGAGCATTGAGTAACACTGAAATATTACAGCTGTATAATTTAGGGCGCTAAAAGTGATTGCTTTTAGCACAAAAATAGGTTACGATGCAAATATGACCAGCAAGCTTATGGAAAAAAAGATAAGTAATCTCAATCAAGAAGTGGCGCTTTTGCGTTCCGCTGTCTTAAGCGTTGTTGGAGAGACTGACCCTGAAGGTGCTTACAGACCAGAATTTGTGAAAGATATTCTCTATCGCGCTCGTTCTCCGCATTCATCCCATAGATTCACCAACGCCAAGGATTTTCTATCGCTTACGGGTAGAAAGAAATAACTCGTGCTTCCATCTGTGAATGATGAAAATCTTTTTACACCCGCGTTTTGTCAAAGAGTCGGATAAATTACCGAAAAGAATCCGCACAAAACTTGCGTTTCTTCTTGAGGTATTAGCGCAAAATCCTTTTAACGATCTCCTTCACACCAAAAAATTGGCTGGAGACGCAGCCGGGTTTCTCTCGTTTAGGGTTACCAGAGATTGGCGGGTCATCTTCTATTTTCAGGGTAAGGATACGATAGAAGTGTTGAAAGTTGCTCATCGTAAAGATGTATACAAATAGTAAATTATGATTACAGAGAAGTCTAGAATTTCGTTTTCGCAATACGACGCAGAGCATCTCTACGATCTTGCTCTGGAGCATTTTTGTGTTTATGAAAAAGAAGGCAAATGTGTTCTCTGTCTTCGGTTGAAAAAGCGTCTGGAGTTGTTCATTGGTAAGAAAGAAGCCACCCACATCCAAAAGCAGGTGAGGAAATACAGCCATTGTAAAAATCTTCTGAACGATGATATTGTCAAGGAAAAGGATATCTTACGATGGTCTCGTGAAGCGAAGTCAATGAAACGAAAGGATAGGTTACCCAGAGTGACCTCTTTTTTGCGAGCGCTATGAGTTACCCCGCGAGGTTCGACCTCGGGAAGGTTAGCCAAAGAGGTGCGAAGTTGAGCGCGACATGCCCTTTATTCCTCCTTTCCGCCAGCTGGCGGATAAAGGAGGTGTCCCGAGTCTCCGAGGGACGGAGGATTTCAAAATCCCTCGGCCTACGGCCACTCCCTTTAGAAAGGGAGAACAAGACGAGGCTCGATGTGCGCACTGACTGCGTTTCCTTTTCCACACTAATTTTTGGCAAGGTTTAGCCTTTCGGAGTATTTTTCCCTCGTAGGGTTTTCATCGCGCGGGTGGCTCGCTTGAGGTCTCGCACTCCAAGGAACCCTACGACACCTAGTACAAACAGCAACAGTTTGGTTTCAAGCTCGGTATCTGAAAGAGCGGCGACTGAAAAGCGCGATAGTCCACCTCCCGTGCTCGCGGTCGAGAAATTGGCGAGTACATCCCCCACCGACACAAAGAGTGTGGCGATAAAAATGAGCACGACTGCCACCACGCAATCGAAAGCGAAGGGGGAGAGGTTGCGCACCATGAACACGACATACACGCGTCGCATGATGCGCTCTTTCAGGCTCTTTACGGCTACGGCTGTGTCTTGATGTGGCATGTCATTAAAATGGAATGTCGAATGTTTAGCTATTCGACATCTTTTTCCTTTTCTCTATGAGCGCTTTCAGCTCCTGCTTTGCCCGGTGGACTCTGGCCCTCACCGCTCCCTCGGAGATGCCCATGACCTTGGCAATCTGTGCATGAGGCTTCCCTTCGATAAAATGAAGTCGCATAGGTTCGGCAAGTCCTTCAGAAAGCTCCCGCAAGAATGACTGTACTTCATCACGATTGAGCTCTTCCTCGCGGCGGGTCAGCGATCCGCGATCCGCGACGAGCTCTTGGAATTCGGGATCGAGATCGGCGAGGAACTTCCCCTCCCCTTTTGCCTTCTTGTATGCCGTAAAGCACGTGTTCACTAAAATGCGATACGCCCATGATTTGAATCCCGCGCCAGGCTGTGGCTCGAACCGCCGCGCGTTCTTGTAGATCTTGACGAAGGCGTCTTGGACGGCATCCTCGGCCGCTTCCCTCGTGCCTAAAATATAGTAAGCCTTGCGCAAAAAGGCTTCTTCATATCGATCGAGAAGCGCCGCAAAGAGGTGCGGGTTGTCGAATGATCTCTCGAGAAGCTCCTCGTCTGTGGTACCGACAGTGAGGTCCTTCGGAGCGTTGGGTTCATCCAAAAACATAGAGGAATGTGAGAAGAGGCTGTTTCTTCAGACTCGATCTTATGAATGGTACCTGCCCTATCCGTTTTCTGCAACTGAACCAGCATGCTGAATGTTATGCGGATGTTGTGAAAAAATAAGAACACCCCACCTGCCCTCCCCTCTGAAGAGGGGAGGAACAAAAGGAGGGGGCAGTTTTCCACAGCTCCACTTTCCCCTCCCTACCGTCTGTGGGATAATATAGACAAGCTTACTTTCGCTCCGCTACGGCGCGGCAGAAGTAAAAGGTCGAAGATCATTTCATCGCCTCACACCCAAAACATCATGCGAACGAATTCTTCCGGAGGTTTGCGCCATCTTATCCCGATTCTCATCATCCTGCTCGCGCTTACCTTCCTCTTGCAGTCTATGAAGATGCTTTCGGCTCCAGTCGTCTCCGTCGTCTGGCCGATACTCCTTGGACTCATCGGGCTCGTCAAGCTCGAAGAGGCTAGATAAGTACCGACACGAAAAAACCCGCTCCTTTTCCGTCAACAACGGATGGGGAGCGGGTTTTTCGCGTTTACGCTAAAGAAATACGGGTGTGCTAGAAACTTCGACGATCGTCTCCATTTCCGCGCTCGAATCGGCGTGGAGGGCGGTCAGCCATAGGCCGAGCCTCGTTGACGCGCAAACCCCTTCCGTCAAGTTCCTTGCCGTTCCACATCTCGATGGCTTTAGCCGCATCGGCTTCTTCCATCTCGACGAAACCGAAACCTCGCGAGCGACCGCTCATCTTGTCGGTGAGCACGGTTGCCGACACCACTGTTCCGGCTTGGGCAAAGGCGTCGCGCAAACTGTCACTCGTCGTGTTGTACGACAGGTTGCCGACATACAATTTTGTTGCCATGTATTGAGAAACTAACTTGATAAACCCAGCACTAACTTTGCTCTCGGCTTGCTCGTATTCGGCCTTTTAACTGCCGTTTCGCTTGACCGTATTGCGACAAGAGCAAAGTTAGTGCTGAGTAAATTCGTCTTCCGACCTCGGCCGACCGCTCTGCGGTTTAGGCCCCACTTCTCAATACGGCTCGCTTCTGTGCCCGTCCGCCTTTTGCGGATTAGGGACGGCTCCCCTCCTTGAGAAAAAACGACTCCGATACTATAGCAAACCGAAAGAAGAACGCAAACCTAGGGTAACTCTCCATACCTCTTATTCTCCCTTTCATAAAGGGAGTGGCTCATTCTGATGATGCCGAGGGATTTTCACACCCCTCACCGCCGCTCCCACCACCCCGTCTCGGAGACTCGACACCCCTCCTCGGGCAGGAGGGGATGGCGGACCTCCTCTAAGAGAGGAATGAGAGGCATTCCTTGGGAGGTGTGGAGAGTTACAACCCAAGTTCTTGTAGTTACCCTTGTTTTCCTTTAGAATGAGCCACATGCAAGCGTCCGAAAAAGGCAAGCTTTCTACCGAACCGTACAAAGGCGTGCGGGACTTCTACCCCGAAGATATGGCCGTGCAGAACTATATCTTCTCTGTATGGCGCACGGTCGCCGAGAAATTCGGATATGAGGAGTATGCCGCATCCCTCTTGGAACCTGTGGAACTCTATCGCTCGAAAGGGAGTGACGAGATTGTAAACGAGCAGATGTTCACGTTCAAAGATCGTGGTGATCGTGAGGTTGCCTTACGACCCGAAATGACACCGAGCCTGGCACGCATGGTGGCGGCGAAACGAAAATCCTTAAAGTTTCCTCTCCGCTGGTACTCGATACCAAACTGCTTTCGGTACGAACGCCCACAGCGCGGGAGGAGGCGCGAGCACTGGCAACTCAACGCGGACCTTGTGGGAATCGCGGGTGTAGAGGCGGAGGTGGAAATCATCTCGCTCGCGCACCACATTATGAAGGAGTTTGGAGCGGATGATTCGGATTTTGAGATAAGAATTGGTGCAAAAGGTATCATCACTGAAAAACTCAATCAGAAGAATATTTCAGAGGAACATCATAAAAAAATCTTTCAGCTCATAGATAAGAAAGGGAAAATGCCTGAAGAGGAGAGAATGCTTGAGCTCAAAAATCTAGGCGTTGATTTTGAAATTACCGAGAGTGCTCATGTTAAGCAGCTGAGGGTGCTGCTTACGAAAAAAGGGGTGAAAAATACCGAATTTGACCCGCACATTGTCCGAGGTTTCGACTACTACACTGGCATGGTGTTTGAAGTCTTTGACACGCACGAAGAAAACCGCCGATCGCTTTTTGGCGGCGGACGCTATGACAATCTCCTTGAAATGTTCGGGGTAGAACCCGTACCCACAGTTGGTTTCGGTATGGGAGATGTCACGATTCGGGATTTTCTAGAAACCCACGGACTAAGATTAAAGTAGATGGTAACTAGTAAATAGACTTTAGACCTGAAAAAGTCCTTTTCTTACTATCTACTATATTCTAATTACTAAGTACTGGTTTGATGCGTAAAATCACTTTCGACATCGAAACGGCTAATTTCTTTACCGACACGGGCTCTAACGATCCGGCTTCCCTCACGATCGCGTGTGTCTGTATTCACGATTCACTGACCGACTCCTACACGAGTTATTTCGAAGAGGACCTGCCCAAGCTCTGGCCCATCTTAGAGAAGACCGATCTCCTCATCGGCTACAACTCAAACCATTTTGATATTCCGCTCCTCAACAAGCACTATCCGGGAAATCTCACTGTCATCAAAAGCCTCGATCTTATGAAAGAAATCCAGAAAGTGCTCGGCCGGCGGATCAAGCTCGATTCGATCGCGAGCGCGACGCTCGGTAAGAACAAGAGTGCCAATGGAGTTCTTGCGAACGTCTGGTGGCGGCAGGGAGAAAAGCAAAAAGTGGTTGAGTACTGCCTTGACGACGTACGGATTACGAAAGAGCTCTACGAGTACGCCCTGAAGCACGGGAAGGTCCTCTACCCTGATGGTAAAATGATTCGCGATCTTACCCTGGATACGTCCGACTGGGAAACGAAGAATGAGACCGTGCTTACACATACGTTGCCATTCTAGCTACGCAGAGCGAAAATTTACAAAGCACAAACCGCACAAAAAACCAAAAGGGGGGCGGCTTTCTTCAATGAACCGTTTGCTTTTGTGTGTTTTGTTTGCATTTTTGTCCGCCAGCTGGCGGATTGTGTTTTGTTTGGGTTTTTGGAAACTGTGTTTTGCATATTTTATTCCCAAGCTGTACAAAACACAGCGATAACCTTATACTCCACTCCATGGAATCAACATCAACCAAAAATCTCTTAACAATCCCTATGGCCATTATTGTTGCTGGCGGACTTATTGCCGCGGCTATTTTCTTAGGGGGTAGAACCGATACAGTATCCACCACAGAACCGCAAAATGAGACAGCCGCCGCTCTCCTTCCCACCGCGAAGCCAAGCGCGCTCACCCTTCGAGCCGTTGACGAGACGCGCGATCATATCAGGGGTAATCCTGAGGCCGATATCGTCTTCGTGGAGTTTTCTGATACCGAGTGCCCGTTCTGCAAGCGTTTCCACTTCACCATGCAGGAGGTAATGAATGAGTACGGGAAATCGGGCAAGGTCGCGTGGGTGTATCGACATTTTCCTATTCCCGCGCTCCAAGGGCACGAAAACGCCCCTAAGCAAGCCGAGGCTACCGAATGTGCCGCAGAGCTCGGAGGAAATGTGGCATTTTGGAAGGTCATCGACCGCATGTTCGAAGAGGTTCCCCTGCAAGGCACATTGGATATGAGTTTACTCCCCCAATTTGCGGGAGAAGCGGGTCTTGACAGCGCTCAATTTACTTCATGTCTCGAGAGCGGGCGGATGCAGGCAGAAATCCAACGCGACCTTGACGACGGCAGTACTGCCGGAGTAAGCGGCACGCCCTACAGCACTCTTGTGCTGAGACGTGAGGTCAGCGAGGAGGAGAGAAAGGCACTGCTCACACTCATGGAGCCATTTCGCGACTCGCAAGGTGAGCTTCTCATCAGTTTTTCGACCGATAGATTGCGCATCGGTGTAAGCGGCGCGCTCCCCGCGGACGTGTTAAAGAACATAGTTGAGATCTTGCTGAAGTAACCGGTGTTTTGCTGATTAGATGAGAGCTGACACCTTCTTCAATTTGCACCATTCGCACCCTGGCTCGTCGCAATACTCGCGCAGAAAGTGGCCGGACCACACAGAATCAACAAGCGATTGAATTTTTCCTTTCAGCGCTCCTATGTCTCTTGCACTCACGGGAAGCGAGACACTACCGCATTTTCCTTTCTTGTCCGGGATAACGAATACGAGAGACGGAATGATGGTTTTATTCTTCCAGCGCGAGTTCTCCTGAAGGAGGATTTTGTAAAATATAAGTTGCCGGAAATAATCGCCGCTCGCCGATGTAATCTCTCCTTTGATGGCCGCAACCGACATGGTCTCCTTGGTTTTATAATCATATACCCACACCTTCTCATCTCGCTCCTGTAGAGCGTCTAACTTGCCGTGAATGGGTATGGAAATGGATTTCCCCGCATACTGTCCGGTAAACGTGCCTTCGGTCCAAACTTCAGTAATCGCAGTTCCGCTAAAATGACTTTGCAGTTCCTTCGCTATGGCTCGCGCCTTTTTGTGCAGCTCCGTCACAATCGCATCTTTTTCAAATGCGGGCAGTAGTGATCGTCTAAAGTAGGCTGATATCGAGGATTTAAAAACCTGCTCAATATGAGCTGTACTTCTATCCTTTTCTTGCCAAATGTGCGCGAAAGCTTCATGCACGGCGGTTCCCTTCTCCGCGCTGGCCGACGGAGCTTGCGGAATCTTCAGAATGCTTTGATAGAGAAACTGGCTAGGACACGCGAGGAAGTGGTTGAGCGCAGTGACGGAGAGGCCTCTGGTGAGTAAGGTTGTTTTAGCGAGATCCAATATTTTTCGGTCATGACTTCTTCCTCCTTTCCTAAAGGAGGTACCAAGTCGGCGAGACGGAGGATTTAAATCCCTCACCGCAAGCGGTCCCCTCCCTTTTACAAAGGGAGAATCAGAAGCGGAAAGAGAAACGGTGCGTACGCATCTCGGGTCAAGTTCACTCAAAAACCGGAGCGCCGTCTGTTCCCTTCCTCCTGCTTCGAACTCTGGAACGAGTAGCACCGCGTGTTTCCTCGCTCGGGTGAGGGCCACGTAGAAAAGCCTTCTCGCGTCGCGAATATCATCGCCTTCGTCTTTGCGTATCCAAGGCAAAGTAAAGTAAGTTCCACGCGTCTTTAGGGTCCACGATTCCTCGGTCGCGAACGGGAGATATACGTAATCGAATTCGAGTCCCTTACTGCCGTGGGCGGTCATAGCCTTCAGCTGAAACTCGGGAGTGCCGAGGCTTATCTTCACACTCCTCTCGTCTGCCGATGCCTTATACGCCAGAAGCCTCTCAAGCAAAGTCCTCGGATCATGCATATCGCCCTCGCGTACGAGCTGCTCCGCAAGCTCGGTTATGCCGCGCCACACTTCAACCGAAGCCGGATCTTTTGCAACAAGCTCTAAAAACCCCGATGCTTCGGAAGCGAAGATAAGAAAGTGCATCGGACTGTCACTCGAGATCTTGTTCTGCAAGTGCAAAAGTGCCGGAATCTTCCCCGCGATACCGTGCCTGCCACTTCTAAGAGCGCGGATGCATTCGATACCACTTTCAAATGGCACGTTCCAGAGTCCCGCCGCGATAGTTTTGGCAAGAGCATCGCTCTTAGTACTGTCGGCAAGATACTCCGCAAGTGTAAAGAATAGGTTGCCAATAGGATGACTGAAGATGTTAATCCTGCGCTCCGAAGAGACGGGGATAGACCTTGATTCGAGGAAGTGAAGCACCCGCTCAAGATCGCGATTGGTCTTCGTGATTACGGCAACCGTGCTCCCCTTTTCCCTTTTGAGAATGGTCTGTATTTCGTTTGCCATATAGTTAAGGGTGATCTCTCCCACACCTCCCCGTATGATATCGATGGGTTTTGAGGGAGTACTGCCTCCTGAAACAAGTTTGACCCGCAAATGCGCATGCTCCCCTTTTGCATAGTTGTTCTCGATCATGGAAAAAGCTCCGTCCAAAAGGCGCTGATGGGAGCGATAATTCCTACGAAGCGCTATAGTCTTCATATCCTTCCACGCATTTTTAAACATAAGGAAGTTCTTCACTGAAGCACCCTGAAAACGATAGATGGCTTGCTTTTCGTCTCCCACAACAAAGACGTTGGGAGATTCAAAGAAATCGGCAAGCAGGCGCACTAAAAGATTTTGCGAATCATTAGTGTCCTGATGCTCGTCAACGAGGAGGTACAGAAATTTCTCCTGCAAGAGCCGAAGGAGAAGCGTATCTCTCTGCAACGCGTGCAGAAGCTCCGTGATGAGATCGTCAAAATCCATGCGCCGCTCGTTTCGCTTTTGCTTTTCATACTCCTCAAAAACAGCGGCAAAGAAAACGGTGCGCTCGCATTTCTCTAGGTATTTTTCTGCCTCTGCCTTGAGAGTGCCCCGTGTAGCTCCGCGGGTGGAAATAGAGTCAGGATCGGCCTTGATACGCTGTATCTCCTCTTTTGCGAAGGCGCAAACCACTTCCGGCGTAAGCGCTTCGCGCTTTGCTTCACTAATTGCTCCCACTATTTTTGCGACATAAAAATCGGGGTTGCCGAAGGGTCGGAGGGACGCGAATTCCTCTCCCTTTAAAATCTCGCGAATAAGGCTCTCGGCATCGATGTCGGTCATCTGTTTCGCTCTCGAAAGGTGCACAAAGTGGTCCTGAAATTCAGCGATCACACTCGCCGCGAAACCATGGAAGGTGTGGAGTCGCACTTCGTCGGCGCGCGCTCCCATGAGGAGATGGAGCTTCTGCCGCATCGCCTTGACTCCCGCGTCGGTAAAGGTAATCGCGAGAATCCCCGAGGGAGGCGTATCGGTCTTTCGAAGGATGTTGGCGATGCGGAGCGTGAGTACGGTGGTCTTCCCTGTCCCCGGTCCCGCGATCACCATGACCGGCCCCTCGATCGTATCGACCGCTTCTTTTTGCTTGGGGTTTAGCTTCCCATACTGCTCTAAAAACCGTGCATCACCGGCACGTTTAGCTATGGCGGATCCACTTCTTTTTTCTTGATTTTTAGAAGCCTTCAGGGTCATGCCCGAGAGTATAGCATAGTGATTTGCTCTATCTGGAAATACGTAGTAAGCTCAAAAAAGCATTATGAACACAACAACTCGACCGCGAAAGTTCGTGTCCCGAACTCGACTCACACCGATGCCTGTTTGGCAATTCCTCAACAAAGCCCACATCGTACCGAGCGCGCTGGCGAGGGGTTTCATTACCCGGCACAAGATTAGCACTGTAGGCGAACTCCTTGCCACACCCACCTATCAGGAAAAGGAGTCGGTATGGCGGGCGCTCTCTCCACTCCAGGAAGAGTTCAGACTACGCGGATTCGCCTCTTACCGTCATCGATTCCTGGCATCATCGATTTGATGCCATGCGAAAGCACAAAGGGCTTTACAAAACCGGTTCCGCGAGAGCGCGGAACCGGTTTTTCTTTCCTTCAGCTTTTTCTACCAACCATTAACCGCCTCACCCCAATTCACTTGTATCAGTATCTATTGCTTCACGCCCGTTACTGTCTCCTGAATAATCTTTTGGGCTCTGCTTAATTTGATGTCAGTTATTCCTTCCCTTCCCACGATATTTTGAAGATGTTGCAAACCAAAATTTGTTGCATCTTCCTTAAATAGATGTTCGTAATTCGGGTTCCCCTTCAACTTTTGAATGCTGTTCCAGGCATCTCCTAGAGATACATCGTCACTAACCATCCGATCTAAGGTCTTTACAAACTCAAGCAAACCAATCTGATCCCTTCGCTGGAGACTACCGACCCAACGTGCAAGGCTCTCCTCAAAATTTTCAGGGCCCGGCACACCTTCTGTTTGTTTAGAGTCTTTCATAAATCATTCGAGATAGCCAAGGTTATTTTAAATCATAGCCCGTAAACGACCTATAGGCTATGTAGGAACAAATCCTACTCCCTTTCATCCCTACTTACTACTAGCTACTCCGCCAGCTGGCGGACTACTTACTTCCCCTCTAGTATCCCTGCAACTTCTTCGACTTTTCGTGTTGACGGATTTTTTCGTGGGCTTTCGCCTCGATTTGGCGAATACGCTCTCTCGTGACACCGAATGTCTGACCGACTTCTTCAAGCGTATGAGTAATACCATCGATAAGTCCGTGCCGAAGTTCCAGGATTTTGCGCTCTTTCTCGGAAAGATCTCCTAAGATTTCCTTTACTTGATCGCCTAAAATGCGTCGTGAAGATTCCTGATCAGGCGAGAGTATCTTGTCGTCATGGAGGAAGTCACCGAGCGTTGATTTGCCATCGTCTCCTTCATCACCAACAGGCGATTCAAGAGAAACGGTATCCTGATCGATCTTCTCAATCTGATAGACCTTGTCCGTTTCAATACCCATCTCAACGCCAATTTCTTCGGGGAGCGGATCGCGGCCAAGATCCTGCGAGAGACGCCGCACGACCTGCTTGTATTTCGCGATGGTCTCCACCATGTGCACCGGCACGCGAATCGTCCGAGATTGGTCCGCGAGCGCTCGCGTGATCGCCTGGCGGATCCACCAGGTGGCGTAGGTCGAGAATTTATAGCCTTTGGTCCAGTCGAATTTATCAACCGCCTTGAAGAGGCCTAAGTTGCCTTCCTGGATGAGGTCGAGAAGCGTGAGATCGGGAGAGCGGCCGACGTACTTTTTCGCAATCGAAACCACAAGACGCAGGTTTGCTCGGGCGAGGAGGTTCTTCGCCTCCATGTCGCCTGCCTGAATGCGCTTCGCGAGTTCCTTCTCGTCTCGCGCGTTGATGAGCGGATATTGGCCGATCTCCTTTAGATACATTTGTATCGAATCGTAGGATCCGTCGCCGCTCTTTCCCACATAGACGTTTTTCTTGCTCCGCGGCTCCTCGACCTCTTTTTCAAGCATGCCCCCACCTTCAAGGACATCAATGCCCATGGTCTGAAACTTTGCGTAGAGATCGTCGAGGAAGATGATATCTTCTTCGATCGTTGGAAACTCCTTCAGGATTTCATCATAGGTGACGAATCCGCGTTCCTTGCCTTTGGCGATGAGGCGATCCGCCTTGATATCACGCTCCTTGCCCTTCACGGGCTTTTCTTTCGGCAAAATCTTCTTCGGCAATCGGCGCTTCTTGGAAGATGCTTTCACAGTACTTTTGCGCTTTTTTCGACGCTCGAGTGATTTCTTTGACTTCACAGCCATAGGTGAAAAATTAGAACTGGTTTCAAAACTCTATCGCAATCCAAAGATTCGCGGTATTCGAGGGAACAAGGGCGCAGACGAGGAAGGTGTAGCCGGCTACTCCGACCGAGGATAAGCCATTTTTAACTGGATGCCGCGATAGGACGTGTCGAAATGGTTTCAATTAATAATGCCATGGTAGGTTTTGAAACCAATTCTAACAACGTCCCGATACTCTAACACGTTTCAGGAAATTCTCAACTGCCGAAGCTACGCCGAATCCAGAAATCGGGCTGACGTCAGTGCTCCGAGTTTTTGAGAGACTTCACTGTATTTTTGAAGTAAGGCGGCGGTTTTTTCCTTATCGCCTCCTCGCTCCGCTTCCGTAAGGAAGTGCATCATTTCGCTAAGCTGCCTCCTAAGCTCATCTTCCTCGAAGTGGTGAAGGAGTTCCTGTTCTTCCTTTTCACTCACGCTCTCATCGCCATAACGAACGCTTGCCTCAAGGAGGAGCATGTCTCTTAAAGGCTCATAGCGAGCGAGAGCCTCTTCAAACCTCTCCTTCCCCATGATTCGAGTAAGGGTCTCTCGTATTCTCTCGCGCGTATCCTTCTCCTCGCGCGACTCTGCGAAAAAGAGAATAGCAAATAGCTGTCTCTCCCGAGCGTCCGGACGCGAGGGCGCGGGAGATTTCTTTTCGGAGACGTTTCCAGGCGCTGGACGCGCGGGTGAAGGGAGCTTGTCAAACGCTTCCCAAAGGCTCTGCTCTCGAAGTCCGAGTTTGTCCGCGATTGCCTTGATGAAGTGCGACTGCTCGACGCGTGAGGGAAGGAGCAAAAGAAGCGGGAGGAGCGTCTTCTCAACCGCGATAGCCCGCTCGCGTCCCTCGGTCACCTTACGGAGGAGATGCTCAAGCAAAAAATCCACCACGTGCTTCGCCTCCTTCACCGCCTTCTCCCACTCCTTAGGATCCTTCAAAATAAGCTCGGCGGGATCCTTACCCCCCGTGAGGGCGATCACTTTGACATTCATACCCTGTGAGAGCGCAAGGGAGAGGGCTCGCTCACTCGCGCGAATCCCCGCACTGTCGGCGTCGAACGAGAGAAGCACATTCTCCGAGAGCCGCTTAAGTCGCGCGAGTTGCTCTAAGGTGAGCGCCGTGCCGGAGACGGCGACCGTATGCGTGTAGCCAGCCTGATGCGCCATGAGAAGATCCATTTGACCCTCGACGAGTATGACCGCATCCCTCTCCCTAATAGCGAGTTTCGCAAGATGAAAACCATGGAGCACTTCCGACTTTTTGAAGAGAATCGTCTCGGGACTGTTGATGTACTTTCCCGTCTTACCGTCATCGAGCGCAGGGAGTATTCGCCCTGAAAAAGCGATGACACGCGAGGCGCTGTCCTGTATCGGGAACATGATACGCCCTCGGAAGGTGTCGTAGAACTTGTCTCCTTGCTTGGGCGAGCCGTCTTCGGCTCTAGCCCGCTTCACGAGACCCACCTTCTCCATCTCCTCGGGCTTAAATCCTTCCTTGAGAAGATGGTTGAAAAGCGCTCGCCAATCGTTTGGTGCGAAACCAATCCGCCACACCTTTCGGGTCTCGTCGGAAAGTCCTCGATGCTTCAGATACTCTTTCGCCTCGGTGCTCTGTTCGAGTTCGTCTTCAAGGAAGCGAGTCGCTTTTTCAAGCAGAAGATACAGTCGCGAATACTCGCTTTGCATCTTCGGATCGAGCCTCTGCAGGGTAACGCCCGCGCGGGACGCGAGCACGCGTAGCGCGCCTACGAAATCAAGTCCCTCAAACTCCTGCACGAAAGTAAAGATGTCTCCTTTCGCCTGACAGCCAAAGCAGTAATACGAGCCGCGAGCGGGCGAAACGAAGAAGGACGGCGTTTTCTCGCTGTGGAAGGGGCATATGCCCTTCAGCGACGCGCCGGCCCTCGTAAGCTGCATATACGAACCCACAACATCAGCAATCGAGAGCCGCTCTTTGATTTGTTCTACCGGAGTGGACATGACTATAACTTATCACTGAATGACAAATAACTGAATAACGGAGGCTTCTTGATGCCCCGAGTTATTCAGTGATTCAGTTGCTTGTCCCGTGGCGAGTTCTCGAGCTTTACGGGCCTGCCCCCTCTCGAGTCTTATAGGGATAGTGACCAGTTATTCGGCGGGTTCTTCGAGAGTCGCTTCTGGATACAGCTCCTTCTGCATTTTCGCGATCATCGCCGCTTTCGGTCCGCCCTTAAAGCCGGTGCCTGCCGGAATGAGACGCCCGATAATGACGTTCTCCATGAGTCCTTTTAGTGAATCCTTGCTTCCACGCACCGCCGAATTGATGAGCACTCTTGTCGTATGCTGGAACGACGCGGCGGAGAGAAAGCTTCGTCGCGAAAGGGACACCTCCGAGATGCCCATGACGAGCGATTCCGCCTTCGCTTCTTCCAGTCCTTTCTCTTTCGCGACTTCATTCTCGAGCGCGAGCGCGAGCGGATCAACCACATCTCCGACCGAGAGGAGCGTCCCCCCGCCATCTTTCACCTTTCGGCGGAAGAACATCTGACGAACAATGGTTTCGATGTGTTTCCGCGCCACCGTCTCTCCCTGCAGTTCATAGGGTTTGGTGACCTCGCTGATGATGTACTCCTGCGCGCGCTCTCGTCCTGCGTATTTAAAGAGTTCATCAATATCGGCGGCGCCGTCGGTGAGAAGGTCTCCTTTTTTGACCTTGTCCCCCACCTTCACGAGCGGAATGCGGTTGTAACTCATGACGTACTCCGATTCGCTCTTCTTTTTGCTCTTGGTAGTTTTGGGCTTATCCGCGATGTCGGGAAGGATGATCATGACTTTTTCCTTGCCAAGATCCTTGATCTCGCTTATGACGCCATCCACGCGCGCGACGATCGCCGGATATTTGGGCGCGCGCTTCTCAAAGAGTTCTTCAACGCGCGGAAGACCTTGCGTGATGTCGCCGCCAAGCGAGGAAACGCCTCCGGTGTGGAAGGTGCGCATGGTAAGTTGGGTTCCCGGCTCCCCGATCGCCTGCGCCGCGACGGTTCCTACCGCTTCGCCAAGGCCGACAATTTCGTGCTTACCAAGGTCGAGTCCGTAGCACTTCTGGCAGATGCCCGAGACACTCTTGCACGAGAGCGGCGAACGGACGAGCACTTCAAAGACACCTGCCTCTTGCACCTTTTGCGCATCTCTCTTAGAGAGAAGATCGCCTTTCTTGAATAGCACGGTGCCGTCTTTCTGCACAATGTCCGCGGCGAGAAAACGACCCCGAATATTCTTGCTAAGCTGGGTATCGATACCCGAAGCGCTGCTTCGAGAAATCTTGACGCCCTCTTTCACGCCGCAGTCCTCTTCAGTCACAATGACGTCTTGCGCCACTACGAAGAGTTTTCGCGTGAGGTATCCCGCTTTGGCGGTGTTCAGCGCCGTGTCGGTAAGCCCTTTGCGCGAGCCGTGGGTCGTAATGAAGTATTCGATGGGGGTAAGACCCTCTTTCATGCAGGAAAGGATGGGGAATTCGATAGTTTCTCCGGCGGTGTTTTGGATGAGGCCTTTCATGCCCGCCATCTGGGTAATTTGCGAGAAGGAACCTCGCGCGCCGGAATACACCATGTCGAACACCGAACCGTTTTTATCGAGCGATTCGGGAATGAGTTTTTCCACTTCGCTTTTCGCGGCGTGCCAAATTTCGATATTCTTGCGGAGACGTTCGTCCTCCGAGAGAAGTCCTTCGCGCCACTGCGCGTACGCGAGCTCTGATTTTCCTTTGGCTTTCTCGATTACCTCTGCTTTCCCTGCCGGAACCTTCACGTCGTCAATGCCCCAGGTAATGCCCGAGTAGGTCGCGTACTTAAAACCAAACGCTTTGATCCTGTCCATGATCGTGGGGATTTCAGAAATGCCGTAGCGATTGATGAGGTCGTCAACGAGCGCGGCCATGCTCTTTCGCTCCATTTCCCTATTGATGTACGCATAGTCGTTCGGGAGCACCGAATTGAAGAGAAGCCGTCCCACGGTGGTTTCAAACACCTTGCCCTCAAAGGCGGCATACTTTGGCTGATTGGTCGCGAGCACCTTGATGTTGGCGCGGAAATCCACGGCGCCGAAATCCCACGCGGTGATCGCGTTGTTCGGCCGAGAAAATATCTTTCCCTCGCCCTTGGCTCCCGGAAGCACCTTCGTCATCCACCAGCACCCGAGCACGATATCAAGCATTTTGCCGGAGATGATGGGATCTCCCGAACCCGGCTTCAAGATGTTTTTGTGCGCGGCCATGATCTCGCTTGCTTCAAGCTGGGCTTCTTCGGAGAGCGGCACGTGGACAGCCATCTGGTCGCCGTCGAAGTCCGCGTTAAAGGCGGTGCACACAAGCGGGTGCACCTGAATCGCGTTACCCTCGATGAGCACCGGCTGAAACGCCTGGATGCCAAGGCGGTGGAGCGTCGGAGCGCGGTTGAGGAGCACGTACTTTTCCCTGATCACGTCTTCGAGAATGGCCCACACTTCAGGCACGCCCTCCTCGAGAAGACGTCCCGCCCCGCGAATATTGAAGGCAAGTTCCTTCTGGAGTAGCTTCGAAATAACGAAAGGGCGAAAAAGCTCAAGCGCCATGTGCTTCGGGAGGCCGCACTGATGAAGCCGGAGTTCGGGGCCGACCACGATAACGGAGCGGCCGGAATAATCAACTCGTTTCCCGAGGAGATTTTGCCTAAAGAGTCCGCGCTTGCCCTTCAGATTGTCCGAGAGCGACTTTAAGGGCCGACGCTGGGACGCAGTGAGCGCTCCCGCGGCTCCAACCCCGTGGCGGATCGAGTTATCAATGAGTGAATCAACAGCCTCCTGAAGAATGCGTTTTTCATTTCGCAAGATAACGTCGGGCGCATTGATCTCCTTTAGCTTTCGCAAACGGTTATTGCGGTTAATGACGCGGCGGTAGAGGTCGTTGACATCGGAGGTCGCGTAACGCCCCCCGTCGAGCGGCACCATAGGGCGAAGCGCCGGCGGCACGACTGGAATGCGTGTAAGAAACATCCACTCCGGACGAGTATTCGAGGCAATCATGGAACGAACGAGGGAAAGGCGCTTGTTGACGCGTTCGCGCTCCACCGAGCTTACGGTGTCGATTTTGGCCTCAAGCGACTTTTGAAGTTCGTGCAGATTGAGCTTTGAGAGAAGCGCGAAAATAGCTTCAGCGCCGACGCTCGCTTCAAACAGCGTCCCGTATTTGAGCGAAAATGAGTGAAAAGCGACTTCATCGAGCACGGCACCTTGGGTGATTCCCTCAATCTCATGTTTGGCCGCGAGGTATCTTTCTTTGAGCGCGTCACGATCTTTTTCGGTCGTAAGCCCCTTTACCTTGGTGCGATACTCATTTTCGAGTTCCCGAAGAAGGCGGGCACGTTCTTCCGGCACTACTTTGGTAATGAGGTACCCCGCGAAATAAATCACCTTCTCAAGATCCCCCGATGACATGCCAAGAAGAAGTCCTAGACGCGAAGGCATGCTCCGCAGGAACCAGATGTGCGAGACCGGAGTGGAAAGTTCGATGTGGCCCATCCGCTCCCTTCGCACGATGCTGCGAGTGAGCTCGACGCCGCACTTTTCGCAGACAATACCTTTATACCGAACACCGCGGTACTTGCCGCAATAGCATTCGTAGTCGCGGTCGGGACCAAAAATGCGTTCATCGAAGAGGCCGTTTTTCTCGCTTCGCTGTGTTCGATAGTTGATCGTCTCAGGTTTCGTCACCTCGCCGAAAGACCACTCCTTGATGTCATCGGGGGAAGCGATGCGCAGGAACACAGAGTCAAAATCGGTCATGTTTGAGATGGTTTTGGATTTCATATTTTTTGAATATCGAATTTCGAATACCTAATTTCGAAAAATATCTAATATCGAATAAGAAAATAGTGGGGTGCTTTATCTGGTTATGTATTTCGTATTTTTCGGTATTCGATATTAGGTATTCGATATTTCTTTAGCGCGTGCGTTCGCGTTTACGCTCGTACGAATTCGACCGCTGTTTTACCGGAGCCGCCTCCCCTTCCGCCCCCTCTTTCCGCAAATCCACATCGAGTGCAAGTCCGCGAAGCGTATTTAGGAGAACGCCAAATGAGGCGGGCGCATTCATCTCTCCGATCCGCTCTCCTTTCACTATCGCATCGAATGCCGCGGAGCGCCCGAGGATGTCGTCCGATTTAATGGTGAGCATTTCCCGAAGCGTGTACGCCGCTCCGTGTCCGAGGAGCGCCCAGACTTCCATTTCACCGAATCGCTGTCCTCCCCCCTGCGCCTTACCCCCAAGTGGCTGCTGCGTGATGAGCGAGTAGGGTCCGATACTGCGCATGTGAATCTTATCCTCAACCATGTGATGCAGCTTCATGATGTACATGTACCCAACCGCGATGTCTTGACTGAATGCTTCGCCGGTCCGGCCATCGAAGAGTTTCATTTTCCCCGACGCGCTTACTCCTGCTCGCACCAACTCCTCTTTTATCTCCGTGTCCGTCGCACCGGCGAACGGAGGCACGATGGCCTGGTACTGCAGTGTGTGCGCCGTAAGTCCAAGATGAAGTTCGAGGATTTGCCCGAGGTTCATGCGCGATGGCACCCCAAGAGGCGTGAGGATCATATCCACGGGGCGCCCGTCCGCCATGTACGGCATATCTTCCTCGGGAAGTACCTTTGAGATGACGCCCTTGTTTCCGTGACGGCCAGCGAGCTTGTCGCCAACCGACGCCGCACGAAGCTCGGCCACCTCTATATGTATTCGCTTGATGATGCCCGACTCGAGCTTATCCCCCTTTTCCCTTGAAAATACCTTAACGCCGATGATGCGCCCGCGCTTCCCGTTTTCCATGCGCTTCGAGGTATCCTTCACGTCCCGAGCTTTTTCGCCAAAGAGAGACCGAAGCAGTCGCTCTTCTGGCGTGAGCTGAGTCTCCCCCTTCGGGGTGATTTTCCCCACGAGGATGTCGCCCGGACGCACTTCCGCGCCGATGCGGACGACGCCGTCCTCATCAAGATTTTTGAGCTTGTTTTCGCCGACGTTTGGAATATCATGCGTCGTGATTTCGGGACCAAGCTTTGTGTCACGGACGTTGACGACGAACTCCTCGATGTGAACGCTCGTAAAGCGGCTGTCTTTGACTAGGCGCTCTGAAATGATGATCGCGTCTTCATAGTTGGAGCCGGACCATGACATAAAGGCGATGAGAATGTTTTGTCCAAGCGCCATTTGTCCTCTGTCGCTCGATGAAGTATCCGCAAGCACGTCGCCTCGAGATACTTTCTCTCCAAGGGACACGATCGGGCGCTGGTGGAAAGAGGTGAAGCCATTCGTCCGCGAGAAATTGACAAGGTGGTATTCTCTCTCCTTCCCTTTCTCGGTTTTAATCACGATCCGCCGCGAATCCACTTTGCTCACCATGCCTGATTCCTTCGCGATGATGAGCCGCCCTGTGTCGCGCGCGGCGGTTTCCTCAATGCCGGTCGCGACAAGCGGGGCTTCGGGTATAAGACAGGGGGTTGCCTGCTTTTGCATGTTTGACCCCATGAGCGCCCGGTTCGCGTCGTCGTGATTGAGGAATGGTATCATGGAGGTTGCCACGGAAAACGCCTGATTGGTGGCTACGTCGATGTAATCGACGTCTTCGCGCTTCACGAGCTCCGGTTTGCCGTTAAGGCGCACCTCGACTTCTTCGGAAAGAATGGCTCCTTTTTCGTCATAGGAAATTGCCGCGTGCGCGATTTTATAATTTTCTTCTTCAAGGGCATTGAGGAACTGGATCTCTTTCCCGATGACTCCTTTCTCCACTTTCGCGTAAGGGGTTTCGATCATGCCGAAATTGTTCAAGCGCGCGTACGTCGAAAGGCGAAGAATAAGGCCGATGTTTGGCCCTTCGGGCGTATGGATCGGACAGAGCCTGCCGTAGTGCGAAGGGTGCACGTCGCGAACTTCAAATCCCGCGCGTTCGCGAGTAAGTCCTCCGGGACCGAGCGCCGAGAGCGTGCGCAAGTGCTCAAGCTCGGAGAGAATATTTTCTTGCTGCATGAACTGCGACAGCTGGTTCGTCGTGAAGAATTCCTTGATGCGCGCCTGCAAGGGTTTTGGTGAAATGAAGTTGACGGGAAGCGTCACGTCGGACTCCACCGTTGACATGCGGTCTTGCACGTTCCTCTTGATCTGCGCCATGCCGACACGGATTTTCTGTTGGAAGAGTTCGCCGACGAAACGCACCCGTCGCGAACCGAGGTGGTCAATGTCATCCTCCATCGCTCCGGGAGTGTTGTCGAGCGTGATCACGTGCGAAACGATGTCCACGACGTCACTAAGCGAAATCGTCCGCCTTTCCATCTCCTTTTCATCCATTGATTTACCAAACCGCTTGTTAAAGCGGAAGCGTCCCACTTTGGAAAGGTCGTAGCGCTCCGGATCAAAAATTGATCTGATGAACTCCTTCGCGTTTTCAACACTGCCAATCTCCCCGTCGCGAAGGCGCTTGTGGATTTCAATGAAGGCCTCGTCGGTGGTCTTAGCGTGATCTTTCGCGAGAGTGGCCTTAAGGTGCGCCTCGGCCGCCGGGTTCCCCGAAAAGAGGCTGAAAATATGCTTTTCGTCCTTGGCGCCGAGGATGCGAAGGAGCGAAGAAACGGCAAATTTGCGCTTGCGATCGATGCGCACATAGAGACTCCCGTCCACATCGGTTTCGATTTCTATCCAAGCGCCTCGCGCGGGAATAATCTTCGCGCCGAAATACTGTTTCCCTTTGATCTCATCGGAGGTAAAGAAGACGCCGAAGCTTCGCGCAAGTTGCGGCACAATAACGCGCTCAATGCCCGAGATAATGAATGTCCCGTGCTCGGTCTGCATGGGAAAATCCGCCATGAAGATTTCCTGCTCCTTCACCGATCCGACAATCTTGTTCTTCAGGCGAACCGTGACCTTTAACGGCGCCTCAAACGAGAGTTTGTTTTGCTTCGCGTAAAATTCATCGTACTTGGGCTCCAAAAGTTTGAAGCCTGTAAAATCGAGTTCGAATTTCTTGCCGGAGTAATCCTTAATGGAAGAAAATTCCGAAAACACCTCCTTCAGTCCTGTTTCAAGAAGCCACTTGAAGGATTCCACCTGTGGTTCCACCAAATTCGGGAGTGTCGTGAGAGGCGACTTGTAGGAACCGAAATACTTTTTCGGTCGGGCTTCTTTGATGCTGCTCTGTTCAGAAATCATAGTGTCTCTTTTAAAACTTAGACGAGTAAGCGATGGGCATACAAAGAATGTCGAACGCACACACAACAAAAAGAAAAGGCCCTTTTCTCTCGGGTCTTTGCGCTCTGTGTAGTTGCTAGTTATGGATTAGCAAGAAATGTGAGGCTAACGCTCTTTCCTGCTCCGCGCAACTCAATCTAGGCAGGTGCCGGTAATGTATATGAGAGTGGTTTTTTTGTCAATACCCTTATCCACACCTCTGTTGGGAGACCGCATGTGCGGCGAAGACGCGGGAAGATATGTAGCGTATACTGCTCTGTATGCGAAAGTTCTTCGGCGTTGAGAAAAATGTCTTCTTCATGGGGCTTGTCTCATTCTTCAATGACTTCTCCAATGAGATGATCGTGTCCATCTTCCCCGCGTTCTTCAGTTCGGTGCTAAAGTCGGGCGCCGCGTCGCTCGGACTCATCGAGGGGCTCGCTGATGGGCTCTCCAACATCACCAAGATATTTTCGGGGCGCCTCTCGGATAAACTGCAGCGGCGCAAACTCTTAGCGCTCTCTGGCTATGTGCTCTCGGTGGCCACGCGCCCCTTCTATCTTGTGTCGGGAACGGCGGCGCACATACTGGGCATCCGAGTCGTGGATCGGATTGGCAAAGGTGTGCGCGAAGCGCCGCGAGATGCGCTCCTCTCTCTTTCGGCAAAGAAGGGAGAGATCGGGCGATCATTCGGTTTTCAACGCGCTATGGATTCGGCGGGCGCGATTTTAGGCCCCTTGGTCGCGTTCCTTATTCTTTCTCTCTTTCCCGGGGCATTTAACACTGTGTTCATCACGGCATTCTGTGTCGGCATCCTTGCCTTGTTTTCGTTTGTGTTTATTCACGAGGTGGCGGCGAGCGCCAGTCACCGCGAGAAGCTCAGACTGCGGCTCCGGGCGCATACGAGCGACTTCAGGCGTTTTCTGGTCATTATTTTCATTCTGTCCCTGGCGAATCTCCCCATCGCGCTTCTCCTCCTGCGCACACAGGATCTTGGCCTCAACCTCCGCTACATTCCACTCTTCTACCTCTTCTTTAATGTCTCCTTTAGCTTATCGGCCCTCTTTGCCGGACGGACCGCGGACAGAGTGGGCGACAAGCCGGTTATTCTCGGCGGATACCTCCTCATCGCACTCGGGTATCTCTTCATGATCTACGACCACACTCTCACCGCGCTCGCCATCGGCTTCGTTATCCTTGGTATGGGGAGCGCCTTTACCGATAGCGTCCAGCGCTCCTTCGCCGCGAGGCTCACCAGCGCCGAGGAACGTGGCAGTGCCTATGGACTACTCAACGCCGCGATTGGATTCGGGTTACTTTTTTCAGGCGTCGTTGGGGGGCTCCTGTGGGAACACTTTGGAGCTACCACTGCACTCTCACTCTCACTTGGCCTCATCCTCGTCTCTCTTATCGGTTTTGGTCTCGTGAATGGGAAGCGTGCCTGATACGGAACACGATGACCCACGGTCTTACTTCGACTCGCACGTACATAGGCTAATTCGTGCGAATTAGCCTATAAGAAAGGAGTTAACGTTTGCGTTTAAGTTTCCACTCGTCAATCTTGGCTCGGTGGCCTGAGAGAAGAATCTTAGGCACGCGGAGCTTCTTGCTTTTGTATTCGAGTATTTCAGGGCGAGTGTACACATCAGGGCTTGCAATGCGAGTTTCTTCGCGCGAATTGAAATCCCCAAGCACACCCTCTACCTGCCTCGCGATCACGTCTATCATGACCATGGCCGGGAGTTCTCCTCCGGTGAGCACGAATGGACCAACTGACACTTCCTCCACCTTGAATGCTTTTTTGACTCGTGCATCAATCCCTTCGTACCGTCCGCAGATGATTATAAGGTCCTTCTGTGTTGCATATTTCACCCCGCTCGCATTCGTGAATTGTTTCCCACTTGGACTCAGCCAAACAATGGGGGCTTTTAGCTTATAGCTTTTAGCTTTTAGCTTTTTCGGCGTTCCAACGTTTTTGAGAATGTTGGAATGTGCTTTTTCGATAGCGCGGATAACAGGTTCAGCTTGGATAACCATCCCTGGCCCACCTCCGTATGGTGAGCGGTCGATTCTCTTGTGTT